>Ga0137452_1000658_pt1 | contig 10404 bp, 6 predicted proteins | sample EasRivERMGT513_2_FD_102312 | JGI IMG/M metagenome (GOLD analysis project Ga0137452, IMG submission 102312) | Soil microbial communities from meander-bound floodplain in the East River, Colorado, USA - East River MetaG ERMGT513_2 | ecosystem: Environmental > Terrestrial > Soil > Floodplain ...
CCGTTCGGGATCGACGCGGCTTCCGTGTCTTCGAGCAGATCGGACGCGACGTTCGGTATGCCGCTCGTTTGCTACGCAAGGCACCGGGCTTTACGACGGCAGCGATCGCGACGCTCGCTCTCGGCATCGGCGCCAACGTCGCCGTGTTCACGCTCGCTGATGCGGCGCTCTTCCGGCCCTGGCCGTACCCGGAACCGGATCGGCTTGTCGCGTTGTGGGAGGAGAATCGCGGAGACTCCGGGAAGGTCTCGCGAGGCGTGCTCGCGGCCGCGAACTTCATCGACTACGAACGCGAGAATCAGGCGTTCGACGCCATCGCCGTGTACCAGCGCAACGGGGGGAGCATCGGAGGCAACGGCGCTCCGGAGAGCATCTCGTTCGAGTTCGTTTCGGCCGGCTACTTTCCGACGCTGAAGACGCTGCCGGTACTCGGGCGCCCGTTCGGACCACAGGACTACGTGGACGGCCACACGCCCGTCGCCATCATCAGCGACGCGTACTGGCACTCGCGGCTGGGTGGGGCAGCCAACGTGCTCGATCAATCCATCGTCCTCGATGAACGCGCGCATCAGGTGATTGGCGTGATGCCGCGCGGATTCCGGGCGGTGTCGGACGTTGGCAAGGAAGGTCCGGCGGCCGTGTGGCTCCCATCCGCGTTCCGGCCGGACGAGCTCACCAACCGCAACGACCACGAGTGGAGCGCCATCGGCCGTCTGCGCGCGGGCGTGAGTCTCGATCAAGCGAGAGGTGATCTCGCCCGCGTTTCGGCGGCGATCGCACGCAATGCACCCGAGGCAAAGACGACGGCCGTCGCGCTGCCACTTGCGGACGAGCAGGTCGAGAGTGTTCGCCCGCTGCTGCTCCTGCTGCTCGGTGCAGCGGGCGCGGTGATGCTCATCGCGTGCGTCAACGTCGCCGGCCTGATCGTCGTCCGCGCGATCGCACGACGTCGAGAAGTGGCCGTGCGATTGGCGCTGGGCGCGACACGCGGCCGGCTCGCCGTCGAGCTGCTGGTGCAAAGCGCGGTGCTCGTCGGTCTCGGCACGACGGTGGGACTTGCGGCCGGCTGGGGGCTCACGCGGTGGCTGACGTCCATTGCGCCGCTGGCGGTCACCAGCGTCCAGCCGGTCGGTCTGGACGTGCGCGCCGTGATGGTGGCGGCCGGCATTGCGATCGCGACCGCGCTCGTGTTCGGTCTCTGGCCCCTTCGTCAATACCGCGGCGTCAAACCGGTGTCCGTCCTGTTCGACATCGGGCGCGGGTCATTGGGTCCGCGTTCAATGCGCGGGCGAAACGCGCTGATGGTGCTGCAGCTCGCCCTTGGCGCCATCCTCGCCGTGGGCGCAGGCCTGATGATCCGCAGCGCCATGGCGATCAACGCCGTGCCGCTCGGATTCACGCCGGACAATGTCGTTGCGGCGACCGTCGCACTCGGTGGCCGCTCGTCCTATCCGACGCCGGCGAGCCGTGTCGTCTTCTTCAAGCGCTGCGCGAACGGGTGTTGGCGCTGCCCGGCGTTCGCGCGGTCGCGTACGGAAATCAGTTGCCTCTGCGCGGCAGCTGGACCAGCGGCATGGTGATCGAGCCACTCGCCGGCGAAGCGCGAGTCTGGACCAATGCCGGTTTTCAGGCGGTGAGCGCCGAGTACTTCGACCTGTTCCGCATTCCGCTCAAGAAGGGCCGATCGCTCGCGTCGGGTGACCGGAGCGGCGAGCCTGGCGTGGCGGTCGTCAATGAAGCATTTGTCGCCGCGCGGCTCGGCGGCACAAACCCGATCGGCCGCGTGATTCGCAGAGGCGAGAAGATGCCGGCAATCACAATCGTCGGGGTCGTCGGCGACGTCCGGCGTGGCGGCCGGCTCGCGCCGATCGAGCCACAGGTGTATCTGCCGGCCTTACAGACCGAGCTCTACCCCCTTCAGCTCACGCAGTTCGCGGTGAGCACGCACGGCGACGCGCCGGCGCTGACGCCCGCCATTCGTGCAGCCGTGTGGGCGATCGATCCGAATCTGCCGATCACCAACGTCCGCACGCTGGACGAGACGCTCTCGCTGCAGCTCGGGGAGCGGCGCTTTCAGATGTGGCTGTTCTCACTCTTCGGCGCGATCGCCCTCGCGCTCATCGCCGTCGGCGTGTACGGCGTCGTCTCGTATTCGGTGGGGCAGCGGACGCCGGAAATTGGATTGCGGCTCGCGCTGGGCGCCGGTCCCGGCCGCGTGCTCGCGCTGATGCTTCGACAGTCGATGATCTTTGCCGCCATTGGCAGCGCGATCGGCCTTGTCGTGGCCTACGGCCTGTCGCAGTACATGACCGCGCTCGTCTGGCAGATATCGCCGACAGACCCGCTCAGTTATCTTCAGGCGGCGGCGGTCACGATCCTGGCGACGCTGGCGGCGAGCCTGCTTGCTGCACGCCGCGCGACGCGGGTGGAGCCGAGCGACGTGCTGAAGTGACAACTTCCGGTACGTAGGCCGGGCCTCTCAGGCCCGGCAGCCACGGCGGACCTGAGAGGTCCGCCCTACGTACCGCCCTACTCGCTCATCATGAAGATGAGCGGCCTGACGTCGTCCTCCGGCGTCCACTCCCAGTAGCGCACCAGAATCGCGTAGACCATCAGCCCCGTCTCACCCTCGCCCCAGATCACGTACCGCATCGACTGCGACATGAGGTTCCGTCGTGTGAGGCCGAGGAAGATGCGCGTGGGATCGACCAGCTCGCTGACGTACGCGATCGTGTTCGCGATCGCGACCGCGCCGCTGACGTGGATGCCGTAGTCGGCGCCGTCGCGCTCTACTGTGATCTTCAGCGCCGACAAGAATTCGCTGCGATCGTCGATGAGTTCCACGTGCATGAAGGCAATCGGCCCGGAAACCGCGTAATGCTCGCGAATCTCGCGCGCTTTGGCCGCGCGCCGCTCCGGAGTCATCCGCTTCATGGGCACGAGGTTGACCTTCTTGCCAGCAATCTCCGGCCAGAGCCCAGCTGAAGATTCGTCGGCGAGCGTGACGTCTGCGGCGCGCAATTCCGTGGCGCGCCGGTACCGGCTCGCCGCGCCGACGAGGATGACGCTCAGGATGAAGATTCCCGAAATGATGATGCCGTCGGGGCGGCCGACCACGTTCTCGACCAGGGTGTAGGCAAACACGGCGCTGACCATCCAGAACGCGACGCTGACGACGCGCGATCGCACACCTCGCGTGCGGCCCTCCCGCCACAGCGCCAGTGCGGCCGCCACGGCTGCAGACAGCATCAGCACGAGCACGCCCGTGGCGTACGCGCCGGCCTGGGCCTCGACGTCCGCATCGAACACCAGCGTGACGACGATCGCCACGGCGAGCAGCACCAGCACGAGCGCTCGCGCGTGCACCGTCCAGCGCGGAGCCATGCCGAATCTCGGCAGATATCGTGGAATCAAGCTGAGCAGGGCCGCCAGTGCCGAGGCTCCGGCGAAACCAAGAATGAGAATGGTCGCGGCGTCGTACGTGGTGCCGAACGCCGGGCCCAGGAACCGATGGGCCAGGTACGCGATCGCGCGTCCCGACGCCTCACCTCCGCTCGCATACGCGTCAGGAGGGATCAGCAGAGTCGTGACGATGCTCGACCCGATGAGCATCACACTCATGATCAGAGCCGCGCTCAACAGCAGCGACCGCGTCGCGCGAACCCGTCCCGCCGGATACCCGCGGCCTTCGTCGCCGGCCCCGCCGTCGACAAGCGGCATGACGGACACGCCCGTCTCGAATCCTGAGAGGCCAAGCGCCAGCTTCGGGAAGATGAGGAGCGACGCCAGCGCCACGGCACTCCAGTCGCCGCGCAACTCGAGTGCCGAGCTCCAGGCGGACACGACGTCCGGACGCATGGCGATTTCGTAGAGCCCGCGCCCGATGACGATGACGTTCAGAACGAGATACGGGATCGCAATGAGCCCAGCCAGTCCGATCGCTTCGCGAAAGCCTTTCAGAAACACGATCGCGAGGACCACCAGAATGCCGATCGTGATCGGCAAGCGGCTGCCGGCGAGATACTCGTGGAGAAAAGGATTCTCCGCCGCGTGCGCGGCCGCGTCGGCGGCCGAGAGCGTCATCGTGATCACGAAGTCCGTGAACGCAAAGCCGAGGAGCACCAGGACGAGTGCCTTGCTCCACCAGCCCGTCAGCAGATGTTCGAGGAGAGCGATCGAGCCCTGGCCGGCATACGAACGCTTCGCGACTTCCGCGTAGACCGGGAACGCACAGAACAAGGTGACGCCGACGAGGATCAGCGTCGCAATCGGCGACAGCGCGCCCGCCGCCAGCAGCGCGATGCCCGGCTGATAGCCGAGCGTGGAGAAGTAGTCCACGCCCGTGAGCCACAGGACCGAGTACCAGGGATGCGTGCCATGCGACTCAGAGTGCGCGGACCCGCTGCCCGCGAGCCATCGTCCGATGGCCGTACGCGGCTGCGCGGTGCGAACGACCTGCAGCGAGGGGATCCGAAGTTTGGCGTCGGTCATCGAGTACGTAGCGCGGACCGAACTTCGGTCCGCGGCGGCGTGCGTACGGTCTCGGCTTCAGCCGCCAGAAATCCGAACGACGGCCAATCAGAGCCGGCGAGGATTGTCGTCCACAGCCTATCCGCGTCCGCGCGCCTGCCGTTGACGAGGTGCCACGCGCTCACGCCGTAACGAACGGCCGTGCCGCTCGCGCCCTCGCCGGCCGCCTGCAATACGGCGTCCGCCGACCGCTCTCCTTTATAGAGGAGGAGCAGCGAGTGATAGCTGCCGTTCTCAATTACTTCGAGGTCCGCGCGAATCGGCGTGAGCACGGCAGCGGCGTCGGCGTCACGGCCGAGCCGGCGCAGCGTCAGGTAGAGCCAGTGGCTCGCCGACACGAGGTTGTCGGGGTTGCGGCCGGCATCGCGTGCGCGCTGCCAGGCCGGAGCCGCCTTCGTGAAGTCGCCTTTGACGTAGTAGGCGAGCGCGAGGTGGTACCAGATGTTCGAGTGCAGCGAGCTCGTCGGAATGTTGCGCGCGTTGGGCTGGCCGTCGGGCTCCACTTCATCCGGCCGGCCGGCGATTAACGTCGAGGCCTTCTCGAGGTCGGCGATCGCGTTGTCGATCGCGCGAACGGTCAGATAGCGGTGGCCGCGGTGACGATAGAAGCGGGCGTCCTGTGGATGTGCGGCAATCCCGCGCGTGAAGATCGCGATCGCCTCGCGATGACGACCCAGGTACGCCGTGCGACGCCCGAGCCAGATCAGCGCGTCGGCACTGCCGGGGTTGCGCGTCACGTCCGCCTGCGCCTCTGCGAGCTGCGCGTCCATGCGCGCGCGTGCCTCGGCCGGGATCGTGGGCGAGATGAGCGGTTTGCCGACGAGCGACGTTGCTTCAGGGACGGGCTGCTGAAGTGCCATCGCCAGAATGGCTGCGATCAATGGTCGTGTCATCACGCGCAGCAACTTTAGCACCTCACGAATTCCTGATATCGCGTCGTGGCGTCGCGAAGGGCGCGCCTGGCCTCGATCGGCCATCGGTTCATCGGTTGATACGGCGCCACCGCCACGCCGAGCGAGCCGAGCGCCGTTCCCGGTCGCCAACTCCCGGCAAGTCGAGCGTCGATCAACAGGTGATAGATGTACGTGTCGCGTCCGCGTGTTCCCAGAAGGCTCGCGTCCGCGTGCGGCACGGACAACACGCGGTCTTTGTAGGCGATCAGAAACTCGTCGTAGTTTGGCAGCAGCAGCGCGCCGGTCACCGCCGCCAGACGTCGACGCGCACTGCCGATCGACGAGTAGCGCAGGCCGTCGACTTCGTGCGTCACGACGTCCTTGCCGAGCATCTCGAGACCGCGCCGGCCATCGCGCATCGTGAGCCCCGACCACCACGAAAAGTCCCTGACAGTCGCGGGGCCGTGACTCGTGAAGTACCGCCGCGTGAGTTCCTCGAGGGCCTCGTCATGTGGGAGCGACCGGGCTCGTGGCGCCCGCTCGTCGACGAGCGCGTAGGTGAATTGCCTTCCGCGCCGCGGGCCGCTGCAGATCACGCGCTCCAGTTCAGCGTGCATCATCACGTAGGCCAGCCGTTCACTGTCGGCCTGGATCTTCGCGCGACTGAGCCTGGCGGCGAGCTCTGTGCGCGTCAGGAAGTGGCCGTTGCCGAGTGCGCGCTCCAGGACCTTCCGCGAACGCGCGAGTGTCTTAGCGTCGAGATCGTTCCTTCTGTAGTACGGCGCGTTGAAGCCATGGACGCGCGGCGCCGAGAGTTCGAGAATCCAGCGAATGTCGGCGGGCGTGACGAAGTGCCACGTCGGCCGCAGCACGTGCGTGCGCAGAATCTCGCCCGCATCGAACGCGCGCTCGACGTCGGCGTCCGTCGCCTTTGTCATCCGCTGCCCGACCGCCCATCGCGCGCCCGCATAGTCCTGCGCCTGCACGGCGCCGAACCAGGACACGACGTCCGCCGCCGTTTTCAGCTTCGCGGTGCCGAGCTTCTGATTGTTGAATCTGAGGGCGAGCAGTGCTGGCGCCGTGGTCACGTGGGGCGGATCATAACGTGGGAAACGTGAAGCTTCGTGCCTTCGCGCTTCGCGCCTTCGTGACCTTCGCGTCTTGTCAGGCTTTGAGCGCTTGCTGGAGCTGCAACCGCCGCAGAATGTTCGACTGCACCACGATGCCCTCGAAGTGGCCGTGCTCGACGACGGGCAGCTCGTTGACGTGCTCGCGGCTCATCAGCTCGAGCGCCGTCGTGGCCGGTGTGTCGGGCTCGACGCTCGGTGACTGGTCGAGCCGGTGCACGATCTCCGAAACCATCACATGCGCGCGGCTCGTGGCCGGCATGCGCTCGACGTCCTGTGCGGTCACGAGACCAATCGGATCGCCATGCTGGTGGACGACGAAGCACGGCGCCAGGCCGCGCAGCAGGTGGCCGTTCACGAAATCCTGCACGGTCACGTTCGCGTCGACGAGCGCGCAGTCGCGCGTCATCAGGTCCGCCACGCGCACGCCCCGCAGGCGGCTCCGCATCTCGACCGCGACGTAGTTGGAGCGTGCGGCCTCGAGCAGGAACCAGCCGATGAACGCGAGCCAGAGGCCGCCGACGTCGCCGCGCCGCATCACGCCGGCCAGGCCCAGCGCGATGAACACGAGCGCGATGACCTGCCCGACGGCGGACGCGATCTTCGTCGCCCGTTCCGCGCTGCCGACCACGGCCCAGATGATCGCGCGCAGCACCCGCCCGCCATCGAGCGGGAATCCGGGGATCATGTTGAAGATGGCGAGCGCGATGTTGACGTAGCCGAGCCAGACGAGCATCGCGGCGATGGGCGACGCGCCGGTCCCCTCACCCGTCCAGCCCAGGCCATACGCCGTCAGCTGGCACATCGTGGCGATGACCGCGCTCGCGATCGGACCGACGATCGCGATGCTGAATTCCCAGCCGGGGCTCGTGGCCTCTTTCGCGATTTGCGCGACCCCGCCGAGCGCGAACAGCGTGATGCCGTTGACCGTCAGGCCGCCGAGCCGCGCGACGGCGGCATGCGCGAGCTCGTGCAGCACGATGCACACGAAGAACAGCACCGCCGTCAGGATGGCGGTCGGCCAGATGACCAGCGGCGTCCACGTCGGATACTGCCGGGTGAACGCGCTGATGAGCGACACCGTGATCAGCGCCGCGACGATGAACCAGCTGTAATGCAGACCGATGGGAACGCCAAACCATCGACCGAGCTTGATCGTGGCGTTCATGTCGCAGTGTTGTGCACAAGGCATGCCTTGCCAGGGAGAACGCGGGCACGACGCTCACAGCGAAGTGAGCCACCGGTGTCCAGGAGTTATTACCTGTGCGACGTACGCGGCGCTCGTCGATCCCGCGAGTGGAGCCCAACCGGGGCAAGGAAATCGCCGAGCAGGACGCGTCGCCACCAGAGGCCGGTGCGGCGGCGCTCGTCCGGTGTGGTGAAGGTGTAACGGTAGTATCGCGCCCGTAGATAGCGCGGCGGTGCGTCCGGGAATGGGTTCGACGCAAGCAGCCCGACCACCGCGCGGTCGCCTTCGAGCAGCCGCGTCACGAGCTCGGAAAACCAGCGGTCTCTGGGCGCGGGTGACATCGCGGCGAACCACATCAGCCAGTCGAGCCGCAGGTGGTAGGGCGCGATTTGTCGCGGACGCCGGGCGGGATCGCCGGGTTTCCCTCTGAACGCGTACTCGCGCCACATCGTCTGGTCCGTGATCACCGTCTCGTCCGTGCCCTCGAGGACGATCTCCTCGCGCGTGCGCGTGATGCTGCCGAAGGCGCCGTACGTGTTGACGAGGTGCAGCGTATTGAACGAGTAGTTCATCAGTTGTCGCGACGAGAGCATGTTCCGCGCGGGCCGGATGCTCGCCAGCACCACGGCCGCCGCGACCGCGTAGAGAATGCCGCGATAAACCGGATCCACTGAGGCTGACGCGTCCGCGGACGATGCGATCGGCAGCCACGCCCACCACCGATCGTCGATGAGCGGAATGCAGAGCACGAGCGTCAGCCAGTTCAGCCATGAGAGGTTGCCGCTGACGATCAGCACCAGCTGGAAGGCGATGGTCAGGACCGCCCCGATCGAGGCAAACGGTTGCGGCAGGAAGTACATCCAGGGAACGGCGAGCTCGACGATGTGATTGAAGAGCACGCCGGCGCGATGCGCGGCCGGCGGCATCCAGTGGAAGTACCAGCTGAGGGCGTTGGGGATCGGCTGTGTCTCGAAGTAGTACTTGAGACAGGTCAGATCCCGCCAGCACGTGTCGCCGCGAAGCTTGATCATGCCGGCGCCGAACATCAGCCGGAACAGCATCCACGCCCAAATCAGCCGAAGCCAGATGGTCGGCGGCGTCGCGGTACCGCCAAGCAACATCGCGAAGAACCCGGCCTCGAGCAGCAGCGATTCCCAGCCGAACGAGTAGAACGTCTGGCCGACGTTCACAAAGGAGAGATAGAGCACCCACAGCGCAGCCCAGACGAGCGCCGCGGCGATCGCGCCGTGCTGTTGCGGCCAGCCCGTCAGGATGAGACACGCCAGCAGCAGGCCGCACCACGCAGCCGCGCGAAACGTCGTGTCGCTCTGCCAGAAGAAGAACAGGCTGGGGGATTCGCGAAAGGAAACAGTCTTTGTGAACCGTGTGACCGGCAGGAGTCCACGCGCGCCCAGCAACGGGACGAACTGATTGATCGCGTTCACGAACGCGACCACGTAAACCAGCGCCAGCGCGCGCTCGAAGAGAAAGCGCGAGATCCAGTACTGGCCGCGCATCACGCCATTGTGGCCCGTGGAGGGCGGGACTTCAGTCCCGCCAAACGCCGGGTCTAAAGACCCGGCCTCCATTCGATTTAGAAGGGATCTTTCCGCGCCAGTCCCGCCGCTATCCTCGATGAGATGTCGTCACGCACCGATGCCATCGTGATCGGGTCCGGGCCGAACGGCCTGGCCGCGGCCATCGTCCTTGCGCAAGCCGGGCTCGGTGTGACCGTGTTCGAAGCGGAACCCACCATCGGCGGCGGCGTTCGCTCTGCCGCGCTGACGTTGCCGGGATTCACGCACGACGTCTGTTCGACCGTCTACCCGTTCGGTGGCTCTCCGATCTTTCGCTCGCTGCCGCTCGCGTCGTACGGCCTCGAGTGGGTCGAGCCGCCGGCGATGCTGGCCCATCCCTTCGACGACGGCACCGCCGCCGTCGTCGTGCGCTCGGTCGAGCAGACGGCCATTCACCTCGGCGAGGATCGGCGGGCGTACGAGCACACGATCGGATCGGTCGTGCGAGCGTGGAACGAGCTCGAGGAGAGCCTGCTGGGCCCGCTCGCGTGGCCGCGTCACCCGCTGGCGCTGGCGCGGTTCGGCCTTCGCGCGCTGCAATCTGCCGACGGGTTTGCGTGGCGCCGCTTCACCGACAGCAGGACACGCGCGCTCTTCGCGGGCCTGGCCGCGCACAGCATGGTGCCGCTCGATCACGTCGCCACGGCGGCGTTCGGCCTCGTGCTCGGCGCGTCGATGCATGTGGGCGGATGGCTACTCGCGCGCGGCGGCGCGCAGCATTTCGCCGATGCTCTGGCCGCACATGCGCGATCGCTCGGCTGCGAGATCGTCACGGGCTCACCGGTGACGTCGATCGATCAGCTGCCGCCTTCGAAGGTCACACTCTGCGACCTCTCGCCGCGACCGTTCCTACAGATCGCCGGACATCGACTACCCGCGTGGTACCGGCGACAGCTCGAGGCGTACCGTTACAAGACGGCCGCGTTCAAGGTGGACTGGGCGCTCGACCGGCCGATTCCGTGGCGCATCCCGGCGTGCGCGCGCGCGGCGACGGTGCACATCGGCGGCACTTTCGAGGAGATCGCGCGATCGGAGCGCGAGTCCTGGAGCGGCACGGCGCCTGAGTACCCGTTCGTGCTGCCCGTGCA
>Ga0137452_1000659_pt1 | contig 10401 bp, 8 predicted proteins | sample EasRivERMGT513_2_FD_102312 | JGI IMG/M metagenome (GOLD analysis project Ga0137452, IMG submission 102312) | Soil microbial communities from meander-bound floodplain in the East River, Colorado, USA - East River MetaG ERMGT513_2 | ecosystem: Environmental > Terrestrial > Soil > Floodplain ...
ATCGAAAAGCCGGGCACCGGCGATGTCATCCGGACCTGGGACACCGCGGTCAAAGGTCTCTCGTCCGGCACGGTCTGGGTGATTGCGGGCAAGCGCAGCTTCGCCATCGACGTGAAGCAGAAGGCGGCGCTCGACATCCTGAAGCGTCTCGCCGCGCGCTCGGACGTGTTCCTTGAGAACTTCGCGCCGGGCGTCACCGAACGCATGGGCCTTGGCGCACGCGAGCTCACGGCCGCCAACCCGCGCCTGATCTACTGCTCGCTCTCGGGCTATGGCCAGGACGGTCCCTATCGCGACGTGAAGGCCTACGATGTGCTGATCCAGGGCGAGTCGGGCATGATCGCCACCACCGGTTATCCCGATGCGCCGGCCAAGGTCGGCGTCTCGATGACCGATCTCTGCTCCTCGATGTATGCCGCTGTCGGCATCCTGCTCGCGCTCTATCAGCGCGAGAAGACGGGCGAGGGCCAGGTGATCGACATCTCGATGTTCGAGACCGCCGCCTCCTGGCTCGGCTATTTCCCGCATCACTATTGGCATCGCGGCGAAGAGCCGGTGCGGCTCGGCATGCGCCATCAATACATCACGCCCTACGGGCCCTATCTCGCTGGCGATGGGAAATATGTGGGCGTCGCGTGCGCGAGCCAGTCCGACTGGGAGAGCTTCAGCCGCGACGTGATCCAGCGTCCCGAGCTCGTCAACGACGCGCGCTTCACGACCACCGAGGCGCGGCGCACCCACCGCGATGCGCTCGAAGAGATCATCGTCGCCTGCTTCCACGAACATCCTTCGCAAGTCTGGCTACAGCGACTCGAAGCCGCGCGCCTGCCCTATGGCAAGGTGAACAGCGTCGCCGAGGTGCTGGCCCATCCGCAGATGATCGCGCGTCACATGATCCAGGAGATCGACTCGCCTGTCGGCCGTGTGCCGGTGATGGCGACGCCTCTGCATCTTTCGGATTCACCGCAGCGCCTCGATCCCGTTCCCGAACTCGGCGGCGACAACGAAGCGATCCTGCGCGAGCTCGGCTACAGCGAAACGGAGATCGAGACTTTCAAGCGCGACAAGGTGATCTAATTCGCCGGCAGCGGTCCGGTAGGCACTGGCGCGGTCGGCGATTCAAAGCGCCCGTCGATGCACCCCGTCGGCGCCGGAGCTTCAAGCTTCGCGAGCGCAAAGCAGATGCTGTCCGCCGACGTGCCAAGCCCAAAGTTCCGATAGCCGATCGTAGGCTGCCGATTGTTCTGGGCCGCAGCCGTGAACTCCTTCGCCTTCACAAATGCCCTCTCGAGCGCGGGCACCGTGTGCTTGGCCGGCGCGCCAATATTGCCGAGCGCAATCGCCATGCGCCCGCGCACTGCATCGCTGTTGTCCTCGAGCAGTCCCGCCATCTCATCGATCGTCGCCTTGTCGATCACCGACACATCCATCCGGCGGATGATGGCGACAAGGATCTGCGCCGGCCGCTCGCGCGGCGGCGGGTAGGGGTTCACCCTCAGCTGGAGCAGCTGCGTCTTGAGCGCGGCGAGATCGTCGTTGCCGTTCTGCCCCTGCGCAACGGCCGGAAGCCCCGCAAGTGCGAGCAAGGCGGTAACGGACAGGATTCGGACAACGTGCATGCGGTGATCTTAGCCCAAGCAAACGGCCGCTTCTATTGCGCCATGCCGGTGATCCGGATCCCACAATGGGGCACCCTGTGGCGCCGGTTGAGGGCGATCAGTAGCGCGGTCAAGCTTTCGACGATCCGCGACATCTCCAGCGCGCCCGCATCGACCGGCCGCAACCCCGGGATGAGCCCCACCAGCGCCGCCACGCGTTCCTTGGCGGCCGCGTCATCGCCGCAGATCAGGATGTCGCAGTCGGGTTTCGCCGAAAGGTCCTGGAGAACATCGGCGGACACATTGTGGAACGCGGACACCACCGGCACGCCCGGCAACAGCTCGCGCGCCGCCTGCGCGGCCGAGCCTTCCCACACCCCCAGCATGCGCGTCGGCCTGCCACCGACGGTTGCAGCCAAGGGCACGGTCGCATCGACGAGGATCGCCGACTTCAGCGCGGGCTTGATGCTCTTCAGGATCGCGGCCTGAGCCGAAAACGGCACCGCGAGAACGGCGATGCTCGCCTTGGCCGCCGCCTCCGGATTGCCAAAGCCGGCGATATCGGCCGAAGGGACGGCTTGCTTCACGCGCGCCGCCGCCTCTCGTGCTTTCGCTTCATCGCGCGATCCGATCAAAACCTTGGCGCCTGCGCTCGCAAATCGCAGCGCAAGGCCGAAGCCCAGCTCACCTGCTCCGCCGATGATGGCGATCGTTTCCGCACTCATGCCGCATCCCCGTTTTGGCGGTCCGCTTGTGTCACGGCGTCCCCTTTGCAGCAAGGCGGAAACTGCGCGACAACGGGCTGAAGGACGATCCCATGCCAGTCGAAATCTTGCCATTGCTCGGCTTGCCGGAGATAAGGCCCGGCGACGATATCGCCGGCGCCATCATCCAATCCGCACGCACACACGACATGCGCATAGGCGAAGGCGACGTCTTCGTGATCGCGCAGAAAATCGTCTCGAAAGCCGAGGGCCGTATCGTACGCCTCGACCAGGTCGCGCCTTCGGAAAAGGCGCGCCGCTGGGCGGAGCAATGGGACAAGGACGCGCGCCTCGTCGAACTCACCCTGCGTGAATCTAGGCGTATCGTGCGGATGGAGCGCGGCGTCATAATCGCCGAAACGCACCACGGATTTGTTTGCGCCAATGCCGGCGTCGATGTCTCGAACGCAGAGGACGGCACAGCGATTCTGCTGCCCGAGAGTCCCGATGCGTCCGCGCGTGCACTGCAATCGCGCCTCGGTGAAGCGTTCGCTTGCCAAGTCGGCGTGATTGTCTCCGACACATTCGGGCGCGCGTGGCGCGAAGGCTTGGTCAATGTCGCGCTCGGCGTCGCGGGTTTGAATCCCCTGCTCGATTATCGCGGACAGCAGGACGCGGGCGGCAGACCCCTGCAGGCGACCGTCATCGCGATCGCCGATGAGCTCGCCGCCGCTGCCGAACTCGTCATGGGCAAATCGGATCGAGTCCCCGTCGCCATCATCCGCGGTGTGACAGTCAACTCGCGCTCCGGCAGCGGCGCCGATCTCATTCGTCCAGCCGAGAAGGACCTGTTCCGCTAATCGAGCGCGGATTTCCACGTGGAATCCGCGCTCGTCGTCTTTGGTGATTCGATTCGTTTTTTCGGATGGCGCCCAATCTTCTCTTTACCACTTGCCTTATTCGTTTCTTCAGGCGGAAACAGCCAAAATCGGAAAAGACAATCCGATGTTGCACTTACAGATCAATCCTCATTCCAGCCAGGCATTTGGCTGACGTTCTGCTGTTTGCTTCGTTCATTACGGGTTCAGACAGAATGACGAGAATCCGCATCCGAAATCGTGGACGGAAAGAAATGGTTTCCGGCCCGCTTTGAAGGGGACTGAAGATGACGAACTTTAAGACGAGATCTCTCGCGCTTGTTGCCGCCGTGTTGATGGCCGGCTGCGCGACGAACAACTACTACGGCGATGAGTCCGGCAACGCCGCCTATGATAGCGGCGCGTACGGCAATCAGTACAGCAACGATCAGCCGTACGATCAGTATGCTGATCAAGCCTATGATGATGCCGACGTGAACTTCGGCAGCTTCCAGCGTGAGCTCTCGCCTCACGGCTCGTGGTCCTACAACCCGCGTTGGGGTGACGTGTGGCGTCCGCGCGTCGCGGTCGGCTTCAAGCCGTATTCCAACGGCTACTGGGCGAACACCCGCGAATACGGCTGGATGTGGATCTCCGACGATCCGTGGGGCGATCTGACCTATCGCTATGGCCGCTGGGTCTTCGATCCGCGTGACGGTTGGATGTGGGTCCCGGGTTATGTCTGGGGTCCGTCGTGGGTCGTGTGGCGCTCTGGCGCCGGCTCCGTCGGCTGGTTCCCGATGCCTCCTGACGACTACTACGGCAACGGCGCGTATGGCGGCAATTACGCCAGCTTCTACGGTTACCGCGATTGGTACGGCCCGAGCTTTTCCAACGACACGTTCTTCTCGCTCTGGATCTTCGTCGGCGAGGACCGCTTTGCCGACCGGAACTATCGGAACTATGTGAGGCCGCAGCGCGAGTACAACACGCTGATCGTGAACACCACCGAGGTGACGAACTACGTGACGGTGAACAACTACGTCGTCAACCGGAGCATCAATGTGGAGCGCATCGAGCGTGCGTCGAACCGGCGCATCGAGACGGTCGAAGCTCGCAGCGTGATGAAAGGCCGTGCCGCGCTCGTCAAACCGGTTGCGGCAGGCCGCCAGATCGAGCAGCGCGAGCGTCGCGAGCGTCCGATCCCGGTCCGCGCGAACGCGCAAGGCCAGGGCGGCAACAACAATCAGGCCGAGCGGCTTGAACGTCGCGAGGAGCGCCTCGACCGTCGTGAGGAGCGCATCGAAGATCGTCAGCGCGTGACGGCGCCGGTCAACGATCGCCTCGAACGCCGCGAAGACCGCCTTGAGCGTCGTGACGACCGCATCGACGACCGTCAGCGCGTCCAGGGCCCGGCCAACGTCCCGGCCAACGATCGCCTCGAACGTCGCGAGGAGCGCATCGAGCGTCAGCAAGAGCGGATCGACGACCGTCAGCGCGTGACTGCGCCGGTCAACGATCGCCTCGAGCGTCGCGAAGAGCGCGTCGAGCGTCAGCAAGAGCGGATCGAGAACCGCCAGAACGCGAATGCACCTCAGCAAGGCGGCAACGCGCGCAATCCTCGGGTCGAACGGGCGGTTGAGCGCGGCGCCAACAACAATCCGGGCGCCGTCCAGCCCGCGGGTGCCGGTCAGAACGAGGCGGCGCCTGTTCAGGCCGGCGGCCGTGCGGCCGAACGGCAGCAGACTCGCGAGCAGCGCCAAGAGGAGCGTGAGGCAGAGCAAAAAGCGAATGCCGAGCGCGCCGCTGAGCGCCGGAGGAACGCGCGTTAATCGATCGTTCCAAGTCGAAGTTGTTGCATCACGCGCGCTGTCGCGGATCGGGATAAGACCCGGTCCGCGGCGGCGCGCAAGTCTTTTGGCTCATCGACATCGAGTGCGATCCGTTCGTTGCGGATGATCCGTATCCTCGCGCTCATACGCTCCGCCTCGTTCAAGTGAAGCGCGAAACTGTCCGGTCCGAAGCGCGAGGGAAACAGATCCGGCGGCGAGCGCAGAAGCGCGTTCGTCCCGGTCCCGTCGTGAGAAGGAACGATAACGACCGAGGGCGCCGGCTCGAGCGCGGCGAAAAGGGCCTCGATGTCGCCGGGCGTGACGAGCGGAATGTCGATCGGAAGCCGGAGCAGCGCCTGAACGCCCTCTGCCGCGCAGAGGCGCGACGCCGCATCGACGGACGCGCTTTCCGAGATCTGCTCGCGTTCACTGATGGCCCGCCAATCCCGTCGCCGCGCCAGGTCGAGCGCATGATCCTCGCCGCTGACTACGTAGACACGGTCGATGCCGCGCACTTGCGCGATCACCTCGAAAATGTCCTCGCATAGGGCCCGGGCCAGCGCCGCGCGTTCATCCTCGGAGTAGTGGGGCGCAAGCCGTTCCTTGGAGCGACGGAAGGCCTTGACCGGGATCAGGATCGCCCTCATCGCGCAAACAGCGCCAGCACGTGACGCGCGAGCCGCTCCTTGTCTTCGACGCTCTTCATCACCGTTGGCCGGACGATCGTCCTCATGCCCAGCGCCTCGATGGCGGCGCTTGCCGCCTCGTCTTCGTGATCGATCATGAGCGTTCCGCAGATGTCGCCATAGAGCGCCGCAACGCCGACGGCCGAAACATCGTGGCCGAGTTCGGCCATCATCTTGTCCGATGGGCCTTTGAGCGATTTGCCGCCAACGAGCGGACAGACCGCGGCGACGTCGGTACGCCGCTTGCGCAAGGCCTCGCGCACGCCCGGCACCGCAAGGATCGGCCCGATGCTGATCAGCGGATTGCTGGGCGATATGACGATGCCGTCGGCCTCTGCGATCGCCTCGATCACGCCCGGTGCCGGTTGTGCGCGGGCACTCTCGAGCGCGATCGCGCTTAGTCTGGGCTCGCAGCGCCGCCGCACGAGATAAGCCTGCAGGTGCATGCGGCCTTCCTCGGTGTCCAGCATCGTGGGCGCGCGATCGTCGCTCATCGGCAATATTCGTGCGCGAACGCCGAGCGCCGTGCGGATGGACTCGATCGCCTGAGACAGTGTCGCTCCCTCGCGCATCAGCGCGGTTCTATGGATATGCGTCGCGAGGGCGCGGTCGCCGAGCTTGAACCATACCGGCCGCCCGTAGCGCTCAAGTCCCTCCGCCACGCGGAACGTTTCGCCTTGAATGCCCCAGCCATGTTCTTGGTTCACGACGTCCGCGAGCGTGTAGGTGATGATGTCGGGATCGGGCGAAACATGCAGCCCGTGCATGACGATGTCGTCGCCGGTGTTGACGATGATCGTCAGATCGGCCGGCTCCATTACCCGATAGAGACCGAGCAGCAGCTTCGAGCCGCCCACACCGCCGGCAAGTGCGGTGATCTTCATCGCTAGTAGCCGACCCCGACGGGCGCGTAACGCTTCTCGAGCCGTTCGACGGGCAGGCGCTCTTCCGCATCCGGTTCCGCGAACACCTTGCGAATGTCGTATGTGGTGTAACGCTCCGCCGGCACGCGCCCGATGCTGCGGATGAGGCTGCGCAGCTCGCCCGGCAGCACGGACTCGCCGTAATCGGCGCCCGCAGCCTTCGAGATGCTTTCCTCCATCAGCGTACCGGAGAAATCGTTGGCGCCCGCCTCGAGACATGCGAGCGCGCCGTCGAAGCCGAGCTTGACCCACGAGACCTGCACATTCGGGATGTGATCGTTCAGCATCAGGCGCGCAAGCGCATGCACGATCAGGTCCTCGGAGAATGAGGCGCCCGCGCGCGCATTCCCCTTCTGATAAAGCCGCGTCTCCGAATGGATGAATCCCAGCGGCACGAATTCCGTGAACCCGCCGGTGTCCTTCTGAATGTCCCGCAGGAGCAGCATGTGGTTGACCCAGTGCTCGGGCCGCTCGGCATGTCCGTACATGATCGTGCTGGTCGACGGAATTCCGAGCGCGTGTGCCGTGCGTACCACCTCGATCCAGCGCTCGACCGTCAGCTTGTTGGGGCTCAGCTCGCTGCGCACACTGTTGTCGAGAATCTCCGCGGCCGTGCCGGGAATGCTGCCGAGCCCCGCCTCCTTCAGCATCACCAGATATTCGCGGAGCGGCAGCCCGGTCTTCTCCACACCGTAGGAAATCTCCATCGGCGAATAGGCGTGCAGATGCAAATCGGGGAACTCGGTGTGGATCGCGCGCAGCAGCTCGGCGTAGTAGCGCCCCTCGAGATCGCGCGGCAGACCGCCCTGGATGCAGATTTCGGTCGCGCCCAACGCGACCGCGTCGCGGCACTTGGCCAGCAGCGTCTCGGTGGAATGGAAATAGGCGTCCTTTGCCTTGGGTCCGCGTGAGAAACCGCAGAACGCACAGCCGACGATGCAGATATTGGTGAAGTTCAGATTCCGGTTAACGACATAGGTGATGGCGTCGCCGACCTTGCGGCGGCGCATTTCATCGGCGACTTTGGTCAGCGCCAGCAAATCGCTGCCCTTCACTGTCGCCAGCGCAAGCCCTTGCGTGAAACCGAGCTCGCGGCCTTCGAGCGCGCGGTCGAGAACGCGCGCGATCTCCGGCGTGGCCTGCGACAGCGCCTCTTGCCACGACACATCCCGCCAGCGCGGATCCATGATTTTGGTCATCGTCTAACTCGCACGGGCATAGAATCCGGCATCCAGATGGCGGCTCAGAAACGGCCGAACATGTTCATCCACGAATTCGGCGCGACGCGCAAATTCGGGATAGATCGCAAGCCGCTCCTTGAGCTCGAAGCCGGCTTCCGCGGTCCGCTTCGCAAGCATCGGGATCTGGGGCCACGCAGCTTCCGGGTTGATGAAATCGCGCGTCACCGGCGAAATCCCGCCCCAGTCGTTGAGCCCCGCCTCAAGCAGCTGCGGGTAATCGTCCGCGACGAGATTGGGCGGCGACTGGACGTTCATCTCGGGTCCGAAGATCAACCTTGCCACGGCAATCGTCTGCTGCAAGTCCTCGAACGAAGGTTCCGCGGCCCCGGCCATGCGCGTATCGGCCTTGGCACGGAACGGCTGGATCAGCACTTCCTGGATGTGACCATGCTCATCGTGCAGGCGCCTGATCGCCAGCAGCGAATCCACGCGCTCCGCGAGCGTCTCTCCGATCCCGATCAGGATGCCCGTCGTGAATGCGATATGTTGGCGACCGGCCTCCTCGATGGTGCGCAGGCGCAAGGCCGGCGCTTTGTCGGGCGCGCGCCAATGCGCCCCACCACGCTGCTTCAGCCGGGGCGACACATTCTCCAGCATCAGCCCGAGGCTGACATTGGAACCGCGCAGCCGCGCGAGATCGTGAGCGCCCATCACGCCCGGATTGGCGTGCGGCAAGAGTCCGGTTTCCTTCAGCACCAGCTCGGTCATCGCCGCGAGATAATCGAGCGTCCGTTCATACCCGAGCCTGCGAAGGGCCTCGCCCGCCTCCGGAAAAATCCGTTCCGGCTGATCCCCGAGCGAGAACAGCGCTTCCTTGCAGCCCGCGCGCGCGCCCGCTTCCGCCACGGCGAGTACCTCATCGGGCGTCATATAGGCTGCGACACCCAGCTTGGGATCGGTGCGGAACGTGCAGTAGCCGCAATAATCACGGCACAGATGCGTCAGCGGAATGAACACCTTCTTCGAGTAGCTGACGATGCGACCTTTGCCGCGGTCTCTCGATGTGGAGGCCGCCCGCAACAGCTCGCCGAGATCGGCGTGCTCGATCAACCGGAGCGCTTCATCGCGCGACAGGCAACCGCCCTCCGTCCGCGCGTTGTCAGCGCGTTCCGCGCGCGGAGCGGCCCATTTCGAAAGGATGAGGTCTCTTTGCAAGCTATTGGTCATACGGGAGAATCTTTGTTTTCATTAGTTTGTTTGCTCGAATTTCGGGTTTTTCGTCCGCTATGCCCTGCCTCCTAACAAGTGCCTCATCATCCAATGCTATTTCCGTTTGCAACAGTTTGTTTGCTCGATTTTCGCGAATTTTCTTTTGCCTTCCCGGCTTCCCTTCAGAGGTGTGGAGCGGCATTGCGCTCAGGCTTGAGCATTCGCGCAAGCGGGCCACTTCGCCTCCGAGATTGCACCTCCATCGATCCTAGCAGTAGTCCTATAAATAGTCAATCAAAATAGGATAAAGCCGACGGCGGGTGCTGCAGCTCATCGGGTGACCGGACGTTTTCGAAACGCCGCGAAAAGCAGGCGCATAACAGGAGGAAACCGCGCAAATAACAGGAGGAAAGCAGGTGAAAAACAGGAGGAGATAATCTCAAAGACAGGTGGCGGTGGCACGCGTGCAATACCCCACTGCCTTGGCTGCTCCGCAGCTTCCGCCTTCGCCCTTCGGGCTTCGGCGGACGCGTCGGCGGACAAGTCGGCAAGGCAAGCGCGATCCGTCGACTAATCCAAGCCGGCGCGGCGAAGGGCTTCCAAATAGTGGTCGCGGTCGGCGTCCCGCTTGATCGGGAGTTGAGCCCGGAGCCAGGCCAGCGAAACGTTCGGTTGCGCACGCCGAAGCTCGTTCAACGCGGCCTTCGCGACATCCGTCTGCGCCGACATGCCGGCCGCGGCGACCAGCACGCGATGCGCGCCCACGAAATCGGCGCGTTGGCGGATGCCCTCACGCGCCAGCCGCATTGCCGCCTCGTAGTCGCATCCTAAGAACTGCGCATAGGCGGCTATGCCGTAATAGATCGCCGAAAATGGATCACGCGGGCTCAGCCGCAGCGCGCGTCGGGTTGCCACGACGGCGTCTTGCCAGCGGCCGCAATACGAAAGCGCCAGCCCGTAAAAGCCTTGGGCCAGGGGGAAGTTGGGATTGAGGCGCAGCGCCAGCTCGAATTCGGCAAGCGAATCATCGAACCGCCGCGCGAACAGATGGACATGGGCCAGTGCGTAGTGCGCCCAAGCATCCTCGCTGTCGATCTGGATCGCCGCACGCGCGGCAGCCTCCGCGGTGCGCACGGCGCTTGCCATGTCCTCCCAGCCCATGTGGGCGCAAAACGTATGGCTCGACGCGAGCACGCCGAGCGCCTGGCCGTAATTCGGATCGATCGCGACGGCCTTCTCCAACAGCGCCTGCGCGACGACGTTGTCCTGCCGCGTGACGCGCCAATAGTGCGACAGCGCCCGCATCACCAGCTCCCAGGCATCCATGCTGTCCGGAGCTTTTCGGTGGGCGCGGAAGTTCTCAGCGGCATAAAGCTGCGGCTCGATCGAGGCGACGATGGCCTCGGTTATC
>Ga0137452_1000660_pt1 | contig 10395 bp, 14 predicted proteins | sample EasRivERMGT513_2_FD_102312 | JGI IMG/M metagenome (GOLD analysis project Ga0137452, IMG submission 102312) | Soil microbial communities from meander-bound floodplain in the East River, Colorado, USA - East River MetaG ERMGT513_2 | ecosystem: Environmental > Terrestrial > Soil > Floodplain ...
GATGATGGCTCGTTCCGAGGCAAGGCACCGGGATTTCTGTCCAGGCAGTTGCACGAGGAGATCGTGCGAAGGTTTTCTGAGATTGTCCGTGAGGAGATGAATACTCACACTGTCGATGCGTTGAAGATGGTGGCGACGATTCTCACAGATAACTCCACAGATGTGAAGGGGCGGCGCAACACCCCACGGTCGGTACAGGCTGACATGGCGAAGTGGCTGGTTGAGCATGTTGTAGGCAAGCCGAAGCAGCACGTGGAGATGGATATCAATGCCAAGCTTCAGGGTATCTTAGGCATGGCTATTGTGAATCCAACAATGATCGACGGGAACCAGACAGACCAGTACTCCTTGCCGGCGAGCTATATGGACGTGGCCAGTTGGGAAGCGGAGGATGAGGATGACTCATAGTCAGAGTGAGTTGCAAGAGATTGCTGATGCTTTGAGAGAAGCAAAGATGATCCCTGAGGAGTGCACCATCTGTCACCTCCCCCGAGCTGAACACAACACACCGAACATCGTCCATGAGTTTTGCTCGCCCGGTCAACAGAAGACTCTCGTCGCACGATCGCAGCAATCACCCGATGCGCACGAGGGGAATCAACAGGGATCGAATGGGCTGCCTGCTACGATCACGAGCGATGCGATATTGCGACTCGCATTGCTGCGTAGGGGAATCATCACGACGGATGACCTCGATGAGATCGAGAAAGAACTACGAGTGACGGGAGTCGCCTTCCATGATCCAGGCCGCGTTAGTCACTCCTGAGATCGTTGACCAGGTCCTTCGCCACGGGCTGGACGAGAGTCCCCTTGAAGCGTGCGGCATCATCACTCCAGACGGCCGGGTAGAACGTGTGCCGAACGTATCCCCGGAACCCCACCGTCACTACCAGCTAGAGGAGGGGGGCCTGGTCGACGTGATTTATGGGTGTGCTGAGCGATTGGTTGAGCCTCTGTCGGAACTACGAAGGAATCATTTCATCGTTTGGCACACCCATCCTAACGGCGAGGTTGGTCCGAGCATGGTTGATATGCGCCGTAAAGTGGAGGGATTCCGCTACCTAGTAGTCGCCGTACCTTCAGGTGTGGCATCACTCTTCTGAGGAGAAACAGTGGCAAAGAAATACGACGATACAGTTTTGGATGGCTCATTGTTAGTAGCGGACAATGCTACAACGATGCATGCCACTTCCGCCGAGCCGGCTAACCATGCCGGCATTGCTGCTGTGTCATTGGCAGATATCGCCATGACTGCTGGAAATGGCAACGGCGATTACACCATCGCCAACGGCGATACCAGTGGTCGGAAGCTGACAGTGCTAGCTCAGAGCGGTGTAGTGATCGACAACACTGGCACTGCGACTCATGTCGTTGGTACCGACGGCACAACCCTTCTTTGGTGCACGACTTGCACCTCTCAAGCCTTGACGGCCGCTGGTACAGTGGACTTCCCGGCGTTCGATGTCATGGAAATCAACGATCCCACGTAAGGAAGGTCATGAAGCTCGAAGATACACCGCCAAACAAGCGTCCCAACTTGCATCACACCCACTCGGGTAAGACTGCAGTTGCGGCGGGCACGACCCACACCCACGATATCACTGACCACTATGGTCGTGACTTCGAGACCATCGAACATACCCATGATGCCGACGGAAATATTACGGTAGGTGGAGCTCGGCATAAGCTGCCGAAGCAAACATTCGTTTAGAAGTAGAAGGGAACGATGACGTATGGCGTTCCCAACCGTCCAGGGTACTCCTGCTGAAACAGCGGTCAGTACAGCAGGTACAAACCACGCGATAACTCTGCCTGCTAGTATCATCTCTACTGATCTAGTCTTGATCATCATGGATATTGGTTCTACGTCGGCATCGCTCAATGCGTTGACTGACTGGGGAGAGATTCTTGATGAGGCGGTTGCTAATGGACTGAAGATCCTGCGCTACACTGGGGCCGGGGTACCGGGCAATCCGACCTTCGTGTCGACGGCTGCGACTAGGTCGGCGAGCATCGCTTACCGCATCTCAGGTGCTGACAAGTCGATCACACCTCAGATTGGCACGACAGCAACTGGTACATCAGCAACACCAGATCCGCCGTCGGTGACCCCGACTGGTGGTGTCGTCAAGGATTACTTGTTCATCGCGTTCGCCGGGATGGCCGGCGAAGAAGCCGACGACGACACGTGGGGCAACACGCCACCCACGAACTATCTGCCAAATCCCCCACTGCAGAAGTCGTGCGGTGTTGCTGGCACCAATCTTGGTGGACTGATTCTTGCCGCCTCGAGACAGCTGAATACTGGCTCGGCTCAGGATCCTGGTACGTTTGGTGTTGATGCTTCAGCCGCCTGGCGGGCACAACATATCATCATACACCCCATTATTACTCTGGTGATCAACGATGGGGTTTCGGCTTCTCTTGCTGATAACGTCGTCTTAGTTCAGCATAATATTCTAAGTATCAACCAGGGTTTTAGTGCTTCCCTTGCAGACAATGTCGCTCTGACACAACATAATATCCTGGCAATCAACCAGGGTTTTTCTGCTACCATCGCAGATAATGTAGTCTTGGCTGTAAGTTCTCCCTCTTTGGTGATCAGTCAGGGGTTTAGTGCTACAGTTGCAGACAATGTTTCTCTGACGCAACACAACATTCTGGCGATTCAAGATGCAACTTCGGGTTCTGTTGCCGATAATGTTGCTTTGGTACAACATAACATCTTGGCGATCAACGAAGGTCGCTCTGTTACAGTCGCTGACAATGTCGTCCTGACTCAGCACAACGTACTTGCCATTGCTGAGGGCAGATCGACTACGGTTGCTGACAATGTTGCTCTAATCCAGCACAACATCCTGACAGTTCAGGATGGGAACTCAGCAACCTTTGCTGACAACGTAGCCTTGCTTCAACATAGTGTCTTGAGTATTGGGGATTCAAGTTCAGCTACTATTGCTGACAACCTCATTCTCACTCAGCATAATATCTTGGCTATCCAGGATGGGGCGTCGGGTACGCAGGCTGAGAATGTGACCTTAGGGGTTGCTGGAGTTCTGAGTGTTCAGGATGCTCAGTCGACTACGATTGCGGATAACGTCATCCTGGTTCAACATCATGTCTTAGTTATCCAAGATGCTTCCAGTACTACAGTTGCTGATAGCATTACCTTAGTTCCCAACCTGATTATCCAAGATGCCAGTTCAGCTACCCTTGCTGAGAATGTGACTCTGGGGGTTGCTGGTGGATTGGTCATCCAGGACTCAGTCAGTCTAACCCAGGCTGAGCTGGTAGTCTTGACCCAACATCAGCAGTTACTGATTCAGGATGGTCTGAGTGCGACCAGAGCAGAGAATGTGACGTTTGGTTTTGCTGAGGTTCTCGGAAGAATACAGTTTACGGCCGACGCACCGAGCATCTCGTTCTTCGCTGAAGCACCGAACATAGTCTTTGAAGCGGAGGTGTAATGCCCATATCGCTGAAGGTATTGGGTCCGTTTGAATCGGGTCAACAACCGACTATCACGGCAACCATGAGAGATATCTCTGGCGGGACTGGAGTATGCACTGGCACTCATTGGGTTGTGACCAACTCTGATGAAGAGGTACTACAGGATGTGACTTCTCCTGATCCGGCAATCACTGAAGTCGACGACAACATCTGGACACTACTCATGCCCGTGCTTACAGAACCTCCAGAAGTGCTCTGGATTGAATGCACCTCAACAGGTGGTTTAGTGGCCTCGCATCGACAAAGGTTGGGTGTGGCCCGTCAGGAGGACTAATGGCCGACAAGCATTTGCCTGACACAGGCGAAGAAGAGTTTTCTGGAGTGACAAGGGACAATACAGTCCTTGCCAAGCCGCCAGGGTCGATTCCTATCCCCTGGGAAAAGTTGCGACTCATGCATCTGACGGGAGAACCTGATGATGTGACATCTCGACCCAATCGGAGGATCTGGCTGGGTCAGGAATAGGAGAACAATGCCCGTACTAAACGCATCATTACCCGGCTTGGATGGTGGAGTCCTGAGAAAGGATGTCTATTTCTCACAAACTGGGTACGAGCCTCATGACGGGCAAAAACAGGTTCACTACGATCCACACAGGCACCGGGCGCTGAGTAATGGTCGACGGTGGGGCAAGACGCTACTTGGTGGAAAGGAAGTAGAACCCTGTGCTTTCGTTCGTAATAGGCGAGGGGAAGTACAACGGGGCTGGATCATCGGTCCTAACTACTTGGACTGCGAGAAGGAGTTTCGCGTAGTTTATGACTCGTTCAAAGCACTGGGTATTGACACGGTCTCTACCAAGTTTCTTCGTAACGTGGAAAACGGTAGCATGCACATCGTCACTAACTGGGGTTTCGATCTCGAGTGCCGAAGTGCACAACATCCAGAAAGCTTGGTTGGTGAGGGCCTTGACTTCGTAGTTTGTGCTGAGGCGGGCCGTCTTCGCCGCTCAACCTTTACGGAGTACGTTCGTCCTGCTCTTAGTGACAAGCGAGGGTGGTCTCTGATGACGGGAGTTCCAGAGATTGCTGCTGATACCTCGTTGTTGTACTGGGCCTGGAAGCGAGGGCTTGAGTGGGAAACGAAGCCTTGGCGTTCTTGGAGAATGCCGAGTTGGACGAATACCATTGTGTTTCCTGGGGGTCGAAATGATCCGGAAATCCTGGAAGCTGAAGACGACCTAACAGAAGATGAGTTCCGACGCCAGTATGGCGGGGAGTTCGTTGACAAGGTCGGTAGAGTCATGAAGGAATGGGATGATGAGATTCACCTCAAGCGGATCAAGTTCAACCCAGATTGGCCGCTGTATGCAGCAGTCGACTATGGCTTTACAAACTGGTTCGTCTGGTTGTGGATTCAGGTGGATCCTTTCCAGAACGTTTACGTTCTTGGAGAGCACTACATCAAGGAAATGGATACCGAGCGCATAGCCAAGGAGGTGCTGAAGAATCACCCCTGGATTGGGAAGTGCTTGATGTTCTATCCTGATCCACACAACCCTGATGATTCGAGGATTCTTAGTCGACATCTGGGTGTACCGTTCGCTAGCAATACTGGCGGAGAAATCACTACTCGGAATGCCATGATTCGTACGAGGTTGAAGCCTCGACCGGAGAACGCACCACCCGAGGAGCAACAAGCGCAGATTGTGTTCGACAAAGACCGCTGTACTCACCTGGCATGGGAAATGCGAGAGGGGTATCGCTGGCCTGAACACAAGAACGAAGCGAAGAACAACACCGAGATTCCGATGGATAAGGATAACCATGGACCCGAGGCGTTGAGTCGATTCATCTACGGTTACTTCGATATCACAGAGACTGAGATGCCGATAAGCCGCCAGAGCAGAGCGAGGATCAAGCGCTAATGGCATTAGACGTGGTAACCCCATACAGTACTCTGGGACCGGAGTACCTGCAGAACTTGCCCGACTGGTTGCCAAACGAGCAGGATCAGCAGCGACTGCGGTCTTATACTGTCTACGAGGCAATGTATTGGAACGTAGAGGATACGTTCGAACTCATCCGTCGTGATGAGGATGGCGCTGACCTGTACATCCCTCGACCCAAGACGATCGTGGATATCACTGCCCACTACTTGCTCAAGGGCATGCATGTGGGTACCAAGGAACCTGCCAAGAACACAGAGCTCGAATCATTCTTGGATCAGTTCATGAAGCGAGAGCGCTTCTATAGCCGATTTCAGATTGCCAAGTTGGCAGGGGTTACTCGAGGGGATTGGATCTTCCATATCACTGGTGATCCCCTCGCCCCAGAGGGTTCTCGGTTGTCGATGACGACTGTTGACCCAGCGCTATACTTTCCTGAGTTCGATTCCGACGATATCACAAAGAGGACCGGTGCCAAACTCATCGAGCCTATGGTTCATCCAGACGACCCTGACAAGATGGTGGTTCACATACTCCACTACTGGTATGAGCTCGACGAGGAGACCAAGACCCGTAAGGACCAGTTGGTGTGGAGGGAAGAGGTCCTTTGGGAGACAGACAACTGGAGCGATCCGCAGAAGGCAAAGAAGGTAAGGCAGATCATACCTCCTTCTACACTGCCTGCTCATATCACTCAGATTCCGTTGTACCATTTCAAGAACGCTGATTGGGACGGATATGAGTTCGGCAACTCAGAACTGAAGGGCTATGAGCGCATCTTCAAAGGGATCAACCAAACGATGTCTGATACAGAGATCGCATTGGCTCTGGTGGGTCTGGGGGTGTACGCTACTGATGCTGGTCGTCCGAGAAAAGCCGATGGCACGGAAGGCGATTGGGTCGTGGTACCAGGTACTGTCTGGGAGATGCCGGGCGCTACTATGGTCAAGCGGTTGGAGGGGATCAGCTCGGTCACGCCAGTCCTGGACTTCGTGGGATACTTGGATGACTCAGTTTTCCAATCCTCAGGAACCACCGACGTAGCACTTGGTAAAATCGATGTTGCAGTGGCAGAGTCAGGGATTGCTCTGGCTATCAAGTTCATGCCGACATTGGCAAAGATTGAGTACCGTGACACAGCTGGGGTCGAAGTACTCACTCAGATGTGGTATGACTGGAAGTTCTGGGTCAAGGCCTATGAGAACCAGGATTGGACTACCACTGAGCTAGTCATCACCTTAGGTGAGAAGTTGCCGGCCAATAGGGCAAAAATCTTCGAAGAACTGAACAACATGAAAGATCGCCACGTCATTTCGGCACAGTTTTATCGTTCAGAGATTGAGCGCCGACTTGACTACGTCTTCCCTGCAGACGAAGACCAGCAGATCATTCAGGAACAGATCGACCTACAGAGGGCGGTCGCAGAAGTCGCAGCAGAGTTCGCACCCACACAGGAGGAAGGTAATGGCCAAGATTCCAGGAACCCGGGCCCAGGGGGGCGCAAAAAAGGTGCCGGGGACACGAAGACTCGGCAAGATCGGTCCCGGTCGAACAATCGGGGTCGAACGAACGAAAGTGACGGGACAGAAGTCAAGTAGTGGCAATGTCACACTTGGCACTGGCCTGTAAGATCGAGGTGGTCATAAGGGTCACCTAGAACCGGGCGAGAGGCCCACGAAAGGAATACGCGTGACGCGTAGGAAGGACTTGCCAAAGAGCCTGCAAAACCTCATCATTCGGGGTTCAGCCGACGACGAAGAAGAAGGCGAATCGGAAGAGGAATCTTCAGATGACGATGACGACGACGACGGTGAGGACAAAGAAGGTGAGCAGGACAAGGACAAGACCGAGGATACGACTGCTCTGAAGTCGGCACTGCAAAAAGAACGACGGGCACGGAAGACCAATGAGCGAGAGCTCAAGAAGCTCCAGAAACTCGTCGCCGGGCAGGAAGACAAGGAGAAGTCGGAATCGGACAAGGCCAAGGAAGACGCTTCCAAGGCAGAGTCCAAGGCACAGAAGCTTGCAGTGAGACTGAAGGATAGCGCAATCGACAATGCTGTCCTAAAGATCGCACAACGGCTGAAGTTCCGGGACACCGACGACGCTCTCAAGCTCGTCAACCGGGAGGAAATCGACGTCGAACAAGACGAAGAGGACCCGACGGAGATCGAACTGGATGAGGGCAGCGTCGAAACTGCCCTTCAAGCCCTTGCCAAGGCAAAGCCTCATCTCATACTGGCCGAAGGTCAGGAGGACAAGTCTGGCTCGAAGTTCGGAGGTAGTCGCAAGTCCCCAGACAAACTGCAGGACGAGAAGTTGATGGCCGCTTACCCGGCTTTGACACAGAATCGCCCTGTAGCCCATTCCTAGCACAGAAAGGGATAACTGACAGAGATGTCACGCATCGACAAGACCGAACCCAATGTTGGTTCGTTCCGTGCGCCTCTCAATGCCGACCTGACTGGCGGTGCTGCACCTCTTGGTGTGGGTATCAACAGCAGCGGACGAGTGGTCGTTGGAGCCGGCCAAACGGGCGTGGTCGGTGTCATTGTCTCACCATACGACAAGAAGGCAGGAGACATCATCAGTGTTCTCCACCTTGGCCAACTCGTCGAGTTTGGTGGGGCGGCTGGCACCGTCTACACGGCCAACACAACCACAGGGGTGATCACCAATGGAGCCAAGTCGGCGACGCAGCATGTCGTCGGCTTTACCGTTGAAGCTGATCGTCTCATCATCGACACCGGCGTCTTGCCGCATATCGGAACGTAAGGGAGGGAAGCAACATGACAATCACAATGCAACGTGACCGTGGGCTGACCTTTCGAGACCTTCTGAACCTCGACAAGCTCGGTCCAATCGACGAGTCGGGTGGTTTTTCGGAACTGCTCGATACTCCCATTGTTGCCTTCGCTGGAGCAGCTCAGGGTTTCAACGAATCCGGCGACATCATCACGGAGACGGAGGATGGATTCCCACTCGGACAAATGTGGGATGAGTTCCAACGGACCATCAACATCTGGAATAGCCAGCGCAATGCCTTGACCGATCCCTTCACGTACGATGTGAAGAAGAACGTCGAGGGTGTGCGGTATCCTGAGCAGGAAGACTTCGAGGAGGCCGATGAGTACGGCGTTCCAAAGGGTCAGCGGCTCGGGCCTCCATTCAAGATGGGATACGACTTCAAGTGGTGGGACTTGGCCACGCGGTACACTTGGCGATTTCTCGCTGAGACCGATGCTGCGCAGCTCAGGGCCCTTCACAACCAGGCGCTCGAAGCGGACAACCGTCTCGTGTTCCAACGGGTGATGAGAGCGATCTTCAACGATGTGACTCGCATTGCGGAGATCGACGGTGTCGATGTCAATGTCTACCCCTTCTACAATGGCGACACGATGGTGCCTCCGGCGTGGAAGTTGACCACCTTCAGCACCGGTCACGAACACTATGTGACCAGTGGAGCAGGTACGGTCGTCTCGGGTGACCTTGATGATCTTCAGGGACTCCTGACCGAACATGGTTATTCCACGGTCAACGGGTATCAACTGCTCTTGTTCGTCAACGAAGCTCAAGGTGTGACCATTCGTGGTTTCACTCGAGCGGGTGGCGCCAAGTATGACTTCATCCCGACAGCCAATGTCGGTGGTGGAATCATCCTGGCAGCGAACGGAGGCATCATTGGTGCTCCGACCATGGTGAACCTGCCCGGTTTGATGACCATTGGTTCGTACGGTCAGTTTGTGATCATCGAGGAGGCTTACATCCCAGCAGGTTACATGCTGGCCTTGGCTTCCAAGGGTCCGAACAACATCGACAACCCGGTGGGCATTCGAGTCCATGAGAAGGCAGCCCTTCGTGGCCTGAAGTTGCTCAAGGGCGCTCAGCACGACTACCCGCTGATCGACTCGTACTACAGCCATGCGTTTGGAACGGGTGTTCGACACCGAGGGGCAGGGGCTGTTATGCAGATCTCCGCCGCCGGCTCGTACACCATCCCGACCGCGTACCAGTAGAACTAGATCATGTCGGTGGTCGGGTAGCCCAACACTGCCCGGCCACTGGCACCTAGCTCAAGAAAGGAACCAGATGACCAGGGAAATTGACCCTGATGACATTGCCAACGAAAACCTTTCATGGGACGAGGCTGAGTACCTGCGGGTGCGTAGCCGACTTCCGGATGGATATCCGATGCCTGACCCCCCAGACAATGGGGACGACGACGAAACTCCGAGGGAACTGTTGCCATCGAAGGCTACTCCCCTCGCAGAGCAGTCAGTCCCCGTGATGGGAAACCAAGGGGGGATCGTCGACGACAACGACGAGTTCGAAGGCGTTGGAGGCGATTACTCCAAGGAGGAGGGGTGGAACAACCCCAAGCGCCGCACGGAGCTCGCCAAACGAGGCTTGTCCACCGACGGCAACATGGAAGAGATGATCGCCCGGTTGCGGAGATCAGACGCGGACGAGTTGTCGGAAGACGACTACGAAGCGACTGACGAAGACGAAGACGAGTAGAAAGGAGGGCATGGTGAACCGCAGCTCTGCTAGTCAACTGAGAGCACTTCTCGGAGAAAGCATTCCCGTTGGCGGCACAGCTGCGGACACCATGTTCTCTGATGATGAGATTGACGACTTCTTGGAACTTGGTTTCAGTGATGTTCGTGCTGCTGCCTATCATGGATGGATCGAGAAAGCAGCCAACTATGTAGCGTTGGTAAATGTGAACGAAGGTAACGCCGCTCGAGAGCTAGGCGAACTTCTGGGTCACGCGCTTCGTATGTCAGATCGCTATGTCGGCTATGTTGAGACTCCCTCTAGAGGTCGAGCTCGCATGGGTCGAATCGTTCGGGAGACCACCTAAATGGGTGCGTGGACTGAGCTTCAAACACGAGATAAGCTGATGAACTACTTCATCCGCACTGATCCATTGCATATCACTCTCCATAGGCCTGTTCGTGCAACTACGGCTGCGGGAGGAAAAGCAACAACTTCGA
>Ga0137452_1000661_pt1 | contig 10395 bp, 9 predicted proteins | sample EasRivERMGT513_2_FD_102312 | JGI IMG/M metagenome (GOLD analysis project Ga0137452, IMG submission 102312) | Soil microbial communities from meander-bound floodplain in the East River, Colorado, USA - East River MetaG ERMGT513_2 | ecosystem: Environmental > Terrestrial > Soil > Floodplain ...
CACAGCAACCGGTGTCTACGGGGTGATGGCATATGCCGTCTCGCGACGCGGGCGTGAAATCGGAATCCGGATGGCATTGGGAGCGTCGCCGTCGAACGTTCTGCGCCTGGTGCTGAGTCGCGCCGTGATACTGGTTGGCATTGGAACTGCCGCGGGCCTTCTTCTTGCGCTCGCTGCAGGCCGTCTCTTCAGTCCGATTCTTTATCAGGTCAGCGCCACGGATCCGGTGACTTACATTCTGTCGATTGTGCTGCTGGTAACAATCGCCGCGATCGCGTGTATCGTTCCGGCGCGGCGAGCAATCCGTGTCGATCCTGTCGTCGCGTTTCGGGCGGAGTAAGAATCTACTTGCCGGTCGCTCGTATCCTGGCCGCTGTCGTGCAATTCTGGACGACCGTGAAGTAGCGGGCCACCGCTTCCCTTCCCACATCGTACGGATTCGCCGTGCCCGGTTTACGGGCTGCGGAAGTGTGCGATCGGAAGTATCCGTTATCGAACTCGGTGTGATTCGACATCAGCGCTGTCGCGCCGAACTCGGCAGCGGCTTTGGCCAGCTTGGTCGACGACGCGAGATATGTCTCGTAATAGGCGGTATTGCTGTTGAACGGGATCGCAGTTCCACCGACGTATGCAAATCGCAACGGCTTTCCGTTGTCCTTCACTTCAAAGAGGAACGAGAGCGTGCCCGCAGTATGTCCGGGCATCGTGACGATCTGAACGGACGCATCCCCTACCGAGATCTTCATTCCATCCTTGCCGGCGACGTCGCGCTTCGGCTTGCCACCGGGACGATTCGTCGATTGGTCGACCGCGTCCCAGTCTTCGGCGCCATACACCAGACGCACTCCTGGAATTTCATCCTGCAGCAGCTTCGCGCCACCGTCGTGATCGCCGTGCGCATGAGACAGAAGAACGTACTTGATCTTGCTCGTGTCGAGACCAAGCTTCTTCATGCCGCCGATGATCTCGTCCTGCGTTGCGTATTCGAATAACGCTTCGATGACGATGGTGCCCTCGCTGCCGACGATCGCCCATGCGTTGTGAACCTTCGTGCCGAGGAAGTAGAGATTGTCGGCAACCTTTGCGGGCTCGGCATACCACGTCTCACGTGCCGGAGTTCCCCGCGCGGGCGCTGCTGCCCGGGCCGGCGCGGCTCCGCGAGGTGGAGCGGGCTGCGGCGGAATACAAAGGCGGAGGAACGTCCCGGCCCAATCCAGTCCCGCAGCATTCTTCGCCGCGCTCACAAGGCCATCGACTGTAGCGGGGGGCGCCTGCGCAAATGCGGTGCAATGGATCATTGGAAGTAACACGAGTACGCCTATGCCGATTGCAAGTGACTTCATCTGTGTCTCCGTGGCCAGCTAACTCTTGATCCTTCCGGTCTTTCAACTCAAGCGCGAAAATCCGGCTCTTGCGAGCATGATTGTAGGTCTCGCGTTTGCGGGCAGGCAAGCTGTCGAGATCGACTTCGACAAATCCCAACTGCTCGAACCAGTCGACGGTACGTGTCGTGAGCGCGAAAACGCGCGTCATGCCGAGCTTCACGGCCTTCTCGACCAGATACGACACAATCTTGCGCCCCATGCTCAGGTGCTTGTAGACCGGATTCGTAGCGATGGCCGCGATCTCCGCCTGGCCTTCGCCGAAATCGTGAAGAGCGCCGCAGGCGTGAACGACATCGTCAATCGAATACACGACGAAATCGCCATGCTTCGCGAGCAAGTCTTTATCGCTGCGTTTGATGAGAATGCCTTCCTCCACCAGCGGCTGCATCAGGCGCAGGACGTCGCCGATGTCGTCGGACTGCATGGGTCGTATCGACTCGTAGTCGTTATTCCCGTAGATCATCGTGCCGATGCCGAGGTTCGAGAAGATCTCTCGCAGGATCGCTCCCTCCATCCGCCCATCGACAACGTGCGCGCGTTCGGTTCCTTTGCGGCAGGCTGTCAGCGCGAGCGAGAGGTACTTCAGGTCGGGATCGGGGTTATCGGCATTGAGATTCAGGACCTCTTCGGCTTCTTCCAGACTGAGCCGCGCGACGCGCCCGTCGCTGTTCTTTACCAGGCCTGGAGGCAGCTTGAATCGCGTATCCATGAAGCCGTCGCTGTCGGTGACGAAGAACAGCTTCTCCGCCTGCAGCGCCTCCGCGACCGCGAGTGCTATGTCGTCGCTGGACAGGTTGTAGGGCTTACCGGCGGCATTCCAACCGATGCATGGAAAAATCGGAATCATGCCCTGATTGAGAAGATGCTGGAGAGGCTCCTTGAGAATCTTCTCGACGCGGCCGGAATTCTGAAAGTCCACGCCATCGACCACACCGATGCCGCGAGCCCGTATGAAGTTTCCGATCACGGCATTGGCCTGGAACGCCGTGAGCAAAGTCATCAGCCGGTTGGCTACGTCGAAGGCCGCCATCCTTATGAATGGAATTGCGTCCTGTGTCGCGATCCGAACGCCATCCCGATACTCGCTCTCGATGTCGTATTCCTTGAGCACGGCATCGATCCATTCGCGCGCTCCCGGAATCAGAATGATCTCGATGCCGGTAGCGCTCAGCATAGCAAGATCCTTCATAAGCTGCGGAAAGTGCGGCGCGTTGAGGATTGGATAGTCGATCTTCAGGACGATGGTCTTACCGTCGAACCGATTCTGGTAATAAAAGACTTCCCGGATCAGGTCGACCTGTTCCCGGTGCTTGATCTCGTCCATGCGCACACTTTAGCGCATCACGTACTGCGCCGAAACGTGAGATTGAGCCGGAAGGGACCAGTCAGCGGATGGACGCCGGCCGGCAAACGGTCCACGCCGTGATACGTGAGGCGAGCGGGCCCGCCCCACACCGCCACATCGCCGTTCTCGACCAGAATCCGAGCGGGTTTGTCGGCTCGACGAAGTCCGCCGAAAAGAAACGTCGCGGGAAGGCCAAGCGACACTGAAACGATCGGCTCGCTCAGGTCCCGCTCGTCATGATCCTGATGCAGCGTCAACCGCGCGCCTGCCTCGTAGCGATTGATCAGGCAGACGTCGGGCCTGAAATTTTCGAAGCCCGCTTCCGCCGCCGCGCGCCGGGCAAGCGACAGGAACTCGTCCGGCATTTCCGGCCACATCTGGCCGGTCATCGGATCGAATGCGTCGTAACGATAGCCGGTCCGGTCACTGACCCATCCGGCCGTACCGCAGTTGGTCATGGCAACCGACATCCTGTGACCGCCCGGCGTTATCAAATTACGAAACGGCGACGCGGCCGCGATCGTCGCAATCGAATTCACGAGTGCGGCTGCATCCGCTTCGGCGAACCCTCGCAGGAGGACGGCTCCGTCGGCCAGAACCTCCCGGCGACTGCTGAAGAGATTTCGCATTACTAAAGTTTAGATCGAGTCGAGAAGGATTTGCTCCAGTTCGGAGTCCGTCAGCGTAATCGGGTTGTAGTTCATGCTGCCGGCGCGGGAGCCGGCGATGACCGCGGGAATCGCCTCCGGTGACAGCCCGAAGGTTCCCAGTGACGGGACACCGAGGTCGGCCCGGAGCCGGTCGAGGTCCGGAACATCGCGCAGGGCGCCCGCGATCTCCGTGTAGCGCGCCAGCGCGGGACTCCCGGGCGACCTTTTTTTAAGGGCGTTGATGTTGGCGCGCATCGTGGCGGTCAGGAGACATGAGCATCCCATCCCATGCGGCACGGCAAAACGCCCTCCGAGCGGTGCCACAAGACCATGGACCGCGCCGAGCCCGGCATTGGCCAGGACGATGCCGCCCCAGAAGCTGGCGAGCGACATCGCATCGGTATCCGGTTTTCCACGCGAGAGGCTGACGAGTCCCTGCGCCGCCAGCGCAATTCCCTTCAGCGCCAGAGCATCGGTGGTCGGCTGCGCGCCGATCGACACATAACCTTCGATCAGGTGCGTCAACGCATCGAGCCCGGCGGATGCGGCGACGGAAAGCGGGCACGTTTCCGAAAGTTCAGGATCGATCACCGCAACGCGTGGAACCATGAACTCGCTGCGCAGGCTGCGTTTCACTTTGAGGTCCGGAACTCGAAGAACGGAGTTGCGCGTTGCCTCCGATCCGCTGCCGGCCGTGGTTGGAACTGCAATGAACGGCAGCGACGGCCGCTCGAGATTGCGGCCGCGCCCGACGCCTTCGAGATAGTCCATGGCCTCTCCGCCATTGGTCGCGAGCGCCGCTGCCGCTTTCGCCGTATCGATGACGCTTCCGCCGCCGATCGCGACGACCACGTCGCAACCCGACTCGCGGCAAATCTTAGCGCCTTCGTCGGCTGTTCCGATTTCAGGCTCGCCGTGGACGGACCATCGAACGGCGTCACCCAGCGCAACCGGAGCAGGCCGTGAACCGGTGACGACGAACACGCGCCGTCCGAACCGTGCCACGACTTCCGGCAACTTGCGGACTTCGCCTCTTCCGAAATGGGCCTCTTGTGGAACACGAAACGCAAACGGCATTACGAATAGGGTTCGGGCAAAACGCTCGTGAATACTTCACTGATACGGGGAGTGACAAGCAGACCCTCGACCTCCGCGCGCCATTTTGCAAAATGCGGTGTCGCGCGATGCGCCTGGACCGCTGCATCGTCGCGGTAGACCTCATAGAGCCCGAATCGCGTGGGGTTGTCGACGGAGCGAACGACGTCGAAGCGGAGGTTGCCGGGCTCTTTCCGGGATTCGGATGCGTTGAACGTTACGAGCTTGAGGAAATCGTCAACCCGCTCGGGCTTTACCTCGAGACGGACCATAATCATGTGCATAGTTTGTGGAGAATATCATGACAACATTTCATCTCATTCGGCACGGCGACACCGAGTTCGAAACCCGCTGTGCGGCCCGGCTCCGCACCGGTTCGTGGTATTTTGTCTCGACTCAAACCCGGGAGGATTTAATGGGCCGACTTCATAGAACCGCCGCGTTCGCCGTTCTGATCAGTGCGCTGGGTGTGAGCGGCGCGATGTACGCGCAACAGAGCCGCGGAGGAAACGCTGCTTCCAACGTCGCCGCCAACGTGACCAACGATGTGCTTCGCCGAGCCGCAGCCGCGACCGACGCGCTGCCCGGAGCGTGGCTGAGTTACGGCCGCACACAGGGCGAGACCCGATACAGCACACTGAAACAAATCGATACGACAAACGCGAAGCGGCTCGGTCTGGCATGGTCGTATGTGATGGGCGCCGGCGGGGGTAATCAGGAAGGCACGCCGTTGATGTGGAACAATACGCTCTACGGCATCACGACCTGGAGCGTTGTGTTCGCTCTGGATGCTCGCACCGGCAAAGAACTCTGGCGATGGGATCCCGAAATCAATCAGACCGATGTTAGACCCAAGATCTGCTGCGGAATCGTGAATCGCGGCATCGCGATCTATAACGGCATGATCATCGCGCCGTCGATCGACGGGCGTCTGTTCGCGTTGAATGCCCTCACAGGCAAGCCCATCTGGGAAACACGCTTCGTATACCCGCAGGATCTGTACACGGTGACCATGGCGCCGCGAATCGCAGGAGGCAAAGTCATCATCGGCGCCTCGGGTGGCGACCGGCCGACGCGCGGTCAGTTTGCCGCTTTCGACGCGCAGACCGGCCAGCTTGCGTGGCGCTTCTGGACGGTGCCCGGCGATCCGTCAAAGCCGTTTGAAAATCAAGCGATGCGCACCGCCGCAAAAACATGGGGCGGCGAATTCTACAAGAACGGCGGAGGCGGCGCGGTTTGGGATGGCTTCGCTTACGATCCCGAAGCAAATCTGGTGTACGTCGGAACCGGCAACGCCGAGCCCTGGGTGCAGAAGTTCCGGGGCGCCCAGAATCTCGACAATCTTTATACGTGCGCGATCCTCGCCGTCGACCTGACCACCGGCCTCCTGAAGTGGTATTACCAGACCGTGCCGAACGACAACTGGGATTTTGACAGCGTGCAGCAGTTGATGCTGATCGATCTCAATATCAACGGCCGCAACCGTAAAGTGATAACGCAGGCCGCGAAGAACGGTTTTTTCTATGTGCTCGATCGCGTGACCGGCGAATTCATCTCCGCCGAGGCTTTCGTCAAAGTGAGCTGGGCGCTGCGTATGGGCGAAGGCGGCCGCCCTGTCGTGAATCCCGAAGCGTTTTATGACCAGGAAGGGATCTCGATTTATCCGACCGGCGGCGGCGCGCACAACTGGGCGCCGATGTCGTGGAATCCGAACACGAAACTGGTCTACATTCCCGCGTCCTACCAGAGTTTCCCCTATCAGGCGCAGGCAGAATATCGCGCCGGTTCCACCGGCTACGTTCGTCCGGTAGGTCAGACGAAGATTATCGAGCCCATATGGGGTCCTGAGCCGCCCAAAGGCGCGCGTGGCGGACTGCAGGCGTGGGATCCCGTCAATCAGAAGCTCAAGTGGAATATCGAAGGCGGCGGCGGAATCGGCGGCGGTACGGTCACGACCGCGGGCAATCTGGTGTTCCAGACGATCAACGACGGACGGTTCCGCGCAGTAAATGCGGAAAACGGCGAGATTCTCTACGAACTACGCGTCGGGCGAACCGGAATGGCGCCGCCGATTACGTACGAGGTGGATGGCAAGCAGTACGTTGCGTTCGGCGGAGGGCTGGGCCGCGCCGCGACCGTCGTCGCAGCAAACAATGCGAAGACCGACTATCCGCCGGTCATGTTCGTGTTCGCGCTGGACGGCACAGCGCAGATGCCGGCCGCCGCGCCTGCGCCGACGCCCGGTGGTCCTGCGGCGCCTCCGCCGGGTCCGGCACCGGAACAGAAGGATTAGTTCTCACTATTCCCCTTCCAGCGCTCGGCGTTGACGGCCGTCCAGCACCCGGCCGGTTTTCAACAGTTCACGGCGAAGTCCGCGCTTCAAATGACGCAGACCGATCGGCACGCCTTCCTCGGCGGCGACAAAGGCGGCGCTCAGAACGCTGTTGCGGATTTCGCCTCCGGAAATTTCATAGTCGCGCGAAAGAGTGTCGAGGTCGAGATCGGGTTCGCGCTCGGCCTCCGCGGGCAACATGCCTTCCCAGATACGGCGCCGCTCCGGCGCGCGCGGCATTGGAAAATCCAGAATGAAGTGAAAACGGCGCGTGAACGCTTCGTCGAGATCCCCCACACGATTCGTCGCGAGGATCGTCGTGCCCGTGTGTTCTTCCATGCGTTGCAGCAGATACCCGATTTCGATATTCGCATAGCGATCGTGCGCGTCCTTCACTTCCGTTCGCTTGCCGAAAAGCGCATCGGCCTCGTCAAAGAAAAGAATCGCGCCGCTCGCGCGCGCGTCGTCGAAAAGGCGCGACAGATTCTTTTCGGTTTCGCCGATGTATTTGCTCATCACCCGCGAAAGATCGACTCGATACAGATCGAGTCCCAGTTCGCGCGCCAGTACCTGGGCGGTCATCGTTTTGCCTGTTCCCGGATCGCCTGAGAACAGCGCGGTAAGACCTCGACCGAGTGCAATGCGCCGTCCGAAGCCCCAGTCCTCGAAGACGCGACGGCGATTGCGTGTCCATGCTGCGGCGAGATCCAGTTCATCCAGAAGCGCCTGAGGCAGGACGAGATCGGATCGCGTGTACGGCTGTGACAGGCGCTGCGCGATCGGCCCAATGGCCGCGGAGCCAACGATGCGGCACGCACGCGACAACGAATCGAAGCCCAGCGGAGCCGAGTCCCCGGAATGTTCCGCGGCAGCGCGTCGTATGGCGCGAGACAAAGTACCAGGAAGGAAATCGTAACGCGCCGCGAGTTCCGTCCGCTCGTCGTCCGAGACACGAACCGCAACTCCGGATATTTCGGCCGACAACAGTTTTCGCCACAGCGCTTCACGCTGTTCGATCGTGGCGCCCTCCAGATGAATCACAATCGGTTCGACGGGCGCTGCCGAACAAACCAATTCGGTCTGATCCGGAAAGACAGCAAGCGCGACAGGCACGTGCGCATCGGAAAGCGAAGTCCACAATCCCACAACGTCAGAATCTTTTGATCCTTCGGCCATCCGCACCAGGAGAGTCGCATCGTGCCACAGCGCTTCGCGCACCGCACCGGCAAGCACGTACGAGCGGTCTGCGCGATCCGGTGTCCATGTGACTTCAACGAGCGGTCGAGACGCAACAGCGGAGCAGGCCATAGCCGCCGTTGCGCGGCCCACGCCCGAAGGTCCGGCCAGGACGATTGGCCGCACCGCCACCATTTCAGAAAGGCACCCGGCCCAGTATTTCAATTTATCGAGCTGCGCCGGACCGGCGATCAAGTCATCGAGCGGTAATGCCTCGCGATCGTGCAGCCGTACTCCGGCAATCAACGTGTCGGCTACGTCCGGTGTTACGAGTCGCGGAAGAAACTCGGAAGCGACGCGCAATGCAAGGCCGGACACGGGACCGTCGCCCTCCGTCTGCAACAACCCATGCCGCACACAAGGCCGGCGGACGAATTCGACGGCATTCATGTCCGCCCCCGTCAGCGCGAGCGCCAGTCCGATCGTCGGTCGCGTGCGTAATATGTGGTCGTTCAGATACGCGACGATGCGCGCGAAACGAGAATCCAGTTCGACAGCAACTGCGAGCAGCAACGCGTCGAATTCCGTCGACTGCATCCGAAACCGGCGGCGCGCTCGACCGAGCGGCGACTCATTCAAATCAGGAACAACATCCTCGGAAGCTTCTTCTGAAACGTTGTAAGGACGCGTGAGATCGGCTGCGATGTCGTGGATCAGCCGCTCGGCTTCACCCTCTTCGATCGCCATGCCGCGCAGCGGATCTGTGGCGGCGGTACGGCCGTTCTCACGCTGCAATTGCAGGTACGCCTGAAGCAGTTCAAGTATTCGCCGCAACTCGGATCGAACTTCCGCGCGAGTGTCTGCAGTTCTGATCATGTGTCCAGCAATCTTAGCCCTACTTTGTGTGAAATTCCGTCATCGCAGAATTTCTGCTTGACGAAGTAGGGTACCAGCGAGCTAGGTTTATAGGCCGCAACCGGCAAATTCAAAACTCAAGTTCAGTCCGTACAGGAAACTCAAGTGGCAACGACGGACGCAATTGCATTTCTAGGCGATACGATCGTTTCGATACTTCAGGACGGTCTCAGCGGATTGGTCGCGCCCGGCGACATCTTCCTCTCCACGCCTGACGAATTCACGGATTTCACTCCCGTACAACCGTCCGTAACGATCTTTCTCTACCATGTCGCGATCAATGCGGAGATGCGTAACGGCCCACGCCGAACCTTCAATGGAGCGTCGCGTCCTCCGCTTCCGCTCGAGCTGCGTTTTCTGATAACGCCATGGACGACTGAAACGCGAGATGCGTACCGCATCACGGGCGCAGTTTCCCAGGTCATGTACGATCACGCCGTGTTGACGTTCGGCGAGTTGCTCGGCGACGAAGTGTGGGCTCCCGACGATACTGTTGAACTCATGATGGAGTCGATTCCCGTCGAGGAGTATTTCGATATCTGGGATCCGTCGGAAATCCCTTACAAGTTGTCGCTTTCGTATCTGGCTCGCGTCGTCGGTATTGATTCCGCTTTGATTTCGTCCGCTTCGCCTGTTGCCGTCGCGGCCTTTCCGCAGGGGACTCCATGAGTTCTGTGCCTGCGACATTCGTCTATACCCGTCTGCAACGCAGTCTGGCGGCCGTTTACCGTTTCCATGACGCGTTTTTCGCTCCGTTCAACGATACGACTCCGCCTGTTACGTCGCCGCTGGAAGTTTCCATTCCCTCGCTTCAGTGGACGGCGCTTCGCGTAGAAGCGGATTCGACATACCGATTCAGTTCATCCACGCTGACCGAACCGCCGCCGTCGGGCGTCAACCTTCCAGTTCAGGTTGTGGCGACACTCGGCGACTACATCAGCTTCGATCCCATACTTCTGACACTTCCGCGGCCGTTGTCTTTTCCGGTGCAGCCGTCGGATTTTCTGATCCCGATGCCGCTTTGGCCGGCGGTGGCGTTTCGCCCGGCCGGCAGTGAGACCGCGGTCCGGGGACAGATACGCAGCGCCACCGCGCAACCGGTGGCGAACCTCACAGTGGAAATGTGGACCGGCGGAGCTCCTGTGCCTCCCGCCGGCACGCCGTTTACGCGCTCGGACGTGAATGGCGAGTTTTTGTATCGCTTACCGTTGCTGAAAGGCACCGTGGGGACAGCAGTGCCCTTCAGCATCCGTTTGAATGGTGGTGCAGTCGCCGTTTCCCCGGCGACGCCGTCGATTATGTTCGGCAGGACGCAGATCATCCTTTTCGACCGACTATGAGCTATTCCAAGGAGACGTCATGCCTGAATACCTGTCGCCCGGTGTGTACATCGAGGAAATCCCCAGCGGTCTCAAAGCCATTGAAGGCGTCAGCACGAGCACGGCTGCTTTCGTAGGACGAGCGCGCCGGGGCACTGTTCCCGGTTACGTTTGGCCC
>Ga0137452_1000662_pt1 | contig 10393 bp, 10 predicted proteins | sample EasRivERMGT513_2_FD_102312 | JGI IMG/M metagenome (GOLD analysis project Ga0137452, IMG submission 102312) | Soil microbial communities from meander-bound floodplain in the East River, Colorado, USA - East River MetaG ERMGT513_2 | ecosystem: Environmental > Terrestrial > Soil > Floodplain ...
CAACGCGACGACCGACCGCGTCGGCCAGCACGACGTCTACGATCCTGCGACCGACAAATGGCGCCAGGCCGCGCCCCTCATCACCCCGCGCAGCGCCGGCGCGTTCGTCGTCTATCGCGGGCTCATCGTCTACGCGGGCGGCGAGTGCAAAGACCCGACGGCGCGCGCGACCTTCGACGAGGTCGAAGCCTACGATCCCAAGACCGATCGCTGGACGAGCCTCGCCAAGCACCCCACCGGCGTCCACGCGGCGGCCGCCTTCGCCTCAGGTGCGAACGCGTACATCGTTGGGGGCAATGCCGGATGCGGCGGCGACAAGCCGTTGAACACCGTCCAGGCGCTGCGCCTGCCATAGGTGATTCTCGATGGCTCGTGCGCCGAGCGGGGCATCGCGATAAGATCGCGCGTGCCGGGTGAGACGGGGACATGGATATGCCACGGCGGATACTGTTTCTCTGCGCAGCCTTGATTGGCGCTGTTGCGGTACCCGCAACCAGCGCCAATCAAGCCAGTGCGCCGATCCCGGATTTCTCCGGCAATTGGGCGCATCCCTTCCTCACCGGGTTCGAGCCGCCGGTATCGGGCCCGGGACCCGTCCTCAACACGTCGCGCCGGCCTGACGGCATCGCCAATTTCCAGCAGCTGGTCGGCGACCACACCAATCCCATCCTGAAGCCTCACGCCGCCGAGATCGTGAAACGGCATGGCGAACAGTCGCGCGCCGGCATCGGCTATCCGACGCCGAGCAATCAGTGCCGGCCCCAGGGCGTGCCGTACATCTTCTGGGATTTCACGATGCAGATGCTGCAGCGGCCCGACCACATCACGATGACCTACCGCCAGGGCAATGAAGTCCGCCGCATCCGCATGAACGAGCCGCATCCCAAGGTCGTCAAGCCGTCGTGGTATGGCGATTCCGTCGGCCGCTACGAAGGCGACACGCTGGTGATCGACACCGTCGGCGTGAAGGTCGACCGCTACGCCATGCTCGATATGTACGGCACGCCGTTCAGCGAGAAGCTGCACGTCATCGAACGTTATCGCCTCGTCGACTACGACGAAGCCAAGGACGAGATCGACCGCAATTTCAAGGAAAACTCGAACCCCATGGGCAACGGCGCGGAGTTCGATAAGAACTACCGGGGCAAGATGCTGCAGCTCCACTTCACGGTCGAAGACGAAGAGACCTTCACCACGCCCTGGACCGCGACGATCACCTATTGGCCGAATCTGGTCAGCTGGCCGGAGCAAATCTGCGCCGAGAACCGCCGCGAGTACTACAACAACAAAGACACCGACCTACCGGTCGCCGGCAAGCCGGACTTTTGATCGTCAGTCTACAGACAAAAGAAGAGGGGCGCGCATCGGCGCGCCCCTCTTTCTATGCGGTGGGGCGACTACTGCGCTGACGTCACCTGCTGTCCCAGCGGTGCGCGCTGGATGATCTCGATCCGCGTGCCCCAAGGATCGGTGATGTAGGTGATGGTGTTGCCGCCGCCACCGGTGCGCGGCGGTTCGTCCAGCTTGACGCCGTCGGCCTGGAGCTTGCGCACGAAGGCCGCGTGGTCCCTCACATCGAAGCCGATATGGTCGAGGATGCGTCCTCTGGTCACCGCTTGCTTGGAATCCGCCATGGCGAAGCGGATCTGCACACCGGGCAGATCCACGACCGGCTGGTTGTTCCGTGTGCCGGCCTTGCCGCCGAATGTCTTCGCGTACCAGGCTTGCGCCTTCGGCACTTCGGCCGCCGTCAGCGACAGATGGATGTGCTCGTTGCGGACCGGCACCGTCTGCGACTTGTCCTCGAGGATCTCGATGCGCACGCCGTCCGGCGTCACGACAAAGGCCTGGTCCAGTCTGCCGTTTCCGCCTGGAAGCACGTTCACGCCCTTGGCTTTCCACTCGGCGGTCCGCTTTTGGACATCGTCCACGATGAAGCCGACATGGTTGACCACGGAGCCGACCGTTCCGCCGTCGCCTTTTTCCATCCCGAGAATGAGATTGATGTAGACGCCGGGAAACGCCATCAGCGGGGCGCCGCCGGGCATGTACATTTTCGCGCCCATGGCGAGGAACAGTTTCTTGTTGGCTTCCACATCCCTCGAGATGAGGTGCCAATGCCCCATGGTCACCCCGATGTCGTTGTATGGAGCGGGTTGCGAGGCGGCCGTTCCTGCGGCCAATGCTGACGCGAACACAATGGCTGCGAACACTTTCATTTTCACGGAAGCCTCCCTGTCGAGCTCGAACTTGTCGGTGGCGCCTTGCGCCTTCAGCCCATTCGCAGGCTACCACGCGACCTAAGGGCCCAAAAGGGCTCAAAACCCCGCGATTTCGAGTGTGGTGAAGCTCACATCGCCTTCGTGGCGCGCGGCACGGACCCCGCGGGTCACCTTCAATAGGTTCGTCCCATACACGAGCGCAAGGAGACTACCATGACACTCAATTCCACCAATCAATCGCCAGCACACCGCCTCATCATGGCCGCGGTCGCGGCATGTGCCATGAGTGCGGCGCTTCCCCAATCGGCTTTCGCAGCCACCGACGTCGGTATCTGGAAGGTCGATCCTTCAAAGTCGAAGTACAACGCCAACTCGGCCACGCTCACGATCCGCAAGGTCGAAAATGCGAGCGCCGTCGCAGGCTCAGGCTCAGGCAGCTTCATTGTCATTTCCGGAATGGGCGTCTATCGGATGACGAGCGGAGCCCATGCCGCCGCCAGTGCGGGCCTCAAGCCGGTCGACTTCCAGAACATGACGCGCACCGGTGAGGCCGTTCTCATTGGCACGCATCCGCGGTCGAACGATGACTGCGGCTTCAAGTGCCGGGCGGGACTGGTCGAAACGGTAAGGACCGTGACGTTCAAGATCGTCAACAAGGGCGATCAGCAGATCCAGGACATGCTCGCCTACGAATCCAACCGGTAGCCGTTCGCCAAGGGGGTCACAGCTGGGCGCCGGGCAGTGAACGGTCTACGGCAAGAAGGCCCCGAAAGGGGCCTTCTTGTTGTTCGGAGGAGATCTTGGCTCAGGCCTTCAGTTGCGGCACCAGGCGCTGCGCGTTCTCGTACAGGATCGCGTTCATCTCGCGCGCCGAGAGGTTGCTGCGCAGGAGATCGCTCATGTTCACCTCATCCGTCACGTACGGATGATCGCTGCCGAACAGCACCTGGCTCAACGGCGCGAATTTCAGGAGAGCCGCCATGGTCGGCGGCGAACTCGCATTCGCGGTCTCGTAGTAGAGCCGCGTGAATTCGGCATCGACCCCGTTGGGCGCGACCTTCGAGAGGTCATCCTGCGCGAGCAGGTTCTTCCAGCGCCCGGCGAACATCGGCACGGCGCCGCCCGAATGCGAGAACACCCACTTGATGTTGCGGTACTTCGCAAACACGCCGCGAAGCAGCAGGCTCATCACCGCGCGGCCCGTGTCGTAGGGGATCTCGACGGCCGACGCCTCTTCCGGCAAGTCGGGGAACAGGCTTGAGCAGCACGCCGGCGCCAAGGGGTGGAAATAGGCGATCGCGCTCCGCCGGTTCAGCTCCTCCCAGATCGGGGTGAACGACGGATCGCTGACATATTTTCCCCCGTAACTCGTCGCGAACCCCACGCCGACGACGTTCAGCGAGCCGAAGCCGTACTCGATCTCCTTCAGCGCCGCGTCCACATCGGGCAGCGGCATGTAGACGAGCTGCAGATAGCGCCCGGGATGATCGCGGACGACTTGCGCGCCGTACTCGTTCGTGCGCCGCACCATGGCGACGCGCCCCGAAGGATCGGTCCGTTCGGCGAACCCCGTAGGCGGCGTAATGATCGACGTCTGAATGCCGACCTTGTCCATGTTCTCGAGCGAGAAATTCAGATCCCAGTTCAGCCGGTCGGCGTTTGCGCCCACGCGGTTTCCGGCGGCGGCATTGACCAGGAACGGCGGATTGAAATGGTGGTGGAAATCGATCGCGCGCCGCGTCTGCGCCGCTGCGGCCAGCGCCTGCGAGAGCGCCGCCGGGAACAGGCTCGCAGCCCCGGCCGCCGCCAACGCGGCGATCATCTCGCGCCTCGTGGCCCCGTTCGAATGTTGACCCACCGCCGCCTCCACATCCGCTGCTCCCTTGGCAAAGTACACAAAAGGCCCCGTAATGTTGATAGGCTGGGCCATCGAAAAAACCGGAAAGGGTGTCATGGCTGACGAAGCGGATTCGATCCTATCCAGACGGAACGTTTTGCAGGCCGGCACGGCAGGTGCAGCCGCCCTGACCGCGACCGGCGCCGCCGCGCAACAGGTCGCAGCAGCAGCACCTGCAACGCCCACAGCGCCGCCGCCAGCTCCAGCGAACCGCCCGATCCGCCAGGGCGAGCCGCATCCCTTCTACGACTATTCCGCGATGCCGAAGCGCCCGAAGCTCACCTGGCCGAACGGCGCGCGCGTCGCGGTGCATCTCGTCTCCAACATCGAACACTGGGACGTGCACGACAACAACGGGCGCATGGACGTGCGCAACCTGCCGCGCAACGACTACGGCTTGCGCGTCGCGGTCTGGCGCTTGTTCGACATTTTCTCCGAGCGCCGCATCACGCACACGATCGCGCTCAACAGCGCCGTCTGCCGCTTCTATCCCGAGATCACCGACGCTGCGAAAGCGCGCGGCGACGAGTTCATGGGCCACGGCATCACCAATGTCGAGCGCCTCGATTCCGTCTCGCCGGCCGCCGCTGCCGAAATCATCCGCCGCACCGTCGATACCATTCGCACTTCGACGGGTCAGCGTGTGCGCGGCTGGCTCGGACCTGGGCTCACGGAAGGCGAGGGCACTCTCGATGCACTCAAGGCCAACGGCCTCGAATATGTCTGCGACTGGGGCACGGCGGACGATCAGCCGTTCCAGATGCGCAACGGGCTCTACGTTGTTCCGTATACGGTCGATATCAACGACATCGGCCTGATCGACCGCCAGGGCACGCCTGCGTCCGTCTTCAGCCAGTACATCGTCGATGCCTTCGACACGCTTTATCGCGAAGGCGAGGCGCAGGCCCGCGTGCTCCCGATCGCGCTGCATCCTTTCCTGATCGGCGCGCCTCATCGCGTGCCGCATCTCATCAAGGCGCTCGACTACATCCGCAGCCATGACCGCGTCTGGTTCGCCCGCGGCGGCGACATCCTCGACGCCTATCGCCAGGCGACCGCCACCACCGGGCGAGCCCCCGGGTAGAACTCGCCTAACCGCCTTGCGCGTGGCCGTTTTTTGCGGTTTGGGATAGGCTGATCGGAACGACAAAAGACGGCCCTCGGTGGGGTGCCGCAACGGAGGAACAATATGCGCGGCTCGCACGATCTTGGCGGCCTCAAAGCCGGGCCCGTCGATACGGCCCCGCACGATCCCACGTTCTGGGAGAAGCAGATCGACGCCATGAACATGCTGCTGGCCCAGAAGGGCCTGCGCCGCACGGACGAGAACCGGCGCTATGTCGAGATGCTGGGCGAGGACGCCTACAACACGCTCACCTATTACGAGCGCTGGACGGCCGCGCTTGCCCGCCAGCTCATCGACAAGGGCGTGCTCACCCAGGACGAGATCGACGCCAAGGTCGCCGAAGTCCGCACGAAACTCGGCGAGGACGCCGCTTGATGGCCGCTCGCCTCGAACCGGGCGACCGCGTGCGCGTGCGCGCGGACTACCCGATGGGCCACATCCGCACGCCGGTCTATGTGCGCGGGAAGGAGGGCGTCGTCACCAAAGTGCTCGGGAAGTTCCCCAATCCCGAAGTGCTCGCGTTGGGGCGCGACGGCAAGCCCGAGAAAGTGCTTTACGAAGTGCGCTTCCAGCAGACGGAATTGTGGCCCGACTATAACGGCCCCGAGAGCGATGCGCTGCTAATGGACATCTACGAACACTGGCTTTCACGAGTCTGACCATGACACACGACCCGCACGATCATCACCATCACCACCACGACCACGATCATCATCATGGCCATGGCCACGCGCATTCGCACGACCACGATCATCCGCATGCAGCTCCCCACGCGCCGCCTCAGCCCGACGAGAAGGTCCACGCCTACTTCCAGGTTCTCGGTCTCGCGCTCAAAGAGCTCCTGATCGAGAAGGGCATCTTCACCGCCGACGAAATCCGCAAGGCGATCGAATACCGCGACTCGATCACGCCCGCGATGGGCGCCAAGATCGTCGCGCGCGCCTGGACCGATCCCGCCTACAAGAAGCGCCTGCTCGAGAACGGCACCGCGGCGGTCAAGGAATTCGGCCACGACATGGGCGCGCTCCATCTCGTCGTCGTCGAGAACACGCCGCAAGAGCACAACGTCATCGTCTGCACGCTCTGCTCCTGCTACCCGCGCGCGATACTCGGGCTCCCCCCCTCCTGGTACAAGAGCCGCGAATATCGCGCGCGCGCCGTGCGCGAGCCGCGTGCGGTCTTGCGGGAATTCGGCACGCAGATCGCCGACAGCGTTCAGGTGCGCGTGCACGATTCGACCGCCGACATGCGTTATCTCGTGCTGCCGATGCGGCCCGAGGGCACCGAGAAGATGAACGAAGCCGAGCTCGCAGCGCTCGTCACGCGCGATTGCATGATCGGCGTGACGCTTCCGCACCCGGCCTGATGATGCTCACAGCCGCCGAACGCCGCGCCAAGGTCAACGCCATCTTCCGCGTCGCCTCCTGCAATTTCCTCGAGGCTTACGACTTCATCGTCTACGCTTATTACGCGCCCTACATCGCCCAAACCTTCTTCCCCAACGAGAATCCCTATCTGGAGAGGGCGCAGACCCTGCTGGTGTTCGGCGCAGGCTTTCTCATGCGGCCCTTGGGCGCGATCCTGCTCGGTGCCTACATGGACAAGCACGGCCGGCGAAAGGGACTGATCCTCACGTTAGCCCTCATGGCGGTCGGCACGCTGACCATCGCGGTGACGCCGGGCTATGCCACGATCGGCTGGGCCGCCCCCGCGATCGTCATCGTTGGGCGGCTGCTGCAGGGGCTCTCTGCCGGGGCGGAATTCACCGGCGTCTCGGTCTATCTTTCAGAGGTCTCCACGCCCGGTCGGCGTGGCCTTTACTGTTGCTGGCAGTCCGTCAGCAACCAGGTGGCGGTGATCGCCGCCGCGGTGATCGGAGTCGTCCTGACGTCGTTCGTCGTTCCGGCCGACATGACACTGTGGGGCTGGCGGGTCCCCCTTCTCATCGGCGTCGTCGCTATCCCCTTCCTATATTGGCTGCGCCGCTCGCTGCCTGAGACCGAGGTCTTCGCCCAGAGCCGCCACGTGCGTTCGATGGGCGAGGTGCTGCGCCTCTTGGGCGCCAACTGGGGCCTGATCCTGAACGGCATGGCGCTGTCGGTGATGACGACTGTGAGCTTCTATCTCATCACTGCCTACACACCGACCTACGGCCAGCAGGTGTTGCAGATGACGCCGCAGGATAGCCTTGTGGTCACGATGCTCGTCGCTGTCTCGAACATCTTCTGGCTGCCCGTGGGCGGGCTCCTGAGCGACCGTTTCGGCGGCCGCACCGTCATGCTGTCCGTCACCGCCGCCGCCCTTCTCACTGCCTATGGCGCCATGTCCTGGCTGGTCATCGCCCCCGACTTCACCAAGCTGTTGGCGGTCCTTCTGTTGTTTTCGGTCTATTTCGGGCTGTACAACGGGGCCCTGATCCCGACGCTCGCGAGCATCATGCCCCAGGAAGTCCGCGCCACCGCCTTTTCGCTCGCCTTTGTCACGGCGACCGCGATTTTCGGCGGCTTTACGCCCTACATCGCCAATTTTCTCGTCGAAGCGACGGAAGACCGCGCCGCCCCGGCCCTATGGCTGTCGCTGGCCGCCGCCATTAGCTTGACCGCAGCCTTTGTGCTGCCTTTCGTCCAGTCGGCGTCGCGACAAAAGGCGAGTGCCGGCGTCGTTGCCGGCTAAAAGAACAAAGTTCGAGGAGAAACACCGGATGCTGTCGCCCGCGGAACGCCGAGAAAAGGTCAAGTCCGTTGTCCGCGTGGCCTCGGGCAACTTCCTCGAGATGTACGATTTCATCATCTACGGCTACTACGCCAAGTACATCGCCGAAACGTTCTTCCCCGCGGGCAACGAATTCATCTCCCTGATGGCGGCTCTGCTCGCCTATGGCGTCGGCTTCCTGGTCCGCCCGATCGGCGCCGTCATCCTCGGCTCCTACATGGATCGCCACGGCCGCCGCGCGGGGCTCATTCTCTCCCTGAGCCTGATGGCTGTCGGGACTGCCTCGATCGCGATCACGCCCGGTTACGAGACACTTGGCGTCTTGGCGCCGATGATCATCGTCGCCGGCCGCATCATCCAGGGCTTCTCCTCGGGCGTGGAGATCGGCGGGTGCTCGGTCTATCTCGCCGAGATCGCCACGCCGGGCCATCGCGGCTTCTACACGTCGTGGCAATCCGGCAGTCAACAGGTCGCCGTCATGCTTTCCGCCGTTCTCGGCGTGGCGCTGACCTCGATCCTTCCGCCCGAGCAGATGACGCTGTGGGGCTGGCGCGTGCCGATCCTCATCGGCTGCCTGATCATCCCGCTGGTCTTCTGGCTCCGGCGAACGCTCCCCGAGACCGAGGCCTTCAAGCACTCGAAGCCGCCGACGGAAACGCGCGAAGTGCTCGCGATCCTGGGCGCCAACTGGCAGATCGTCGCCATCGGCGTGATGATGTCGATCCTGACGACGACGACGTTCTACACGATCACCGTTTACACCCCGACCTTCGGCACGCAGGCGCTCGGTCTCCAGCCGGTGGAAGCGATGATCGTCACGCTGTGTGCCGGCTTATCGAACTTTATCTGGCTCCCCATCGGCGGCGCGATCTCCGATCGCATCGGACGCCGGCCACAGCTCTTCATCGTTCCCATCGTCGCGCTCGCCACGGCCTACGGGGCGATGAGCTGGCTCGTGGTCGATCCGAGCTTCGTAAAACTATTGGCGGTCGTTCTGTGGTTCTCGGCGATATTCGGCCTCTACAACGGCGCGATGATCCCGCTCTTGGCCGAGATCATGCCGCAGAAAGTGCGCACCACCGGCTTCTCGCTCGCCTTCGTCACCGCGACCTCTGTCTTTGGCGGGTTCACGCCCTTCATCAATACCGGCCTGATCGAGCTCACCGGCGACAAGGCGGCGCCCGGGCTCTGGGTCTCGCTCGCCGCGGCCATCAGTTTGACCGGTGCGCTGCTCTCGCGGAGGCTCTCGCCGACGCCGGGCCTCCAGCCCGCGATGGCGTGACGCCATGCTGACGGCTGACCAACGCAAGGAGAAGGTCAAGGGCGTCATCCGGGCGGGCACCGGCAATTTTCTCGAGCTCTACGATTTCCTCGTCTACGCCTATTTCGCGACCTACATCGCGGATGCATTCTTTCCGTCTGAGAGCGCGTTCGTCTCGTTGATGAGCACGTTCCTCACCTATGCCATCGCTTCGATCGCGCGTCCCTTTGGTGCGGTCATTCTTGGCTCCTACATGGACCGTCATGGCCGGCGCAAAGGCTTGCTGCTGACGCTCGCTTTGATGGGCGTCGGCACGGCCACGCTGGCTTTCACCCCGACCTACGAGAGCATCGGGATTCTCGCACCCATCATCATCATCGTCGGCCGCCTCATTCAGGGCTTCTCGCTCGGCGTCGAGGCCGGCGGCGTCAACGTCTATCTGGCTGAGATCGCCACGCCAAGGAACCGCGGTTTCTACTGCTCGTGGCAGGGGGGCAGCCAGGCGCTCGGCGTCGTCGCCGCGACCGGCCTTGGCGCGCTGCTGACCGCGACCCTCACAATGGAGCAGATGCACGACTACGGCTGGCGTATTCCCCTGATCGTCGGGTGCGCCATCATCCCGGTGCTGTTCTGGCTTCGGCGCTCGCTCCAGGAAACCGAGTATTTCGAGAAGAGCACGCACGCCCGTTCGACCTGGGAGATCGTGCGCATACTCGGCGAGCATTGGCAGATCCTCTTGATCGGCGTGATGCTGACGATTCTCAACACCACGACGTTCTACTTCGTGAACACCTACACGCCGACCTATGGGATCCGGAACTTCGGGATGGACCCGCTCGGCACGTTCAGCGTCGCGCTCGCTGTCGCAATAGCAACTCTCGTGCTGTTGCCTATCGGCGGCACGATCTCGGACCGCATTGGGCGCTTCCCGACGCTCGTGGGCGTGCCCGTTCTCGTGCTTGCGACATCGTACCCCGCGATGATGTGGCTGGATGCGGCGCCCGGATTCGGGCGTCTTCTCGCGGTGGAATTGTGGCTGGCCGCTCTCTACGCGATGTATGCCGGCACTTTGGTGCCGTTGATGATCGAGATCATCCCGGGCAAGGCGCGGAGCTCGGGTTATGCGATCGTCTTGAGCCTTGCCAACGGCATGTTCGGAAGCCTTACGCCGTTCA
>Ga0137452_1000663_pt1 | contig 10392 bp, 8 predicted proteins | sample EasRivERMGT513_2_FD_102312 | JGI IMG/M metagenome (GOLD analysis project Ga0137452, IMG submission 102312) | Soil microbial communities from meander-bound floodplain in the East River, Colorado, USA - East River MetaG ERMGT513_2 | ecosystem: Environmental > Terrestrial > Soil > Floodplain ...
ACACGGCGTCGGCCGCGAAGCCGGCATCGATCTGTCGAAGCTTCATCAGGGTCTGCCCGACCAGCGCTGCCGCGACAATGAGAACGACGGCAAGAGCGATCTGCGCGCTGATGAGCGCGGTGCGCGCCCAGCTTCGCGTGCGAGCGACGCTTCGGCCCCGCCGCTGCAGAATGACCTGCGCATCCACAGACAGCGCATGCAACGTGGGCGCGAGCGCACACGCAATTGCTGTCACGGTGACGATCGCCAGCGCGAAGGCGAGCGTGTGCCAGTTGACGACGAGGTCGGCGCGCCGCGGGAGATCGGGCGGCGCGATCGTCTGGATCACGCGCAACAGCCAGAGTGACAGCGTGATGCCGCCCAGGCCGCCGAGCATCGCGAGCACCGCCGACTCGGCGACGGTCGATCGGACGATGTCCGCGCGGTTCGCACCGAGGGCGACCCGTAGCGCGACGTCGCGCGCCCGATCCATGCCGCGCACGAGCAACAGCCCGCCAACGTTCGCACACGCGGCTGCCAGCAGGATGAACACGGCGGCAAACATCGCCCACATCGCCGGCCGCACGTCGCCGAGCAGCTCGCGATCGAGCGGCTGCATCGCCAGGCCTTCCTTGCCGCGCAGCGGATGGAATGTCCGCGTCAACTGATCGAACGCCGGGGTGAGCGCCGCCTGATGCTGGTCGATCGTCATTCCGGGCCGTGACAGGCCGATCGCTTCGAGCCAGCCCGCATTGCGGTTATCGGCGTACTCGGGCACGGCGTGTGCGATCGTCGCCCAGGCCTGTGCATCGCGCGGATACGCGAACCACGCCGGCATCACGCCGGCGATGACGAACGGACGGCCATCGAAGATCGCCGCAGTGCCGACGACGCCCGGGTCGGCGCCGAACCGTTCCCGCCACAGTTGATCCGCCAGCACGATGACCGCCGTCGATCCCGGCCGGTCATCGTCGGTGCCTGTGACGCGGCCGGCGGCGGGTCTCACGCCGAGGACGTCGAAGAAGTTGCCGGAGACGATGCGAAATGGAATCTGCACCGGATCGCCGCGGCCGGTGAGCGTCATGCCGCTGTTGGCGTTGGACATGGCGGCGAGCGCTTCGAAGCTCGTCGCGGTCCGGCCGAGATCGCGGGCGTCTGGCCAGGACAGTCCGCGCCGCACGTCATCGCGGCCGGGATCGACAGACCAGATCGCGAGGAGCCGGTCGGCGTTGGCGAACGGCGTCGCGTGCACGACCGCGATGTCGACCACGGTGAAGACCGCCGTGGCGGCGGCGATGGCGACGCTGAGACACAGGACGGCGCCGGTCGTGAGCAGGCGCGTGCGAAACAGCGAGCGCAGCAGCATGATCGATCGTACTCCGGGCAGCGCCTCGCACGATCGTCGGATCGATCAGCGACAAAGGTGAGGGTCGATCCGCATCGCGCGTGCGATCGATCGCCGGTTTCGCCACCCTGAACCGCTTGACTGGTCTCTGTTACACAAATATTGTCCGACACCTTCCCGGCTCGTGCCGCCATCGATGCGCTGAGTTCTCGAGCGCATTCGTCGACGTCGTTAGCGTTCGGAGAGATCAGCCAGTCGATGTTCTCGAAGGAGGCGACTCATGGTCAAGGAACAGCTCGCAGCGCTCATTGAGCAGATCGAAGACGATCGCATTGCGCCGCTCAGCGCCACGTTCGTCCCGACTCCTACCGCCGAATACCGTACACTTCGCAAACTCACACGCGCCGCGACGGCCTCCGCTGGCCCTCCGGTGCCGAGCCCGATCCCCGTTCCGATCCCGCTGCTCATCGGTCCCCGCGTCCTCGTGTGGAAGCAGGATCCGAGCACGCCCGAGATCGGCATCCGCAAAGCATTCATTCCAACGCCCGTCTCGACGGGACCGCGTGACGCCCGCATTGTGCTCACCGGTTTGCCGGCGGTGCCGCCCAACGCGCTGGGCGACTTCATTCAGGCGCCGGGGACCGCGGAGTTCGATGCCGTCCACACGTTCTCAGTCATCCGCATGACCCTCACGATGTACCAGCGTGCTCTCGCGTTCGGGAACGCGCCGGCCATCCTGCCGTGGCAGTGGAACGTGTCGCCGAACTCGGATCCGATCAGCGTCGCGCCGCGACACTCGAACATGATGAACGCGTTCTACATGCGGTCATCGAAGCTCCTCGCATTCGGGTTCTTCGTGAAACCGGGGCCGGGGCCGCAGCCGACGATCTTCACCTGCCGCTCGCTCGACATCGTCGCGCACGAGACCGGGCACGCGATCCTCGACGGATTGAAGCCGCTGTGGATCACGTCCGGCGCCACGCCGCAGACCGGCGCGCTCCACGAGGCGTTCGGCGACCTGACGGCGATCTTCCTCGCGCTGTCGCAGTTCGATCAGGTCGAGTCGATCATCGCGCAGACCAAATCGAACCTGCACGACAAGACCTTCCTGTCGGACGTGGCGGAGGAGTTCGGCCTCGCGTTGGGACGCACGAACGGCCTGCGGAATGCGGACAACGATCTGCGGCTCAGCCAGGTGGGAACGCAGGTGCATTCGCTGTCGCAGGTGTTCACGGGCGCGATCTACGACATCCTCGCGGACATCTTTGCGCTCGAGCGCAAGGTCGTGCGTGACGATGCGCGGACGCTCTATGACTGCGCGGCGTACCTGCAGAGCCTCGTGCTTCGCGGCATCCAGCAGGCGCCGGCGGCGAACGCGACGTTCACGGATGTCGCGAACAAGATGCTGGCGGCCACCGCGACCGACGTGACCAGCGGTCGCATCACGGCCCAGCAGGGCACCGCGTACCGGACGTTCATCCGGAACCGCTTCGCCGTGCGCGAGATCATCCTCTCGCCGGTGCCGTTGACCGACATGGCGGCGTTCACGCAGCACCTCAAGCGTGAGCTGCCGGAAGGCGCACAGCTGCAGGCGGCGCCGCATGTCAGCATCGAGTCGACCGTCTCGCAGAACCGCGGCGGATGCTGCGGCACCATGACGCTCCCGGAAAACAGCGGCGTCGACGAAGCCATCGAGCACGAGAAGCAGAAGTTCCTCGAGGACCTGAAGACGCTCGTGGGCGATAAGAGCCGCGTGAAGACGACGTAGGATCAGTACGTAGGCCGGGCCTCTCAGGCCCGGCCTACTCGTTCCTCGTTCCGCGTTCCTCGTTCTGGTTCTGGTTCTGGTTCGGGGTTCCTGGTTCCTGGTTCCTGGTGAAAACACATGCGCGTAACCGTGACTCAGCGAGGCGGCATCGTCGGTGACGAGGTGACGCTGGTCGATCTCGACACAGCGCGGCTCGGTGACGACATCAAGCACCGCGTCGAGCAGCAGGTGAGTGCCACGATCGCGTCGCGTGCACCGGCGGACGAGATCATCGGCTCAGATCTGTTGAACTACCAGTTGGTGGTGGAGGATCGCGGACGGAAGCAAGCGCTCACATGGATCGACGACGGCGGCAAGTCGGCGGCGCCAATCCGGGATTTGCTGTCGCGCCTGCAGGGCTTGTCGTAGGGCAGACCTTCAGGTCTGCCATCAAAACCCCGCAAGCTCCAGCGCGTCGAGGATCTCGAGCCTTCGGTCGTCAAGCGAGAGCGTACGGTGTGCCGCGAGATAGAGCACATGGCGGAGGAGCAACTCGACCATGGGCTTGAAGCTCCACTGACAGAGGCCCGGTTCGACGGTGACGTCGAGCAGTCCGTCGGCCTCACGCGCGAACAGTCGGTCGCGGATCTCTTCAATGAGCTCGGTCAGATCAGCATCCTCGAGCGCGGCAAAGGTCGCGCGCACGAGCTCGTGCATCTCTTCCCGGCCTCGAATCTCTGTCCTTGAGTTCCCTGTAATTTCCATAGGGCCCTCACTCATCTTGGACACTCATAAGGCAAGAACCGGGCCAGTAGCGTTTCCGCGAGGCGGCCGGGTTCTGCGGCCCGTTGATGTCGAGGCAATGACACCAGGTCAGCCCGGTGACGTTTCTCCACACGAGGTGCCGTGGTGTGGATGACGCCCTGCGGCGGCCGAGAACCCGTGGTGCCTGCTGGAAAAGCCGTGCAGATCACTTCACGCGGTCGTACTTCGTCACCACGCCATCCGGCGCCGTCAGTCGCAGTTCGTCGTTCTCGACAACGAATCGCTGATCCAGATAGCCGGACGGCTGCCCGTTCTGAACGAACGTCATCCGTAATTTCTGTCCACCGAGCATCGTGAACTTGCCGCTGATATTCGGGCCCCACTGATACGTCCCGTCAGCGTGAAAATCCAGGACGTGCGTCTCTCCAGGAATTCTCCAACCGCCGGCAATCGCCGCCGCATCGCGCGCCTTGTCTTCGGCGGTTGCGGTGGTCGTCGGCGCCTCTTCCTTCGCCCAGCGTCCCTGAAATGCCTGCGCGATGGACGAGTCGCCGCTCGGGAATTCGAGCGTCGTCGGGCCCATGATGCGTCCGACGGTCTGGCCGCGCCGGTCGAAGATCGCCAGCTTCGTCTTGTCCTGGCTGTCGATGTCGAAGCGCGCGGTGTCTCCAAGACCACCGTGCAGGACGATGCCGGCCCCTTTGAACTCGATCCATGTCAGGCCCTGGTAGTAGCGGCCGGAGACGGGCGGCGTGGAGCAGGCGAAGGCGGCGAGGAGCAGTGCCGTGGCGACGAATCGCGCAGGCATCGATCTCATTGCTGAGGTTATCGGCTCGACAACCCAGCCATCTTCAGTGCGGCTTCGTAATCTTCCCGCGTATTCAGATTCTGCAGCGTGCGCATTTCAGGATCCGACGTGATCTCCGCCGGGCTGACGCGCCGTGTCTTGACCGCGTCGAACAGAAAGACCGGACGCAGCCGGTCGTGAGCGAGCAACTCCTCGACGTACGGCAACGTCGAGCGGCGGTACACGGCGGACAGCGGATGCGGAAAGCCGTCGATCTCCATCACGGCGATGTCGTAGTCGCGCGCGAAGTCGAACATCTGCCGGACGAATCCCGGCACGAGCAACGGCACGTCGCAACTCGTGACGTACGCCATCTCGACCGTGCCCGGCAACGATTTGAGGCCCGCGCGCAAGCCTTCGAGTGGACCGCGGCCTTCACGTTCGTCGCGCGTGAGGATCACATCGGCAGGTAATGTCGGGAGCTCCTGATCGGCCGCCGCCACGGCGACGATCGGCGAGACCTCAGCGCTCAGTATCCGGATCACCCGCTGCAGCATCGTTTCCGGTCCGAAAGGCAGCAGCGCTTTCGACGTGCCCATGCGCGTCGACTTCCCGCCGCAGAGCACGACGCCACCCTGCCCCGAGCGAAGTCGAGGGGCGCCCGAAATCACGGCTTCATCCCCAGCCCCAGGAGCGCCTCACGCGTTGCGGATTCGCCGAGCAGTTCGACGAACGCCTTCACGCCCGGTCGATCGGCGCGTGCGATCGGCGTGACGAAGTCGTACTGCTCGGGCTGGACCGGAATGAACCCGAGCCCTGCACTGCGCGCGATCGTGTCGAGCGTGACGCCCCAGTCCGCGCGTCCCTGCACGACCGCGGCCGCCACCGCGTTGTGCGTGCGCGGCTGGACCGCGTAGCCGTGCGGCTTCCTGCCGCCGAGCAGCCGATCGATCACCGCGCGCGTGCCGCTGCCCTGGTTGCGGTTCACCATCACGCACGACGCGTCACTGGTCGCTGCGGCCATCGCCTCGGATGGCGTGCGTCCGTCGAAACGCGCATCGCCCTTGCGAAACACGATGCTCTGCAGCCGACCATATCCTTTGATCAGATCGATGCCCGGTGTCAGGAACGGCCGGTTGTACTCGCCGGTTGCTGGATCGAGAAGATGGACGCCCGCGATGTCGCATTCGCCGCGCTTCGCAGCCTCGAGCCCGGCCATGCTGCCGACGGCAAGAAACTTCGAGCGCACGCCGCGTCGCTGGATCTGACTCAGTAGATAGTCGAGGCCGATGCAGTGACTGCCGATCACGACCAGATCCGCCAGCTGCAACTCTCGGTCGAGCAACTGCACCGTGACCATCGTTCCAGCCGGCACGATCTCGTCGTGGCGGCCGATCGTCGTGAAGCCGTCAGCACGCGAAAACGTCGTCACGCTGCCGGAACCCTGGCCCATCGGGTACGCGGACAGTGCTTGGTGCTGGGTGCTGGGTGCTGGGTGCGTCTCGATGGAGGCCGGGTCCCACGTGGAGGCCGGGTCTTTAGACCCGGCACTAGCGTCGGTCGTAACCGACGGCACCAGTCCCACCAGTAAATACTCCGTTCGTCCGATCTCACTGTTCACGCGTACCGCGAGACGCGCTTGCACGGTCGCGCGCGCTTCGACCTGACGGCCGGCCATCGCGCTGAGCACGGGCGCGACGAACTCGTGAAACGTGAAGATCGCGGACGTCGGGAAGCCCGGCAGCACGACGACGGGTCGTCCGCCCGTGGCCGCGAGACAAATCGGCTTCCCGGGTTTGAGCGCGACGCCGTGCGCGACGATGCCGGGATCGGTGAGCTCGGCGACGACGCGGTAGGAAATGTCGCCGGCGCCTTTGCTCGTGCCGCCCGACAGCAGCACGATGTCCGCGACGTTGAGTGCCTCGCGCACCTTCGCACGCAGGGCCTCCGCGTCATCCGCCGTGATGCCGAGGCGCTTCGGTTCGCCGCCCAGTTCGCGCACGGCATCGGCCAGCACCTGTGCGTTCGAGTCGTAGATGCGTGCGGGTTGCATCGGCTCGCCGGGCGCGATGATTTCGTCGCCGGTCGAGAGGATCGCGACGACCGGCCGGCGCCAGACATCGACCGAGGCAACGCCAATCGCCGCAAGCACGCCGGTATCCCGGCTGCTCAGGATCGTGCCGCGCCGAAGCACCGTCTCGCCCGCAGTGATGTCGGTCCCGGCGAACGACACGCCGCTGCCGGCGGTGACGGCGCGGGAGATCGAAATGGAGGCCGGGGCTTCCGCCTTCGCATGAAGCTTCGGCGGACCACCGTAGCCTTGGCGAAGGTGGTTAGACCCGGCAGCATCGGCAGACCTGAAGGTCTGCCCTACGTACTGTGTGTGCTCGACCATCACGACCGCGTCAGCGCCGCGCGGCATCATGCCGCCTGTCGCGATCGAGACGGCCTCACCCGATCGGATGTGGGTGTTCGGAACAACTCCGGTGTGAATGACCTCGTCCGCCAGCCGCACTCGTCGCGGGACTTCTTCAGACGCGCCGAACGTGTCTTCCGCGATGACCGCAAATCCGTCGAGATTCGATCGATCGAACGACGGCACGTCCACGGGCGAGACGACGTCATTGGCGAGTACGCGGCCGAGCGCGGCGTCCAGGGCGACGTGCTCGATGCCGCGAGGTGCGAGGTTGACGGCAGCGCGAAAGCGGCGTTCGGCCTCGTCACGATCGAGGACGTGCAGAAACTGTTCCTGCTCACGCATACAGCCACACGTCGACGTCGGCACCGGCAGGAAAGCCTTCGCTGTCGTCGCCCACAATCACGAATCCATCTGCTCTCGTCGTGGATGACAGCACCGATGCGCCGGAGACGGCGAGCGGCTCGACGCGACCATCCTCGATCCGGACGCGCGCGTAGTCGAGCCTTCCGATCGGCGAGCTGATCTTGCGAGCGAGCGGCGCGCGCACGGACGCGTACGGCCACTCCTTCGAACGTCCGCCGAGCGCGCGAATGGCCCGGCCGGCGAAGAAGTCGTACGCGCATAGCGCCGACACGGGATTGCCGGGAAGGAGAAACACGAGCCGTGATCCGATCGTGCCCATGCCGGTCGGGCTGCTCGGGCGCATTGCGATGCCATGCACCGCCAGCTCGCCATGTTTCGCCACGAGCATCGGCGACAAATCCTCGACGCCGACGCTCGAGCCACCGGACACGATGATGATGTCCGCATCCGATGTGAGCGCTGCGAGGATCACATCCGAGTCGTCGCGAATCGGGCCGGGGAAGTCGACGATGGCGCCGTCGCGCTCGGCGAGGGCGGCGAGCATCGGTCCGTTGGCGTCGGTGATCTGGAAACCTTTCGGCCGCGAACCGGCGGGCAGCACCTCGTTGCCGGTGATGACGAGCCTCACGTGCGGCCGCCGGACGACCGTCGCCGTCTCGCATCCAATCGAGCTCATCACGCCGAGATCCTGCGGGCGCAGCGCACGTCCTGCTTCGAGCACGACAGTGCCGGCGACGATGTCTTCGCCGACGCGCCCGATGTTCTTGCCTGGCGACACGGCGCCGATCGCGGCGATTGGCAATTCACGACTGATGGAGGCCGGGTCTTCAGACCCGGCTTCGCGTTCAACGAACTCGGCCGGCAGTACCGCGTCGCATCCTGCCGGCACCGGCGCGCCCGTCATGATGCGGACGGCTTCACCGCGACCAACTGAGCGAGTGAACGGCGATCCCGCCATGGCGTCGCCGAGCACGGTGAACGGCATGCGGTTGTACGGCGTGGCGCCGTCAGTGCACTCAGCTATGAGCGCGTAGCCATCCATCGTCGCGCGGTCGAAGCCCGGCACGTCAACGTGGCTCGTGACCTTCGCCGCAAGAACGCGACCTGCGGCTGCGCGGAGCGGCACCGTCTCCGAGTTGAGTGCACTGATGTGCGCATCGAGCCACGCGAGCGCCGCCGCAACGGTCTGGCGTCGCGTGAAGCCATGCATCCTGACGTCTTGCGTGGCGTGACCGTTCACTGATGGAAGGTATTTCAACACAGGTCCCGGCACCCGCGTCCTGTCGTGGGCCGGCGCGAACCACGATAACTGATCACGAAGATCGACTTCCGCGCGTGTTTAGGCGCAGAATCGAGATGTCAGTCGTTTCAAGTAATGAAAGGAGGATCCGCACTATGCGTCCTCACCCTCCGTTTTTCCTCACCCTGGGTTTCAGTGTGCTCGCGGCTGCGTCGCCGCTCGGCTCGGGACAAGCGCCGAAGCAGAGCGGTGTACCGCCGTTCGGGCAGACGCTGACACAGACCACTGAGCTCCGCATGGTCTCAACACCCTGGGCCCCGTTCACGAACATGCCAGGGCAGCCGCGGTTTGCGCTGGACCTGGTGGAAGCCGGGCTTGGCCGCGTCGGCGTCGGCTCGAACACGACGATCGTCGAGCCAGTCCGATTCGGGGAAGCGCTGCTCTCCGATCAATTCGACGGGAGTGGGGCGGCGTGGAAGAACGAGGCGCGCGAGCGCGTGCTGCTGTACTCGCAGCCTTATCTCGAGAACCGATTGATCCTCGTCGGGCGCAAGGGCGCCGATGTCTCAGCGCCGGTCCTGCAGGCGGTGCACAGTTCGAAGAAGGTCGGGATCGTCGAGGGCTTCGCGTACGGCGACCTCGATCACATGGGTCCGACGTTCGTAAAAACGCATAGCGACCAGGACAGCGTCGCGCGGCTGATGGACAGTCAGCTCGACTATGTGCTCATTGATGAGTTCGTCTTGAAGTACATCGTCGACCACTACGAGAAGCAGGCAAGAGACAAGCTCGCCATCGGGACGGTGCCGCTGCTGAAGCGGCCATTGCACCTGGTGGTCCGGCGCACGCTGCCTGACGCGGAGGCCATCATCACGCGATTCAACGCGCAGCTTCGCGGCATGATCGTGGACCACACCTACCATCGTCTGCTGCACGTCGACTGGATTCGCGCTGACGTCGATGGTGACGGCATCGAGGAGTACATCCCGAAGGACGACGATCAGGCAGGGACGCTGCCGCCCAAGAACGCCTACTCGTTGTTTTCAGATCGGCCGACAGGCCACCCGAGCGTGCCCGACAAGTACTACACGCCGGGCGTGTACGTCGGCGGGACGATCTATCCCGACTGGGTCCAGGTGCCCGCCAAGTACAAGACGCCGGCGTCGCCGGTAAAACCTGAGGAACAGGATCCGGATCGATCGACGGCGAGCCTCTTCAAGTGGGTGTGGAAGTGAGCGGGGTTACCGCTGCACTTCCACCTGCACCGTGGCGCTCGTGATCGTCGGACTCGTTGCGATGCGGACGAATGACGCCTGGCGGAAGAGCCTGAACTCGTACGTTCCGGGCGTTGACGGCAGCGTCACCGACCACGTTCTCGTCGTCACACCCGCGCCGACGTAAGTCCAGTTCAGGTATGCGCCGTCGGACGCGCCGGCGGCGGCAAATGCGAACCAATCCGAGCTGCCGCCGAGGCCGTTCGTCAGCGTCACGGTCACCGTCTGGCCGGGCGCGGCAGACGTCGTGCTCACCGTGAGCACCGGCCCAGGCGCCGCCTGTACCGTGACCGCGGGGCTCGTTGCCAGCCGTGTGAACCCGCCGTTACTGAACAACCTGAACTCGTACGAGCCCACAGTCGTCGGCGCCGTGATCGTCCACGTGCGCGTGGTCACGCCGGCGCCCACGTACACGAACTGCTGGTAGCTGTTGTTCGCCGCGCCGACGGGCGCGAACGCGATCCAGTCGAGGC
>Ga0137452_1000664_pt1 | contig 10391 bp, 9 predicted proteins | sample EasRivERMGT513_2_FD_102312 | JGI IMG/M metagenome (GOLD analysis project Ga0137452, IMG submission 102312) | Soil microbial communities from meander-bound floodplain in the East River, Colorado, USA - East River MetaG ERMGT513_2 | ecosystem: Environmental > Terrestrial > Soil > Floodplain ...
GCGGCCGATGAACATCAGGCGTCTCCGGCCTGGATCCCACGTCTGTGGAACTGGCAGATGTTGGTGTCAGCCGCCGCGGTTGGCGCCGTAATCCTTGCTGTTACCGTGGGCCGACGATCGCCTTCCGAAACAGGCACCGTGGAGCTTCCACCAGCTGCGGCGCCGTCAACCGCGTCGGCTCCCGCCGAACTCACGCCCTTGGTCGACAACGATCCGTCGCTGAGCTTCCTCGGTGACCTCGCGAGCGACCTCGATTGGGACGATGCGGTCGAGGCAGGATTGACGGGCGGAGCAGGCGCGGTCGACCGCATCGTACTGGACATGAGCGATGATGAGCGTCGAGAGCTTCAGCGCGTTCTGCGGGAAGCGATGGGTCAGCCCGGTGCATAACATCAACAACGTTTCGAGACTGGCGATCGCATCCGTCCTCGTCATGACGCTGGCAGCGACCGCCGCGGCGCAGGCGCAAGGCCGGGCCGCGCAGCGCGGAGCGCAGGCGCCGGAAGGCACTGCAGCGCCCGCACCTGGCGTGTCACCCGGCGAAATTCAGCAGATGTTCGACGCCTACGTCGTTCTGCAGGCCCAGGATGTGCTGCAGCTCAAGGACGACCAGTACGCGCAGTTCATCACGCGTCTGAAAACGCTTCAGGCGGCCAGGCGGCGCAACGAAAATCAGCGGCTGATGCTCGTCAACCAGCTTCGCCGGATTCTCCAGGCCGGCGATGGCCGCGTCGACGAGACCATGATCCAGGAGCGGTTGAAATCGCTTGACGATCTGCGCCTGAGCTCGTTGACCGAGATCAAGCAGGCGCAGGACGGCCTCGACGAGATCCTCGATCTGCGCCAGCGGGCGCGATTCCGCATCTTCGAAGAAGAGATGGAGCGTCGAAAAGTCGAGCTCGTCATGCGCACCCGCCAGGCAAACCGCCAGGCGAACCGCCCTCGCAACGAATTTCAGGAGTAAAATCTTCTCCGCGCCTGCCCGCGGTGGAGATCGATGCACGTTGAACCTACGCTGACCTGGTTCGCTGTCGCTGCCAGCCTGTCGCTCGCGCTGGCGGGTCCGGCGCCGCTCCGCCGCGATTCCGACGAGCTCAAGCTGAAAATTGCCGCGATTAACGCCCGTGGCGCAAGCCCCGCGCGCGCCGCGCTGCGGACCACCGTGACCGAACAGGAAGTGAACGCCTATCTGGCGTTCGAGGCCGCGCCGGCGCTCCCGCAAGGCGTCGTCGACCCGAGCATCAGCATTCTGTCGGGCAACCGCGTCACCGGCAGGGCGACCGTCGATCTCGATCGAGTTCGTCAGGACAGGAATCCGGTCAACCTGCTCGATCCCGTTCGCTATCTGCGCGGCCGGCTGATGGTGAAAGCCACAGGCGTGGTACATGCCAGCGAGGGTCTCGCGCGCCTCGAGCTCGAGTCCGCCGACGTCGCCGGCGTGCCGATTCCGAAATTCCTTCTGCAGCAGATCGTCAGCTACTATTCGCGCTCCGAGGAGCGGCCGTCGGGCATCAGCCTCGACGATCCGCTCGCGCTGCCGGCGGGTATCCGGACGCTCGAAATCGAAACAGGCCGGGCGGTGGTCGTTCAGTAACCTGTAATTAACAATTGTCTTCTGACGTTCTCTTGACGCCGCTTCGGTTCCTGAAAGGCGTCGGGCCCCGGCGCGCCGCCGACCTGGCGAGCGCGGGTCTGGAGACGGTCGAGGATCTCCTGTATCGATTTCCGATTCGGTACGAAGATCGGAGCCGCCTGCAGCCGATTGCGTCGCTGACGCCCGGAGCGCCGGCGTCGATTGCGGGGAAGATTCTGAGTTGTGGCCTGCGGTCGACGCGTCGGCCGGGCTTCAAGATCTTCGAAGCGCTCGTCGGCGACCCAAGCGGGGCGCTGCGAGCCACCTGGCTCAACCAGCCGTTTCTCCGTGATGTCTTCGCGAGGGGCCAACACGTCGTCCTCTTCGGGCCCATCGAGATGCGCGGCAGCGGATCGCTCCAGCTCACCAATCCCCAATACGAAATCCTCGACGAGGAAGACGCGGAGACGATCCATACGGGGCGCATAGTCCCGGTCTACGAAAAGACTGGAGTGCTGACGCCCAAGATGCAGCGGCGTCTCGTGCACGACGCGCTCGACCGACTGCCGGATGCGCTCGACGATCCGTTGCCGCACGCGCTCCGCGTCAAGCTGCAGCTTCCGGATCGGCGCGCCGCGCTGCAGGCCGCGCATTTTCCGCCGGTTGATTCGCCGCTCGACGAGCTCAATCGATTCGCGACATCTTCGCAGCGCCGGCTGATCTTCGAGGAAGCGTTTCTGTTTCAGACCGGGGTGCTGGCCCGCCGCCGATCCGCGGAAGCCGAGCGCAAGGCCGTGATGATTCAGGTCGACGACAGGATTCGCGAATCGGCGAGGGGCGTCCTGCCCTTCAAGCTCACGGCGGGCCAGCGGCAGGCGCTCAAGGAGATCGTCGAGGACCTGCAGCGGCCGCATCCGATGAACCGCCTGCTCCAGGGCGACGTGGGCGCGGGCAAGACGATCGTGGCGCTGCTCTCCGCGCTCGTGTCGATGGAGAACGGTCTGCAGGTGGCGTTCATGGCGCCGACCGAGATTCTCGCGGAGCAGCACTTCGCGAGCATTGTCCGCCTTCTGCACTCGTCTCGATTTCGAGTGGCGCTCCTCACCGGAGGCACGGGGACCGCGGCTCGACGCGAGCAGCTCGCGGAAATTGAATCGGGCGCGATTCATCTGGTCGTCGGCACGCACGCGCTCGTGGAGGGCGACGTCCGCTTCAAGCAGCTGGGCCTCGTCATCATCGACGAGCAGCATCGGTTCGGCGTGATGCAGCGTGCGACCTTGCGGGAGAAGGGCCTCCGGCCCGACGTGCTCGTCATGACGGCGACGCCGATTCCCCGTACGCTGGCCCTGACGCTCTATGGCGACCTCGACGTGTCGGTGATTCGCGACCTGCCGCCAGGCCGCCTGCCAGTGAAGACGATTGCCAAACCGGAGTCGCGCCGCGACGAAGTCTACGTGTTCGTGAAGACGCAGCTCGACCTGGGCCGTCAGGCGTACGTGATCTATCCGCTCGTCGAAGAGTCGGACAAGATCGATCTGAAAGCCGCCACGGAAATGGCGGACCATCTGGCTCAGGAAGTATTTCCCGCCTACAAACTGGGTTTGCTGCATGGACGCATCAAGTCGGCCGGCAAGGAGCGCGTCATGCGCGCCTTTGCAGAAGGCGAGCTCGACCTCCTGGTGGCGACGACCGTCGTGGAAGTCGGCGTCGACGTGCCGAACGCGAGCGTGATGGTGATCGAGCACGCCGAGCGCTTCGGCCTGTCGCAGTTGCACCAGCTGCGCGGCCGCGTGGGCCGCGGCCTTCATCAGTCGCACTGCTGCCTGCTGTATCAGTCGCCGCTGTCTGAAGAGGCGCGGGAGCGGCTGAAGGCGATGACTGAAACCACCGATGGATTCGAGATCGCGGAGCGCGACCTGCTCCTGCGGGGTCCTGGTGATTTCTTCGGCACCCGCCAGGCCGGTGTGCCGACCTTCCGGACGATCGATCTGCTCCGCGACCGCGAGCTGCTCGATCTGGCGCACCGCGAGGCCGCGGCTTACATCGACGCCGTGGCGCCCACGCTCGATGCGACGAAGAAGTTGATCGCAGGCTGGGAAAGCCGGTTCAGGCTCATAGAGATCGGGTAATCGGGTAATCGGGTAATCGGGTAATTTTGGTAATTGATGCGAGTGATCGCGGGCACGTTGAAGGGCCGGCGGCTGAAGGCGCCGGCGTGGGACGACCTCAGGCCGACATCCGACAAGCTGCGCGAAACGCTGTTCAACGTGCTGGCGCCGCGAGTACCTGGAGCCCGGGTCCTCGACGGATACGCCGGCACCGGCGCGATCGGCATCGAGTCGATCAGTCGAGGTGCGCGCGAAGTCGTGTTCGTCGAGCGAGACGAGCGTGCCCGGGTCCTCATCGAAGAGAACCTGAGGCACTGCGGCGTCGAGACCGGCTATACTGTGCTCAGCGCGCCGGTTGCGCGCAGTTTTCAGACGCTCGCCGACACTCCCGGCTTCGAGCCTTTTGATATCGTCGTGCTGGATCCGCCGTACGAGATGCCTCCGGCCGAGGCGCTCGGGGGCGCCGACCGAATGGTCGCCCCAGACGGTGTGCTCGTCCTCGAGCACTCACGCCGGCTCGATCCACCCGTGTCGTCGGGCCGCCTGGCGCGCACACGGCAGCTCACATCGGGAGATTCGGTGCTGACCATGTATCAGGTGATGGGGACTTAAGGAACCGTCCTGGCGTCGCGACCCTGCGCGACGCGGAAACCGGCGCGTAAACTCCATGTCAATCGTTGCGGTCTTTCCCGGTTCGTTCGACCCGCTCACGAACGGGCACGTCGACATCATCAGCCGCGGCGCGCGACTCTTCGATCGCATCGTCGTCGCGCTCCTCGTGAACGCGGAAAAATCGCCGCTGTTCACGACGGCCGAACGCGTCGAGATGACGCGCGCCGTGTTTGCGTCGATGTCGAACGTCGAGGTCGACACCTTCGACGGGCTGCTCGTGGATTACGTCGAGCGGCGCAAGGCGCAGGTGATCGTCCGCGGTCTTCGCGCCGTGTCGGACTTCGAGTACGAGTTCCAGATGGCCCTGATGAACCGTCGGCTGAATGGTAAGATCGAAACCGTCTTCATGATGCCGGCCGAGCAGTACAGCTACATCAGCTCGCGGCTGATCAAGGAAGTCTTCGCGCTCGGCGGCAGGGTTCAGGGCCTGGTTCCTGAACTGGTCGAAGAGCGTCTCCGGGAAAAAGTCAGCGGGGTTCGCCGATGAGGCTTGCCGGCCGCACCTCGCGCATCGCCAGTTCTCCCACGATGAAAGTCGGCGCGACGGTCGATCGCCTTCGGCGCGAAGGCGTGGAGATCATCGACTTCGGCGCGGGGGAGCCGGATTTCGCGCCGCTCGAGTCTGCCAAAACCGCGGCGCGCGACGCGATCGATCGCGACTTCAGCAAGTACACGCCGGTGGCCGGCGTCGGCGAGCTGCGGCGAGCGGTCTGCGAGCGCTATCGCCTCGACTACGGTGTCGAGTACCAGGAATCCGAGGTCATCCTCAGCGCGGGCGGCAAGCAGGCGCTGTTCAACACCGCGCTCGCGCTTTTCGAAGCCGGCGACGAGGTGATCACGCATTCGCCTCACTGGCCCACGCTCACCGAACAGGTCAAGCTGGCCGAAGCGACGCCGGTCCTCGTTCAGACGAAGCCGGAGGACGGGTTTGCGATTCGCGCGGAAGCCATCCTCGCGGCGATCACCCCGAGGACGCGGGGAATCCTGCTCAACTCGCCATGCAACCCGACGGGCGCGCTGATTTCCGAACGCGACATGACGGCCATCGCACAGGAAGCGGCACGCCGCGATATCTGGATCGTGATCGACCTGTGCTACGAGCGCCTGATTTACGATCCCACGCCGCACAACCTTCCGGCCATCCTGCAGAAGTACTGCCGGGATCTGGCCGTGATTTGCGGTTCGGCGTCGAAGGCCTACGCGATGACCGGATGGCGATGCGGCTGGACGATCGCGCCCACGCCGGTCGTCGCCGCCGAGATCGCACTGCAGAGCCACGCGACGTCGAACGTCAATTCCGTCGCGCAGAAGGGCGCCATCGCCGCATTGACCGGCTCGCAGGCTCCGGTGACCGCCATGCTCGAGGAGTACCGGCGACGTCGGGACAACCTGCACGAGTGGCTGACGATCGATCCGCGGATCACTTGTCTCAAACCGGCTGGCGCGTTTTATTTGTTCCCCGACATTCGTCGTGTGCTCGCCGATGGTGGCTTCGCGTCATCTGCAGATTTCTCGCAGGCGCTGCTCGACGACTCGCGCGTCGCCGTGACGCCGGGCGAGGCCTTCGACGCGCCCGGATTCCTCCGTTTGTCGTACGCCACTTCAATGGATCATCTTCGTGAGGGAAGCCGTCGGCTGCTCGAATTCGTCGCGAAGCGAACGGGCCGAAACCTCGTAGCGGGGTAGACCCTTGTCCAGTCATCGTAAGCGTCACAATCCGGCCGGGACGCCGAACCTCCCACCGGACCAGGATTCCCAGCCCGACGCGCCGACCGAGACCGCCGTTGCCGCCCCGGCCAGACCCGCCGGGCTCAACATCGGCGACCTGAAGGAGATGAGCATCCAGAAGCTCACGCAGGTTGCCAAGGACCTGAACGTGGCGGGCGCGACGGGCATGCGCAAGCAGGATCTGATCTTCCAGATCCTGAAAGCGCAGACCGAACAGAGCGGTTTCATTTTTTCCGAAGGCGTGCTCGAAGTGCTGCCGGACGGATTCGGGTTCCTGCGCGCGCCCGACTACAACTATCTACCTGGTCCCGACGACATCTACGTCTCGCCGTCGCAGATCCGGCGTTTCGATTTGCAGACGGGCGACACAATATCCGGACAGATCCGGTCGCCGAAGGAAGGCGAACGCTACTTCGCGCTGATCAAGGTCGAAGCGGTCAACTTCGAAGCGCCTGACCAGGCGCGCGAGAAGCTGTTCTTCGAAAACCTCACGCCGCTGTACCCGCAGGACCGTTTCCGGCTCGAAACGTCGGGCGACAATCTGTCGGGACGCGTGATGGACTTGCTGACGCCCGTCGGCAAGGGTCAGCGCGGGCTCATCGTCGCGCCGCCGCGGACCGGCAAGACGATGCTGCTGCAGAGCCTGGCCCAGTCGATTGCGGTGAATCATCCTGATGTCTACCTGATCGTGCTGCTCATCGACGAGCGGCCTGAAGAAGTCACCGACATGCAGCGCTCGGTCGACGGCGAGGTCATTTCATCCACGTTCGACGAACCCGCGCAACGGCACGTCCAGGTGGCCGAGATGGTGATCGAGAAGGCGAAGCGCCTCGTCGAGCACAAGAAGGACGTCATCATCCTCCTCGACTCGATCACGCGGCTGGCACGGGCGTACAACTCGGTCATTCCGCCATCGGGGAAGGTCCTGTCGGGCGGTCTCGATTCGAACGCGCTGCAGAAGCCGAAGCGATTCTTCGGCGCGGCGAGAAACATCGAAGAGGGCGGATCGCTGACCATCATGGCGACCGCGCTCATCGACACCGGCTCGCGCATGGACGATGTGATCTTCGAAGAGTTCAAGGGCACGGGCAACATGGAAATCCATCTGGATCGGAAGCTCGTCGACAAACGAGTGTTCCCCGCGATCGACATCCTGAAAAGCGGCACGCGCAAGGAAGAACTGCTCATCCCCCGCGAGGAGCTCAATCGCATCTGGGTGCTCCGGAAGGTGCTGAACCCGCTGTCGGCCGTCGAGGCGATGGAGCTGCTGCTCGACAAGATGCGCAAGACACCGTCGAACCAGGAATTCCTGGCGGCGATGCAGAAGATGTAAAGAAGGTTGGCTAGAGCCGGCCTTTTTCTCGCTCTCGCCGTCGCCGCCGTGTGGGTGCTGCCACGGTTCTGGCGCGTCATCGCCATCGGGTCGGCATACAAGGCAAAAGTCCTCACGTCGATCGTTTTTGGAAGCCGCCGGGCCGTCGATCCCCGGCGGGCGCCGGAGGTTTCCGAAGACAGCTATCGCGTCATGCGTCTTCTTTCCGCGCGCGTGGACCGCGACAGCGGATCGATTACGGTGTCGTTTCTCGGACTGCGGCCGCGAACAGCGGTCTACCAGTCAGGTCTCGGCGCGACGCTGATTCACGGCGACGTCCGCCCGCCGTTCCCTTCGTCCGGCGAGCCTCGCGAAAGCGCGCCGGCATGGCCGGCACGAGATCCGACTCGGTCGGTGAAGGAATCTCTGGAGCGCGCGTTCGCGGAGCCCGATCGCAGGCGGCTACGGCGCACCCGCGCGATCGTGGTCGTCCACGACGGACGGATCGTGGGCGAGCGCTACGCCGACGGTTTCGCCGAAGGCACGCGGTGTCCCGGGTGGTCGATGGCGAAGAGTGTGCTGAGCGCGCTCATTGGCGTCCTCGTCGGCGAAGGCCGTCTTGTACCAAGAGACCGCGGGCTTCTGCCCGAGTGGCGCTCGCCGGATCCCCGAGCCGCGATCACGCTGGACGATCTGCTGCGGATGCGCAGTGGATTGAGATTCTCGGAAGCCTACGACGACCTCTCGTCCGACGTCATCGAGATGCTGTTCAACCGCTCCGACGCGGCCGCCTACGCCGCCAGCCGGCCGCTCGATGCGCCGCCGGGCACCACGTGGAGCTATTCGAGCGGCTCGACGAACATCCTGTCGCGAATCGCGAGGACGATCGTCGGCGAAGAGCAGTACATCGAGTGGCCGCGCCGCGCGCTCTTCGAACCGATCGGCATGGCGAGCGCGGTGATGGAACGCGACGGCTCGGGAACCTGCGTGGGTTCGTCCTTCATGCTCGCCACCGCACGCGACTGGGCCCGATTCGGCCAGTTGTATCTGCAGGACGGTGTGTGGGAAGGGCGTCGCGTGTTGCCGGACGGCTGGGTCCGGTACAGCACCACGCCGACGCCTGAATCACCAGATGACATGTACGGAGCGCACTGGTGGCTGAAGCTCAAACCGGAGATTGGCGGAGGGAGCCCCGCGGCCGCCCGGATTCCCGCCGACGCGTACTTCGCGGTCGGTCACGAAGGGCAAACACTCACCATCGTCCCGTCCCGAAGGCTTGTTGCGGTCAGGCTTGGCACGTCGATCTACATCGACGCGTGGAACCAGGCAGAGTTCGTCGCCGATCTCCTCGACGCACTCTGAAGCGCGAATTACCTAATTCAGCGTGGCACCTGGTTGCCGGCGATGTAGACCGCGCTGATCTTCTGCGTGTTCGCGATATTCACGAGCGGGTCGGCGTCGAGCGCGACGAAATCGGCCCACTTGCCGGTTTCGACGGTGCCGAGGTCCTGGTCCACTTTCCAGCAGCGGGCCGCGTCGCGCGTGGCAGACTGCAGAACCTGCTTCGGCGTGAGTCCGGCCTTCACCATCATCTCGAGCTCCTTCAACTCGAAGAAGCCCTGGAACCGGCCGGCCGGACCGGTGTCGGTCCCCATCGCCAGCGTGATGCCGCTGTCGGAGAGCTTCTTGACGTTGCGGCTCGCGACTTCGAGCCCTGCCTTATAGCGCTGAGCCGATGTGCTCTTGCGCATGGCTTCCTGACTGGCGGGAGTCCTGAGGTCCGCGACCTGCTTCGCATCGGCGTGCTTCAAGAAGAACGGATCCGAAAAGAAATCGGGCGTCGACTCGTAGACGAATGTCGAGACCTCGCGCATCAACGTCGGACACACGCAGATGCCCCGCGCCTTGAGCGAGCTGATGACGGCCGGGCTGATTTCGGCATCGCGGACGCTGTGGGCGATGAAGTCGGCGCCGGCGTCGAGCACGCCCTTGGCGTCCTCGAGATAGAAAATATGCACGGCCACGCGCATACCGCGCTTGTGCGCTTCGTCGATCACCGCCGTGTAGATGGCCGACGTCATCTTGGGCGTCGTGCCGAGGTTGTCGTCGACGCGGATTTTCACCAGGTCCGCTTTCAACGCATGAACCTTGGCCACCTGCTCGCGCGCATCGGCTGGCGAGGTCGGCGCGAGTACGGGTCCGGCGACGAAGATGCGCGCGCGGTTCAGCGTCGGCGTGTTCTGGCTGTCGCGGGCCGCGAAGTGCGGCGCGCCTTCGCCGCCAAGGCTGAACACCGTCGTGACGCCGTACGCGGCGTAGGTCTTGAGATCGCTGTCGGGCGTATTGACGTGACCGTGGGCGTTGACGAGACCCGGGATCACGGTTTTGCCGTTCAACGCGATCCGCTCGGCGCCGGCTGGCACCTGCACACTCGACGAGGGGCCAGCAGCGACAATCCTCCCGCCGCGGACGACGATGGTGGCGTCGGGGATGGGGGCGCGGTCGGTGCCGTCGATCAGGCGCGCGCCCGTGAACGCTTTGACGGCGGCGGGCGTCTGTGCGCCCGTGCCTGTCAGGGAAACCACGCAGGCGACTGCCACGGCCGTGATGAAGCGTGTAGGTTTCATGCGCAACAATATACGTCATGCGGCGACCGCCGATGTTCCCGATCGTGCTCGCGGGCTTTACCGCATTTCTGGATCTCTACGCCACGCAGCCGCTCCTTCCACTGCTGACTCAGGTGTTCGCGGCCACGCACGTGGCCGTGAGTCTGACCGTGACGGCTTCGACGGTTGCGGTGGCGCTCGGCGCGCCTGTCATTGGACGGCTGGCCGACCTCGTCGGGCGCAAGCGTGTCATCGTCGGGTCGGCGTTCGCGCTGGCGGCGACGACCGCGCTGGCCGCGACGTCGCGAAGTCTGGCCGAGCTGATTGCCTGGCGTTTTGCGCAGGGTCTCTTCACCCCGGGCGTCTTTGCGATTGCGATCGCGTACATCCAC
>Ga0137452_1000666_pt1 | contig 10388 bp, 5 predicted proteins | sample EasRivERMGT513_2_FD_102312 | JGI IMG/M metagenome (GOLD analysis project Ga0137452, IMG submission 102312) | Soil microbial communities from meander-bound floodplain in the East River, Colorado, USA - East River MetaG ERMGT513_2 | ecosystem: Environmental > Terrestrial > Soil > Floodplain ...
CCGAGCTGATCGAGCGCCAGCAGCACGACTGGCGTCTGGACATCGTTCAGAGCCGCCAACGACGCCGCGCATGCTCCGTCGCCGCCGCGCTCCCGGACACCTCGCAACGCTTCGAGCCGAACCATCACCGACGGGTCTTCCAGTCCAGGCAGGAGTCGATCGATGCCCCGGCCCGTCGTCCACGCGGCTTTCATCGCCAGCCGGCGAACCTGGGGATCGGGATCGAGCGCCGCCGCAGCCACGACGTCGTCGTCCACGCCGCTGGCCGACGTCAGCGCTTCGAGCGCCAGACGGCGCACGCGTGCGTCGCGCAGGGGATCCACGTCCGAGCCTGGAAGCGCCATCAACGCCTTGAGGATCGTGATCACGGAGGCGGCAGGGGGACCGATGAATTTCGTCGTTCGCACGAAGGCTTCGAGCGCCTTGGCGACACCAAGACGATCGACGACGGTGTCGTTGTCGTGGAAGTCGGCGATGATCGTCTCTTCAGCCTGCCCCACCTGGTCGGCGGTGCGATACGGCAGCCGGCCAATGCTTTCGACGATGGCAGCGCGTACGCTCGGCTCCTCTTCCGCGCCGAGCCGCCCGATGAGCGCACCAAGCACAGTGGCTGGCGGCGTCGCGTTCTGGGACCCGGCGGCCGGACGCGAGCTCGCCTCCACGCCTCCAGGGGCCCATCCCTGAGCCGCCTGCGCAAGCGCGTTGGCGGCCTCGGCGCGTAGCTCGGGAAGCACGTGCCTCAGCGACGGAAGAATGTCGGGGACGAGCGACGGACGTTCGAGACGACCGAGCGCACGAATCGCGATGCGAGCCGTCTGCGGATCGCTGCTGCGTGCAGACTGGCGCAGAAGGGAAATGTCGTTCGAGGTCGGCGCACCGCGAGCTTCCGCGCGAATGACGTTGACGCGCGCAGCAGGCACCTGCGCAATCGCCGAAGCGGCGACGCACGCAGCCGCGAGCGTTGACACGACGATGCGGACGCGCATCCGGTTTACCGGCGGAACTCGCGCGTGGCGGCGGAGTACTCGAGCATTTGACGAGTCAGATCCTGCGGGTACGAGATCGTCACATCCGTGATTTGGCCCGACGGCGACTTGACGGCCTCCAGCTTGGGCATCACGAAGCCGGAATACGAGGGCAGGTTGAGCGCGTCGACCCGGGCGACGACCTCGTCCCGCAGCTTCGCGTCGAAGTGAACGCCGTAGGTTTCAAACAGTTTCTTCGCCGCCGGGTAGTCGCCCTCGCTCTTGATGCGCTGAACTTCGGCGAGCAGGCGGCCGACGCCTTCGCGGAAGGCGGCCGGATCGGTCATGACGTAATACGTCTTGTTGTCTTTCGTGCGCGTCTCGATCGCCTTCGTGTTCGCCATGAGCCACCGCACGATCATCTGGCGGTTGCGCATGTGATCTTCTTCGATCTGCGTCCCCTGGCGCACGCGGCGAAGCTGGATCAGGGCATTGCGCGAATACGCCTCGTATTCGGTTCTCACCACGTCGTTCTGGTCCGCCTGATCCATGAGGCCGAGCTCGACGAGCTTGGGATCCGGCAGGAAGTAGAGGGCCACCAGATCGGCGCGCGCTTCCTCCAGTGCGGAGAATTGCTCCTTGAGCACCGCTTGCGGGTTGCCCTGCAGCCGTTCGGCCACCTTGCCCGACGCGTGGCCGATCACCTCGTGCATGTTTGTGGTCAGCTCGCCCGAAAACGCGCTCCACTTCGCGGCGCGTGCGGCCTCGTCGGGCGTCCAGGCGAATTCACCGCGGAACGCCGGCACTGTCGACTTGTCGTACGCCTCGTTGACGTTCGAGAGCGACACCGACTTGCTGCCATAGTGCTCGCGCACCGATTCGTCGTTCGGCAGATTGATGCCGATCGGCGTGATTGGCCCGGAATCGCCAGTCTCGATCACCACGTCGATCGCATTGGCGGTGATGCCCTGCACGCCGACCTTGCGGTACTTCGCGTCCCAGGGCATGCGGTCCTCGAACCACTGCGCCTCGCGCGCCAGCTTCTGGATTTCGGCCGTCTTGGTCGTGTTGACGTAGAAGACGAGTCCTTCCCAGCCGCCCTTGATCCCGCGGGCATCGAGATACACCTCGATGAAGCCGTTAATCGTGTCGACGGGCGATGCCTTGTCTTGCACCCACGCGATGTCGTACGCGTGACGATCGGCGGTGGCTCCGCTCTTGTAAAACGCGATGAGCGCGCGCAGCGCGTTGGCCATCGGCTCGGTGGCAAACGCGGTCGCCGATTCGAGGTGTCCCACAATCGCGGAGATCTGCCCGCTGTAGCGGCCGCCCACCTTGTACGGTTCCTCGACCAGCCTGCCGTTCGCTTTCACCAGCCGCGAATTGAGGGGGTACTGTTCCTTGAACCCCTCCAGGTCCTTCATCGACACGCCGGCATAGAGATTGTTCGCGCTCGCCGTCAGGATGTCCTTGCCCGCGGGCGGCGTCTTGGCCGTCACCATCGGATCGAAGGTCGCATCGAAGAACATCGGCTGCAGGCGCGCGAGCAGCTTGTCGAGCGTCTCTCCGTTTTCCGAGGGAAACCTGGCGCCTGATTTTTCAGCGGCGTGTGCGGCCGCGGCGAATGCCTCGGGCGTGCACTTCAACACGAACTTCTGCGCGGTCAGGTTGTTGTAGGGCCCGGTGTTCAGCCAGAAGACCTTCGTATAACGCTGCACTTCGGCGAACGTCGCCGGATCGACCCCCCCCGGGTGGGCCACGATGGCTTCGAGCACGTCGCGCATCTCGAGGTTGTGCGCGTACCGCTGGTCGTAAAAGATGTCCCGTCCGGCGAGCGCCGCCTGCGTCAAATGCCAGATCAATGTCTTGTCTTTGAGCGGCAGCGCGCTGAAACCATCGGCATACAGCTGCACGACGGCCGCGTCGTCCACGCGCTCGAGCAAGTACTTTCGATTGGCCGTGGAGGTCGCGGGCGTCGGCGAGCTGACGGCAGGCGCCGGCGGCTCGCCACTGCAAGCAGGAAGGACGAGAGACATGACGACGATGAACCTCTTCATATGAAAACCAGAACCTCACCGAACCTGAGTGTTCGAATCTTATATCCCGACGCGTTCCTCGTGACGGGCGATGTGCACGGGCCAGTGCATTTCGTTCGCGATCCGGCCGCGAAGCGTCTCGAGGGCGCTCATCTCACCATGCACCAGATAGGTCATCGCCGGAGGCTTCGCGAAGCCCGATAGCCACCGGAGAATTTCCCCGGCATCGGCGTGCGCCGACATGGAGTCGAGCTTCTCGATGCGCGCGGCCACCGGGACCTCGCGGCCCTTCAAGCGGACCACGGAAGCACCATCCACGAGCTGGCGTCCCCGCGTGCCCTCAGACTGATAACCCACGAAGAGCACGGTGTTTTTCGGAGACGGCAGAGCCGCTTCGAGATGATGCAGGACGCGGCCGCCCGTCGCCATGCCGCTCGAGGCAATCACGATCGCAGGCTGGCGCGAGGCAACCAGATCTTTTGACTGCTGGACCGACGCGACGGTCGTCATGCGTCCCGTTGCAAACATCCGAACGCCGCGGGGTCCCTGCGGCACGGCCATCTCCAGCTCGTCCACGCGGTTGGCGTAGAACTGCAGCGCCCGCCCCGCCATCGGGCTGTCGATGTAGACCGGGAGCACGGGAATGCGTTTGGCGTCCTCGAGCAGCTTCAACCAGAAGAGCACTTCCTCGACGCGGCCGATCGCAAACGACGGCACGATCAGCTTGCCGCCTCGTTCGGCCGTGTCGTTCACGATCTGCGCCAGGCGTTGACCGTTGTCGTCGGGAATATGTGTGCGATCGCCGTAGGTCGATTCCACGAGCAGGACGTCGGCAGCCGCGACCGCCGACGGATCGTGAAGGATGGGACGGCCGTAGCGCCCGAGGTCGCCGCCAAACAGAATCGTCTTGCCGGCTGAAAGCTTCACGCGCGCGTACGCAGATCCCAGAAGGTGGCCGGCATCGATGAATTCGACTTCGGCGCCAGGCACAACCGGCATCGTCCGGTTGTAGCCCACCGGCTGAAGGAGAGAGAGCGCGCGCGCCGCGTCTTCCGACGTATAGAGCGGCAGTGCGGGGTCGTGCTTCGAGTAGTGATGCTTGTTGGCGTCGCGGGCCTGCTCTTCCTGCAGGTTGGCTGAATCGGGCAGCACGAGCGAGCAGAGATCCCTGGTGCCGGGCGTGCAGAAGACCCGGCCGCGAAAGCCCTGCACCACGAGCCGCGGCAGATAGCCGCAGTGATCAAGGTGGGCGTGCGTCAGAATCACCGCGTCGATCGACGAAGCGGGTATCGGCAGCGGATGCCAGTTCCGCTCGCGCAGCTCCTTCAGTCCCTGAAACAGCCCGCAATCAACAAGGATGCGGTGCCCGTCGAGATCGAGCAAGTGTTTGGAGCCGGTCACGGTTCCGGCGGCTCCAAGAAATTGCAGCGAAGGCATGAACGAACTATACAAGCTGGCGGCTGATGGCTGACAGCTGAGAGCTGTTAAGCTGTCGCAATGAAGAAGGCATTCCGGTTGCCGATCGTGGCTGCCGCTCTTCTGGCCCTGCTCGCAGGTGGCTTCGCTGAAGCCCAGCAGCGACCGTTGACGATCGACGAGATCTACGACTCGACGACACGCGTGAATTTCAGCGGCAACTCTCCAGCCGAAGTCACATGGCTGGACGCGACGCACTACCTGTTGCCGCGCACGACCAGCGGCAGCACGGCATGGATCGTCGTTGATGCGGGCAACGCCAGCGAACGGCCTCTTTTCGACGCCGAGAAGATGGAAGCCGCACTTGCGAAGCTGGATGGCGTGAACCCTGCCGACGCGCGTCGCGTTTCCCGATCGCGCAGTATTGAGTTCGATGCGTCACATGCTTCGGCGCTCGTCACAATCGGCTCGGATTTGTACGTCTACACGTTCGGCACTGATCGCGCGGTCCGGCTGACAACGGATGGCGGCGACGAGGACCTGGCGTCATTCAGCCCGAACGGCGCGCTCGTGGCCTTCGTGCGCGCCAACGATCTGTACACGGTGGACATCAGCTCTCAGCACGAGCACCGGCTCACGACCGACGGGAGCGCCAAGATTCTCAACGGCGCGCTCGACTGGGTCTACGAGGAAGAAATCTACGGGCGAGGCGACAAGGGGGCCTACTGGTGGAGTCCGGACTCGACGGCCCTCGCGTTTCTCCGAATCGACGACACGCCCGTTCCGACATACGTGACGGTCGACGACATCCCCTACGAGCAGACGATCGAAAAGTGGGACTGGCCCAAGGCCGGCGATCCGAATCCCATCGCGACACTCGGCGTTGTTTCAGCCGCGGGCGGGCCGATTGACTGGGCAGGCCTGACCCGCTATCCCGCAGCCGATCGTCTGATCACTTCGGTCGCCTGGACACCTGATAGCAGGCGGATCGTGTTCCACGTCACGAATCGCATTCAGACGTGGCTCGACCTCAACCACGCTGACCGCTCAGACGTTCACACGTCTCAGACGATTTTCCGTGAGAAGAGCAAGGCGTCGATTGACCCGGGCGATTACCGTCCGCCGACGTGGCTCGCCGACGGAACGTTTCTCTGGCTCAGCGACACCTCGGGCTGGAGACACCTGTTTCACTATCGCACCGATGGAACGCTGATCAAGCAGGTGACGAGCGGCAAATGGGAAGTCCGAACGCTCCACGGTATCGACGAACAGGGGGGCTGGATCTATTTGTCGGGGACCGAGCGAAGTCCCCTTGGCGGAGACGTGTACCGGGTGAGGCTCGACGGCAGCGGGCTCACGCGCCTGTCGAAGGCCGCCGGCACGCACTCGGCACGTTTCAGCCCCACGTTCTCCTACTTCGTTGATTCCTGGAGCGACGTTTCGACGCCGCCGCAGGTCTGGCTGCGGAAGAGCGACGGCAGCGACGTGAGAGCGATCGACGAAAACAAGGTGGCCGCGCTGAAGCAGTACAAACTCTCGACGCCGGAATTCGTGCAGGTGCCGGCGCGCGACGGCTTCGTGATGGAGGCGATGATCATCCGGCCGCCCGACTTCGACCCGTCGCGACGCTATCCGGTGTATCAGCTCACCTACGGCGGCCCGCATTCCCAGCAGGTGCGAAACGCATGGCGCGGTGCTGAAGGCATGTACCATCAGCTCCTCGCGCAGAAGGGGGTCATCGTCTGGATCTGCGACAACCGCACGGCCAGCGGCAAGGGCGCCGAATCGGTCTGGCCGCTGTACCGGAATTTTGGTGAGCTCGAGCTCCGCGACATCGAAGACTGCCTCTTCTGGCTGAAGCGCCAGCCCGGCGTCGATGGCACGCGGATCGGGATTCATGGCTGGAGCTACGGCGGATACATGACGAGTTATGCGCTCACACACAGCACGAGTTTCTCCATGGGCATCGCTGGAGGAACCGTGAGCGACTGGCGCGACTACGATACGGTCTACACGGAACGCTACATGGGCACACCAGAAGACAACCCGGACGGTTATCGTTCGAGCTCACCGCGCTGGGCCGCGAAGGATCTGCACGGCCAGTTGCTGCTGATTCACGGTGCAATCGACGACAACGTGCACGTCGCCAACACGATGCAGTTCGTCTACGAACTTCAGAAAGCCCAGAAGCCATTCAGGGTGATGCTGTACCCGAAGTCGCGTCATGGAGTGACGGACCCTGCCCTGGTCCATCATCTTCGGACCATGATGCTCAACTTCATTCTTGAAACCTTGAAGCCGCAGTAAATCGTTTATTCACAGTCACTTACTGGCGCCGTCGTCGCTGCGGAAGAGTATGGCCGGGGTATTGAAGTCCTGGGAGATTCGGATTATCTTTGCGCAACCAAAATCAGGTAGTGAGTCGACCGAATCAACAGGCCGGCATCGGCCTGAATCAGATGTCGTTGAAGACGGTTGACTGACGAGGTGGTCTAGCCATGGAAGACAACAGGATTGAAGAGACGTCGAACAGCGTGACGCGCCGCAATTTCATCAAAGGCGTGATCGCAACCGGGGCGGCGGTGTCGTCGGCCGCATATGTGTTCCGCGGGAATCTGCTGAGCGGGCAGAGCTCGGCGCCCGGAAGTGTCGAACGGCTGTTGACGCTGAACGTGAACGGACAGGACCGGCGCGTGGACGTCATGAAGCAGGAAACCCTGGCGATGACGCTGCGCTATAAGCTGGGGCTGACGGGCACGAAGCTCGGGTGCGACCGCGCCGAATGCGGCGCGTGCACCGTGCTGATTGACGACGTGCCGCGGTACTCGTGCTCGACCCTGACGCACTCGGTGCGCGGGAAGAAGGTCGTGACGATCGAAGGCCTGGCGGCGGCTGATGGAACGCTGCATCCGGTGCAGCAGGGCGTGGTGGCGGAACAAGGGTTCCAGTGCGCGTTCTGCATGCCGGGATTCGTGATGGCGACGGTCGGGTACCTGAAGACGAACGCGAATCCGACGCGAGCGGAACTGGCGCACGGGATCTCGGGGAATCTGTGCCGGTGTCAGGATTACGACAAGATCCTGACGTCGATGATGCATGGCGCGCAGTTGATGCGGGGAGCGTAACCGTGGCTGACAACAAGAACAAACTGATCGGACAGCCGTACTCGACGCCGGATCTCGTCGCCAAGGTGACGGGAAAAGCGCGCTACGCCGAAGACCACCGTGCCGAAGGCATGCTCTTCGCGAAGCTGCTCCTGAGCCCGATGCCGCACGCGCGCGTGACGCGCATCGACACGAGCGCCGCGCTCGCCATGCCAGGTGTCAAAGCGATTCTCACCATGGAAGATCTGCCGGGCGTCACGCCTGGCCAGACACTTGGTGAAGGCGTCGTCTCCACCGTGCAAGGTGAATTGCCGTTGACGATGGAGCCCGTTTACGAGGGTGAGCCGATCCTCGCCGTCGCCGCGGTGGACGAATTCACGGCGGCGGAGGCCATCGAGAAAATTCAGATCGATTTCGAGCCGCTGCCCTTCACGGTGGATGCGCTCGCCAGCCTGCGGCCTGGCAGTCCGAATGCTCGCCTCCAGGGAAACACGTGGCTGACGCCTGCCGCTCCGCCCGCAGGCGCCGCGGGACGGGCCGGCGCGCCTGCCGCGGCAGCAGCCGCTGCCCCTGCCGCCGGTGCAGCAGCGGGAGGTGGAGCGCCACCAGCAGGCGGCGCTCCTGCACCAGAAGGTCGCGGACGAGGTCGCGGCGCAGACGTATCTGCTCCAGCAGCCGGAGCGGTAGCAGCAACCGGAGCCGCGGCAGGCGGTGCAGCGGCAGCGCAAGCGCAGGCCCCGGCGCGAGGAGAAGGACGCGGCGCTGAAGGGCGCGGCGCGCGCGGTGGACGGGGAGGTCCGGGTGGTCCGCCGGCAGGTCCGCAGATGGGCGAGCTGAAATGGACCGCCGAAGATTTCGCCGCCGCCGAAGAAGGTCAGCTGCCGCTTGGCAAGCCGGCCACTGAGTGGGTGTTCGGTGACATCGAAGCGAAGCTGAAAGAAGCCGATCTCGTGCTCGACGAAACGTTCCTCGGTTCGTCGACCGGCCACCAGCCGCTCGAGACGCGCACGGCGATGGCGTACTGGGAAAACGGCAAGCTCTATCTGTACGGGTCGACGCAAAGCACGGTGCAGACGGTGGCCGCGATCCTGCGCGGCGTAGGCCTGGATCCGGCAACCGACACCGACAAGCTCGTGTTCGTGAGCGAGTACACCGGCGGCGGCTTCGGCAGCAAGATTCCCGGCTCGCTCAACATGGCGATCCCGGCGCTGCTCTCGAAGAAAGCGAACGCGCCAGTGATGCTGCGGATCACGCGCGAGGAAGAACACTACATTGGCCGCGCTCGTCCGGCGCTCCATTCGCGCATGAAAGTCGGCTTCAGAAAAGACGGCAAGATTCTGGCGATCGACGGTTTCGCCATTGCCGACAACGGTCCGTATAACCAGCAGGGCGACGCGGGTTCCGCCGGCAGCACGATCTCGCTCGTGTACCAGCCCGAGGCGATGCGGTGGCGCACGATCAGCGTGCTCACCAACACGCCGCCCAAGACATCTCAGCGCGGGCCCGGCGGGATGCAGGGCATCGGCCTCATGGAACCAATCATGGCCAAGGCCGCTCGCAAGCTGGGCATCGACGAAGTCGAGATCCACAAGATCAACGCGCCTGAAGGCAAGGCGCCGCTCGGTCCTCCGGCGGCCGGCGGCCGGCGCAACTACGTGACGAGCGCATTTGTGAAGCAGGCGCTCGACAAAGGCGCCGAAATCTTCAACTGGCAGGAGAAGAAAGCGCGCAGCGGCAAACGCATCGGCACCAAGGTGCGCGGCTCCGGCGTCGCGGTGAGTGCGTACACCGCAGGCTCAACGGGATTCGACGGCCTGCTCGTCATCAGGCCTGACGGCAAGGTCCAGATCCAGTCGGGTATCGGCAATCTCGGCACGCACTCCGTGATGGACGTGCACCGCGTCGTCATGGAGATGCTCGACACGCCGTGGGATCAGTGCGAAGTGGTCTGGGGCGATACGAGCAAGCACCTGCCGTGGACGTGCATCTCGGCCGGCAGCCAGACGGTCCACGCGATGACGCGCGCGGCGCACGCCGTGGCGACCGAGACCAGGAAGAAGCTGCAGGAAGTGGCGGCCAAGTCGCTCGGGGGCAATCCGGCCAGCTATACCGTGTCGAATGGTCGCGTGTCCGGCGGCGGTCGCAGCATGACGTTCGCGCAGATCGGTCAGAAGGCGATCGAGCTCGGGGGAATTTACGACGGGCACGAAGCGCCCGACGGCATCAACGCGTTCACCAAACGGTCGGTGAGCGGTCTTGCCGGTCAAGGTCTAGTGGTCTCCGCGCGCGACACGTACCCGCGCGACGGCCAGACGCAGTCCTATGTCGTCGGCTTCGCGGAAGTGGAAGTCGACGTCGAAACCGGCCACTACAGCATCGTCGACTTCGCGGCAGTGGCCGACGTGGGCACGGTGATCAATCCACGCAGCGTGAAAGGCCAGACCTTTGGCGGCCTCATGCTCGGCATCGGTCATGCGATCGGCCAGCACTGGGTCTACGACCAGCACTACGGGGTGCCGCTCGCCAAACGGTTCCACTACAACAAGCCGCCGACGATTCTCGATGCGCCGGCGAATTTCACCTTCGCCGCGCTCGACATTCCCGACCCGGAGACGCCGGTCGGCGCGCGTGGCGTCGGCGAGCCGCCGGTGGGCGCAGGCCTTGGTGCGGTGCTGAATGCTCTCGCGGCCGCGGTGGGCGACGAAATCTTCCGGCGATCGCCAGTGACCGCCGACATGATTCTCACGTCGCTCGAGGCTGGGCGCAGAGTGACCGAGCCGCTGACGGCTCACATCTAATTGCTAATTGCAGATTGCTCATTGCGAATTAAAGTGAGGCAGCGATGGCCGTAATCAGAGACGTAATGC
>Ga0137452_1000667_pt1 | contig 10383 bp, 9 predicted proteins | sample EasRivERMGT513_2_FD_102312 | JGI IMG/M metagenome (GOLD analysis project Ga0137452, IMG submission 102312) | Soil microbial communities from meander-bound floodplain in the East River, Colorado, USA - East River MetaG ERMGT513_2 | ecosystem: Environmental > Terrestrial > Soil > Floodplain ...
GAGCCTGGAACCGCTCCGGAGCTCGGTGCGCTGGCGATCAATCGGGCGAGCTCGTCGGCCGAGTTTCGGGGCGCGCTGGCCCGGTGGAAGATGCCGGCCTCCGAATTCGTCTTTGCCGACGTCGAAGGACATGTCGGACGTCAGGTGGCGGCGCTCGTCCCTGGACGGCCAGGGTGGAGCGGGGCTCTGCCGGTTCCCGGAGACAAAGGCCAGTTCGAGTGGCGGGACTGGATGACCCTTGACGAGCTCGTCCACGACACGGATCCGCGGTCGAGACGGATTGTCTCGGCCAACGGCAATCGCGCGCGCTCGGAGCGCATCCTGTCTGTGCTCGCGGCGTCGGGGAGTCCGAGCGTTTCAAGCTTCGGCCAGCTTCAGTACGACGTCCTGTCGTGGAACGCGCAGCAGCTCGTGCCGCTGCTGGCCGGCCTGCGGACGGAGAAGACGGATGTCGACGAGGCGCGTCAGCGGCTGCTCAAGTGGGATCGGCGCGTGACCGCCGAATCGGAAGCCGCGCGGCTGTACGTCCGATGGGAAACCCGGTTGAAGCAGGACCTTGCCGCGCGCCGTGTGCCCGAATGGCTGGTGGATGGCTACACCACTCGAGCCGGCGATCTGTTGATTCAAGCCCTGACGGCGCCTTCAAGAGAGTGGTTCGATGGCAACGTCGAGCGCGGGCGCAACGAGCTGCTGATCACGGCGCTGGAGAACGCAGCGACCGCAGCCGACGTCGCCAGGACCCTCACGTTCACCCATCCGCTCGCGGCGACTGACGCGTCGCGCCGCCGATTCAACATCGGGCCTTTTCCGCTGCCTGGCTACCCCGAGACGGTGCTGTCCACAAGCGACGAGGGTCGTGAACGTTCCGTCGGCCCGTCGCTGCGCGTGGTGATGGATACCGCCGACTGGGATCAGTCGAAGGCGACAAATGCGCCCGGGCAGTCGGGAGCGGCAGACAGCCCGCACTTTCGCGACCTTGCCGCCGCCTGGGCCTCGGGCGAGTACTTTTCGATGGCGTTCAGCGAGGAGGCCGTTCGCGCGAACACGGAAACCGTGCTCGTGCTCACGCCAAAATAATCAAGAGGCTCTTGCTTTGAGGATTCCGAGCTGCACAAGCATGCCGGTGAAGTCGTACAGGCGGGTTTCCTTGCAGATCTTGTCGCCGTCGAACGTGAACACGAACGCCCCGTGGATTTCGAAGCGGCGGCCTGTTCCTGCCACGCCGAAAATCTCCCCCTTGTGGACTCCGAATGTCGTGAAGAGGATCACGGCGCGGTCCGGGCGCGAGTGGTCGACGATCACGTCGTTGATTTGGATCATCGTGTCGGAGAAGGCGTGAAACAGATCGCGAAACGACGCTTCGAGCTTCGACCGTCCGCTGACGAGGCCGAAGATCGGGCTGACGACCTCGCAGTTGTCGCTGTAACAGGCGGCGAGCGCCTCGATGTCGGATCGCTCGCAGGCGCGCGCGTACCGCTCGCAGAAAGCGTGAATCTCTTCGGAGGTCATTGCGGCTCCGGGCCAGAGCCCGTCGAGGTCTTCGCGTCTTCGAGCGCTACATCAACTGTTCGGTTCGACTACCGTCGCCGTGCTTCACCATTTCCACCGGGCTCGTCACGATCATGCGGGCGCCCTCCGCAAGCTCCATCCGGAATCCCAGATAGACCCCGTGCAGCTTCAGGAAGCTCCCGCCGAGCGAACTGCCGGCCACTCGCACTCTCGTGAACTCGGGGAAAAACGCGCCGCCGCGCACCATCACCTCCGCCCCTTCGGGGGAGACGACGACCATTTCGTATGTGCTGTGGCGCGTGCGAATAATCAGGTGATCGAACGACGACAGCTGACTGATCAGAAGACCGTCGGTCCAGCCGCGCGCCGTCCACGTATCGAGCAAGGCACCCGACGGCACCATGTCGTCGCTGTCGACGGACTTGCCAATTGTTGACTTCATCCGTTCCTCGATTTTATCCGAAATGCAAGAACCGTTCTAGGTGCCGAGTGCTCCGTGCTTCGTCCTATTTTCGTGCCACAGCAACTCAGCACGTAGAAGTCGAACGTGGAACCCAGCGCGCAGAACGCAGCCGCATGTCAGAGATGTGCCGTGAGGGGCTCGTGCATTCGACGTCCTGCCTCGAGCGAGGTGAGGATGATGTCGGGCGTAACAGGCGCCCGGCGGAAGACATCTTCGCCGACCGCGCTCGCAATCGCGTTCAGCACGCTTCCATAGCCCGCGCCAACGGGCGGCTCGCCCACGCCGCGCGCGCCGACTGGCGTTTCAGGATCGGCGATGCCGAGTGCTTCGGTGCGCATCGTATGCGGGATGTCCAGGATCGTGAGCGGCTTGGTCTGATAGAAGCGTGTCGCCAGCGGCACGCCGTAGTGCTGATCGAAGACCCACTTCTGCATCAGGGCGTGGCCGATGCCGAGGCAGCTGCCGCCGAGAAGCTGACCGTGAAGGCTTCTCGGGTTCACGACGGTTCCGACGTCACCGACGGCGAGGTAATCCACGAGCTCGACGCGGCCGGTTTCCACGTCCACTTCGACCTCGGCAAAACCCGCCACGAAGGAATACGTGTCTCCGTCGCGCGGATAGGTGTCCTTGGCGACGCCCATCAGGCCGAGCCCGGCCAGCGCCGAGGCCGAGGCCTTCGTGAATGCATGGATGTCTTCCGGCAACTCGTGTCCGTCGTAGCGGCTGCCGAGCTCGAGCGCGCGCTTCGACGCCTGCGCGTAGCTCATGCCGCGCGACGGGTTGTTTCGCGCGAACACGCGCTCACCGTCGAGCGTGTAGTCGCCAGGGACGCCGCCGAGATCCTTCGCAGCGATTTCCTGCAGCTTGCGCCGCGCGTCTTCCGCGCCGGCCAGATTCGCCCTCGTCATCGCATGCGTCGTCTGGCTGCCGACCGACAGGCACGTCCACGGCACGTGCTGACCGGTGTTGCCCCAAATGACTTCGACCTTCTCCCACGGCATGGCCAGCGTGTCGGCCGCCACGCGCGCGACGTCGATGACCGAATGTGTGCCGAGATTGCCGATGCCGGACTGCACGTAAAGTTTGCCGTCGGGTCGAATCGTCATCAGCCCGTCGTAGCCGACCGAACCCGACCCATGCGGACCCACCGCGACGCCGACTCCGCGAATCTTCGAGCCCGTCTGCTTGCCCGCTCGCGCCACGCGCTCGTTCCAGTTGAAGAGCGTGGCGCCACGATCGAGCGCCTGCTTCACCGATGCGTACGTGACGTACCGGCGCTCGCCCCTGCCAGCCGGCGGGCCGTATTTCGCTTTGCCCTCGGGGGAGTTGATGCGCCGAATCGCAAGCTGGTCGAGCCCGAGCTTGTTCGCGGCTTTCGTGACGACGCCTTCCATGATGCCGTTGGCCTGCATGGCTCCCGGCGACCGCTGCTGAGATCGTGGCGGCGTGTTCGTGAGAACCGCGACGCCGCGCCACCGCATCGCGAGCGGCTGCCAGATCAGCGACGCCGCGCTGCCCGCGGACCGGTGGTCGCCCATCGGTCCGTACGGCCCGTTGTCTTCCACGATGAAGAGATCGAGTGCCGTGATGCGTCCGTCTTTGCTGAATCCCGCTTTCGCGCGGCCGATCATGCCGGTTCTGGCGCGGCCGATGTGCTGCTCGTCTTCGCGCGTGATCCGCATCATCACCGGCGCGTTGGCCTTCTTCGAGAGCAGCGCCGGAATGGCCATCGAGATGGCCCCGCCGCCCTTGCTGCCGAATCCGCCGCCCGTGTACTCGCTCACGAGGACGATGTCGGACGCGTTGATACCGACCCACCGCGCCACGGGATCGACCGTCCGCGCGACGCTCTGCGTGGAGCAGTACAGGTACAGCTTGCCGTTCCGCCAGTACGCCATGGCACTTCGCGTTTCCATGGGCTGATGGCTGGTGGACTGAACGACGAAGGTTTCGTCCACGATGACGGCCGCGTCCCTGAATGCATCTTCGAGGTTCCCGTACGACCATTCTTCAGGAGCCTGGCCGATAGGCAGTTGTCCTGGCGGAGCGGATGAAAACTCCTCGGCCGTCCATTTCAGTGTCTGGATGGCCTGTCGTGGCGGCTGGCCGCCCGGAATCGAGGCGGCAGGCGGCGGGGGAAACCAGACGTTGCCTTCGGTTCTGGCGTTCGCGCCGTCGGGCCGCAGGCTCTCCACGGGATCGACGACGGAGGGCAGTGCTTCGTATTCGACCGTGATGAGCTCGATGGCTTCTGTGGCGGTGAACTCGTCGACTGCAGCGAGCGCCAGGATGGGTTCGCCCTGATAGAGCGGTTCATCCGTGAGCGCGCGTTCACCGCCGCCGAGATCCGGCAGATCGTCGGGCGTGAGAATCGCTTTGACCCCCGGCATGGCCAGCGCCGCCGTGGTGTCGATGCTGCGCACGCGCGCGTGGGGCATCGGGCTCAGCAGAAGCTTGCAGAACAGCATGCCGTCGGCTCGGTAGTCCTCGGCGTACTTCGCGCGACCGGTGACCTTCGCGACCATATCCGGCGTCGTGTAATCGCGGCCGACGAGTTTTTCGGGCATAAGAAACTTCTTTTACTTTGCATGGGGCCCCACCCCCATGCCTGACGCCCTTCGCGCCGTAGCGCTCGGGCGTATCCTTCAGTGTCGCGCTGCGTGTGATCGTTAGTACTCGCGCGACCCCGGTGTCCTTACTTGCCTTTCCCGCCCTCAGTTCACGCGGTGGCAATGGTAACAGCCGAACGCAAAATGGGTGCGGTTGAATTCGTAGCTCTGGGTGAAATCGTAGGCAGGGCGATGGAGCAGCCTGGCCATGCCGGGCATGACCACTTTGCGCATATAGGCGGCCTTGGCTTGCTTATCGCCCTCGGCGAAGTACCCGTAGATGGCATTGCGCATCTGCGAATCCAGGCCCGCGCCGCCAGCCTCGCCTTCCCATCCAACGACTCTGAAATGCGGTTCCGGCAACCGTGCCACCGACGGCATCTGCCAGGCGCGCGACTCGGCGCCGCTGCCGTGGCACGTCGCGCACGTCACGCGATCCTCGCCGCCCACGATCGGCGCAAGCGCCGTGCGCGCCCAGGGCATCACGGAGGTTTCCATGAACTTCACGATTACTTCGGAATCGTGCTTCCTTCCGTCCGGATAAATCGCATCGTCGGCCGGATAGGTGATGGCCGACACCGTACCGTTCGAGGCCGCCATGATCACGATGCTTGCAGCCAGCACGGCACCGAGGGCAACAAGGGCGGCCTTCAATCCGTTTCTGGTTTCCGCGGGTTCCCATTCGAGCGCCGCTCGCACGGCCTCATCGTCGAGCGATTCGGCGGGAGTTGTTGAGAGGAGCTCGAGAAACGCGGCGACCTGAGCGCCGCGGCGGACGCCGCTCAGAACGATTGGCGTGTGCCGGGAAGCCCTGCTCAGGACGGCGAGCGTGGACGTGCACGCCAGACGATCGAGCCAGGTTTCAGTGCGAAGAACTTCGCGGATGTCGCCGAGCGCAATTTCATCCGAGTGCGTGCCAGCGATGACCACGAGCCGAAAGTCGGTGATCACGTACCGCCGCCGCAGAGACCACCACGCGTGTGTGCTCCAGAGACTCCGTTCCCAGGGCAGCGGAACCTGCATCAGGGTTTGCCGAAATTCACCTTCGGCACCTGTCTGGCTTCCGGTGGCGCCTCGAACAACGGATAGTCCTGGAACCTGAATGCCGTGGCGGTGATGACACCGGGGAACTGCCGCCGCGCCGTGTTGTATTCCTGAACTTTCTCGTTGTAGCGCATCCGCTCGACGGCGATACGGTTCTCCGTGCCCGCGAGCTCGTCCATCAGGCGGTTGAACTGCTCGTTCGCTTTCAACTGTGGATAGTTCTCGGAGATCGCGAGCAGGCGTCCGAGTGCCGAGGTCTGCTGGTTGGCGGCCTCGATCGACTCGGCAGGCGTTTTCGCCGCGAGGAGGCGCCCGCGTGCCTCGGCGATTTCCGTGAACACGCCTTCCTCGTGCGCGGCGTAGCCCTTGACGGTTTCGACCAGATTCGGGATGAGGTCGTTTCGCCGTTGCAGCTGGTTCTGCACCTGGGCCCACTGCGCCTTGACCGCTTCTTCCTGACTGACGAAGCGGTTGTACGAACAGCCCGCCAGCGGGAGCGCGGCCAGCGTGATCATCAAGCCCACAACAGTTCTTCGAGTCATTCGGTTGGTCCTCGTCACCGATATTCCGAGTGTAGCAGTCATCTTTACTCTTATGCTCGCGGGGTCCCACCCCGCTGATCGTTTACCAGCTGGCGCCGCCGCCTCCTCCGCCGCTGCGGCCGCCGCCGAATCCTCCGAACCCGCCCATGCCGCCCGAGCGTCCGCCGAATCCGCCACCGAAGCCTCCACCAAACGTGCCAACGCCGCCCGACCAGCCGCTCCATCCGCCGCCCCAGCCGCGGAAGCGTCGTCGTGGAGGTCCAAGGCGCCCGCGAATCAGCAAGAACGCAATAAAAATGGCGATGATGACGCCGATTGGGATGCGGGGCTGCTGGCGCGTCCGTTCCTGCGGGATCTGGACGCCATCCAGCGTCACGTTCCGTCCCTGCGCGATGCGCCCGACAATTCTCGAGGCACCCGCGAGCAGTCCGGCTCCATATCGTCCAGCTCGAAACTCAGGAACCATGTAGTCGCGGCTGGTTTCGCCGGCGAAGCCGTCGGTGATCCACTGCTCGAGGCCGTAGCCGACTTCAGTCCACACCTGGCGTTCGTCGCGCGCGAGGAGAATCATCAGGCCGTTGTCTTTTCCCTTCTCGCCGATGCCCCTGCCGCGATTCTCGAACAGCTTGACCGCATAGCTCCGGATGTCGGCATACGGCTTGTAACTCGGGACCGTGACGACCACGAGAACATCGCCGCTGGCGGCCTTCAACGCCCGACTCAGTCGATCGAGCTGGTCCTTCGACGCCGGATCGATCACATCCGCGAGGTCGGTCACAGGCTGGTCGAGCGGCGGCAGCGGCGCATCGGCCGCGCGAACGGAGGCCGCGAGCGCCAGCACGACTAGGCACCCGAACGTCGAACGTCGAACGAGGCACGCAGAACGCCGAACGACTGAGAACGTCGAACGCGGCACGTCGAACAGAGAACGGCCGTCAGCGTCCATCTGTGTTCAGCCGATCGATGTGGTCCACGAGCGCACCTATGGCCACGAGGTAGTCGGGAAAAATCTGGCGGGCGCGTTCCGAGGTCAGCGGCTTGCCCGAGGCGACGGCCTCGATGTCGCCGGCGACGGCGGCTTCCGAAAATCCAGGACTCACGCGCTTGACGTTCGCGACCAGCGCGACGAACGAAGGAGCGGATCGGATGATCAGATCCGCGAGCTCGTCGCTGCGGCCGCGCGTCTCCAGGTAGGCTTCACGCAGGTGCAGCAGATGGCTGCGCGCCTGGACCTCGCACGCCCGGCGCAGGTCGGACGGATCCACGCGCAGTCCGTCGAACGGGTTCTCTCCCGACACGAGCGCGTGGTTCGAGAGGATGGCGCCGAACTCGTAGGGAAACGCGTCGAGCGAGCGGGCGAATTCGTGGGCGCCGAGGACGAGCGGGGTCGCGAGCCCGGCGTCGTGCCAGCCTGCGATCCGATCGGCAACCGCGCGCAGATCGTCGATCGTCGGGCGATCGACGACGACGAGCGTCTGATCCGGTTCGCGTGCGACGCCGTTCCCGTACGCGACCACCGACTTCAGTCGCAATCCGAAGATCGATCGCAGGTCGCGCTCGAGCGATCGCACGCTGTCGGAGATCTCCATCTCTTTATTCTACGAAGCTTTCTGTACAATGTTGCGGAATGCGGCTTCGCGTCCTGAAGGTCGGCTGCTTCGGCGGCGGCACGGGCCTTCCAAGTCTTCTTGGCGGACTCAAGAGCAATCCCTGGATCGACGCCAACGCGGTCGTCACGATGTTCGACAGCGGCGGCAGCTCTGGCGTGCTTCGCGACGAGCTCGGCGTGCTGCCACCGGGCGACGTGCTGAAGTGCGCGCTCGCGCTCGCCCGCAACGCGCGCGAGGCGCGGCGGGTGCTGCTCGCGCGGCTGCCGACGCTCGAGCACGCGCGGCTCGGCGGTCACACCGGCGGCAACCTCCTGCTGTCGATGATGGAGCGGTACAGCGGCGACTTCCTGAAGGCGATCGACGGGCTGCGCGCGCTTCTCGGATGCCGCGGCTGCGTTTGGCCGGTGTCGGTGCAGCCCGCTTCCGTCTGCGCGGAGTACGGCGACGGCTCGATCACGCGCGGTGAGGTCGAAGTCGATGCGGGGCAGTCGTCCGGCCGGTTCGTGAAACGGATCTGGCTGGAGCCGTCGGTGGAGATACATCCGGCGGTGGCCGCGGCAATCGCCGAGTTCGACGCGGTGACGATCGGCCCGGGCAGCTTCTACACGAGCCTGATGCCGATTTTCCTCGTGCGTGGCGTCGCCGACGCGCTGCGGCAGATGAAGGGGCCTGTGATCCTCGTGTCGAACCTGCTCACGGAAGGGCGGGGGATGACCGGGTTCACGGCCGCCGACGCAGTCGCTCGCATCGAGGACGCGATTCAGCGCTCCGTGGACGTCGTCATCACGAACACGAAGCTGCCTGTGTCGAAGGTTCTCAACCGATACGCGCTCGAGCACAAGGAGCCGCTCGCCAACGGCGACCTGCCCAGGCGCTGCGAGCTCGTTGGCGGGGAGTTCTGGACGCGCGACATCGCCCGCCACGACCGTCTGCGCCTGGCGTACGGCGTGTGGAGCGTCCTCTCGCGCCGGCTCCTCGAAGACGCATAGGGCGAGAGCGTCAGCGGCTTTTCGACGATTGCTTCTTCGGGGCTTTCGTTTTCTTCGTGCCTTCGTGTCTTCGTGGTTTTGACGTCGCTCGCGAGGATTTCATCGCAGCCGCTTTCTCGATAATCCGCGCGAGCATGGCCCCGGTGTCGCCGCCAACCGCGGGCCTTGCGGGCTTGTTGGTGATCCAGATCGCCGGGGTGTCGGCTGCGAGGATGTCCTCGAAGTCTCCTTCGCTCTTCACGCTCTTCGGCGCGAACTCCGTGATGTCGAGGTCGCCCGACCATTCGTCGCGATGCTTGATGAGCAGCCAGCTTCGACTCGCGCCGTCGCTCGACCTTCCTCCGCGGGCGCCTGGAAATGTCCCGCTCGTTCGCACGAGCACCCACGATCCTTTGAGCTTGTAGCCGTCGAGCGTGAACTTCAGGTCGCCCTTCTTCAGCGCCGCGTCGACATCATCGACCTGAGGCGTCCACGTGCCGCGATCCCACACCATCACGATGCCCGCGCCGTAGCCCTCGGGAATCACGCCTTCGAACTCGCCGTAGTCGAACGGGTGATCCTCGGTCTGCATCGCGAGCCGCTTGGTCTTCGGATCGAGCGACGGACCCTTCGGCACGGCCCACGAGAGCAGTACACCGTTATGTTCCAGGCGGAAGTCGTAATGAAGATGACTGGCGAGGTGTTTCTGGACGCAGAAGAACAGCGTGCCCCTCTTGCGCTTTGCAGCATCGCCGGACGGTTCAGGGGTCTTGCTGAAGTCTCGCTTTCGTTTGTAGTCGTCCAGCGGCATAGGGGAGATTTATTTGACCTCTCCCATCCAGCTCTTGATCGTCTTCGCGGAGGACAGCATCAGGAGACCCGAGATGATGCCGAATGCGGCCACCACGGCGAAAAGATTGGGGAGCGGGAACGCTTCGTAGAACGACGCGAGGCGGCCGCCGAAGAAGTTGCCGACCGACGCGCCGAGGAACCAGACGCCCATCATCAATCCGGCCACTCGTGCCGGTGCGAGCTTGGTCATCGAGCTCAGGCCCACCGGACTGAGACACAGCTCACCCCAGGTGTGGAAGAGGTACGTGGCGATGAGCCACATCGGGCTGACGAGCGTGCCAGGTGCGGCGGCTTCCGCCGCCGGCACCAATATCAGAAACCCCAGGCCCACGCCGATGAGCCCGAACGAGAACTTGACCGGGCTCGACGGCTCGCGCGCTGCGAGCGTAATCCACAGCCACGCGAAGACCGGCGCGAACATGATGATGAAGAGCGCGTTTGCCGACTGGAACCAGCTGCTCGGGAAACTTACGGCAAGGAACGACGTCCGCGTGGCGCGATCCGCGAAGAGGTTGAGCGTGGAGCCAGCCTGCTCGAACTCCGACCAGAAGAGGGCAGCGGCGAGGAAGAAGACGCCAATCACGTAGAGCCGCTTGCGCTCGGCAGGCGTCCAGTCGCCGCCGAAGAACAGCCACGCGAAGAAGACCACCACGGTGACCAGCAGGAGATAGCCCGCGGCATTTGCGATTTGCGTGGCTGTGATCGGGAGGACGCCCGTGTACAGCAACAACGCGAACGCGACGAGCGCAACCGCACCGCCGCCGATGAAGATCTTCGCGCGCCGCC
>Ga0137452_1000668_pt1 | contig 10381 bp, 8 predicted proteins | sample EasRivERMGT513_2_FD_102312 | JGI IMG/M metagenome (GOLD analysis project Ga0137452, IMG submission 102312) | Soil microbial communities from meander-bound floodplain in the East River, Colorado, USA - East River MetaG ERMGT513_2 | ecosystem: Environmental > Terrestrial > Soil > Floodplain ...
GGACCGGTGGGCGGTGCGGTCGAAATGGACGAAACCTATATCGGCGGTAAGCGTCGCGTTGGGAGTTCGCGCAAAGGCAGCGGTCGTCCCGGTCCGAGCGACAAGAAAAAGATGGCCGTGGTCGGGATCGTGCAGCGCGGCGGACGCGCGAAGGCGATGACGGTTGAGGCAGTAACTGGCGCGAACTTGATGGCGCTCGCGACCGAGCACATCCTGCCCGCTAGCACCGTCTACACCGATGAACTCCACGGGTACGCGGGACTCGGGTACACGAACCGGGGCTACCAGCATCGTCGCATCAACCACAGCGCGAAGGTGTACGTGATTGGCGACATTCACACCAATTCCGTTGAAGGCTTCTGGAGCCTTATCAAACGCGGGCTGAGCGGCGTCTATCATGCAGTGAGCCACAAGTACCTTCAGGCGTATCTGGACGAATATTCGTTCCGATACTCCAACCGCTTCTCTACTCGTCCGATGTTTGAGTTGTTCCTGAATCAGGTAGCTTCCGCGCAACTTTCTTCAAAGCCTGCTCAAAGTCGTCTTTCGTAAACGGCACATCGTCGGGCGCTAACGCATCAGGGACGGCCGCAGCGCTGGCCGTCCCACGTTTCGCGGCTGCAGATTCGTCGCGTTTGCGTTCTTCCACAAGCTTCTCCTGATTAATGAGGGACAACAGCCGCCATGCCGGAATGACAACAGCCATCCCACTATTAGTTTCGCTCCACATCTCTGGAATCTTAGTTTTGGGTTCCTTTTCCTTGCAGACTGGGGACCAAAACGGAAGATGAGCGCAGTCAACCCCTAGGAACTTGGGTACACGGGTAGGAATTGGGCCGCGCTGTTTCGCTGCGCCAGCCCAGCGAGGATCGGTGCCCATCCACCGCCGATCAGAGAGTTGCACAAACGCTGGGGATCCGCTGAACCCGCCGAGTGATCGACATTCCACGAGAAACGCCAACTGGTTTATGTCGCCCACGCGCACTAATGCGGAGGCGTCCGGCAGCATGGAGATGTTGCCGAACCGCACGACCGGCTTGTTACGTTGGTGTCCCTCATGATTCACAAACCGACCAAAGAAAATGGCTTCATCGCCAGGGAAGAGTGGCCATCCACCAATTTCGCACGTCTCGTCCAAGAACATATCTACGCTAATTAAACCCGGAAGCCAATCGGCCGGAGGTGTAAACGGAAGCACAGCGATGTCGTCATTTGCTGCACACGTCCACTCGCCTAGATCGGACGGGATCGCTACCGAACGGTGGGCCGTGGTGTTGACGCGAATGACGCGGCTTTTGGCGTCCTCGACAACATGCCGATTGGTTACGACGTACAGGTGCCACACGTCTTCGCGACCGTCGAACGGGATTCCGACGACAAACCCGGAACCACCAGCCATTACGCCACGGTCAGCGGCGGCAATCGTCGGATAGAGATATACGGTGGAACTGTCGAAGCTCGGAGCGACCGCTGGCGGCAGAGTCCCCTCCCAAACCTCAGCAGAAGTGTACTGAGTTACGAAGGCCCCAATCCTAACCAACATGCATACCTACCGTAAAGGGATAGTTATGCCCCTAGTTGATTTTCGCCTTCTGTTCGCATTATAGTCTCGCCCACCCCGACCAGAACAGGAGGAAGCCGGTGCTCCCGCTCACAAAACGGCAGCGTGAAATCCTCGATTACTTGAACGAGTTCATTCAGAACCACGGCTACGCTCCGAGCCTCGAAGAAATCGGACGGCGTTTCAATCTCTCTTCGCTTGCAACGGTGCACAAGCATCTGTCGAACCTGCAGGAGAAGGGATTCATTCGCCGTGCGTGGAACCGCAGCCGTTCGGTCGAGCTCGTTCCGACCCGCGTCGGTGGACGGGCGCTTGAGCTCCCTCTTCTTGGATTTGTCGCCGCGGGCGCACCGATCGAGGCGGTCGCCGGCAACGAGACGATCGCCGTACCGGAGACGCTGGCCGGCAAGCGCGACGCCTACGTGCTGCGCGTCAAGGGCGACTCGATGATCGATGAACAGATCCGCGACGGCGACTTCGTCATCGTCGAGGATCGCAAGACTGCTGACAATGGCGAGATGGTGATTGCGCTGCTTGGCGGGCTCGAGGTCACGCTGAAAAAGTTCTACCGCGAGAACGGCCGCGTGCGCCTGCAGCCGGCCAACCCAGCAATGCAGCCGCTGATGGTCGATTCGGACCAAGTGCAGGTCCAGGGCGTGGTGGTCGGCGTGATGAGAAAGTACTAGACATCGCGGGTTCCCGATCCCCGAGCCCCGATCCCAGGAGCGAAGTAGTATTGGCCTCTATGGCCGATGAGACTCAACAGCGCAAGCAAATCAATCTCACAATCGTTCCCGACGACCAACCAGGCGAGCCGCGCACCTACGCGAACTTCTGCTCGATTGCCCACACGCCGTTCGACTTCACACTCACCTTCTGCGAGGTGATGCCGCTTTCGGAAAAAGAGCTGCGCGAGGCCGAGAGCGACCATGTGGTCCGCGCGCCCGTACGCGCGCGCGTCGTCGTACCGGTGCAGTTCGTGCCCAACCTCGTGGCCGCGCTGCAGGAACACATGCGCGTCTTTTCCGAATCCTATTCGAACGTTGGGTGGTCAAAGGGACCGGTTCACTAATTCAAAATGCAAAATGCAAAAGGCAAACAACGCAGGCATCGGCGCGGCGGAGTGAGAGGCGCGACGCTTTCACGCCGGTGTTTTCACCACGCAGTGTTGGCATTTTGCATTTTGACTTTTGCATTGCATGAAATCGCCTGAAACCGTCCGTCGGATTATCGAGACGCTCGCGGCGCAGCATCCGAACGCGGACACCGAGCTCCTGTATCGGAACGCGTTCGAGTTGCTCGCCGCGACGATCCTGTCCGCGCAGTCGACCGATGTGCGCGTGAACATGGTCACGCCGGGGTTGTTCAAGCGATATCCGGACGCGCGTGCGATGGCCAAAGCCACGCCCGCGGAGCTCGAGCCGCGGATCGTCTCCACCGGATTCTTCCGGCAGAAATCGAAGGCCCTCATCGGGATGGCCCAGCAGTTGGTGGCGGAGCACGGGGGCAAGGTGCCGGCCGACATGGATCTGCTGACGAAGTTGCCCGGCGTCGGCCGGAAGACCGCCAACGTGGTGCTTGGCCATGCGCTCGGCGTACCAGGACTGCCCGTCGATCGCCATGTCCTGCGCGTGTCGAACCGGATCGGCATGGCCGAGGGCGACGATCCGGAGAAGGTGGAGGCGCAGTTGACTGCAGCCCTCCCGAAGGAGATGTGGACGCTTGCCTCGGACGTGCTGATTCTCCATGGGCGGCGCATCTGCAGACCGAAGCCGTTGTGCGATCAGTGTTCAGTCCGCAACGACTGCGATTACTACAGGCTGGCGGTGTCACGCGGACCTGACAAGGTCCGCGCCGCGGGTGTCAAGGTTCGCGCCGCGGGTGTCAAACTCCGCGCCGGGGGTGTCAACGTCCGCGCCGCAGACAATCAGGTCTCTACCGCGGGTACGAAAAGACGAGGCAAGGGCGTGTCTTCAGACCCGCCCGGAGCAAAAGATGACGCGCGAAAGGTTCGAGCGCCTCGTCGGTGAGGCGGTCGCGCTCATCCCGAAGCGCTTCCGCCGCGAGATGAAGAACCTGGCGCTCGTCGTCGAAGACGAGCCAAGCGCGGCGCTGCTCGACGAGATGGAGATCGAGCCGCCTGATTCGCTCTACGGCCTCTACCAGGGCACGCCGCTTCCTGAACGTTCGTGGGCCCATGGCAACACACTCCCCGATCGCGTCACGCTCTTCCAGAAGCCGATCGAGGAAGACTGCGAGGACGAGGACGAAGTCCGCGCAGTCATCGGCGAGACCCTGATTCACGAGGTCGGCCACTACTTCGGACTCAGTGAAGAGGAGATCGAGGAGATCGAAGAGCGATACTGGCGCGGCGGCACTCTCGGCTCGGACGAAGACGACGAATGAACTCGAAAAGGGGGAAGGGGGAAGGGGGAAGGGGGAAGGGTGGAACCCAACCCCGACCGAGGAAACGATTCGGGCAGCATTTCCTCGAGACGGCGTGGGTCACCAAAATCGTCGATTCACTTGGGGCAACAGCCGACGATACCTTTCTCGAGATCGGCCCTGGCCGGGGTGCCCTGACTCGCCCGCTTGCGGCGCGGGCGGGACGCGTGATCGGCATTGAGATCGACCGCGACCTCGTGGGGTTGCTGACCGGCCAGCAGGTCCCGAACCTGCGCGTCATCGAAGCCGATTTTCTCGATATCGACCTCACGGAGGCGCTCCGCGACGAGCGCCATCCCATTCGCGTTGTGGGCAACCTTCCCTACAACGTCTCGTCGCCGATCCTGTTCACATTGTTGCGCGCCGCCGACGGAGGAGGTCTCTTCCGCGACGCGACGTTGATGCTCCAGAAAGAAGTCGCCGATCGACTGATTGCGACGCCCGGTCACAAAGAGTACGGCGTGCTCGCCATCCAGGTCGCGCTGGTCGCCGACGTCGAACGGGTGTTCACGCTGCCACCCGGGGCGTTCCGCCCACCGCCAAAGGTAACGTCCGCGGTGGTTCGCCTGCGCTTTCGCCCACCGGCGGTCGACGTGGGCGATCCGCAGGTGTTCGAACGCATCGTCCGCGGCGTGTTTCTTCAGCGAAGGAAGACGCTGGCGAATGCGCTGCGTCCGGTGGCTGATTCGCTCGGGCAGTCCGCCGCGGAACTCATTGAGCGGGCGGAGGTTGACGGCGCCCTGCGACCAGAGGCGCTCAGCCTCGAGGCAATCGCTCGTCTCTCGCGAGCTGTGCTATAGTTTTCTTCGCAAGTCGTTGACCCTTCCCGGTTTTCAGGCTTTCCCAGCGGCCTGATCAGCCTGCAGTCGGCCTCGCCAGAGGTCGCGTGTGGGATTACATAGAACGGTGTGCGGCGTGAGCCTTCACGGCTCGCGGAAGCGACCCGAAAGTTCGCGGCGCACGGTGAGGTGAACGCTGGGCTCCGAATGAATCAGTCCGCCGTGCCAGACGTGTCTCCGGCGACGCTAGAGGTCGTGCCGTTGGGCGGCGTCGGCGAGTTCGGCATGAACATGATGGCCGTCTCGTGGGAAGACACCACGATCCTCATCGATGCCGGCGTCATGTTCCCCGATCCCGATCAGCTTGGCGTCGATCTGATCATTCCCGACTTGACGTACGTCGAAGCGCGGGGAGACAAGGTCAAAGCGCTCGTGCTGACGCACGGCCACGAGGATCACATCGGCGCGGTGCCGCACGTGCTGCCGCTGTTCGACGGGCCCGTGTACGGCACCGCGATGACGCTGGCGCTGGTGCAGCCGAAACTCGATGAGCACGAAATCGACGCGAAGGATCGACTGAAACCAGTCAAGCCACGCGACGTCGTCACCATCGGGCCGTTCACGATCGAATTCATACGCGTCACGCACAGCATGCCTGATTGCGTGGCGCTGGCCATCACGACACCCGTGGGGATCATTATCCACACGGGCGATTTCAAGATCGATCAGACGCCGATCGACGGCGAGCATTTCGATCTGCACCGGTTCGCCGAGCTTGGGTCGCAGGGGGTCCTGGCGCTGTTCGGCGACAGCACGAACATCGATCGGCGCGGGTTCACCGGACCCGAGATCGAGGTGATCGACGCGTTCGAGGAGCTGTTCACGAGCACGCAGGGAAAGCTCGTCGTCGCGCTGTTTTCCTCGAGCATGTACCGCATGCAGGTCCTCGTCGATCTCGCGGCACAGTTCGATCGCAAGGTGGCGTTCGTCGGACGGAGCATCGTGCAGAACGCGGAGATCGCGCAGCGGCTCGGATACCTGCGCGTGCCCGCGGGGATGCAGATCCGCGACGCGGACGTGCAGAATTATGCATCGCAGGATGTGCTCTGCCTGACGACGGGGTCGCAGGGTGAGCCGCAAGCGGCGCTCCCGCGAATCGCGATCGACGACCACCGGTGGGTGAAGCTCGGACCCGATGACACTGTCGTCCTCTCGGCGCGCGCGATTCCCGGGAACGAGAAAAAGATCTCCCGGGTGATGAGCCACATCGCGCGGCGCGGGGCGGACGTCGTCACCGACACGATGAAACATGTCCATGTCTCCGGGCATGGCAGCGCGGAGGAATTGAAGCTGGTGCTCTCGCTCGTGCGGCCACGCTACTTCGTACCGATCCACGGCGAGTACCGACAGCTGTCGCAGCATGCACGGGTCGCGAAGCGCGTCATGAGCCGGGCCGATCGCACGTTGCAGGTACTGCTCGCCGAAAATGGCGACATCATCCAGTTCGACAAGAACGGCGCGCGGATTGCCGGCAAAGCGCCGGCCGGGCGCGTGCTGATCGACGTGACGCGCGTCGGCGAGGTTGGCGACGAAGTGCTTCGCGATCGACGGCACCTGGCCGGGGACGGAGTCATCGTGGCGGTGGTGGCAATCAACCGGCAGACCGGCGCACTCGTCGGCGACCCCGAGCTCGTCGCGCGCGGTTTCGTCGTCGGCGAAAGTGATGCCGATTCGCTCTTCAAGGACGCGGCCGATGTGATTGCGGAGTGCATCGACGCCTCCGGCGTCGAGGAGCGCGGCGATCAAGGACTCATGACCGAGAAGCTCCGAGGCGAGCTGCGGAGATTCTTCAAGAAGCGATCGGGGCGGCGCCCACTCGTGCTGCCCGTTCTGATGGAGATCTGAGGCAGTCCGGCTCGAGCCGGACGCTGCCGGCGATCATCGGTAGTGTCCGCCCCAAGGCGGACCGGAGGGGACGTGGCCGAATCGAAGTTGTCCCGGCGGCTCAGCGAGTTTCTCGGCGTGGCGCTCTTTGCGCTGGCGCTGATCTGGCTCATCTCGCTCGTCACGTACGAACCGACCGACCCGGTGTGGTTCTTCACGACCGAGGCGGTGCACCCGCCTGCGAATTTCGTCGGCCGCGTCGGCGCGTTTCTCTCGGAGCTGTCGTTCCAGTTGCTCGGCTACGCCGCGTTTCTGCTGCCCGCGGTCATCGCGTGGACAGGCTGGTACTACTTCTGGTGTCAACCGTTCGAGGCGATCTACACCAAGCTGACCGGCATCACGTTGCTCGTCGGGTGCAGCGGTGCATTCCTCAGCCTCGTGTTCGGCAGCACCGATGTCGCGGGAAAGACCTTCGATGCGGGCGGCTCGCTCGGGGCCTGGCTCGCCGCATGGTTCGCCGACTACCTGAACAGAACCGGCTCCATCATCGTGGTTCTCACGCTGATGGTGTTGTCAATCATCCTCTCTACTCAGTTCTCGTTCGGCCGGATGTTCGCGAGCGCGAGCCAGGGATCGCGTGACCTTTCGGCGCGGAGTGTGGGCTTCATTCGCGGCTGGCTCGACGAGCGGCGCAAGCGGAAGCAGCGCCGCGAGGTCATCGCGAAGCATACGAAGAGGGCGGTCGCGGCTGCCGCCGCCACGACGGCGAAGGACGCCAGGGAGACGAAGGACAGGGATGACGCGGTCCCGCCGCCGATGGTCACCACTAAGCGGAGGTCGGACCTCGCGCCGTATCTTCCGCTCCCCGACCCGGACCCCGTGCGCACACCGCGACGCCAGGGGGCGTTCACGCTCCCGCCACTCTCGCTGCTCGATCCGGCAAAGCCAGAACAGAAGATCGACGAACGTGAGCTGATGGATGCCGCCCGGCAACTCGAGGAAAAGTGCCGTGAGTTTGCCGTCGAAGGCCAGGTCGCTCAGATTCATCCGGGCCCTGTGGTCACGACCTTCGAGTTCAAGCCCGACGCAGGCGTCAAGTACAGCAAGATTACGAGCCTGGCGGATGACCTCTGCCTGGCCATGGAGGCTGAATCGGTCCTGATCGATCGCATCCCCGGCAAGTCCACCGTCGGCATCCAGATTCCAAACCCGAACCGCGAAGCGATCTCGCTCCGCGAGCTGCTCGATTCCGACGCCTATCAGCGCTCGGCGTCAAAGCTGACGCTGGCGCTCGGCAAGACGATTCACGGCGAGTCGTACGTGGCCGACCTCGCGGCGATGCCTCACTTGCTCATTGCCGGATCGACGGGCACGGGCAAGTCCGTCGGCCTGAATGCGATGCTCACGAGCATCCTCTACCGCGCGACGCCCGACGATGTGCGGATGATCATGATCGACCCGAAGCGCCTCGAGCTCGGGATGTACGAAGAGATTCCTCACCTGCTGACGCCCGTCGTCGTCGATCCGAAGAAGGCGGCCAATGCGCTGCGCTGGGCGGTCCGCGAGATGGAGGAGCGCTACAAGACGCTCGCGGCGGAGGGGGTTCGCAACATCGAGCAATACAACCGCAACGTCAAGCTCGTGCTGCAGGAGACCGGCAACAAGGATCCGGACGGCCCGAAGGCACTCCCCTTCATCGTGGTGGTGATTGACGAGCTCGCGGATCTGATGATGGTCGCGAGCAACGAGGTTGAGGAATCAATTTGCCGGCTCGCGCAGATGGCGCGCGCGGTCGGCATCCACCTGATCCTGGCGACGCAGCGCCCGTCGGTGGATGTCATCACCGGCTTGATCAAGGCCAATCTGCCGGCGCGCATCTCGTTCCGCGTGTCGTCCAAGATCGACTCGCGCACGATTCTCGACACCAACGGCAGCGAACAGCTCCTCGGCAAGGGCGACATGCTCTTTCTCCCGCCCGCCTCTTCTCGATGTATCCGGCTCCACGGTCCGTACATCTCGGAACAGGAGAGCGCCCGCCTGGCCAGTTTCCTGCGCAAGCAGGGCAAGCCGATCTTCGACGAGACCATCACGTCCGAGGACGAGAAGGCGGGGCCGGGCGGCCTCGAATTCGAGAAGGACGAGCTGTACGACGAGGCCGCGCGCCTCGTCGTCAGCGGCGGACAGGTCTCCATCTCCTACCTGCAGCGCAAGCTCCGCATCGGTTTCAGCCGCGCCGCGCGGCTCGTCGACATGATGGAGGCCGAGGGGCTCGTCTCGCCGGGCGCCGGCGGCAAGCCGCGAGAAGTGCTTGTCGACCGCGGGTACTTCGAAGAAGTCGATGCGCAGCTGCGCTAGACGGACCCTTGGCATTGCGGCGCGGACCTTTGGGGTCGCGGCGCGGACCTTTGGGGTCGTCACGATGGCCGCGGTCTGCCTGGCACTCGCGGCCACGGCAACAGTCTCCGCCCAATCCAACGCGGAAAACCTGTTCAAGGAGGCCCAGTCCCGCGAGACGGCACTGCGCCACGAAATCGACACGCGGAAAGCGGGGTCCGCAGCAACGCCGCTGCTGGAGCGCGCGCGTACGCTGGTCGGCGCATATGACGACATGGCAAAGTTGTTTCCGCGCAGCCCCTTTAGCGACAACGCACTCTGGCAGGGCGCGACACTGGCCGCCGATGCATTCTGGGAGTTTGGACAGGCCGCCGACCGCTTGACCGCGCTGCGGATGTTGAAAGCGCTCACAGCGCGCTACCCTGGCAGCAGCCTGGTGAAACAGGTCGCTGCGCAAAGCGATCGATTGAGCGCCGCGAAGCCGGCCGGCGAACAACAGCCGACGGTGACGCCGGCTGCAACTCCTGCATCAACGGCAACGGCGACCCCCACCGTTGCGATCGCGCCGAGTCCGACACGCCCGGTTGCGACCGTGCCAAATCCGACACGCACGGTTGCGACCGCGCCAAATCCGGCACCCACCGTCGCGACCGCGCCGACACAACCGACGGTGATGCTGACGGCCATCCGCCGGGAAGTCCTTGCCGGCGCGCTTCGCATTACGATCGAGCTCGAAGGCGAGGCCGCGTATCACGACGAACAGATTGATGGTCCGCCACGCGTCTTCATCGATTTGCAGAACGCGCGTCCTGTCGAGGCGTTGAGGGATGCCACCCAGACGTTTCCAGACGATGTCGTGAGGCAGATTCGCGTCGGGCGGCAAGTTGGAACGCGCACGCGCGTCGTGCTCGATTTGACGGGCACCCCTCCGCATACGACGTACGCTCTCTATAGCCCGTACCGGATTGTCATCGATTTCGCACGCGAGGCGTCACCGATGCAGCTGGCGCAGCTGGCAAAACCGATGCGGCCCGAACCATCGGCCCCGCCCCAACCCAATGCCAGCGGCGGTTTCTCGCTCTCACGGCAGCTGGGTCTGGGCGTTGCGCGCGTCGTCATCGATCCCGGTCATGGCGGCCATGACCCTGGCGCCATGAACAACGGGCTGAGCGAGGCCGAGCTGGTACTCGACGTGGCGATGCGACTGGAGAAGCTGCTGCTGAACCAGCCTGGCGTTGAAGTCGTCATGACGCGCCGATCGAATGTTTTCGTCCCGCTCGAGGAGCGGACCGCCCTCGCCAACCGTGAGGAGGCCGACTTGTTCCTCTCGATTCACGCGAACGCGAGCGAAGACGATCGCGTCCGCGGAATCGAGACC
>Ga0137452_1000670_pt1 | contig 10359 bp, 7 predicted proteins | sample EasRivERMGT513_2_FD_102312 | JGI IMG/M metagenome (GOLD analysis project Ga0137452, IMG submission 102312) | Soil microbial communities from meander-bound floodplain in the East River, Colorado, USA - East River MetaG ERMGT513_2 | ecosystem: Environmental > Terrestrial > Soil > Floodplain ...
CGCAGCGCGGCCTCGATCGCCGGCCCCGAGAGGTCCTCGTACACGCCCTGCGTGGCGCGGTCCGAGACGGTCAGGATGCCGATGAGCGGGAGTTCCTTCTTGGCGTTCATTCTGTCCCGGTCCTTCAATCTCGTGTCAGCTTGCGCAGGTCGGCGATGGGGGAGTCCCTGCCGACCTGGATCGTCTTCGAACCTGCCGGCAGGTTGCCGCGCTCGATCTCCTCGTCCAGGAACAGCGTCGACACGCTGCCGTCGGAGTAGAGCACGTTCATGCAGCCGTCGTGGTTCAGGCCGTGCTCGTTGTCGCACGCCACCAGCGGCTCGATCTCGGCGCCACCGGAGGGGAACTTTGCGAGCGGGAAGGCGGTCATGTCGCGTGCGGCGTAGGCCGAGTCCGCGCTCGTGAGCTTCTCGAGCGCGTCGTAGTCGACGCTCTCCGGGACCGGCGCGGCTCCTGGGCCCGGACACGTGAGCAGCGCGCGGTTCTCCGGCGTGTCCGCGAGCGTGCCGCTCGCGATCAGCGCCGCCAGGAAGCGCACGCCCGACTCCTTCGGCCAGCGTTCGTCCGGGGAGCGCTCGGGGTACAGGACGAGCGCCGCGTAGATGCGGCTCAGGTTGGAGGCGCATTCCTGCACGTTGCTCGGGAGGTCGACGACCGGGGCTTCGCTGCATCCCCGCCACCTGTACAGCATCGCTGCCACGGCGGCGACGAGCAGCAGGACCACGACCTGGCGCGCCCGCATGCCCGCCGCTATTCCATCCCGCTCATGCCGAGCTCGTGCGCGAGGAAGGCCCAGCAGTCGGCCCACTCCTCGATCAGCATCGACGTCGGCTTGCCGGCCCCGTGGCCGGCGCGCGTGTCGATGCGGATCAGGATCGGCGCGTCGCCCACCTGCGCGGCCTGCAAGGTCGCGATGAACTTGTAGCTGTGGGCCGGGACGACGCGGTCGTCGTGGTCGGCGGTCGTGGCCAGCGTCGCGGGATAACGCGTGCCCGGGTGCACGTTGTGGAGCGGCGAGTACGCGCGCAGCGCGCGGAACTGCGCCGGATCGTCGGAGGTGCCGTAGTCGCCCGCCCAGGCCCAGCCGATCGTGAACTTGTGGTAGCGGAGCATGTCCATCACGCCCACGAAGGGCAGCGCCGCGCGGTAGAGGTCGGGACGCTGCGTCAGGCACGCGCCCACGAGCAGCCCGCCGTTCGAGCGCCCGCCGATCGAGAGTCGCTCGCTCGAAGTCCAGCCGTTCGCGCTCAGCCACTCGGCCGCGGCGATGAAGTCGTCGAACACGTTCTGCTTGGCGAGCTTCGTGCCGGCCTCGTGCCAGGCCTCGCCGTACTCGCCGCCTCCGCGCAGGTTGGGGATGGCGAGCAGCCCTCCCATCTCGAGCCACACCAGGTTCGGCACGGAGAAGCTCGGCGTGATCGAGATGCCGAAGCCGCCGTAGGCGAACAGGTACGTCGGAGCGCGACCGTCGCGCGCCAGCGTCTTCTTGCGGGTCAGGAACATCGGCACGCGCGTTCCGTCCTTGCTCGCGTAGAACACCTGCTCGGTCACGTAGTCCTCGGGCTGGAACTTGAGCGGGCTCGCGCGGAAGAGGGAGCTCTTCAGCGTGGCCAGGTCCAGGCGGTGGATCGCGCTCGGCTGGGTGGCGCTGGTGAAGGAGAAGAACGAGTCCGCGTCCTCGCGGTCGCCGCCGAACCCGCCGGCCGTGCCAAGGCCGGGCAGCGCGACCTCGCCCAGCTCGGCCCCGCTGCGATCGAACACGCGCACCACGGAGTGCGCGTCCGCGAGGTACTGCACGATCAGCTTGCCGCCGACCTCGTCCGCGCCCTGGATGGCCTCGTCGCGCTCGGGCACGAGCTCGCGCCAGTGCTCGCGCGCGGGCGCGAGCGGGTTGATGGCCATGATGCGGCCGTTCGGCGCGCCGAGGTCGGTCCAGACCCACACGACTCCGGCCTCGTCGCCGATCGGGAAGGTGCGCGTGTCGAAGCCCTGCACGAGCGGCTCGGGCTCGCTCGCCGCGCTCCAGACGCCCTCCGCCGGCGCGAGCCGCACGCGGTAGAGCTCGCTCTTCCGGCTGGCGACGTCGAGCACGCTCTGGAACAGCGCCGAGCCGTCCTCCGCGAGCCCGAAGGACTGGCTGCGGCCCTCCTGCGCCGGCCTCCGCACGACGACGGAGTCGACCGCCTCGTCCGTGCCCAGGCGGTGGAAGCACACGTCGGGCGGCGCGTTCCTGGCCGAGAGCTCGGCGCCCTCGGGCGGCCGCTCGTAGCGCGCGTAGAAGAAGCCCGAGCCGTCCGTGGCCCAGCTCAGGCCGCCGAACTTGTTGCGCGTCACGACATCGCTCCTGTCCGTGCCCGTGTCGACCTCGCGCACCTTCCAGACGCGCCAGTCCGAGCCGCCGTCGGAGAGGCCGTAGGCGAGCAGCTTCCCGTCGCTGCTCGGCACGAAGCTCGCCAGCGCGACGGTGCCGTCGGGCGAGAGCGCGTTCGGGTCGAGCAGGAGGCGCGCGTTCGAGCTCTTCGAGTCCGCCACGAACAGGACCGACTGGTTCTGCAGGCCGTCGTTGCGGCGGAAGAAGACGCGCCCGCCCTCTTGGACCGGCAGCTCGTAGCGCTCGTAATCCCAGAGCTCGGTCAGGCGCGCGCGGATGCGCTCGCGCGCGGGGATCGAGGCAAGATATCGGGCGGTGAGGGCGTTCTCTTCCTCGATCCAGGCGCGCGTCGCGGGGGAATCGGCTTCCTCGAGCCAGCGATACGGGTCGGCCACGCTCTCGCCGTGGTACTGGTCGACGACCGCGTCGCGCCGGGCGGCGGGATAGTCGCGGTGTCGGGCGACGCTGTGGCAGGCGAGCACGCAGAGCAGCGAGACGGCGAGAGCAGCGAGCGCACGCGAGAGCTTCATGGCGCGCGGATTCTAGCCAGCCCGCACGTCCACGCTGGTGCGTGGCGAACCCGGGGCCGGGCCGGAGCCCGGCGCTCCAGGGCTGGCTCCGCGCCCGCGTCCGCGTCACAATCGATCCGGTGCACGCGCGCTCACGCCGCTGGCGCCGGGGCCTGGCGGTCTCGGGGCTCACGCTGCTGGTGACGGTCGTGCTCCTCGAGCTCGGCCTGCGCTGGACGGTCGGGCCGGTCCGGCCGGGGAACGTGACCTCCGTCCCCCGGGCGCTCATCCAGGACAGCGCCCTCCCCGGGCTGCGCTACGAGCTGCGCCCGAACGCCGAGGGCGTGCAGGAGTTCGGCAGCGATCCGCGGGGCTACTTCGACCCCGGGGCGCGCCTCACCTACCACGTCAACTCGCTCGGATTCCGCGGGCCGGAGACGACGCGTGCCAAGCCCGAGGGGGTCTTCCGCATCGTCGCCCTCGGGGACTCGGTCCTGTTCGGGACCGGCGTGCGCGACCAGGACGTGCTCGCGTCCGTGCTCCAGCGCCTGCTAGACACGGAGGGGCGGCGCTCTGAGGTCCTGAACCTGGGCGTGTTCGGCTACGACACGTTCGAGGAGTCGGTGCTCTTCCGCCGCGTCGCCCTCGACTTCGACCCCGACCTGGCGCTCTTCGTCTTCGTCCTGAACGACACGAACGCCGTGGGCGGCCGTGCCTTCGAGGCCTTCAACGAGACCGGCGAGCGCTCGTTCCTGCGGCGCGCTTCCGTGCTCTGGGACCACGTCGCGGCGCGCGCGTCGCGGCGGAGCGCCCTGGCCGAGCTCGTCGCGGACTACGAGCGCGGCTTCGCGGCCGACGCGCCCGGCTGGATCCGCGCGCAGGAGGCCCTCGAGAAGGTGCGGGCGGCGGCGGAGAAGCGCGGCCTGCCGGTCGCGCTGGTCCTCTTCCCGCTCTTGTGGGAGCTGGACGAGGATCATCCCTTCGCCGCGATCCATGCCCAGGTCGCCGCTACCGCGCGGGCCCTCGGCTTCCACGTGCTCGACTTGCTCCCGGCCTTCATCGGTCAGGACGGGACCGCGCTCTGGGTCCATCCCGCCAACCAGCACCCCAACGAGCGCGCGCACGCGCTCGCGGCGCAGGCGATCGAGCGCTTCCTCGTGGAGGAGGGGCTGCTGGAGGGGCGGGGGCGGTAGGAGCGGGCGCGCGAGGATCGCGCGCCCATGCAAATCCCTCGCGGCCGAGGAGGAATGCCGCGAGCGGCATTCCTCCTCGGCCGCTCAGCCCGGCCTCGCGAGCGGACCCACGCGGCGCTGTCCGGCTGTCGCGAACTCGAGGATTGCAGCGGCACAGGCCTCGGGCAGCTCGAGCGCGGGGAAGTGGCTCCGCCCGTCGAGGCGTTGCACCTTGAACCAGGGATTGAGGCGCGCGAAGTCCTGCTGGGAGGCGAGATACGCCGGGGCGCGCGGCTGCGAGAAGAGGTGCAGCGTGGGGCAGGGCGGCGCGAGGCGCGCGAGGGCCTCGAGCGGCGTGTCGCCACCGTAGGCGCTCTCGATCGCGCGCGCGGCGCGCGCCCACAGCTCGTAGCCGTAGCTGCCCATCTCCTCGCGCACGTGGCGCGCGACGTGGGGCTTCTCGCAGTCGGCGATCCACATCCGGAAGAGCTCGCCGCGCGTCTCGAGCCAGCGCTCGCGATCCTGCAGCGCCGCGAGCACGGCCAGGAACTCCGGCGGCGGCGGGCCGACGATCCAGTCCAGCAGCACGAGGCGCGTGACTCGCTCCGCGAGGCGCCGCCGCAGCTCGAGCGCCACCCAGCCGGCGTGGGAAATGGCCACGGGGATGACCGTGCCGACGCTGGAGGCGCGGATGACCGAGAGCGCGTCGTCCACCAGCTCCTCCAGGCCGAATTCGCTCCCGGGGGAAGCCGACTTGCCGTGCCCGCGCCAGTCGAGCGCGATCACGCGCTGGGAGCGGCCGATGGCGTGCGTGATGCGGCCGAAGGCGCTCTTGTTCTCGCACCAGCCCGGCAGGCACAGGAACGCCGGGCTGCCGCGCGAGAGGTCGTTGAACTGGATGCGCAGCTCGCGACAGTAGGCGGTCGGCACGACGTCCTCGGGGCGCGGATGATACCGTGGCGGAGGTCATGGCCGAACGCCGCCCGCCGCTCCGATTCCACCGGCGTCAGGTCATCGGAGCCCTGGCGGCTCCGGTGGTCGCCTGCGCGGCGCCGCGTCTCGATCCGGGATCCTCGCGCGCCGCCCTGGCGCGCGCCCGGGTCGTCGAGGACGACCCCGAGGCGTTCTGGGGCGAGATCGCGCGCGCCTTCACGGTCGATCGCGGGATGGTCAACCTGAACAACGGCGGCGTCTCGCCCAGCCCGCGGCTCGTCCAGGAGGCGATGGGCCGCCACCTGGCCGTCTCCAACGAGGCGCCGGCCTACACCATGTGGCGCCTGCTCGAGCCCGAGCGCGAGGGCGTGCGCGCGCGGCTCGCGCAGACCTTCGGCGTCGAGCGCGAGGAGGTCGCGATCACGCGCAACGCCTCCGAGAGCCTGCAGACCTGCCAGTTCGGCTTCGAGCTCGCGCGCGGCGACGAGGTCCTGACGACCACCCAGGACTACCCGCGCATGATCACGACCTTCCAGCAGCGCGAGCGGCGCGAGGGCATCAAGCTGGTGCAGTTCTCGATCCCGACGCCCTGCGAGGACCCGGGCGAGATCGTGCGCCGCTTCGAGGAGCACATCACGCCGCGCACGAGGCTGATCCTCGTGTCGCACATGGTCTTCCTGACCGGGCAGATCCTGCCGGCCGCCGAGGTCGTCGCGCTCGGACGCAGGCACGGCATCCCCGTCCTCGTCGACGGCGCGCACGCGCTCGCGCACTTCGACTTCAAGATCTCGGACCTCGACTGCGACTACTACGCCTCGAGCCTGCACAAGTGGCTCTTCGCGCCGCACGGCACGGGGCTGCTCTACGTGCGCAAGGACAAGATCGGCGCGCTCTGGCCGCTGATGGCCGCGGCCGAGTCGCAGAAGGACGACATCCGCAAGTTCGAGGAGATCGGCACGCACCCGGCCGCCAACGCGCTCGCCATCGCCGAGGCGCTGGTGTTCCACGAGACGCTCGGCCCCAAGCGCAAGGAAGAACGCCTGATCGAGCTGCGCGAGTACTGGGCCTCACGCCTCGCCCAGCACGAGCGCGTGCGCTTCCACACCAGCCGGAAGCCGGGCTTCGCCTGCGGCATCGCGCTGGTCGAGATCGAGGGCATCGACTCGGAGAAGCTGGCTGCGCACCTGTGGGACGAGCACAAGATCTTCACCGTCGCCATCAAGCACGCCGAGTTCCAGGGCATCCGCGTCTCGCCCAGCGTCTACACGCTGAAGAGCGAGCTCGAGCGCTTCGTGGACGCGATGGAGGACGTGATCGCGCACGGGCTGCCGGCGTGAGCTCAGCCGGGAACGCCAGGCTCCAGCCTGGCTCCGGGATCTTCCGGCGGACGGAGGGAGAGGGAAGCAGAGCGTGAGCAGAGCCAGGCTGGAGCCTGGCGTTCCCGGCTGAGTCAGCGCGATGAAGAGCGCTGGGTCGCTCCGCCGGCTTCCGCCAGCTCGACCGCGCTCCGTAGCTGGTCCATGTTCGGGAAGAGCGCCAGCCCCGCCTTCCAGGTCGCGATCGCCTTCTCGCGCTCACCGCCCGCCTGCTGCATGTTCCCGAGGAACAGGTACGTCAGCGCGAACTCATCGCGCGGCGGCAGGGCGGCCTGCTGCTCGAGCAGGGTCTCGAAGTGCTCGATGGCCTCGGGCCCGCGCCCGAGGAAGGCCGGCCAGTTGGAGAGCGACACGGCCTTGCTGAAGCGCGCGGCCCAGTTGTGGTCGTCGAGCTCGAGCGCGCGGGCGAAGGCCCCGTCCGACTTCATCGCCCACGGGCCGGCCTCGGGCGTGTTGCCGACCGCGAACAGCTTCTGCATGTAGGCGTGGCCGAGCGCGACCTGCAGCTCGGCGTTCTCGGGATCCTCCGCGGCCAGCTTCTCCATCGCGCTCACGTACTCGTCGATCCGCCCGAGCTCGCGCAGCTTCTGGAACAGCTCCTGGCTCTCGGGGTTTCCCAGGCCCGTGCGCGAGAGCGCCCGGATGATCTCGGACATCGGGACGCTGGCGAGGTCGATCTCGTCCGGCTTCGAGCGCGCCACCCGCTCGGTCCTCGCGCTCTCGGCCGTCCGCACTTCCTCGGGATGCGCCGCGCGCCAGCGCGCCAGCGCCGCCTCGATCTCGGCCTCGCCGGCCTCGCCGGCGGGCGCGGGCGCGGCCGCCAGGAGACCCGTGCGTCGCTCGAGCTCCTGCTCGAGGCGCGCGTTCGCGCTGCGCAGCTCCAGGACCCCGGCCGTGATGCGCGCGAGATCCTGCGGCTCCTCCGCGCGCGCGGGAGCCCGTCCAGCGCGCGCGTGGCCGAGGCGCTGTCCGGCGAAGGCCGCCAGCGCGGCCACGAGGAGCGTGACGAGGAGCTTCATGGCCTAGCGCCCCCCCGTCTTCGCGCGCAGCTCCTCGCTCTTCGGGAAGCGCGTCGCGCCGCGCTTCCAGGTCTCGACCGCCTTCTCGTGCTCGCCGGTCTGGTCGTACAGGTTGCCGAGGAAGAGGTAGGTGTAGGCGTGGTTCCCCACGGGCGTGGCGCGCTCCTGCTGCTCCATCAGGATCTCGAACTGACGCATGGACTCGCCCTGCAGGCCGAGGAAGGCCGGCGCGCTGGAGAGCGAGAGGGCCTTGTTGTAGCGCGCCTCCCAGTGCGTGTCGTCCAGCTCGAGCGCGTGATCGAAGGCCTTGTCGGCCTTCTCGCCCCACACGCCCGCCATCGGACCGATGCCGACGTCGAAGAGCTTCTGCAGGTAGGCCTTGCCGAGCTCGTTCTGCAGGTCGGGGTTGTTGGGCGCCAGCCCCACCTGGCGCTCGATCTCGGCCAGCACGGCGTCGATGCGCTTCTCGTCGCGCAGCTTCTGCCACAGCGCTTCGAGCTCGTCGTCGTCGATCTGTCCGGAGAGGATCCGGTCGGCGATGGCGGCGCTCTCGGCGTCGATCGGAGCGACGTCGTCGCTTCCGCCCACGCTCACGCTGCTGAGCTGCTTCGCCATGTAGGCCGCGATCGCCTGGTCGAGGTCGCGAGACGGCGCGCGGTTCGCGGGAGCGCTCGAGCCCTGGGCCGGGAGCGCCGCCAGACGCTCGGCCAGGCGCGCCTGCTGGTTCTGGAGCTCGGCCAGCGTCGCGCTCAGCTCGGATCCGGACGGCCCCGCATCCGCTCCGCGTGCGGCGCGTTCGGGCTCGGAGAGGAAGGTGCTGCCGAAGCCGACCAGGCCGGCGACGAGAGCCGCGAGGGGGAGATGGATCCAGTTCTTCATGTCTTCACGTCTTCATGGGTTCGTGCGGGTCAGCGGGGGAGCGGTGCCAGGACGAGCGGGATCTCGAGCTCGTGACCGGGCTCGAAGTGGAACGCGACCGGCGTGCCCTCGTGGCCGGCCAGGTGGGCTGCGACGTGGTAGCGGCCGGGCCGCAGGCCGTGGGCGCGGTAGCGACCCTCGGCGTCGGTCAGGGGCAGGCGCGAGAACGCGTGCTCCTCGCCGTCCTCGTCCTGGAAGAGCACGGCCGCGCCCTCGAGCGGCTTCCCGTCGGCCGAGCGCACGACCACGTCCACCGGCCCGCCCGTTTCCAGGCGGATCGTCAGGCTGCCGGGCTCGACCTCGTCGAGGAACAGCGGCTCGCTGCGCGCGAAGCCCAGACCCGGCCGCGTCGGGTAGGCGAAGACCCGGTAGTTGCCGGGACGGAGGTCGGTGAAGCCGAAGCGTCCCTGCGCGTCCGTCATGCTGTAGGCCGTGAAGCCGGCCGAGGCGTCGTCGGCGCGCATCACGTTCAGCACCGTCTGCGGGACGGGCAGGCCGCTCCTCGCGTCCAGGACCGTGACCTCGAGCCGGCCGCCCGGGAGATGCAGCTCGTGCTCGACGTCCTGCCGGCCGATCACGAGCTCGTCCACGCAGCGCAGCCCGAGCCCCATGTCCTGGATCAGGTACATCTCGTAGCGCCCGGGCAGCACGCCTTCGAAGACGTACGTGCCGTCGCCGAGCGTGGAGCTGGCGACCCAGTTCTGGTTCCAGCGCGCCACATCGTGCTGGAAGAGCCCCAGGTTCTGGTGCGGGACCGGCGTGCCGTCGTGGGCCAGCACGCGTCCGTGCAGGCGGATGCCGCGCCGCAGCGACGCGAAGTCCACCGTGACGCTCTCGTCCTCGACGACCTGCACGGGACGGACATCGGGCATCTCGGCGCCGCTCACCGGGTCGGCGCGCATCCTGACCACGATCATCGTCGTCGTGGGCATGTGCTCGAAGCGGTAGCGGCCGTCGGCGTCGGTGCGCGTGACAGCGAAGTTGGTGAGCGGGCCGCTCGCGTCCATGACCACGCACACGATCTCGGTCTCGGCCAGGGGCCCGCCATCGTCGCCCGTGATCCGGCCCTCGACGGTGCCGCCCTGGGAGAGCTCGATCGAGAGCTCCGTGCCCGGCGGGCGCGGCACGCGCAGGCGCTCCTTCCAGGTCGTGGTGAAGCCCGGCGCGCTGACGCGCAGCACGTGCTCGCCCGGCAGGAGGTGCGCGAGCTCGAAGCGCCCGTCCGGAGCCGTGCGCGCCAGGTTCGGCAGCCAGAAGATCTGCTCGGCTCCGGTCAGGAAGAGCCCGTCGGTCGGGGCCTCGCTCTCGGAGAGCACCAGCGCGCCGGCGACGGGATTGCCGTCCGCGTCGAGCACGCTGCCGCGCACGCTCGCGCCCGGGACGAGCTCGGCGCGCAGCTCGGGCAGCTCGCCCGAGAGGTCGAACTCGCCCAGCGCGCACAGGGCCTGGCCCGCGGCGTACACGAAGACGCGCTGCTTGCCGGAGGGCGGGTCCGGCCAGCGGAAGACGCCGTCCGCGCTCGTGAACGCGCGCACCTCGGGCGGATGGGTCTCGTAGGAGCGTCGCTCGCGCAGGAGGCCGACGGTGAAGTCGGCGACGGGCTGGCCGTCCGCGCCGCGGACCACCGTGCCCGTGAGCACTCGCTCGGCAGGCGTGGTCGGGGGCGCGGCGGGAGCGACCTCCGGAGCGAGTTCCGCGCGCCCGGCCGGTGCTCCCGAGCTCGCGAGCGACGCCGGAGGCTCGACCGGCGGCGCACGCAAGGGCTGCGCGGCGCCGGGGAGGAGGTCGACGCGCAGGTCCTCGACCAGGAACCAGGCCGATCCGGCGCGCAGCGTGGCGGTCGTCCCGCTGGCGGAGTCGTGCGCGAGCTCGAGCTCGGAGCGCTCGGAGACGTGCACCCGTCCGGCCGCGAGCAGGATCTCGAGCTCCGCGGCCTCGGGCGTGACGGCGACCAGTCGCGGGGGCGCAAAGCGCACGCCGTGCAGGCGCTCCTCCGCGTCGGCCGCGCGCCAGACGCCGTCCGGTCCCGAGAGCGCGACCTCACCGCGCGCGAGCAGGCCG
>Ga0137452_1000671_pt1 | contig 10354 bp, 9 predicted proteins | sample EasRivERMGT513_2_FD_102312 | JGI IMG/M metagenome (GOLD analysis project Ga0137452, IMG submission 102312) | Soil microbial communities from meander-bound floodplain in the East River, Colorado, USA - East River MetaG ERMGT513_2 | ecosystem: Environmental > Terrestrial > Soil > Floodplain ...
CGGCGACTCGGTATAGGTCTGCGCAACCACCCAATTGACGCCGGCCGCGGCCATGAGCGGCGTGGTGCCAGCCAGTGTGGGCAAGTTGGGATCTGCGCCGTGCTCGAGCAGGAGGCGCATCGCGGGCGTGTCGCCCGACAATGCCGCGCGTAGGAACGGCGTCTGGCCCGTGAAGTCCACCCACGACACGTCGCCCAGCGAATAGAGCCAGCGGCGACTCGGCGGCACTTCGCGCGTGCGCGTGTTGACGTCGGCGCTGTGCTCGATGAGCAGCGCGACCATCTTAAGCAGCGGCGCACGGTCGACGCCGTTGGTGGTGGGGCTGTCCTGATCGCGATTGTTCATGTCGAGGTTGCGAAACTCGACGGCCGCGAACAGGGGCGTGCGGCCCCAAAAGTCGTCGGCGTTGACGTTCGCGCCGTGGGCGAGCAGCAGTTCGGCGATGGCCAACTGGTTGTTGAGCAGCGCCATCAGTAGCGGCCGAATGTCGTTCGCGTCGGCGATCTCGACGTCCGCACCGGCCGCCAGCAGCAACCGTGTTTCTTCGGTACGGCCGTCGCGTGCAGCGTAGAGCAGCGGCGTCATGCCGCCGAGCGCCGCGTTGCGCCGGCCGCGATCGGGCAAGCCGCCGCGATTGATGCCTACGCCTTCCGAGCCGCAGCCCGTGCCTTTGCACGGCAGCACGAACGCCGGCGTTGCGCCGACGCGCGTGCGCGCATCGACGCTGGCGCCGTGCGTGAGGAGCAACTGCACGGCGTCCGGATGTCCTTCGCGCACGGCGAGCATCAACGCGGTTTGTGCGAATTCCGGGTCGCGGGCTTCGACGTCGGCGCCGCGCTCGAGCAACAGGGTGAGGGCCGCGAGCTTGCCCGTGCGCGTCGCGGTCATGAGCGCGGTTTCGCCGATCGGCGCCACGGCGTTCGAGTCGGCGCCCGCGTCGAGCAACGCTGCGATCACTTCGGCGTTGCCGTTCTCGGCGGCTAGATACAGAGGAGTGATGCCGTAGCGATCCGCGACTTCTGCGTCGGCGCCGGCCTCGAGCAGCAGCGTTACGGTTTCGAGGTTGTCGGCGCGTGCGGCCCAATGCAGGGCCGTCGTGCCGTCCACGGCCCGCGTGTCGACAGCGGTGCCGGCATCGAGGAGCCGACTGACGGCAATGCGATCACCGCGCTCGGCGGCGGCGATTAGATCCCCTTCACCGGCGGCCACGAGCAGCGTCGTGGGTAGCACGGCGAGCAGACAAGCTAAGGCGGATCGACTGATCAGCATCTGCACGCGCCTCCCCTTAGGCTCCGCGGCGGACGGTCCGAGGAGTCTACCGTCGCCGTTGGCAACCGTCTGCACCGCGCGGCAGAATCGCGGTCCTCGCTCGGGAAAGGCCGTCTATGGATTCGGGGATGAGCGCGTTGCCTCACGCGGCGCAGGGGTTGCCGCGGCGCCAGCTCAGCGTTTGGCACGCGATCGCCGTGTGTGTCGGCATGGTGATCGGCGCCGGGATCTTCAAATCCTCGCCGGTCGCCGCGGCCAATCTGCCGTCGGCAGACGCGTTGCTCGCCGTGTGGGTGTTCGGTGGAGCCATGTCGCTGGCGGGCGCCATGTGTTTCGCCGAGATGGCAGCCGCGTTCCCCGATGCCGGCGGTGACTACAACTTTCTGCGCAAGGCCTACGGCGCCGGCGCCGGGTTTCTGTTTGCCTGGTCGCGCTTCGCCGTCATTCACACGGGCTCGATGGCGCTCCTCGCGTTCACGTTCGGCGACTACCTTGCCGAGATCGTGCAGCTCGGTCCGAACGGCGGCGCGCTGCTCGCGGCGGCGACGATCGTGCTGCTCGCGGGCGTGAATCTCGCCGGCTTGCGTTTTGGCATCGGCACGCAGCTGTGGCTCATGCTCTTCGTGTTCGCCGGGTTGCTGGCCGTGGTCGCGGCCGGCTTGTTGCTCGAGTGGACGGACGTCGTTCCGGAAGTGCCGACGCGGATCATGACCGATGTGCCGAATCCGGCGCTCGGTACGGCACTCGTGTTCGTGTTCCTGGCCTACGGCGGGTGGAGTGACACGGCAACGCTTTCGGCCGAGATGCGCGATGCCAAGCACGGCATGAAGCGCGCGTTGATCCTCGGCATGAGCATCGTGACGGTGCTCTACGTGCTCGTGAACTGGGCGTTCTCGCGTGGGCTGTCGCATGCCGGGCTCGCGGCGAGTGAAGCGCCGGCCGCGGATCTCATGCTGGCGGCCTTCGGCCGGACGGGGCAGCTTTTGATCGTGGGCGTTGTGGCCATCACGGCGATTACCTCGATGAATGCGATCCTCATTGCGGGTGCGCGCACGACGTACGCTGCGGCTCGCGATACGGTGGCGCTCGCGCACCTCGGACGCTGGCATGTGGCGCGCGGTACGCCGTCGGCGGCGATTGTTGCGATCGCCGCCGTGTCGCTCGCGCTCGTGGGGTTCGGTGCCTACACGCGGGGTGGGTTCGCGACGATGGTCGACTATCTGTCGCCGGTGTATTGGCTGTTTCTCACGTTCAGCGGTATCGCGTTGTTCGTATTGCGCCGACGGTTTCCGGATGCGGCGCGGCCGTTTCGCGTGCCGGGCTATCCGCTCGTGCCGCTCGTGTTCATCGGCAGCAGCTTGTACGTGCTCTACTCGAGCCTCGCGTTCGTGCGCGTCGGCGCGGTCGTGGGCGTCGCGGTGCTGCTGGTCGGCGTTGTGCTGTTGTTTGGGTTGCGGTTGAAGGGCCGCTAGGCGGCGACGGGCCGGCACTCGCTCCGCCTCGCCCGGGACCGCCGCAAGTACATCCATGTAGGCTGCGGCGGCGACATCACCGCCATGGATGGCGGAAGTGCAGCAATTGCAGGAGCAAATTGCTGCCCCTGTCGCCGACGCTCCCGGTCGAGGCGCAATGAGCACCGGTCCATCGCCACCTAGCGGCAGCGCGTGCCAATCTCATACCATCCCGTTCTCGCCGCACTTTCGTGGCGCGTCGCCTACGAGGATCTTTTCTTGGATATTCAGCTCACGCCGACGGAAGCCCGGATCATCGGCTGTCTCATGGTGAAGTCGCTCATCACGCCGGAGCAGTACCCGCTGTCCCTGAACGCGCTGGTCAGCGCCTGCAATCAGAAGTCGAGCCGCGAGCCGGTGTTGTCGCTCGAGCAAAACGTCGTGCAGCGCGCCGTCAACGACCTCGTCGCTAAGAAGCTCGTGATGGTTCAGAACCTCGGTGGGCGCGTCGACAAGTACCAACAGCGCTTCTGCAACACGCATTTCGCGCAGATTCAGTTCACGCCCGCGGAGTTCGCGATCGTCTGCATGTTGTTGTTGCGCGGGCCGCAAACGCCAGGCGAGCTCAAGGCGCACAGCGGCCGGCTGCATGAATTCGCGACCCCTGAAGAAGTGGAAACCGCGCTCGACTCGCTACTGACGCGTGCCGATGGGCCATACGTCGCGCGCTTGCCGCGCGAGCCGCGGCGCAAGGATCACGCCTACGCGCATTTGTTCGGTGGGCCCGTCCAATCCGTCGCTCGCACAGCGGCGGCGGACGATGGGCCCGAGGCGCCGGTGCCTCGCCAGTCGGCGCTTGCCGAGCTCGAGGCGCGGGTGACCGCGCTCGAGCGGGAGATGGCCACGCTCAAACAGGCCCTCGGCGGACCTTGACGCACGTCTCAGCTGCTGCCGCCTGGGTCGAAAGCGAACGGTGGCAGAGGGCGAAAGCCGCCGAGGGTCGCCACGACGCGGCCGGGGAATCGATCGATCGCGAGGTTGTTCTGCTGCACGGCAGCGTTATAGATCTCGCCGCGCTCCACGATCCCGGTTTCGAGCGTCGCGAGACGCTGCTGCAGCGCCGCTAAGCCGGCGTCGGCTTTGAGCTCGGTATTCGTTGCGGCGAGGCCGAGTAGGTGCTTGAGCGCGCTGCGCAAGGTTTTCTCCGCACTGCCGAGCCCTTCAACGTCTTGCGTTTGCCGCGCACCGAAAAGCTCGCTGCGCGCGTCGAGGACGCGGTCGAGCGTCGCTTGCTCGTACTTCAGGTGCGGCTCGCAAATCTCGACGAGCTTGCCGATCTCGTCGTGGCGCTGGCGCAGCAAGGCGTCCATGTTGCCCCACGCTTGGTCGGCGCGCTGAGCGGCGGTTACGAGAGTGTTGTAGGCCGTGACGAACCAGATCATGGTGGCCACGATCGTGCCGAACACCAACAGACCGAATAGCATCGACCTATGCTCCGTGCTCGTCAGCGCGCGCTATCGACCATCTTGTCGAGTAATCGTGCCACCTGCTGCGCGAGCGCACGCGCCAGGACGAGGTGCTGCTCCGCGTCGAGGTGCACGCCGTCCACGGCGCTCGTCGTGACGACCGTGCCCGCGTCGAAAAACGTGCAGCCGAGCTCCAACGCGACTTTCTCGAGCTCGGCCGCTAGGTCTTTGCCTTTGACGGCCGCGCCGGCGAATTTCGGCGCAATCGAGCCCTTCGGTGTGCGCACCGGCGGTGGAGCCACGATCAGCACCTGCGGCGTGGGCATGCCCGGCTCGATCGGCGCACTGCGAATCGCGCGTACCAACGTCGCAGTCCCTTGCGCCGAGTGCCAAGCGTTGAAGTCGTGCATCGATTGAAAGTCGTTGGTGCCGAGCATGAGTATCACGAGACCCAGCGGCGAGCTGACCTCGATGCGTTGCTGCAAGCCCGAGAGCCCACTGCGTCCGGGCTTGAACGGGTCCTCCCACACCGTGCGGCGGCCGTTGAGGCAATCTTCCACTACGCGCACGCTGCGGCCGGCGCGAATCAGCTGGTCCTCCATGACCCCGGGCCAACGCTCGACGAAGGGCAAACGCTTGCGCGTATTTGGGACGATGCCCCAACTCAGCGAATCGCTGTAGACGAGTAATTGCTGCATCGGCGTACCGCGGCTCGGTCGCCTCATCTTGCACAATTCGCTGCGGGCTCGCCACCAGCGCGCCGCGGTGGCTTGACGACCCCGGTGTGCGCGCCATAATCGTCGAGACCATGGACGACAACGATGAGCAACTAGTCGCGTTCGGCGAATTCGTCCGTGCGCAACGCCGTCTCGCGCAGGTATCGCAGCGCAACCTCGCGCGGATGTCGGGCGTGTCGGATTCCTACCTGAGTCAGATCGAGCGTGGCAACTATCGGCCGTCGCCGCAGGTCGTCAAGGCGTTGGCGGCAGCGTTCGGCCTCGAGCCGAAGCAGTTGTACACGATGCTCGGTTTCATGGACGAAGACGAGAGCTCGAGTGCCACGAGCGTCGAGCAAGCGATTCAACTCGATCAGCGTTTGCAGCCAGCGCAGAAGGACGCGCTGATCAGAATCTATCGTTCTTTGGTCGGTGCGGCTGACACCTAAAGTCGCACTCGCGACCGCCAGTCCGTTCTCGTTGACAGCGCCCACGTCCTGGTCCAGGCTCCTCTCAACGTGCGTTGCTCGCAGATACGAGCGGCGCGCGACCTCGGGGGAGGCATGCCGGATACCGACAACCAGGCCAACGAAAATGTCGCCGAGCTGCAGCGCAGGACGCGCGAGTTGCTGCGGGCGCAGCAAGAAGCCTACGTGGCAGCGGTGAAGGCGTGGCGCGAGGGACTCGGCAAGGGGCCGCCGCCGCCGTGGCCGAAGCCCACGCCATCCGAGGTCATGCCGAATCCGAGCGAGCTCGTGGAAGCGTCCTACGCGTTCGCCGCCAAGCTCCTCGCCGATCAGAGTCGCTTCATGGAGGAGCTCAGTAGGGCGATGGCGGGCCCGGATAAGAAGAAGTAGCGGCTCGCAAAGTGGCGGTTCGCAGCCGTCCTCTCGAGCCGAATTGAGAATTGCGATGCAGGACACCCCGCCGCGTCCATGGCTCGACCTCTATCGAGGTGTGCCGGCCACGATCGAACCGTCGAGCGAGACGGCGCTCGCGATGTTCCGGGCGATGCTCGCCCGAGGCGGCGACGGGCCGCTCGTCTACTATTTCGATCGTTCCCTCTCCGCCGCCGAATGCGATCGGATGTCCGACGCGCTCGCCGTCGCGCTGCAGCAGCGCGGTGTCGAGACGGGCGACCGCATCGCCGTCTATATGCAGAACATCCCGCAAGTACTGCTTGCGGTGCTCGCGGCGTGGAAATGCGGCGCCGTCGTGGTGCCGTGCAATCCGATGCTGCGCGAGCGTGAGCTCGTGAAGGTCCTGTCCGGTTCCGGTTGCCGCGTGCTGCTCTGTCAGGAGGACGTCTACGCCGAGGCCGCGCAAGGGGCGTTGCCGTCGACGGCCGTGCAGCACACGATCACGACATCCCCGCTCGAGTTTCTCGACCCCGCCGCGCCGCGCCCGCCGATGCTGTCCGGCGTCACGCGTCTGCGCGCGGCGCAAACCGCGGATCTGCTCGAGCTCATAGCGCAGCACGCCGGCCAAAAGCCGCGCGCCGCCGAGCTCACGGGCGACGACGTCGCGTTCATGGTCTATACGTCGGGCACCACGGGCGATCCGAAAGGCGCGATGAACACTCATCGCAACGTGGTGTTCGCAACGTCGGTGTACGAGAGATGGATCGGCCTCACGCGCGCCGACCGCATTCTCGGTCTCGCGCCGCTGTTCCATGTAACGGGTCTGATCGGGCACGTCACGCTCTCGATCCTGACGGGCGCTCCGCTGATTCTGTTCTACCGCTTCGATCTCAACGAGGCCTGCCGTTTGACGGCGGCCCACCGCGCCACGTTCGCGGTCTCGGCGATCACGGCGTTCATCGCATTGCTGAATAGTGACGCGATGGGCAAGCACGATTTGTCGTCGCTGACGAAGCTCTACACGGGCGGAGCGCCGACGCCCGCGAGCGTGTTGACGGACTGGCACACGCGCACCGGTGTGCGAATCCAACCGATGTACGGTCTCACGGAAGCGACGTCGCCCACCCACATGACGCCGCACGGTGCGATCCCGCCGATCGACCCGCATACGGGGGCGATGTCGGTGGGCGTGCCGGTGTTCAACACCCACGTCAAAGTGTTGACGGATGCCGGTTACGAGGCGGCGCCGCGCGAGATCGGCGAGTTCGTGATCGCCGGGCCGCAGATCGTGCCCGGCTACTGGCAGAAGCCCAAGGAGACCGCGCAAGCGCTGCGCGCCGACGGCTTGCGGACCGGCGACGTCGGCTTCATGGACGAGCAGGGCTGGTTCTACCTCGTCGATCGCTCGAAGGACATGATCGTCGCGTCGGGATTCAAGGTTTGGCCGCGCGAGGTCGAAGAGGTGCTGTACCAGCACCCCGCGGTGCGCGAAGCGGCAGTTGTCGGCATGCCCGATGCCTACCGCGGCGAGACGATCAAAGCCGTGATCAGCTTGAAGCCCGGCCAAACGGTCACCGCCGAAGAGATTCGCGCCTTTGCCCGCGAGCGCATGGCCGCCTACAAGTACCCGCGTGTCGTCGAGATCATCGACGATCTGCCGAAGACCACGAGCGGCAAGATCATGCGGCGTTTGCTGCAGCCCACCACGCATGCCACGGCGATGCCGATCCAAGCGGAGATCGTCGACGTCTCGTACCCGCAGCTTCGCGCGGCCGTCGAGGCGCGGGCCGTGCTCGAGGCGGGTGCCACGTGGTTGCGCTTGAGCCGCGGCTCGATCCCGTTGTCGACCTCCGCGGCCCTCTACGATCGGCTTCGCGTCATGCTCGGGCAGCTCGGCGAAGGGAGTGTGTTCGTCGACCGCGCCGCGTTCCTCGCGGCCAACGAGAGCTACCACGCGGCGATCGTCGACCTCGCCGCCAACGAGCATCTGTCGCTCGGGTTTCGGCGCCTCAGGTTGCGCGAGCTGTACGCGGCGGCGCTCAAGAACACCGCGGCCGCTCCCACGAACGTCGTGTACTTCCATGAGTATCTGACCGACTCGCTCGCCGCCGGTGATGCGGCTGGCGCGCTCAAGGCGATCCTGTCATGGGGGAAACATTCGTCGAGCGGCGTGCGGCGCGCCCTCGCCGAGCAGGGCGATACGGAAGCGCAGCGTGACGAGCTTCGTCCGGGCGGTGTCATCGAAGACCTGTCGCTCGCCGTGGCGAAGGAGCAAGCCAACCTCGCGGGTGATATCGATTCGCTCGTTATGGCGCTCGACGCCCGGGCCGCGATCGAAATCGGGATCACGCAGGCGCTCGGCACGGCGTTGTCGATCGAGGCGGAGCGCGACGCGCTGGTGGCGCGCCTGCGCGCTTTCACGCCGCTCGTGCGCGGCGCGTCGGCAGCCCACGTCTCGCGCTATATCCGCGCCGACGATGCGTTCCATCGCATTTTCTTGAGCCTGCTGCGCAACCCGTGCTTGTTCGAGATCTATAACGCCATGGACCTGCCGGAGCTCATGCGGCGGGTCCTATTGGTTGCGCCGACCTCGATTCGCGAGGTGTTCGACGATCACAAAGGGCTCACGAGCGCGCTGCGCGCCGGCAGCGCGGATGCCACGAGCGCGGCGATCACGGAGCACGCCAACCGCGTTCGCGCGGCTTTGGCGGCGTTCCTGGCCGACGCGAGCAAGCAGGGCGCCACCGCCGCTTAGCCGTCGGCACCACGCGCCGCAGAGGCGGCATGCTTGACATGCATTGCACATGCGTTGCATACTACGCACGTGCTGAAGCAAGCCAAAACCCGCAAGCCAGGAGCGAAGCCCATGTCAAATTATGTAAAGTTGGCGACCGACGCCGGCGAGCAATACCTCTCCACGTTGGCCGAGATGCAAGACACTTTTCTGAAAAACACGGCCGCGTTTACCGCGCAGTTTGCCGCCGTGACCCCGCCCGTCGAGATCCCCGCCGCGTTCACGGCGACGTTCCCGACCGCGCAGGAAGTCACCGAGGCGTCCTTCGCGTTCGCGCAGAAGCTGCTCAAGCAGCAGAAGAGCTTCGCTGAGAAGCTCACCGCCAAGAGCGCGCCGGCGGCCAAGTAATCGACGTTTCCCTAGCGGTGGCCGTGGGGTTCCTCCCCCCCCTCCCACGGCCACCGCGCCTTGTTTCGCCTTCGGTCCACTCAGTACGATACGGTGCAAAGAGCGCGCCGCAACCGCTGCGGTGCGCGACTAGAAGGTCGTGACAGTGGCTGAAGAGACCGCGAAGACCGAATCGACGCTCGTCGAGCGCTGGCTCGCCGAGCAACAGCAATGGCAACGCACGTTGCTGACCTACCTCGACTCGGTGGTCAAAAACGACGACTTTCTCGTCCACCTGGGCAATGCCATGCGCGGCTCACTGCTCGCCGGCAAACCTTATCCATCGGCCCCCGCCGCCGGCGCCGCAACTCCCGAGAACGCCGCCGACGACCGGTTGGATCGAGTGCTATTCGCGCTCCACGAGCTCCAAGGGCAGGTACAAGACTTGCGGTTGACGCTCGAGGAGCTCAGTAACCGCGACAAGAAGCGCGGCAAGAAGAGCAAATCGGGGAAGCACAAGGACACCGAGTGAGCGACAGCGGGCCGGAGGCTCCGCCGGATCCGCAGCGCGAGCGTGAGCTCGAGGCGCTGCTTGCGCTGTCCCGCCGCGGCCGCGCCAAGCTCGAGCGGCTGCATGAGGTGCTCACGTCGCCCGGCCATTTCGGTACCGGCGCCACGCCGTCGACCGTCGTTTATCGGGAGAACAAGTTGCGCCTGTTGCGGTTGCTCGACGAGTCGGGTCAACCGCGCCGTGGGCCGCCCGTGCTGTTCGTGCCTGCTCCGGTCAGCCGCTATTTCATCATGGACTTGCTCCCGGGCCGCTCGTTCGCGGGCTTCGTCGCCGCCGCGGGATTCGACGTCTATATCGCCGACTTCGGCACGCCGACGCGCGAGGATCGCTTTGCCGACCTCGCTTACTACGTCGATGGACTCGTGCGCCGCTGCGTGCGCACCGTCGCCGCTTTGACGGGCGAGTCGAGCGTCAACATCGTCGGCTACTGCCTCGGCGGCACGTTGTCGCTGCTGTACGCGGCTCTGTATCCCTCCACCGTAAAGCGCCTCGTGCTGCTCACCACCACGGTCGACGGCGACGTGCAAGGTGGTATCGCCTGGGTTGCGCACCGCATGGGCTTGGCTGGTGAGAGTTACGACGAGCCGCGGCTCGTGCCGGCGGCCGAGGTCAAGAGTTGGTTCGAAATGCTGTCGCCGGGCTCGAACAGCGTCGTCGGCCGAGTCAGCGATCTCTGGGATCGACTCGATGACCCGGCGGACCGGCTGCGCGAGGTGCGGACGATGGCGAGCTGGGTCGACGACGTGGTTCCGGCGCCCGGACGACTATTGGCTGAGCTTTACCGTAAGTTCGGACCGGGTGTGAATGGTTTGATGGCCGGCACAGCGACGGTGGGCGACCGGCTGATAGACTTCGCCCAGCTATCCATGCCGGTGCTGGCGGTGTCCGCGGAAAAGGACA
>Ga0137452_1000673_pt1 | contig 10347 bp, 6 predicted proteins | sample EasRivERMGT513_2_FD_102312 | JGI IMG/M metagenome (GOLD analysis project Ga0137452, IMG submission 102312) | Soil microbial communities from meander-bound floodplain in the East River, Colorado, USA - East River MetaG ERMGT513_2 | ecosystem: Environmental > Terrestrial > Soil > Floodplain ...
ACGTCACCTGCGCGCCGGTGAGCACGCCGCCGGAACACGTGCTTCCGCAGCTGATGCCCGCGAGCGGCGCAATGACCGAGCCCGACCCGTTGCCTGACTTCGCGACGGTCAGCGTGAAGCCGCTCGTGTCCTCGGTCGTCGAGAACGTGAAGTCCGGCGACACGCCCGTCAAGTTCACGTTGTTCCGCGACTTCACGCGGTAGTGATACAGCGTGCTCGGCTGCAATCCGGTGAGCGTGTAGCCGTGCGACGTGACCATCAGCGGGTCGACCGCGGTCGTGGCGCCGTATGCGGTCGTCGTTCCGTACTCAATCTGCGAGTCCGCTGACTGGTTCGTGCTCCAGGTAATGGTTGCGCTGTTCTTCTTCTTGTTCGACGAGCTCACGCCGCTGATGCTCGGCGGCCCGACGGTCGTGAACGTGAAGTCCGCCGACGTGGCCAGCAGTCCCAGCGAGTTCCGCGACTTCACGCGGTAGTGGTACAGCGTCTGCGACGAGAGTCCGGACAACGCCTGGCTGTGCGAGGTCGCCATCGTGGCGTTGAGCGTCGTCGAGCTGCCGTAGTTCGTCGTCGTGCCGTAGTCGACCTGCGTGTCCGCGGCCTGGTTCGTCGTCCAGATGATGTTCGCGGCCGAGCCGGTGACCGACGTGGCGCTGACAGCGGAAATCGTTGGAGGACCGACGGTCGTAAAGCTGAAGTTGCCCGAGTTCGTGAGCAGACCTGCCGCGTTACGCGACTTCACACGGTAGTTGTAGGTCGTGCCCGGCGCCAGACCGGACAGGCCCTGGCTGTGCGACGTCACAAGCGTCGCGTCGAGCGTCGTGGTGCTGCCGTACGACGTCGTCGTGCCGTAATCGATCTGCGAGTCCGCAGCCTGGTTCGTCGTCCAGCTCACCGTCGCGGTTGACGATCCGACGTTTGAGCTCGCGACACCGGAGATCGCCGGCGCGGACGCCGTCTGGAACGTGAAGTCCCCGGAGTTCGTGAGCGCGCCCTGTGGATTCCTCGACTTGACGCGATAGTGATACGTCGTGGCCTGCGACAAGCCCGTCAGCCCCTGGCTGTGCGACGTGACCATCGAGTTGTTGAGCGTCGTCGAGCTGCCATAGTTCGTCGTCGTGCCGTAGTCGACCTGCGTGTCCGCGGCCTGGTCCGTGGTCCACGTGATCGTGGCGCCGGAGCCTGTGATCGATGACGCGGTGACAGCGGAGATCGCCGGCGGCGTCGTCGGGAGGAACGTGCCGTCGGCCGACGTCGAGACCAGCGACTGCGCGTTCATCGACCGCACGCGGAAGTGATAGGTCGTGTTCATCACCAGGCCACTCACTGTCACGACGTGCGATGTGACCATCGACGAGTTCAGCGTGGTCGTGCTGCCGTACGCCGTTGTCGTGCCGTATTCGACCTGCGAGTCCGAGGCCTGATTGGTCGACCAGTTGACCTGGACGGACGTGCCCGTGACGTTCGAGATCGTGATGGCCGAGATGGCCGGCGGTCCGATCGTCGAGAACGTGAAGTCACTGGAGTTGGTGATCTGGTTCGAGGCGTTACGCGACTTGACCCGGTAGTGATACAGCGTGCCGGCCGTCAAACCGGTCAGCCCCTGGCTGTGCGATGTCACCATCGTCGCATTCAGCGTCGTCGACGTGCCGTACGCGGTGGTCGTGCCGTAGTCCACCTGCGTGTCCGACGCCTGGTTCGTCGTCCAGGCGATCGTGGCCGACGTCGCGGTGATGCTGGAGGCCGACACTGCGGAGATTGCGGGGCCGTTGTTCGTGACGGTCACCGCGACGCCCGAGGACGTCGTCGTGTTGCCCGCCGCATCGCGCGCGGTCGCCGTGATGGAGTAGTTCCCATCCGCAACGCCCGTCGAGTTCCAGTTGATTGAGTAGGGGGCCGACGTGTCTTCGCTGCCGATGTTGGAGCCGTTTGCCTTGAACTGCACGCCCACAACCGCCGTGTCGTCGTCTGCGTCAGCCGAGACCGTGATGGTGCCTGCGACTCCGCCGGCGGCCGGCGCGGTCATCGATACGGTGGGTGGCGTCGTGTCACCGCCGCCACCGCCGCCGCCTGCGGCGCCGAAATTAACCGCGTAGATGTCGCTGCCGCCGGACTGGTTGTAGTTCGACGCCCACCCGATGTACTCACCGCCCCAGGACGACGTCAGCCGCGGCTGGTACGAATAGTCACCGCTGATTCCGCGCGATCGGTGGTGAGCCAGCCGGCGAATCTCGCCGGTCAGGACGTTGATCCCGACGATTTCCTGCTTGTACGACACCCAGCCCGAAACGCCGCTGTTGAAAGCCTCCGGGTGGGTTTCGTAGGACACGAACGCCCAGTCCTTGAGAGCGCCCTTCCCGACGGTCGTGAAGTGTTTTTCCTGCGTCCAGTCGTCGGTCTTGAGCAGCCTGTTGCCGGCCATGTTGCGCTGCGCATCTTCGGACTTGCCGGCAGCGTTGTTGTCGGCGGGGATCGCCCAGACTTCGTCGTGGTTGTTGCAGTTGGCGACGATGCCGTAGTCGATGCCGTTCGACGCCGACATGAAACTCGCGTGGTCGCCGCAGAGGCCGTCCCAGAAGATGACTTGCGGCCCGATGGATTTGTTGACGTGATCGAGCTTCCAGCTGCGCGCCTGGTTGCTCCAGTACCCGATGATGTGATTGCCGGAGGGCGCCATGCCGATCCAGCCACCGCCGCCGCCGGCCGGCGCCGTTCCGCTGTACGCGGTCATGTTCGTCGTGTCGACGACCTTCACCGAGCCACCCGTCGCGACGATGAAGAAACGGCCGTCGCTGCTCATCCAGTTGACGCTCTGGCCGAGCGAGTCGATCGAACCGGAGGCCGTGTAAAAGGTGGACTCTGTCTTCGCGCCGTTCGCGCCGAGGACGACTTTCTTGATGGTCGATCCGCTGTAGTAGTAGTAGACGTTCGGATCGACCGGATCGAAGCCGGCGTCACCGGTGATCCCGCCGCGGCTGACCGTGTGCGTCACCGCGCCCGTCAGGATGTTGATGATCTGCGGGCCGTGATTGAACTTGGTGGCGTCCGCATTCCACAGCATGTTGCGGCCGTAGATGTCGTCGGGCGCCCGGTCGCCGGAGATTCGACGCACCGTTGTGCCGAACACCGGATCGGTGTACGGCGCAGCGACCGCCGGAAAGAATGAGTTGTAGGCAAAGGTGCCGGAGGTCGGCGGTGGATGCGACGCGGTGTCCGTCAAGCCTGGTAGACCTGACTGCGCGTCGAGACGCGGCAGAACCGTGAGCGCGACTGCGCCGAGGAACGCCGTCGTGACGACTACGCGACCGAGCGATGTGAATCGAAGCGACATGTCCATCCACCAATCTGATCGAGCGACCGTTTGGTCCAAGTGCCAAAGTTGCGCTCGAGGTGCCGACGCCTCCCAGTGGCAAGAGGTATACCAACCAGTTCCGAGATCGCCCCGATCGGCGCTGAACGTCGCAGATCGTCGGTCTCAATGACAGATCTCTCCGGAAATCTCGCGTCGTTGTGACGTTTTTGCTACAGAGGTGACGCGTGGATCACACTTGCAATCACGGTCATGTCCGCGGGCACGACAAGTCTTGTCGTGCGGATATACATCGACCAGCGCCGGATCGGACTGTCAAGGGGGCGCGTGGCGGCACAAGCCGCGCGCGCGACCAAGGCTGGTGGGATGAGTTTCGGATTCGGAATTTTCGGGCTGGTCGCGGGTCCGTCGACTATCGAGACGATTTCGCTGTGGGATCGGACGCGAACCGCCCGGGCGCAGCGCCGAACGCGACCGCATAGATATCTGCGCCGCCTGGCCGATTGAAGTTCGAGGCCCACGCGACGTACTCACCGCCCCAGGACGACGTGACGCGCGGCTCGTAGCCGTACTCGGCCGGCACGTCGCGCGACCGATGATGCGCAAGACGCCGCATCTCGCCGGTCAGGATGTTGAAGCCGACGATCTCCTGGCGCAACACGGGCCAGGTGGGTGGGACAGTCGAATCGAAGCCGTCGGGTTGCCCCGCGCAGGCGCCGCACTCAAATGATACAAAGACCCAGTCGCGGAGCGGGCCGCGCGCGACGGACGAGAAGTGCTTGCCGTTCTCCCATGGCGAGAGCGCGGTCAGGAGCTTGTTCCCGGACATGCCCCGCTGTTTATCCTCAGACTTGCCGGCGGCATTGTTGTCGACGTTGACGCGCCAGATTTCGTCGCGGTTGTGGCAGTTGCAGACGATGGCGTAATCCTCCCCATCGGAGCCTGAGGCCGCAACGGCGTGGTCACCGCACAGCTTGTCCCAGAAGATGACCTGCGAACCGACGGACTTGCGGACCTTGTCTATCTTCCAGCTGCGTCCCGAATCGGCCCAGTATCCGACCGCGTGATTGCCTGACGGCGCGATGCCGAGCCAGCCGCCGCCGCTGGGGGCGGTGATCGTCCCGCGGTAGGTGGTCATCGTGGCCTTCTCGACGACCTTCACAGATCCGCCGGCGTTCACCATGAACAGGCTGCCGTCACCGCTCCACCAGTTGACGCTCCCGCCGAGCCCCGCAATGGACTCCGACGCCGTATAGAACGTGGACTCGGTGGTGGTGCGATCGTCGTTGAGCACGACTCTCTTGATCGTCGAGCCGGCGAAGTAGTAGTAGACATTCGGGTCGACGGGATCGAATCCGCTGTCGCCCGACACGCTGCCGAGCGGCACCGTGTAGGTGACCTTGCCGGTCGCCACGTCGATCACGCTGGAACCGTGCACGTAGCGTGTGCCGTCCGCGTTGAACGCCATGTTCTTCGCGTAGATGTCATCGAACTTGCGATCGCTCGAGAGACGCTTGATCGTCGTGCCAAACACGGGATCGACGTAGCTGGCACCCGCGGCAGGGATGAATGTGTTGAAGGCGAACTCACCCGACTCCGGTGGGGGATGCGCGACGATGTCCGTCAGCCCCGGCAGGACGCCGACGTCCACGTGTTGCTCGACTCTCGACGCAGGGCGCAGGACGAACCATCCAGCCGCGAGCGCGGCAACAATGGTGCTTCCGACGATTGAACTGCGGAGAGACATATCGCTAGGGTACTCTATGATTCGTGTGTCCCGAGACGATGGCCGCGCGCGAACAGAGCTGGTGGGACAGCTTCCGGATTCGATTCAAGGCCAGGAACTACGGCCGCGTGGTTTCGAATCGGCTGATCTCCGAGCTGGTCGCGATCCTGTCGCTCATTCGATACACGCTGCCGGTTGAACCGCGCTCGAAGCGCCTGGCGGCGCTGCTCACCGCGTGCAAACGTACTTACCGACCAGGATTGCAGCGCTACCTCAAGAAGGAGCTCGCGCCGCTGCTCGAAGCACCGGCGTGTCAGGTGTGGACGGAGCACTCGATCGGTCTCGCCCGGTACGACAGCAGTTTCGGCGACATCAACAAGAAGGGGCTGACAACGAGTCTCCTCCTCAAGGCGCCGGGACCGAACGGTGAGAAGGGCGTGTTGTACTCCTCGTTCGAGTACAACTGGCTGCGGCTCATCAAGCACCACGATGCAAAGGCGTTTTTCGATCGGTACTACCTCGTCGGCGCCTCATCGGGGTTGACGCCCGATTACGTCGCGTTCGCGCATCTGGCTGGCTCGTCGAAGGACCCCATCTTCATCGGCATTTCGAACACGAGGCACATGCAGTCGTTCGACGTGGCGGCGCCGGTCATCCAGGCCGTGCCGCTCATGGCCTGTGACTGGATCGATCCGGCCGACTACGTAGTCAAGCCTCGCAACGAGCGCACGATCGATATCGTGATGGTGGCCAACTGGCTGCGTCTCAAGCGGCATTGGCTCCTGTTCGAAGCCTTGCGCACCATGCGGCCGGACCTTCGCATCGTGCTGATCGGCCGGAACGGTGACGGACGGACCAACGAGGATCTTCGTGCCGAGGCTCGGGCCTTCGGCGTCCGTCAGTCCATCGAGATCCTGAACGAGATCAGCGTCGAAGAGGTGCGGCGCCATCAGAGCGATTCCCGCATCTCGCTCCTGTTCAGCAACCGCGAAGGATCGTGCGTGGCGCCCGTCGAATCGATGTTCGCCGACACGCCCGTCGCGATGATGGCCGACGGCGAGGTGGGCTCGAAGGCCTACATTAATAAGGATACGGGGATCCTGGTGGAGCGGGCAGGGCTCGGGCGCACGCTGAGCGAGTTCCTGGAACGCCGCGAGACCTATCGGCCGCGCGAGTGGGCGCTCGCCAACGTGACCTGCCATCACTCGTCACAGAAGCTCAATGCAGTTCTGCGCGAGTACGCGCAGCGGGCCGGGCACGCCTGGACGACCGACATCGCGCCGCTCTGCTGGCGTTATGTGCCGCGTCATGTAAATGCTGCCGATGACGTTCGGCTCGCGCCGGGCGTCGAGGAACTGCGTTCGACGCTCGGCATCGAGCTCGTCAAGTGGGAATACAAACCGAAGGCGAAACCGCCCGTGCTGTCAGCGGCTGCGCAGTAACGGCCCGGGCGACCAGCGCCCGGCAGGCGGGTCGAGGAACTCCGTGAGGTCCAGGCGCTTGCACACTTCTTCGATGGAATAGTTCAGGTCGATCTCGATCCCCATGTTGCGCATCGGCCCTTCCTGGCTGACGCGCTTGTAGTCCTTTTCGCGATTGATCGACGTGCAGTGACCTTCCACGAGTGGCGGTAGCGGGATTTCCCTGCCCCGGCCGCCATAGTGCTTCTTCCAGTAGTAGGCGCCGAAGCCATGGTCTGGAAGGCCCTGCCGGCGTCTTCGTTCTTCAGGATCCCTGGGGCAGTTCGGGTGGGCGAAGAATGGCCGCCACCAGCCACAGCCGTGGTCCCACTGTGACTTGCTGGCGCCGCGAGTGACGCAGGCCGCCAGCTCCCAGTACCGGTGATGCTTCTGGCTGAACATGTATCGGCGGCCGCCCGTGTCCTTCACGCCGGCCATCTCGCCGTCCTCCAGACTCTCGTAGAGGCGTGCCAGTTCCTGCATCTTCGACATCCGGCAGAGCAGGTCCGAGTGCCAGAACGCGAACCGATCCGCGAACATGAAGATGAACTCGAGCGGGAAGTGCGAGTACATGATCGGGTACTTGAACCGGTCATTGAACTCGACGTAGACCGCGCCCGGGATCACGCGAGGCTTGGAATAACGCGGATCGCGGCCGACGACCGGCGTCCAGCCGACGGCCTCGACGAGCCGCTGCTGGAGCACGCACCAGCGTTCGCTGACGTTCCAGCAGAGCCAGGGCTTCTCGATGCCCTTCATCTCTTTCGCCCAGTCTTCTGCGGCCTTGAAGAGCAGGTCGTGCGGCTTATCGTAGGCGAGCCAGTCCCCGGCGCCCGGATTGGACTCGTAGATCTCGATCTGCTTTTCCTTCGGTTCGGCCTTCTTGAACAACCCCGACAACATCATGCCTCCCCGCGATGGGCGTGCGCGCTACGCTCGGATCACGCCGCGGCGAATCGCGTATCGCACCAGCCCGGCCGTCTCGTGGATCTCCAGCTTCCGCATGATCTTCGTGCGGTGAGTCTCCGCCGTCTTGACGCTGAGGCCGAGGACCATCGCGACCTCTTTGGTGGTCTTGCCTTCGGCCACGAGCTGCAGCACCTGACGCTCGCGGGGAGTGAGCGGGTCAGCCGGCATCGCCGTGCCTGACAGATACGCGTCCACCAGTGTTCGCGAGATGCCCGGGCTCAAGTACACGCCGTTCTGGAGGATCTCACGAATCGCGCGGACGAGATCGGCTGCGGCCTGCGTCTTGATGACGTACCCGCGGAGGCCGCTCCGCAGGGCTTCAAGAACATACTGATCCTCGGTGTACATCGTCAACAGGATCGTCCGCGTCGCGGGTGACACCCGTTGAATCTGTGTGGCGGCGTCGAGGCCGTTCAGCAACGGCATGACGAAGTCGAGCACGACCACGTCCGGCTTGAGGCGTTCAGCCAGCTGGACGGCTTCGCGGCCGTCGGCGGCCTCGCCGACCACGTCGAACCGTTCGCGCTCGAGCAGGACGCGAAGGCCCTGTCGGAAAATCTGATGGTCGTCGGCAAGAAGCACAGTGACTGGCACGGTTAACCCTCCAAAGGAAGTTCAAAATCGACGGACGTTCCGCGACCGGGTCGCGAGGTGACTTGCAAGCGGCCGCCTACAGCGAGCAGGCGTTCGCGCATGCCGATCAGGCCGAGGCCCTTGCCGCCGTGGCGGCGGGCCTGCTGCGCCTGATCGAAGCCGTCGCCGTCGTCGCGGATGTGGCCGCGGAGGCGATGACCGATGCGCTCGATCTTGACGGTGACATTGCGCGCATGAGCATGGCGCATGACATTCGTCAGGCCTTCCTGCACAACGCGATACAACGCGGTTTCAGTTTCCGGATTCAGCCGGCCGCGCGTCGAGCCGCTGACGGCGACGCGCAGTCCGCCGCGCTTCGACACGCCCGTCGCCAGCAGCTGGCACGCGGGAATCAGGCCGAGCTCGTCGAGCATGCTGGGATGCAGCTCGTGCGCGAGCCGGCGGATCTGATCGTCGACCTGGTCGAGGAGCGTGCGCAGATCTTCGACACGACGGCGGCCCGCGGGTGGCAGCTCCGCGGCGATTTCGGCGATGCGCAGGTAGACAGACGCGAGCAACTGCCCGGCCTCGTCGTGCAGTCCGTGCGCAATGCGCTTGGCTTTTGCCTCGAGGCCGTTGTTGATGTAGCGCAATGCCGACTGGGCGTTGCGACGATCGGAGATATCGCGGGCAATGCCCTGGACGCCGGCGATGCGGCCGCTCTCGTAGAGCGGGCGAGTGCTGACTTCAACCGGAACGCGCTTGCCGTCGCGCGTCATGATGTCGAGCTCGTAGCGTTGACGCGCCTCCGTGACCCCGAAGCGGAGCGGACGCCGCCGGCGCGCCGGGCGCGTGTCATCCGGCGCAATCAGCGACGCGAGCTTGAGGGTAAGCGCTTCATCCCGCGTGAAGCCGCTCAGCCGTTCGCCGGCGGCGTTGATCGACGTCATCCGGCCATGCAGGTCCGTCGTGAAGATCGCGTCGTTGGCATTCTCGAAGAGATCGCGGTAACGGTCGTCGCTCGTCTTGAGCGCGCTGTTCGCCGTCTGAAATCCGCGATGCACCATCTCGAAGGGCGTGAGGCATTCGACGAGCAGCCGGCCGGCAGCCTCGACCGCGTCGGGCATCATCGACGGCGCGTGGGCCTCGAGATGCCGGGCCAGCAGACGATTGTGCAGCTCGACCATGTCGAGCAAGCCGAGGCCCCTGACGAGCGCCTCGCGCCCGAGCTCATGGGCAGCGAGCAGCGTCGCTTCCTCGAATCCGGTGAAGCAGCGGCCCAGCAGAATGTCGTAGGCGCTTTCAACGCCCGGCATGACCTCGGCTGGGGAGCGGCTGGCGAGAGGGGCCACTATCAACGTTTCCACTTCCTGGCGATGACGGTTGTGCCCATGCCGGGCGCCGAGCAAATCTCGAAGTCGTCCATCAGCCGCTTCACGCCGGGCAACCCGAGCCCGAGCCTGCCGGCCGTGGAGAATCCATCCTGAAGCGCCTGCGGAATGTCTGCGATGCCCGGACCGTTGTCCTTGGCGACGATCGACACGCCGTGCTTGTCGTCCTGCTGGACCAGGGAAACTGTGATGTCGCCGGCCTCTGCGTAGAGCAGCGCATTACGCGCCAGCTCGGAGACTGCCGTGACGACCATCGCGAGATCGGCGGCACGCAGACCTGCCGACGTGGCGAGCCGGCGCGCGTGCCGTCGTGCATCAACAATGGCCCGATCGGAATCGATGTGGATCCGAACTTCCTCAGGAGTGGTGGAACTCGCCGCCGGCGGAGTCGCGCGAGATGCGCGGCGCCAGCCGTTCGACGGTGTCTCGCTGCGCGCGCGATCGTTCCGGCCGTGCACCGGAGTCAACCCCGACGCCATGCGGTGAGATCCGTTCGCGCGATACGGTCCTGCCACGCTGCCCTCCACACCCATTCACCACGCCGGATCGCGGGGAGAATTCCGTCGAGATCCAGTGGAACATTCCGGTCCAGTAGGGTCAATGAATGAGTGGAGCAGCTACGGACTTTTTCGACATGCGAATGGTGTAAGTGCGACGCATTGTGTAAGGGACGCTCATCGATTCGTCAGCTGGTGCTCATCGCTGCACGTCGATCGCGACCAAAGCGTCAGAAATGCCGCCGGTCGCAGCGCGCGTGTTGCGGAGATTCGTGTAGTAATCGGCACGGCGATGCCTGAGCGTCGGCATCTGCGCAGCCGTTCGATAGACCTGAGCGTGTGTGACGTTTTTGATACAAGCGAGCGGGAGACAAGACGCGAAGGAGGCGAAGACGCGAAGGGCCGAAAAAATAAAACGCGG
>Ga0137452_1000677_pt1 | contig 10306 bp, 13 predicted proteins | sample EasRivERMGT513_2_FD_102312 | JGI IMG/M metagenome (GOLD analysis project Ga0137452, IMG submission 102312) | Soil microbial communities from meander-bound floodplain in the East River, Colorado, USA - East River MetaG ERMGT513_2 | ecosystem: Environmental > Terrestrial > Soil > Floodplain ...
AAGCGCTTCAGGGTTTCGGGCAGCTTGAGGTAGCGGGCCATCTCCGTGGTGAGCTTGTTGACGATCGCCGGCGGCGTACCCGCGGGCGCGCCGACGGCCCACCAATTGTTCGCCTCGTAGCCGGCCACGCCCGCTTCGGCGATGGTCGGCAGGTCGGGCGCCGCGGCCGCACGCTTCGCCCCGGTCGTCGCGAGCGCTCTCACCCTTCCCGACGGCCCCATGAACGGCAGGGTCTGGATCAGCGAGCCGAGATTGACCTGCGCCTGTCCGCCCATGACGTCCACCAACGCGGGAAACCCGCCCTTATAGATCACGGTCACCATCTTCATGCCGGACATGTAATTGAAACTCTCGGAGGCGAAGTAGGCGAATCCGCCCGAAGTGGCCAGCGTCAGCTTGCCGGGATTGGCCCGGCCATACGCGATCAGTTCCTTCGCGCTGTTGACCTTGAGCCCCGGGTAGACCGACAGCACACTGGGTCCATACCCGAGCTTGCCGATCCATGCGAATGAATTGAGCGCGTCGTAAGGCAGCTTGCTCCGTGTCCCTCCGTGCACCGAGTGCGCGGCCGAAATGAACAGCAGCGTGTGTCCATCGGGGCGCGCGTGTGCCGCGATGTCGGTGGCGATGATGCCTTCCGCGCCTCCGCGATTGTCCACGATGAACTGCTGGCCGAGCCGCTCGGTGAGATATTGGGCGAAGTAGCGGGCCATGATGTCGTTGCTGCCACCCGGCGGGAACGGCACCAGCAGCCGGACAGACCGCGACGGATACCCCTGCGCGGAATCCTTCGCCGCGCCCCCCTCCGCTGCCTGGACGCCGCCCGTCGCGAGCAGCATGGCAAAACATGTCGCGATGACTGGTTTCACGTTCACTACCCTCCGTGTGCCCCGCGCCAATCTTACGCCTGCGGCGTGATGGGTGGCAGGCACAGCCGAAGGCGAAAGGCGAAAGTAACACCGGTTTTCTGGCATCGACATCAGGTTTTAAGTCCTCCTTTCGACTTTCGACTTTCGCCTTGTCTTACAGGTGGCGTAAGATTGCGGGATACCCCGGTCGCCAGAAATCGGGGGCTCAGCGCATCCGAGTCTATTCAAGGGAGGGGCCCAGCATGTCATCGCACGACCGCAACATGTATCGCCGCCGTTTTCTGCAATTCCTCGCCGGTAGCCCGCTGCTCGCCTACGGCGGGCTCGAGGCCCTGAGCGCCGACGGCCCCAAGGCGGGCATCAAGCTGCCCGATCCCATCATGTGGGCGCCACTCAGGACCGAAGACCTGATCAAGACGCCCAAAGAAGCAATCAACGTGTTCGATTTCGAGCCGGTAATGCGCCAAAACGTGCCGCCCGCGCATTTCGGCTACATGGCTTCCGGGATAGACGACGAGGTCACGCTGCGAGCGAACCGCGAGGGCTTCCTCAAGTTCCAGCTGCGCCCGCGCCGGCTCGTGGACGTCAGCAAAGTGGACATGAGCACTGAGATACTCGGCGTGAAATACGACACCCCGATCATCCTTGCGCCGGTCGGCGGCCAGAAGTCTTTCCATCCCGAGGGCGAGGTTGCCGTCGCCAGGGGCGCAAGAGCCGGCAACCACCTGCAGATACTCTCAACTTCCACGAACAGCGGGCCCGAGGAGGTCATCGCGGCGCGCGGCGCTCCGATCTGGTTTCAGCTCTACGCCACCAACCGGTGGGAAGTCGCCAGAGCCTTCGTGATGCGCGCGGAAAAAGCCGGATGCCTCGCCGTCGCGGTGACGGTGGACCGCAGCGGCGGCCGCAACCAGGAGACCCTGTTCCGGCTGCGCCCCACCGACACGCGCGATTGCAACGTTTGCCATGACCGGAGCAGCCAGGAAGCCCAACGCAAGCGCCGGGCCATGTATCAAACCCAGGGAGTCGATCTCACCGGGCTCACCAACACCCAGTCGTCCGCCATGACCTGGGATTTCATGAAACGGCTGCGCGACACTACCAAGATGAAGATCGTGATCAAGGGCATACTGGCGTCCGAAGATGCCGAGCTCGCTGTTCAAAATGGCGTCGACGCGATCATCGTCTCCAACCACGGCGCGCGCAGCGAGGATTCGGGGCGCTCGACCATCGACGCGCTGCCGGAAATCGTCGAGGCCGTGAACGGCCGCCTGCCGATACTGATCGACAGCGGCTTCCGCCGCGGCACCGACATCGTCAAGGCGCTGTGCATGGGCGCGACCGGTGTGTGCGTCGGCCGGCCGTACATCTGGGGTCTGGGTGCTTTTGGGCAGCCCGGCGTCGAGCGCGTGCTCGAGCTGCTGCGCATCGAACTGCGCGCCGCGATGCAGCAGGTCGGCGCGCCGACGATCAAGCGCCTGGTGCCGGCGATGGTGCGGCGGGCCTGAGAACCCGGTGTCTTGACGACCGGGCGCCGGAAGCCCCATCCTGTAAGCTGAGATGGGTTTTTCGCAATCAACCTGGGAGGAGAAAAAAATGAAACGCAAATCAGTAATCGCAACGGGGCTGCTTGCCTTTGCATTGACCGTGGCTGGCTGCGCAACCGTGCAGTCGCTTACAGGAACCGGGTGGACCACCTTGCTCGACGGCCCCAAGGGGTTCGATGACTTCGACCGCGTCGGCTCGTCCAACTGGGCGGTAGTGGACGGCATCGTCCAGGCCGACAAGAAGGCCAGCAAGGAAAACGGCTTCCTGGTGTCAAAGAAATCCTACACCGACTTCCAGATCCGGGTCGAGTTCTGGTCCAGCGACGACGCCAACAGCGGCATTTTCATGCGCTGCGCCAATCCCAAGGTCATCACCGACAAGAGCTGCTACGAGGCGAACATCTACGACCAGCGCAAGGACCCCTCCTTCGGCACGGGCGGCATCGTCCACCACGCCAAGATCATCGGGCCCATGCAGAAGGCGGGCGGAAAATGGAACTTGTATGAGATCACCGCCAAGGGCCCCAACATCGTCGTTGTGCTCAACGGCGTCAAGACTTCCGAACTCAATCACACCCAGTTCGCCAGCGGGCCGATCGCGCTCCAGCATGGCGCGGGGGTAATCAAGTTCCGGAAGGTGGAGATCAAGCCGCTCTAAGAAAAATGGGGGCCACGGCCCCCATTTTTCGGTGATGAGTGATGAGTCTCCCGCGCTGCGGGGGATCATACTTTCGCCTTCCGACTTTCGCCTTTGAGGCCGCGCCGGCCTTACTCCGGCTTCATGCCGGACTCCCTGATGACCTTCCCCCACTTCGCGACTTCGCTGCGGACCTTCTCACCGAACTGCTCGGGCGTGGAGCCGGCCGGCTCAAGGTCGGTGGTGGAGAACCGCTCCTTCACTTCGGAATTCGCGAGCGCTTTCGTCGCGGCCCCATTCAACCGGGATACGATGTCCCTCGGCGTGCCGGCCGGCACCATCAGGCCGTACCACGAAGTCACGTCGTAGCCGGGCACGCCGGACTCGGCGAGCGTCGGAACGGCGGGAGCTATAGGCGAGCGCTGTGCGCTGGTGACTGCGATGGCGCGGAGCTTTCCGGCCCTGACCTGCGGCAGCGCGGCGCTGGTGGACGGGTAGCCAACGGATACCTCGCCGCTCAACAGGGCGGTGATGGCCTGCGGCGTGCCCTTGTAAGTGATCTCCGTCATGCGGGTGCCCGTCTCACTGTCGAATAGCTTCGCCGCCAGCCTGATCGCCGCGCCGGACGTGGCGACGTTGAGCTCGCCCGGCCGCTTCTTTGCGAGCGCAATCAGCTCCTGCGCCGACTTCACCGGCAGCGAGGGGTGCGTCGCCAGCACAAACGAGCCGCTCGCGAGCAACGTCACCGGCGCGAAGTCCCTGACCAGGTCGTAGCCGAGCTTGCCGTAGAGCGTCATGCTGATCGAGTGGGCGATGTTGCCCATCATCAAAGTGTAGCCGTCCGGCGGCGACTTCGCGGCAACCTCCGCGCCGAGATTACCCGCCGCGCCGGCACGGTTGTCGATCACCACCTGCTGCCCGAGCGCCGCCGCAAACTGCGGCTGCACGAAGCGCGCGACCGTGTCGTTGCCGCTGCCCGCTGGGAACGGCACGATCAGGCGCACGGTCCTGGTCGGGTACTGCGCATGGACCGGCGCTATGCCCGCCAACGCAAGGGCAAGCGCGATCCAGGTCTTTTTTTTCATCGCCTCTTCCTCGGATAGTTCGCCCGTCTGTCTGACATGCCAACGGTTTTCCAGTATGCCATGAGCGCTCGTAAGACAGAAAAGCCGAGCGGCACAGCAAAAAGAAGCTTTGGCGATCTCGAGGTACTGGCCGGCTCAGCTCTTCAGCCGGTAACCGGTCCTGAAGATCCAGGACACGGCGACCAGGCAGGCCAGGAAGAAACCCAGCGTCGCCGCCAGGCTGACCCCGACGCTAACGTCCGACATTCCGTAAAAGCTCCAGCGGAAGCCGCTGATCAGGTAGACCACCGGGTTGAAGAGGCTGAACGTGCGCCACGCCGGCGGCAGCATGTCGATCGAATAGAAGGCGCCGCCGAGGAAGGTGAGCGGCGTGATGACCAGCATGGGGATGAACTGCAGCTGCTCGAAGCCGTTTGCCCAGATGCCGATGATAAATCCGAACAGGCTGAAGGTCGCCGCCGTCAGCACCAGGAAGGCGAACATCCACACCGGGTGCGCAATCTGGATCGGCACGAACACGCTCGCCGTGGCGAGGATGACCAGCCCCACGACGACCGACTTGGTCGCCGCCGCCCCGACGTAGCCAAGGACCATCTCGACCGGGGACAGCGGCGCGGACAGCACCTCGTAGATGGTACCGGTGAACCGCGGCAGGTAGATGCCGAAGGAGGCATTGTTGAGGCTCTCGGTGAAGAGCGACAGCATGATCAGCCCGGGGACGATGAAAGCGCCGTAGGGCACGCCGCCCACGCCGCCCATGCTCGGTCCGATCGCGGCGCCGAACACGATGAAGTACAGCGACGTGATGATCACCGGCGTTACCAGGCTCTGCCACACGGTGCGCCGGAAGCGTGCCAGCTCGAATTTGAAGATCGCAATAACGGCGTGACGGTTGAAGCCCGGGTTCATGATTTTTCGCTCACCAGGCTGACGAAAATATCCTCGAGCGAACTCTGGCTGGTGTTGAGGTCCTTGTAGACTATCCCCAGCTCGCCCAGGCGCCGCAGCAGCGACGCGATTCCGGCGCGGGTTTCGCCGGCATCGAAGGTGTACTCCAGATCGTTGCCGTCGTTCTTCAGGGCGAGATGCCAGTCGCCCAGCGCCGTGGGAATCTCCGCCAGCGGCTCCTGCAGATGGAGGGTGAGCTGCTTCTTGCCGAGCTTCTTCATCAGCGTGGTCTTCTCCTCGACCACGATCAGCCTGCCCTTGCTGATCACGCCGATGCGGTCGGCCATCTCCTCAGCCTCGTCTATGTAGTGCGTGGTCAGGATGATAGTGACGCCGCTCGCGCGCAGGCCGCGCACCAGGCCCCACATGTCGCGGCGCAGTTCCACGTCCACGCCGGCCGTCGGCTCGTCGAGGAACAGGATCTCCGGCTCGTGCGCGAGCGCCTTGGCGATCAGCACGCGCCGCTTCATGCCGCCCGAGAGCGTCATGATCCTGTCGTCGCGCTTCTCCCACAGCGACAGGTCGCGCAGCACCTTTTCTAGGTGCGCCGGGGCCGGTGCGCGCCCGAACAGGCCACGGCTGAAACCGACCGCCCCCCACGCCGTTCCGAACATGTCGGTGTGCAGCTCCTGCGGCACCAGGCCGATCTTCGAGCGGGTCACGCGGTAGTCGCGCCGGATGTCGCAGCCGTCAACCAGCACCGTTCCCGAGGTCGGAGTGACGATCCCGCAGATGATGTTGATCAGCGTGGTCTTGCCCGCGCCGTTGGGCCCGAGCAAAGCGAAGATCTCGCCTTTCCGGATCTCGAGGTCGACGTTCTCCAGCGCCAGCAGGCCCGAGGCGTAGATCTTGGTCAATTTCGAGATGGAAATCACGGGTGGCACACTAGAAGGCGAAAGGATGACTCCCGGCATTGCCGGAAGTTCTCATCACTCATCACCCATCACTCGTCACCCATCACTCGTTCAGGCTTTCGAACGCCGCCGCTCGCTGTCTCGGATCATCTCGGTCAGGTCTGCTGCTGGGCGGATCTCGAAGGGGCCCGCCTGCACGCCCGGGTGCTTCGACATCAGCTGGATGGCGTGGTTGAGGTCCCGCGCTTCGAGGATCAGGATGCCGCCGATCTGCTCCTTGGTCTCGGCGTACGGGCCGTCAGTAACTGCCACCTTGCCGCCCCGGAAGCGCAGCGTTACCGCACTGCCGGGAGGCTGGAGCGCTTCACCCCCGGCGAAGTGCCCGTTCCTGCGCAGCACGTCATCGTAGGTGAAGCAACTGTCCACCATGGCGTTGCGCTCGCTTTCGGACATGTTCTCGAACTTTCCCGCTTCGATGTAGCCGAGGCATACGTACTTCATCGTGTCTCCCTCATGTTTCGAGCGGCCGCACTTCGACCGTGCCGCCAAACGGAATCGTCGGAATGCGCTCCGCGATCGAAATCGCCTCGCCCAGGTCCTTGCACTCAACCAGATGGTAGCCGCCGAGCTGCTCCTTGGTTTCGGCGAATGGCCCGTCGGTGACGGCCGGCTTGCCGTTCCGCCCGCGAACCGTCGCGGCGGTCGAGCTCGACTGCAGCTTCGCGCTGGCCAGATGGTGGCCGCTCCGGTCGAGGCTCTGCAGCAGCTCGCCATACTGCCGCATGATCCCGTTGCGCTGCGATTCCGGGATCGCTTCCCACCGCTTCTCGTCGAAACAGCACAACAACAGGTAGCGCATGGCGTTCTCCTTGCGAGCTCTCAGGCGTCGACCAGGACCTTGAACCCGCCGAAAATCATGCGCTTGGCGTCGAAAGGCAGGGCCTTGAGGTCCATCATCGGCGCCAGCCGCTTGTCCTTCATCACCTTGGCCATGACGCGGTCGCGGTGCTGGCGCGACTTGTAGACGATGTAGGAAAACCAGACCGTCTCGCTGCCCTTCAGCTTGACGCTGCGCGGGAACGACGTGCGCTTGCCCCACTTGACGTCGTCGGCGATGCACTCCTTGTATTCGAGCGCGCCGTGCTCGCGCCAGATTTTGCCCGCCTTCTGCGCCATGCGGCGGTAGGCATTCAATTTCCTCTTCGGGACGGGGACCACGAATCCATCTACGTACGACATGTGAGACCTCCTTATCGTTGATCGTATGCCCGTTTCAGGGCGTTGATGTCGAGCTTTTTCATCTGGAGCATCGCGGTCATGACCCTTTTCGATTTCTCCGGAACCGGATCGCTCATCAGCTCGCCCAGGATGGTGGGGACAATCTGCCACGACAGGCCGAATTTATCCTTGAGCCAGCCGCATTGCCCCTGGAACCCGCCCTCGGAGAGCTTCTCCCAGAACGCATCTACTTCGTCCTGCGTCTCACAATTCACAAGAAACGAAACGGCTTCCGTGAACTTGAAGTGCGGGCCGCCGTTGAGAGCGATGAATTTCTGCCCCTCGAGCTCGAACGAAGCGACCATGACCGCCCCCTTCGGACCGGGCCCCGCTTCACCGTAGCGGCTGATACGCCCGCGCTTTGAATTCTTGAAGATGGAGACATAAAAATTCATCGCCTCTTCGGCTTGATTGTCGAACCACAGGAACGGCGTGATTTTTTGCAGCTTGGCAGCCATGTCGTCTCCTCAATTGCCGGGTAACTATCCATTAGTCGTTCGAGGCGGGCCGAATTCGACTATCAGCCGCCGGATAGCGCCTGGACGATGATCACCTCGTCCGTTGGTTTGAGCGGCTGCGACAGGTCGCGCGCCTGCTCGCCGTTGACGAAGATGCGGATATGGCGCCGTATCCGGTCCTGCTCGTCGATCATGCGGAAACGAATCCCGGGGTAGCTGCGGTCCAGGTCGGAGAGCACGGCGGCAAGGGTGGACCCGCTCGCCTCGGCCTCGCCGCGCTCGGTGTATGAGCGCAGCGCGCTGGGTATCAGCACCTTCATGCGGACCGTGAATCGTGATACGTGAATCGTGATTCGGAAAGCCCGGAATCGCTCATCCATCGCGCGCGCATATCCGCCCCGTCCGTTCACCGTTCACGGTTCACTGTTCACCATTCACCAGGCCTAAGTCAGTCCGGCGGCCTCCACCGCGTAGATCTCCGGCAGGTGCCGCGCGATGCAGGCCCACCGCCGGCCTTCGTCGCGGCTCATCCACAACTCGCCGCTGGTTGTGCCGAAGTAGAGGCCCACGGGGTCCGCCGCGTCCCCCGTCATCGCCTGGCGCTTCACGGTCCACCATGCCTGCTTCGCGGGAAGGCCCGCGTCGAGGCGCTGCCACGTCGTGCCGGCGTTGCGCGTCGCATAGACCGCGGGCCTTCCGTCCGGGCTCGTGCGCGGCCAGACTGCGGTGCCGTCCATCGGGAACACCCACGCCGTATCCGCGTCGCGCGGATGCACCACGAGCGGAAAGCCGATGTCGCCGACCCGTCCGGGCATGTTCTTGCCGATGCGCACCCATGTGTCCGACGGCCGGTCGAGCCGGTAGATGCCGCAGTGATTCTGCTGGTACAGGCGGTCCAGGTTGCTCGGGCAGATCCGGATGCAATGCGGGTCGTGGACGGCGGGATTGGACCTGTCGAAACCCTCGACCACGTCGAGACCCTTCAGGAGCAGCGCCCAGGTCCGGCCACCGTCAACGGACTCGTGCACGCCGCCGCCCGACATCGCGAAGAAGAGATGCCTGGAATCACGCGGGTCCACGATGATCGAGTGCAGCTTCGGCCCGTCTGGTGTGCCGTCCTGCACGGTGCCCATCCATTTCCGGAATTGCGGATCGTCGTTGATGGAAGAGAACGGCTGCCACGTGACCCCGCCATCCCCGGAGCGGAACAGCCCCTGCGGCGAGGTTCCCGCGTACCAGGCGTCGGGTTCCGATGCATGGCCCGGCGTAAGCCAGAACGTATGATCGACCGTGCGTCCCTGCTCGCCGGCCGGCGCTTTCGCAAACGCGGGTGGCTGCGCGGCTTCCTTCCAGGTGCGCCCAAGGTCCGTGGAGCGGAATACGGTCGGGCCGAGGTGGCCGGTCTTCGCCGCCGCGAGCAGCGTCCGCCCGTCGCGCGGATCGAGCACGACGTGACTGATGACGTGGCCGAGAAAGTGCGGCCCGTCGGCGCGCCAGGTTTTCCGCGCCGCATCGCCGTGGAACAACCATGCGCCCTTGCGCGTGGCGACCAGCACGACCACTCGGCGCTGCGGCCGCGCGCGGCTGGAGGCGTCCTGCTTTCGAACTGCCGGCTTCGTGATTTTGCGTGCCATCGTCCGCTCCTTTCTAAGTAACGCTTTTCCGCTGCGATTGGACCTGCGCGACCGCTTCCCGGATCGGCCGGACCGGACGCACCTCGATGCTCCCCACGCGCGCCGGCGGAATTTTCGAGGCGAGCTGGATCGCTTCATTGAGGTCCCCGGCCTCGATCATGTAGAAGCCGGCCAACTGCTCCTTGGTCTCGGCAAATGGGCCGTCGGTGACGGCCAGCTTGCCGTTCCTGACCCGTACGGTGGTGGCCGTCTGCACGGACTCGAGGGCTTCCGAGGCGATGCAGTGGCCGCTCTTCCGCACCGCAGTGTCGTAGGCCACGCAGTCCTCGTCGGGCAGTTCGTCCAGCCTTTTCTCGTCGAGGTAAACCAGGAACAGGTATTTCATCGTTTACTCCGTATCATGTCGTAGACAGGCTTGCCGCTTCGTCCACCTGTCATGCATTGCCCGGGGTGGCGAACCCGAGCACTTCAAGCGTTCGTGCGTCCTCCGCGATCGGCCGCACCTCGACACAGCCGATCCATCCCCCCGGGATCTTCGCGGCCACCTGTATCGCCTCGTCGAGGTCCCTGGCTTCGATGACGTAGTAGCCGCCGAGCTGTTCCTTGGTCTCCACCCAGGGTCCGTCGGTGGTCGAGACCTTGCCGTTGCGCACCCGGACGGTGGTCGCAGCCGCCGGGGGCAGCAGCCGGTTGCAGCCGACGAAATGCCCGCTGCGCCGGATGTTCTCGGTGAATGTCCTGTATTCCTCGAAGTGCTTTACCGCGGCGGCTTCCGGCATCTGCTCCATCACTTTCTCGGCGCAGATCAGGCATAAAAACTTCATAGCATGCTCCCGTTGTCCGGCAGCCTATTTTTCGGCGATGGCCTTCAGGCCGGCAAGGCCGGCCTCGAAGTCCTTGCCGACCATGCTGTCCATGTTGATGAACACGTGGATGATCTTGGCGAAGTACGGCGTCGGGCCCTCCATCGCCCACGTCACGCTGGTGGCATCGCCT
>Ga0137452_1000678_pt1 | contig 10302 bp, 12 predicted proteins | sample EasRivERMGT513_2_FD_102312 | JGI IMG/M metagenome (GOLD analysis project Ga0137452, IMG submission 102312) | Soil microbial communities from meander-bound floodplain in the East River, Colorado, USA - East River MetaG ERMGT513_2 | ecosystem: Environmental > Terrestrial > Soil > Floodplain ...
GCCCAGTCACAGCAAAAGTGGCGTCCTGCGCGACATCCGCGACATCCGCACGGCGCCTTACGTGCTGTGGCGCAATCCGCACCTGTCGAGCGCGGCTTACGCGATCCTCCCCGTTCTCGATCCACAGAAGCGCCCGCACGCGATCATCACCATCGGGGGGCCGCGCGAACGCTTCGATCTCCCGCAGATTGAAGCGCTCTTGCCGCGTATCCGCGCGATCCTCTCGCCGCTCGAGAACCATGCGCGCCTCGTTCCTGCACCTCCGTTTCTCGTGAACGCATGAGCAGCTCGGCCAAACGCGCGCTCAAGATCCTCGCCACGGTCGGCGAGTCCGGCCGCCCCATGGGCGTCACCGAGATCGCGCGCACGCTTCACATCGCGCCGGGCACCGCCTTTCGCGGCCTCGACGCACTGTGCCGCGCGCATTTGCTCGCCCGCGATCCTCGCGCGCCGCGCTACGGGGTCGGACCCGCCGCTCTCGGTTTGCGCCAGAGCCTGCTTGAGCAGTTTCGCATCCGCGACGTCGCGATGCCCTATCTGCGCCAGCTCGCGTCCGCGACCGGCGAAACATGCGCGCTCTACGTCCGAATCGGCTGGTACGCCGCGTGCGTCGCTACGGCGCCGGGCAGCGCCGAAATGACCAGCGGTACGATTCTCAACGGCCTTCAGCCTTTGTCCGCACACGTCGCCGGTCGAGCAATTCTTGCGCATATCACGCACAACCAGATCGTTCGCTATCGCGCCTGGGCAACCGCGCGCCGGATCGTGATCTCGAAAACCTTCGAGCGTGACCTTGCCGCGATCCGCGCCCAGGGTTTTGCGCGGGCTTTGCCGCCCGAATCCGGTGCGCTGGCGGTTCCAATTCTCAAGTCGGATCAAGCCTTTGCGGCCGTCCTGAGCGAAGGCGAGGGCGCGGGGGCAAACCAGCCCGGCCCGAAAGGGCAGGAAATTGCTGAGGAAATCGCCGCACTGGTCCGCGCCAATCCCGCGCTCGCCCATCAACCATTCGACCAATTTGATCCGGACGACATCGTGCTGCCGTCTTGACAAGGGTTTAGCCCACGCGACACTTGAGTTAAATTTGTGTAACGGGGAGTGCCTCGCGGCGCGTGCCGGCGAGGGCTATGGAGGAGAGAATGCGCACACGTCACCTCGGCATGTTGGCCGCATGCGCGATTGTGCTTGCTGTGCCGGTGTTGATTTCGCATTCCATCGCGCAGACGTCGCCTGCTCCCGCGCCGCCGCCGCCTCCGGCGCCGCAGATGCCGCCGTCAATCCCCGCGGCTTATGTCAGCGACCTGATGACGTCGCAAGGATCTGGGGCGTTCAGCGCGCAATGGCGCACGATGGAAGCCAAGATCATCGAGGCGAAGCCGATTCCCGGCGCGATGCCGCAATACAAGTCCGCCTACGACATCACGCCGAAAGCCGGCGACGCCTATTTCGATGACTCCAAATGGCCGGTGATCGAACCGAAGGAATTGGCCGCACGCCGTAGCGGCGGCCACGTCGCCTTCATCTGGTATCGCACGAGCCTCACCATCCCCGCGAAGGTCGGCGACTTCGACACCACCGGCGCGAAGGCGGTGCTCACGGTCCTCGTCGACGACTACGCCGAAGTGTGGATCAACGGACAGATGCCGCGGCGCGCCGGCTATCCGAGCCCCGCGACCATCCAGGGCTTCAACATGCCCAATCGCGTCGTGCTCTCGGAATCGGTGAAGCCCGGCGATCGCTTCCAGATCGCGGTCTTCGGCATCAACGGCCCGATCTCGGTCGCGCCCGCGAACACGGTGTGGTTCCGCGAAGCCCGCCTCGAATTCTACCGCTAGCCGCTCGCGCGCTCGGTTTCCGCGGCGCCTTTCAACGGCACCACACGCGGCTCCGTGCTCGCTCCTCCGAGCGACTTGAGTTGCTCCGCGCGCGAGACAGCGTTCCCCTTGCCGCTCGTAAGCTTCCTCATCGCATCGTCATGAGCCTCACCGACGGCTCGAAGCTTCGAGGACACCTCGTTCAACTCGGCGACAACGGCAACCAGCGAGTCGTACAATTGTCCCGCCTGCTCTGCGATCGCGCGTGCGGTTTCGCTTTGGCGCGCCTCCAGGCGAACGGCTTGCACCTTCTGTTGGAAATCCACGATGCGGGCGCTCAACGGGTCCAGCGTGCTCGAAGCGGAGCCCTGCGCTTTTGCCGGCTGCGGGTTTGCCGAGCTTGCGAGCAGCCGGCTTGCGATCGTTTCGAACTCCGCCGCGAGCCGCTCCCGCAAGCCCTCGAGCTGCTTCTTGTCGCGTTCGGCGAGGTCGCGCACGAGAGAAAACTCCCGCTCCAACGAAGCGGCGACATCCCGATCCTTCGCCTCGATCTGCTGGCGCAAATCGTGCAGCTGCTCCTCGTAGGCGGCAGCCTTCTCGCCCCAATTCGCGACGTGCTCCTCCGCGCGAGAAATCCGGCCGCGCAGCTCCTGTTCCATCTGCTGAGCGCCGGCGAGCTTTTGCGATGTTTCGGCCAGCGACACGTGCAGGCGATCCCGCCCGTCGATGACGGCATCGAGTTCGGCCGACAGCGCGCGACGCGCGGCGTCGTTGCTCTCCCGATCGGTCGCGAGGATGCGTGTGAGCCCCGAGACTCTCTCCTCGGCCGCGGCAAGCTTTTGCGAAATGTCCGCCAGCGACGCCTGCAGGCGATCGCGCGCGCCCGTCATTTGATCGAGCTCGGCGGACAGCGAGCGGCGCGTGGCGTCGCTGCCCTCTTTTTCCGCGGCCACGTTTCTCTGAAATCCCGCGACTCTCTCATCCGCCGCCGCAAGCTGTTGCGAGGTATTGGCCAACGAGGTTTGCAGCCGGTCCCGCGACTCGATCGCGGCGTCCAGCTCGACCGACAGCGCACGACGCGCGGCCTCGCTGCTCTCCCGTTCGTTGGCCAATGTCCTTCCGAATCCAGCGGCCCTCTCCTCGGCGACCGCCAGCCGCTCACGGCTCGCGCCGTGCTCCCGTTGCGAGACCAGCAAAGCCTCGTTGAAACGCTGGAGCTCGTCGGCTTGCCGGGCAACATCGGCGCTCAGCGTTCGCTCGCGCTCCTGCAAGCGCGCGATCTCGGCGGCGACCTCCGGCTCCAATCCGGAGGTGTTGAGGGGCGGAGCGCTGGTGGCCGCTTGGCGGCCAAACAGGAAGCTCACCGCGGCGATGACGATGGCGAGCGTTGCCCCGATCAATAGCACCAAGCTTTCCATCGCACCCCCTCCGCGCCGGCCGGCGCCAACGCCTCTGGCGCGGATCATACACCGACTGCTCGGCCCGTCGCCTCACTCGAAAGGGTTAACCGCACCGGGCGAAACGCCTCATGTGCTCCCGCGCGATTGGAGTTGCACGCCCAATGTCCGGTGCGCTCTCCAAAGCCGTCAAAGGTTCGCGAGCCTGACAACGGCAGCTTCTCGCCACCTCTTGACCAGCCTTACGTCGGGCTCGATGACACGAAGCGCTCGCAAGCCCTTTCCAGAGGAAGCGACGTTGCGCCCTCACGGGCACTGTCTCAGTTTGAATTTCTACGCTTGAAAATCGAATACGCGAGCGCGCCTAAAAGACCTGCCACCATTACCCAGGCCATGCGGTAAAGCATCCCGGGATACGGGAAACCTTGTTGTTCTGTCGCAAGCGCGATTGTATATCCAGCGATTAACCCAACCATCACGCAACCGTATTTCCAATAGTCCGGGTCGATCTTGCGCATCGTGTCACCCAGGTTGATGTGCCATACTATTCAAATGCCCAAGGGACCCCAAGGCCAGAAGCGCCCCGCCGACGTAGTCGGCGCCGCCGTCATGGTGGCGCGGATCGCGACGGGGGAGATTGAGGATATCAGGGGCAAAGCCCCCAAGCGGGCCAAGGGAGGCAAAGTCGGGGGCAAAGCTAGAGCCGAATCTCTTAGCCCGGACGAGCGCTCCGAGATCGCCCGCGCAGCTGCTGCGGCTAGGTGGAAAAAAGGCGGCTAGGCCGCTACCGCCCCCGCCCCTCCAGCCGCCCCGCCGCCTTCGTCGTCGTCGTCCCAGAACTCTCGCTCCTTCACGTCATCGGTGAAGTCCAGGATGAGCGGGAGCGGAGGCTGGTCAGCGTTCAGCTTGTTGTAGACGTCCACGTCTACCTTGAGCTGGAAGCAATCGCCGATGACTTGATTACGACGCTGCGTGAAGGCCCGCTGCATATGATCGCGCGGCGCAAAGCCCATAATCGCCCAGAACGTAGTCTGCACTCCGGACTTCGTCACCCGAACAGCGTGGTTCACGCGATACTTCCGACCCTTGTCATCGGTTGCGAATTCCTCGCGCAGTGCAGTTGACATCTCTCCGGCGAGAACATCGTAGGGGTCAATGTCAGGTAGTCTGAGAAGTTCGCGCGCGACGGCCCATTCGACTACCTCGCGAGCGCTCGCGGGAAGCCGATCATGCTCGTTCTCGTATCGCCTCCAAAGCCTTTGGAGCAGCTCATTCTTCGTAGTCATTGTGGTCTTTCCTCAAAGTGAAACCGAAGCCACTTGCCCCCAGCCATCCGCGAACGCACCCGGTAGAAGAAACTCTCGGACCTTCACTAAGTACCTACGCAAAAAATCCCATTTCTGTGTGCGTGCCTGTATATGTCCGACGACAATGCCAGGATGAACTCTCATGCGACGTGCAAAGCCGATAACGTCTCTTTCCGAAAAGAACGGGGCCTTTCGTGCCACAAATGAATCAAAATCATTGCGCGGAAGACAGAACTCAGCAGCTGCCGCATTCGCGATCTTTTCTTGACTGGAAATTAGTTCATCGTTCGCAGTCTCCTGCGTATCTACATCAATAATTGGTCCATTGTGCCCATGCCGTTGCAACACGTGTTCAATCTCGTGGCGAAGTACGAACCAAAAATTGTCGATTCGGTCAAACCGAAGTGACATGCCAATTATCGGCAATCCCTGGTTCCAAGTGCATACGCCATCGATCTTTCCACCAGAGAGGCCTTCAACAACGATGTATTTTACGCCGCATTCCATCAGCATTCGCGGGACATGTCGTATAGCCTCCGGCTCTATCATCAATTCGCGAAGACGCGGCAACGATTCGCGAAGTGCGCCTTCCGAGTACGGGACCGACGAAATCTGGTCAGCCATTTGCATAACTCTATGGAACCACGCGTATTGAAGCGGCGAAATGTCTGCTCCGCTGTCAGTTTTCTTCGCGGCATACGCAACGTGGGGATTAGACGTCCTTAAAAATTGCGCGAGTTGGGTCTCCAAATTGTCTTTGTCGATCCAGCCGCGCTTAATCATTTCTCGAATCGGATATATCCGTTGCAGCGCAGCGCGCCGCTCTACGCTCGGGTCCGGCTCTCTCGCGTGCGCAAAGTCATATGCCTTTTGTAGATTCGCAAAAAAGTCTGCATCGATGTCGAAAGCCTTTGCCAGTGACTTGGACATTTCGCCGCTAACGCCTGTTTTGCCTCTGATAATTTTGTTTAGTGCGGGCTCCTCGATGCCAAGAATGAAGGCAAGGTCGCGCTGGGACCAGCCGCGCGCATCCAGTTCGTCTTGGATGTACATGCCGGGAAGCGGGATTTCATAATCGGAAATGGCCATGTGTACCCTCAGAGCCTTAGTGCGGGTCGCCAATAAAAATCACCGTGACGGTCGGTGGCGTCGTTGTTGTGTCCAGTGTGAACCTCATCCTGTATTGGTCGTTGATCCGTATCTGACGAATTTCAGAGCCTTCCAATTTCTTGTAATTCAGGCTTTTCAAGTTCCTCAAAGTCAGCTCGCTAGATGCCTGCTCAATCGCGTGCAGCTTGTCGCGGCACGATTTGATGACTCCAATTGGCAGACCAAGCTTGTAGGCCTGGTCAGTTCGTATGAGGGCGAGACGCTGGTCAGCGAACTCAATCTTCATACGGCCGATAATATGAGTCCTGTTTGGACCGTTGTCAATATGCACATTGGTACAACGTAGCAATATGCACTTTATGCTTGACAAATAGGCTGAATAACCTACGATAGGGGCATGAACAAGCTGCCCCTCGAAACCCGCGTCCAAATCCTCTCTATGCTTGTTGAGGGCTCCCCCATGCGGGCTATCTCCCGCGTGACGGGCGTATCGATCAATACAGTGACGAAGCTCTTGGAGGATGCGGGGGAAGCGTGCATCGCGCTTCACGATGAGAAGGTCCGCAACGTCAAATCCCGCCGCCTACAGTGCGACGAAATCTGGAGCTTCAACTACTGCAAGAAGATCAAAGTTCCGACCGCGAAGGCCGCGCCGGATAAGGCTGGCGATGTTTGGACGTGGACGGCGCTCGACGCGGACTCCAAGCTGATCGTGTCCTACTTCGTGGGCGACCGCGACGGCGAACATGCGCTGGCGTTCATCGGCGACCTTGGCTCCCGGCTGGTTGACCGCCCGCAGATCACGACGGACGGCCTCGGAAGCTACGTGGGCGCTATAGAGGAAATCTTCGGCGACGACGTGGATTTTGCGCAGCTCGTGAAAACCTACAGCGAAGCGCCGGACAAGGGACCGGAGCGCAAATACAGCCCCGGCATTTGCACGGGTGCGTTCAGCAAGCGCGTCACTGGCAAGCCTGACCCGGATCACGTCACCACGTCGCACGTCGAGTCCCATAACCAGAAGATGCGCCAGCACATGCGGCGGTTCACTCGGTTGACCGCCGGCCACTCCAAGAAGTTCGCGAACCATTGCCATGCCCTGGCGCTGTACTTCGCCTACTACAATTTCGGGAAGGTCCACTCCAAGGTCCGCATGTCCCCGGCTATGGCCGCTGGCGTCGAGACGCGCCTCTGGGAAATGGCGGACCTCGTGACCTATATCGACGCCCGCAACCCCGCTCCTATGAAGCGCGGCTCCTACAAAAAGCGGGAGGAGATTTCAAAGTGAGACAGTGCCCCCTCACGATCGTGCTGTCGGCCAATATTGAAAAACGCTACCATCCACTTGTTTGGCTTCATGGGGAAACCCGTTGCAGCAAGACACTGCAGGGCAAAAGGAGGCCGTCATGCGCGAGAGGTTCTCAGGCTCGATAATGGCAGTCGCCGTTGCTGTGGCCGCCGTCAGCGTTGTCATCTCGGGGTCCGTCACACGGGCATCGGCTCAGGCCACCGTTGAGATGCCACAGTTCAAGTACGATGCGTCTTGGCCCAAGCCGTTGCCGGAGGGATGGGTGCTGGGAGCGGTGGGTAGCGTTTGCGTCGATGCGCGCGACCATGTGTTCGTCTTGACCAGGGGACAACCCGCACCCAAGGAGAGGAACCTGGCCATGCCCGCGCCGGCGGTGATGGAGTTCGACCCCGACGGCAATCTGGTCAATTCCTGGGGAAACCGGGAGCTGATGGCTCAGACCGCCCACGGCTGCTTCATCGACAAGGATGGCAATGTTTGGACTGCAGGCAACAACGATGGAATTGTTCAGAAGTACACGCGCGATGGCAGCGAGATGTTGCTGCAGATCGGAACCAAGGGGGTGATGGACAGCGCGGACGGCACCGCCACCGGCAGAGGCCTGAATGCGAGTCACACGGCGCTGTTCAAACCTGCGCAAGTCGCGGTCGATCCGGGCAACGGCGACATCTACGTTTCCGATGGTTACGGGAACAAACGCGTCGTCGTCTTCGATCGCGAAGGCCATTACCTCCGCCAATGGGGACGCCAGGCCACGCAGGCAGAGACTGACGCAGGGGTTGGCGGCGTGTTTCTGGGCCCCGTGCACTGCGTGCTTATCGGGAACGACGGACTCGTCTACGTATGTGACCGCTTAGGCGATCGTGTCGAGGTGTTCGACAAGATGGGCAACTTCAAGAGAAACATCGTCATCCACACCAAGACCGCCCACCGCACGAACTCGGAAAATGCAGTCGGCACAGCGGGCGCCATAGGGTTTTCACCAGACGCCGCCCAGAAGTTCATGTATGTCGCCAACGGCTCCGATAACGTGATCCACATCCTCAACCGGACCACCGGAGAGGTTCTCTCGAAATTCGGGCGGCCGGGTAACCAGCCTGGCGATTTGACAGACCCGCATAGCATTGCAGTGAACTCGAAGGGCGACATCATCGTGGGCGAAGTTCCGTACGGTGGAAAACTCCAGATGTGGCGGGCAGTCAGGAACTAGAACCGTCCCATTCCGCAATTGTGGAATTCTGATCTCCATGTTGAAGCGCCTCAGCGATCGTGGCCCGTGGTCCCAAGCACTCTTCTCGTTGCTGGGCGCTGGATTGATCGCTGGAATACTCTCGTACTCAATTGTCATGCTTTCGGAATGGATCGCCCTCGTCGCATTGATATATGGCGTGTTCCTTATGACGGGCGGTCCTTTCGTGTCGTCGAAATCAGAGATCGGGAACACGATTAGGATAGGTGTGATTTTTGGGATGATTATTCCAGTAGTCATCTGGCTGCTTCAGATGGGTTGACGCTAGGCGTTGCGCTTACAAGCGAGGAGCGATCCATGACGAGCGAAACGAATAGACGCGAGTTTGTCCAAGGAGCTGGATTGGCCGCGCCGGTATTGCTGGCGGCTGCCGGCCCGCTGGCCGCGGCCGCTCCTCAACCGCAGGCGCGCCCGGCGCCAAGAACAATGGGGGCACGCTTTCGCGCATTGATGAATGGGCCGGAGCCGCTCATCTGCCCCGGCGCTTACGATCTGATGTCGGCGCGTCTGTGCGAAGTCCACGGCTTCAAGGCCGTGTTCGTCGGCAGCAGCTCCCCCAATCAGGAATTGTTCGGGATGCCGGACCAGGCGATCGTCACCGTGTCCGAGATCATCGACTACAACAGCGTCATCGCCGCGAACGTCAATATTCCGGTGCTCGCGGATTTGGACGATTTTGGCGCAACGCCCTTGAATGTTTACCGCTTCGCGACGCAGGCTGACCGAGCCGGCATCGGCTGCGCGGCCTTTGATGATCGTATGCCGGTCAACCGCGCCACTGGCTATGCCGTTCCGGGTGTCTTCCCCTTGGCTCGGATGATCGACAATATTCACGCCGCGGCCGACGCGCGCACGGAGATGGTCCTTATCGCGCGCTGCCTTGCTCCGACTCCGAACAATTCATACACGGAGATGCTGGATCGGGCTGCCGCCTATGCCGAAGCCGGTGCTGACGCCGTGTGGATCGGATTGCGGACGGCGGCCGACTACGTAAAGGCTGCCGATATCGTGAAGAAGCCGCTCATGGCTGGGATCGGTCGCGGGCCTTTGCCGGCAACTGCAGAAGCCATGAAGGCAGCCCGAGTCTCCGTGGGCCAAGCCGTGACCATGATGAACATTGCGTTGGGCGCCGTCGACAAAGCCTTGGTCGAATTGAAAGCCACGGGACGAATGGCGGAAGCGCAAAAGGGCGCTCTGAGTCGGGAGACGGCGGCGAAGGTTGAGCAAGTCGAAGAACTCAACGCGCGCTCGCGGAAGTATAACCTTCCCATCGCGTCAACTTCGGAACGCTAGTCGGACAAATCAAGCGCAGTTGAATTGGGAATGCGCGGCTCGGCTTGGACGCAGCAGCGCTACGGCGAACCATACGCGACCGTCGCATAGACCTCGTCATTCGTCAGCGATCTTGCATGTAGGTCTTTAGTGCAATGTTCACGCGGCGAAGGCTCAGCCAAAGTTCCTTGGCGCTTCTGGCCGAGCACAGCAACACAAGAACCAGAGGGCTCTCCTCCCCTCCGGTTCTTGGGGTGGGTCCAAGTCCATCGTCTACGACTGTTGCGGCAAACGGGGACACATGCACTCGACCGACGCGATTGCTGCTTTTTTTGACGGGAGAGAATGATGTTCGAAACGCCAAGCTGGCGGAAGGCGTCCTTCAGCACGAAAATTGTACACGCGGGAAAGAATCCTATTATCCTTGGATTTGTTGTTGCCGCGGCCTTTCTCGGCGCACTTAGCCGTATGCCCCTACACGGTACGTGGCTTAGCCGCACTTGGTTGGACCTGCGTCGCGGCGTTTGGCGATCCTTGAGCACCGTGATGCCGGCTCGTGCCCACCGCAGCGCGAGAAAAATATCGCCGACGATGCAGCACGGCAGTAAGAGCAAGAGGAAAGCTTCGGCCAATTAAGCGGAAGCCTTTTCTCTATCACGTTGCGCTCAATGTAGCAGTTTCGTGCTCAGGGCTGTTTGTAATGCCCTCATCAGTTGATCCACCGTGACCGGCTTCACCAGGAAGGCAACGGCGCCCGCCTGCTGACAACGTTTGCGAATCTCGAACGTGTCGTGACCCGTCAGAATGATGGTCGGAATTCTGATTCTCGATCTGAATATGACACAGA
>Ga0137452_1000679_pt1 | contig 10299 bp, 11 predicted proteins | sample EasRivERMGT513_2_FD_102312 | JGI IMG/M metagenome (GOLD analysis project Ga0137452, IMG submission 102312) | Soil microbial communities from meander-bound floodplain in the East River, Colorado, USA - East River MetaG ERMGT513_2 | ecosystem: Environmental > Terrestrial > Soil > Floodplain ...
AAGGTCAGCGCAAAGGTGACTCGCTTCATGACCCGCCCCGCAACAGCACAGCTTCCGCGCGCAGCGCACCATCCTGCTCGCGGGCGACTGTCAGATTGGCGACCGTGACTCCGTGATTCCTGCGTAGCATCTCGATCCAGGCGAACAGGGCGGTCGGATCGGATGCATGACCCTGAACGGCAGTTTCGCGCGCGTTCTGCGCGGTATGCGTTTCGAGCGTAAAGCCCGCTTCGGTGGCGCTAAGCATCAGAACATCGTCCAGCGAAGCATCAGTTGGAACATCCATGCGCCCAATCGCAGCGCCGGAAGTTTCGACTTCGCTCAAGAGAGCCGCCGCACGGGCGCGATGCATGTCCGCGCGTTCTGCGGCCCGCTTGAGCGGGAATGCGACGCCGTACCAGGCGGCGAGGCCGAGTACGACAATGACAAACAGTGACAGCAGCGCCCGCTCGCGCCCGGTTCGTGCCTGCCACCAATGAGTCGCCTCGTGCATATCCAAGGTCATGACCGCCCGTTCAGTGTGATCGTCGTTACCATTCGACGGTCGCGCTCCTGCGCGGCATCTTCGTTGAGTCCAATGCCGGATTGCTCCAGCGCACCACGCAGTGCATTCATGTCGGAAGTCACGGCATGAATCAGGGTTGCCCGGAGCGCGCCATCCTGGAGATAGGAAAGGCTGTCCAGCTCCACGCCCTTTGCATGCGATATGGCTTCGAAGAGCACTGCTGTGGTGCGCATGAATCCGTCATTCGCGCGCAATCCGGCGAGCCTGCCCCGCAGGTCATTTATGGGGTCTGTCGTGGCGAGATCGCCGATGATCGCGCGCGCCCGCGCTTCGGCGCTCACCTCGAGACCGCGCGCTGCGGCTTCATTGCGGACGATCTCCGCCGTCCAGATCGCAAGCGGTGAAAGTGCTGCGACCGCCGCGAGAGCCGCAATACGGCGGTAGCCGCTCCACTTGGCACTCCCCCATCCGGGAGCTGCAAAATCCTGTTGGAGAAGGTTCATCGCAGGATGGGCCGAGGCTGCTGTAAGCAGCTGATCGATCTCGGAGCCCCGCTCGATCGTCGTCCGGCGGCGGGCGCCGATCAACATCGAGGCAAGCTCATCCTCCGCGGTAAACGCGCTGCGATGACCACGCACCGCGACAGTATCGCCGAGCCGGACCGCGAGGACACCGTCGTCCGGCGCTTGCAACATCAGGTGATCGGGAATGACGACATCAGGAGAAACGCCGAGCTCTGCGGCGCGATCCATGAAGCCCTGCATGAGGCTGCGGTCTATCACGGACACCGGCTTGTGTCCGTCGTCTTCAGACTCGCCAAGCGCGATATGGACGCTGTCGAGCGGCGCGCCGATCTGATCCTTGAGCAACGCCACAGCAGTTTCCGCAACGCGTTGTTGCGGCCCCCCTTCAAGCGCGAGCCAGCGCGTTACGACCTCCGTCCCCGGCACAATCAGAATCGTCCGTACTTTGAGTGGAGCAGCCGGAACGTCAGGCGTGAGAGTACCGCGGCTGACGATCACTCCCGCCCTATCGACGACGAGATAGAGCGACGGTTGTTCACTCGACGGCGAGAGAAGAACAAGGCGGGTGTTCATCATTCCTCCAGCGTCCAGCGTCGCGCGGCAAGCCGGATCGGACCCGCCGCCGATTGCTCGAACAGGGAAGTCATCACCGCCTCGCTGCCGGCGTAATCCACTTCAGCCTGAAGGCTGAAGAAGCGCGTGCGCAACGACACCTGATCGAGCGCCGTATTTGAGGGCAGGTGCTCTTTCAGCACCGGGTTGCTCCAGAATTCGTTCACGGTCTGCCACCCGCCCTCCGGACGAGACCTGATGATTTCCTCAGCGGCCTTGGGGTCGAGCTCATCGTCCATCAGCATCGTCAGGAGCACCGCTTTTCTCGCATCGATCAGATTGACATTGATGGGTGACAAGTCCGCCGTCGGCAAAGCGCACACGAACGGCCGGATGCGCGCGTACACATCCGGCGTGAACCCGCGGATGGCACGCAGCTCGCTCACTTCGCTCAACAGTGTTCCAGACGTGCGATAGGCCGGCGCGGCGCTGACATAGGCATCGTCCTCACCGCCCCGTAAGGAGCGGTTGCCGTCGGTGTCGATCCAATCGGCAAGCGCTTCGGCGAGCACTTCCGCGTCCCGCGAGGAAATGTCGAGCGCGCGCAACAAAGCGACAAATTGCGAAAGACCGAGTTCCCGCCGGCCCCATAGCTCGCTCGCGCCTTGCACGACGCTGTTCAGGTTGAAGCACGTGGCGGCATCGGCAATCCGGGCGCGGATCACGCCGTTGTCGATCGGATAGAGCAGCCAGCGTCCGTTCCAATCGCCTTGGGGCGTGCGCTGCGGATTCTGTCCGGCCAGTCGCGCCAGACGAGCCCGAGCAACGGTTTCGGCGCTCAACGCATACCACTGCGCCTGTCCGACGGTCTCGGCGTTCCCGGTCCGCTTGAGCCCGAAGCGGATATCGTCGAGTACACTGACCGCGAGCGCCGACATCACGGCCACCAACAGAAGCACAGTGAGCAGCGCGGCGCCCTCTTCTCTCTGTCGCTTCATGCGGGCTCTCCCGTCACGACAAAGAGCTGGCTGACGGGGCCGATGCCATCGACCGTCATGTCGAGCCGAACCGCCTGCGGCAGCGCGTACTCCGTCCCACCGGGCAAGGTCTCGAGCCACTGCCCGCGCCAGAGGAAAGCGACGGCTACCGATTGCAACCGGTCGATCAGCACTTGCGGCGTGCGGAGCGCTGCACCGTCGAGCTCGGGACGCGCTGACCGCTCCAGGCGACCGTCGACAAAGCGGTACTCGACATACTGAACGGATGCGCGCGGGTCCGCGCCGGGATTGTCCCAACCGCGCCGCGCGAGGCGGAGCAAGAGACCAGGGCGGTCGCCGCTCGTGCCATAGAACGATTCCCGCGCGGGCCGACCATCCGGACCGCGCGTGCGCCGCGCCGCTGCCTGCGCGAGATCGGCCTTCAGGATCGCGCGCGTTCTCTGGAATGCCGCGATTCGGTCGGTATGCGCGCGCACGATAGCCTGATTGTCGACAGTGAAGCGCATGATCGTTACGCCCGCCGCCGACACGAGCCCGAAGATGGCGAGCGCAACCAGCATCTCGATGAGCGTAAAGCCCTTCATTGCGCGCCTCGGAGAATCGTCACCGAGCTCAGGACCTGATCGCTGGTTTCGCTCATGACGTCGATGTCGACGCGCAGCACGCCAGGCTCGGGCGTTTCGCTGACGCGGCGGGTCCACCGCCACGTCCGGTCTGCGGCGGCTTCGCTGCCTTTCGTTTCGCCGAGCGCGGGCGGCACAGGCGACGTGAGCGCTTCGACCGCGCGATTGTCCGCGATCACGCCGGCGAACACGCGTTCCTCGATCACGACGCCAGTGCGCGAATTCTCACCTGCGAGATTGACGAGCGCGAGCACGGCAAGGCTCAGCACGGCCAGCGCCACCAGCATCTCCAGAAGCGTGAAACCGTCAGCGTTGCGCGACATCGACCTTCACGCTCCCTGCCACATCCACCACCACGCGCACGTGACCGTCGCTGCGGTACAAATCGACCGCGGCCGGTGTCGTGAGGCCGGTCGAATCGAACGCGATGCGCGAGCGCTGATCGGATTCCGAGACGATTGCGGTCGTATCTTCGTTCCACGTCACCGACCCGAATGGCCGCTCTTCGAGCGGACGGCGCAGCCCGCGACTCGTCACCCCGAATGCATAGCCCTCGCGCGTGATCCGCACGTCGATCGTGCGATTGGTAAGGACCGCCTCTTCCCTTGCGCGCACAAGTACGCCGGCGAAGCGTTCCGCTTCCTGGATCAGCGTACGGCGCGAGTCCGGCGCCGTGAGCAGAATCGCGCCGGCCGCGATCCCAAGGATCGTCAGCACGACGAGCATCTCGATCAGGGTGAACCCCGACTGGCGCTCGGGCTCACCAATTGCCGATGTCGGCATCGTTGCCCTCTCCGCCTTCGCGGCCATCGGCGCCCAACGAATAGACATCGTAGGCCGCGTGCCGGCCCGGATAGACGTAGTGATAAGGATTGCCCCACGGATCGGGCGGCAGGCGGCGGATATAGCCGCCCGTGCGATAACGCTCGGGCCGGTCGAGACGCGCAGGCTGGCTGACCAGCGCCTGAAGCCCGTCGGACGTGCGGGGGAAGCTCAGCATCTCCAGACGATACGTGTCGACCGCCTGTTCGAGCGTGGCGATATCGGCGCGTGCCTTTTCGATCATCGCCCGATCCTGGCTGGGCAGCACGTTGATCATCACGACCGTCGCCAGGAGACCGATGATGACGATCACCACCATCAGCTCGACGAGCGTGAAACCTGCTTCGCGGGGTGCACGGGCCCAAACGCGTGTGTTCATGATGGTGCTCCTCATCTGAGCGACAGCGTATTGATCTGGAGGATCGGCAGGAGGATCGCGAGCACGATCGTCGCCACGACCGCGCCCATGACGATGATGATGATCGGTTCGAGCAGGCTGAGCGCGACCGAGGTGAACGTGTTGAACTCGCGCTCGAGATAGTCGGCAGCGCTCGCGAGCATCGTATCGAGCTTGCCGCTGCTTTCACCGCTCGCGGCCATGTTGACGACGACGGGCGGGAACACCGCGGCGCGGCGCATGGCCGCCGACAACGAGCCGCCTTCGCGGATGGCAGAGGCCATGGTTTCGACGGCTGAGCGCAACACGCTGTTGTTTATGGTGCGCGCGGTCAACACCAAGCCATCGATCACGGGCAGCCCGCTCGCGATCATCGTCGAGAGAGTGCGCGCGAGCCTGGCCGCATTGAGGTCGCGGATCAGGCGGCCGATTATTGGCAAACGAAGCAGCGCGCCGTCGAACTTCAACCGCATCGCGGGATTGCGCAGCGCGTGTGCACCCATCCACGCACCAGCCGGGACAACGAGCAGGATCAACCATCCCCATTGCGTCATCAGGTTCGAGAAGAAGATCACCACCCGCGTCAGAGTGGGCAGCGTCTGCCCCATCGACGTGAATTGATCGACGACCCGCGGCACGACGAACGTCATCAGTGCGATGATCACGACGATTGCCGTGACAGAAAGCGCCGCGGGGTAGATCAGCGTGGTCAGCATCTTGCTGCGCACGTTTTGTTCGCTCTCCAAGAGATCGGCGAGCCGATCCAGGATGTCCGGCAATGCGCCCGAGCTCTCTCCCGCCGCGATCATCGCGCGATAAAGCGCGGGAAAGGCCGCACCCTGGCGCGCCATCGCATCGGACAACCGATAGCCTTCGGTCACGCCGGCATGGACCGCGAGGAGCAAGCGCCTTGCCGACGGCCGCTCGGTCTGAAGCGCGATTGTGCGAACCGCCTCTTCGACCGTCATCACCCGCACGAGCGTCGCGAGTTGACGCGTCACGAGCGCGAGAGTCCGGCTACTGATGCGATCGCGCCGGATACGTCCCCCAAGGGCAACGGACTTTGCTAGAGCCCCAGCACCAGGTTTGCGAAGGTCTACGCGCGCGGGCGCGTTCCTGCGCCGTCGCGGCAAACGCTCGACGACGGCGGGTTCAGACCTCGCCATGGCCGTTCATCTCTTGGCGCGTCACCCGCAGGGCCTCTTCGACCGTGGTCAAACCTTGAAGCACGATGGCGCGCGCAGCCCCGCTTAGCGGAAGCGCGTCGCAGAATGCTGCCTGAGCGATCTCGTCTTCGGATACCCGGTCGCCGATCAGGCGCCGGATGCGGTCATCGACCCGCACCGCTTCGTAGATGCCGATCCGACCTGAATAGCCCGTGTCGTTGCACCGCGTGCAGCCAGTCGCGCGATAGAGTCGCGTTCCGGCATCGACGCCGGCGAGCTTTGCGAACGCGCCCTCCGCGGTCTCAGGCTTGCGGCACGCGAGGCAAAGCTTGCGGACGAGCCGCTGCGCAACGATCAGACGCAGCGTGGAGGCGAGCAGGAACGGCTCGACGCCCATATCGCGCAGCCGTGTGATGGCGCCTACCGCGTCGTTGGTGTGAACGGTCGACAGCACGAGATGTCCGGTGAGACTCGCCTGCACGGCGATCTGTGCAGTCTCCACGTCGCGGATCTCGCCCACCATCACGACGTCCGGATCCTGGCGCAAGATGGCGCGCAGACCTGCCGCAAACGTCATCCCGACTTTTGGATTGACCTGGGTTTGTCCGACTCCGGCGACCGCATACTCAACGGGGTCCTCGATGGTCAGAATGTTCCGCGTGCTGTCGTTCAGCACCGCGAGGCCCGCGTAAAGCGTGGTCGTCTTTCCCGAGCCGGTCGGACCCGTCACCAAAATAATGCCGTTGGGCTGCCGAAGCGCTGCCTCAAACGCGGGGAAAACATTGGGCGTCATGCCCAACTCATCGAGCTTCAGGCTCGCCTGCTCCTTGTCGAGGATGCGCATCACCACACGTTCACCCGCGCGTGAGGGCAACGTGGACACGCGGACATCGAAGGTCTTGCCCCCAAGCGTTAGCGAGATGCGTCCATCCTGTGGGATGCGCTTCTCGGCGATGTCGAGACGCGCCATCACTTTGATGCGCGAGACGATGAGCGACGCGAGGCGCACTGGCAGACTCAGCACTTCGCGCAGCACGCCATCGACGCGGAAGCGAACGGTGAGCGCGGTCTCATAGGGCTCGACATGGATGTCGGAGGCGCCGAGTCGCACGGCTTCCGCGATGAGCCCGTTGATCAAGCGGATGATGGGCGCATCATCCTCGGTCTCGAGCAGATCGGCGGCCGCCGGCATATGATCGATGAGATCGTCCAACTGGCCGGAGAGCTCGAGCGCCTGGGCGCCGGACGCCGATGCGAGCCCGTCCCCCGCATACACCTCGGAAAGCTTGCGCTCGAAGGCTTGGCGCGCCAGCGGCTCCACCGAAAGCGGACGGCCGAGCGCGCGGCGCGCTTCGACCAACGAGCCGGGATCGGCGCCTTCGCGCAAGCCGACGACCGCGCGTTCACCGAGCGATAAAACAACGATCCCATGCTTCTTGGCGAAGCCGTAGGCCAACGCGGGCTCGGACAGGCTCACCTTGGCGCTCCGGGCGCCGCCGGTGCCGGCGGGTTGGCGCGGAGATAGTTCTGCACTGCATCATCGAGCGAGCTTCGCCCATTGGGGCGACCGCCGATCTGGAGATTGCGGATGTAGTCGTAGCGCGGAGCCGTCACGTTCTGCGCGTCGGTCGGGTTGCGCACGATGGTCGGCCGGATGAACACCATCAGGTTGCGCTTTGTCCGATCGACCGTGTTGCTTCGGAACAGCGCGCCGATGACGGGAATGTTTCCGAGACCTGGCACGCGATCCACCTGGAGCCGGTCGTTTTGATCCAGCAGGCCGCCGAGCACGACGATGTCACCATCGTCGACAAGCACGGTGGTCTGGATCTCGCGCTTGTTCAGGATCAATTCGCTTGAACCCACCCCGACAGGGCCGGCAACGCTTGATACCTCCTGACGGAGCACGAGCGTGATGGCGCCGTCGGCGTTTATCTGCGGCTTCACCTCGAGCTGCACGCCGACGTCCTGGCGCTGAACGGTGCGGAACGGATTGGTGTTCGCGACGCCGAGGACCTCGCCCGTGGTGATCGGGACTTCCTGACCCACGAGCAGAGAGGCGCTCTCGTTGTCGAGAGTCATCAACGACGGCGTAGACAGTAGGTTCGATGCCACGTCGCTCCTGACCGCATTGATGATCATGCCGAACAGAAGCCCGTTCGACGTGCCGGCGCCACCCGCGAGAGCGCCCTGCGTACCAATGAGCGACGCGATGGCTGCGGTGCGTAAGGCCTGCAGATTGCTATCGTTCGGCTGCGTCGCGTTTCCGCCAGCGATAGCGCCTGTCAGCGCAAGCAAGCTCGGAGCGGAGCTCGAGTAATTCGTCGCGAAAAAAGGAGCGGCCTTGCCGTTGCCGCCGAGCAGGAACTGCACGCCGAGGGCTTTCGCTGCATCATCGGAAACTTCAACAACGATTGCTTCGACGAGCACCTGCTCGCGCCGCGTATCGAGCTGGCGGATCACATCGGCAAGCACGCGCTGGGTTTCGGGATCAGCGCTTATGATCAGCGCGTTCGCACCTTCGAACAGAGCGATATTGGCGCGTCGCCCTGGTTGCGCCTGCAAACCGGGCAGCGCAGCAACCGCCGGCGGCAACGGTGCGGCCGTGGAGACAGCGGGCGGAGCATCGCCGGACCCGGATGATGCGGGCGTCGTCGGGGTCTGGCCGATCAGCTGCTGCAACACCGGCAACAGCCGTTGCGCACTCGCGTGTTGAAGCCGCACGACGCGTACATCGTCCGTCGATGCCGCGCGCCGGTCGAGATCGGTGATGATTGCGAGTACTGATTGCACCAGCGTTGGATCGCCACGCAGAACGATCGAGTTGCTGCTTTCCACCGGCGCGAGCGCGATCCGGCTGCTTCGCGCTGGTCCCTGCCCGGGCGTCGCCACCAACTGATTGACGGCAGCGATCACTTCGCGCGCCGAGCTGTTGCGCAAGGAGATGACCTCGATAGTCGTGCGGTCTTGATCGATCTGGCTGAGCAGCGTGCGGATGCGATCGAGATTGTCGGTGTAATCCGCGACCACCAGCGTGTTGCCTTGAGGTGTCGCGAGCACCACGCCCTGTTGCCCGACAAGCGGCCGCAGCACTTCCATCGCGGCCGCGGCATCGATGCTGTTGAGCCGATAGACCTCGGTCGCGAACCCGACGCTGCCGTTCGGCGATGTCGGCTGCTGTGCCGCGTTCTGATCGGGCAGCACGCGATACGCGCTGTCGCCGACCGGCACGGCAATCAGGCCGTTCGCGCGTAACGTTGAGAACAGAACGTCGAGCAGCTCGTCGCGGCCAATGGCCGCGTTGCTGGAGATGCTGACATTTCCCTGTACGCGCGGGTCGATGATGAAGGTGCGCCCGGTCACCCGCGCCACATCCTCGATGAAGGCGCGGATATCGGCCATTTGCAGGTTGAGCACCTGCTGGGCCAATACCGCCGAAGGCACTGCGAGAAGCGAAGCCGCAAGGAGCAGAGCTGCAATCGTTCGTTTCACTTTGCCCCTACCTGCCCCGTTTGAAGCGTGATGGTTTTTGTCTCGCTGCCGCGCTCGACCGTCAGCTGGACCTGCGAGGCACCGGTGAGTTCCTGCTCGATTTCGGAATAGCGCTCGGGCGTCAGCCGATTACCATTGAGCGCCACCAGCACGTCACCCGCGGCAAGCCCGGCGCGGCTGAGCATCTCGCCCGCGCCGCGCGGCAGCAGCGTGTAGCCGGTAACCTGCCCGCCCTGCGTGCGCGGACGCAGGCCTGCTTCCTCGAGCAGCTTCTTGGTATCGACCGCTGCGATCACTACGGGCTTCGCTGGCGCAGTGGCAGCAGAGCGCGACGCGAACATATATGACGGAATAGACGCAGTGGCGTTCGGCTGTGGCGGACGTGCAACAAGCGAAAGCCGGCTCGTTCGGCCGCCATGCGCAACGATGACATGGTCCGCGGCGACTTCCTTCAACACGGCGCCCGGCGCGACTTCCTCACCGACCCAGTAGACGGACTGCTTACCGGCAATGCCGATGATCGCCGATCCGGCGCTGCTTTTTTCTACGCGCACGCCGTGCAGCGCAAAACCGCTCGTGTCTTCGACAGCTATTGGCGCAGGCATGCGTGATGCAAACGCGTTGAATGTCTTAAGAATTGCGAGTTCGCGACCGGAATCGAGACCGGCCTCGGCCGCCGGCGTTCCGAAAGGACCCGACGGCTCGGCGATGATCCACACAAGGCGCGCCGCCTGAACCGCGAGGACCAGCACCAGCGCGATCTCGACGCCAGTGCGAATGACTCCCGGCCATAACTCAGGGCGCGCTCGAGGGTCCAACGGATGCAAAGGCGTTCTCCCCTGCAGAACGTTTGCGAGCTCGGCGAAATGTCATGCTACGCGGGGTTATAAGAAGGTACGATGACACTTCGATGACGTTTGCATGTAACGATGTCAGTAGCGACGTCGCAGGCTGACCGAGAACGCCTGACCAAGCGCGTAACGATTGTTGATCACCTCACCCGCACCGAGCTTTTGGAATTCGTCGTACTTCGTACCCAGGAGATTGCGCGCCTCGAAGCCGATCTCCGTTTCCGTGGCGTTGGCCGCGATCCACGTCTTGCGCAGCGTGAAATCGAGCGTGGCGCCCGGATCGACAATCAAGTCCGGGAATCCGGGACGGCCACGCGTGGAGATGCGTTCGCTCGCATAGTTGACGAGAAAGGTGGCCTGCAGCCCCAT
>Ga0137452_1000681_pt1 | contig 10276 bp, 10 predicted proteins | sample EasRivERMGT513_2_FD_102312 | JGI IMG/M metagenome (GOLD analysis project Ga0137452, IMG submission 102312) | Soil microbial communities from meander-bound floodplain in the East River, Colorado, USA - East River MetaG ERMGT513_2 | ecosystem: Environmental > Terrestrial > Soil > Floodplain ...
CGCGCAGCCTCAAGATGATCAGGACAATCAGCGGAACGATGAGCCCCGACTATGTCGCGCCGCGACCGACGCGCGAGATCGACTCCTCGCTATGGGCGGATAGCGTGGCGCAAGTCAGCACCGATCAGACGGAGGCGATCAGGCAGTCGCTTCTCGAACTTTTGGCCGAGAGCACCGAACAATCCCTGCTTCGCGTGGGTCTTACGGGAAATGCGGTGTTGTATCCGCCCGGCGTTCGGGCGGAAGAATGCCAGCCAAGGCCCAGTAACGCCGGGCAGGCAGCGGCCTTGGGAGCAATGGCTGGTGCGGGTGCGGCCGGGTTCCTGATGACATACGCAGCGACCGCACCCGACCGGGCGAGCGGCATGGGCCGCCTGCCGATGCTGTTCGACGAGAAGGGCTCGGTCTGCTAGCCGGGTTGCGCCAGTTGGCTGCAACGGGGAGAGCGAAAGACGCGGCCTAGTCTATGGCGGTGTTGGACCCCCACCGGTCCTCCTACGCGCAGGTGCGCTTCGCAGGGACGACGCTCGGGCCCGCGACAGCACTGCTGTCGCAAGAGGGCCCTCGACCTTTCAAGGGGAGGAAAGTCTACGCGCGTGTCGTCGCGACCTACGCAGGTGGGAGCCCTTCTGTTCCTGCTGGTCCGGTAAGGTTCTTTCGCCAGGATCGTGGCCAAAGTCCCAGCGGCGCCAGGAGCAGGCGCAGGTAATTGCCTTCGTCGGGCAATCCGGCCGGATGGCCTATGCTCTCCGGCTGCAAGATCTGCCCGTCCTTCTTGGGCAAATAGAAGGTTCCGAACAGCATGTCCCAGAAAGGAAAGTCGACTCCGTAGTTGCAGGAATGGCCGTAACCTTCCGGGACCTTCGCGGCGTGATGCCAGCGATGCACCTCAGGCGTGATGAAGCCGTAATTCAGGATCCCGCCCTTCAAATCCGCGCCGCAATGCTGGAGTGCGCCACCGATAAAGGTGAAAGACGCCGCGATCAGGATCGCGAGCGGATCGAAGCCGAAGATGCCGACAATGAGGTAAACGACGACGTTGCGAAGGGCGTAGTCGATCGGGTGCGAGACATAGGTGTTCATCGCTTTCAGATCGGTCACGCGGTGATGGTAGGCGTGCAGCTCCCAGAGAAATTGGTTTTCGTGCTGCAAGCGGTGCATCCAATAGCGGAAGAAGCTGACGAACACGATGATGATCGCGATCTGGAGCCAAATAGGGCCGAGTCGATCGGAGGACCCGAATATCAGCTCGCGGCCAAGAAATCGCTCCGATGGGTAGGACAGCACCGGCTGCACAAGCAGCGTTGTTACGAAGCCGATCAGATACAGGGTCACGAGGGTTGAAATGATGTCTCGCGTCAGCACGTAGCGCTGCGACACCGCATAGCGGTAGTGATAGATCCGCTCCAAGAGAATCACCACCGCGAACAGCGTGACGCGGTCCCATCTCGGCATCCAGGCATCGAGCTCCGGATAGGTTTGCGCCACGATGCGCAACGCGAAGAAGACCACCATGACAAGCGGCAGAACTGCGAAATTGACGAGCTGGGACTTGCTGACAGCCGACAAGGGGGCGCTCCCGAGTTCGATAATTGATGACACGCTACGTTCGCTTCTCGTTTCACTTTCCGATGGCGAAGCGGGTCTCCACGTACGTGATCGAGCCGTCGATCTTGCTGAACCAATGAGGCGTGCCGGGTGGCAGAACGACGAAATCGCCTGCCTCAATGTGCCGTGCCACACCACCGGAGATTCCCGCGGTTCGATCCTGAGCGCTTGCAAATGTTCCGCCGGTCACGAACGTGCCGGAACCGCTGACGACGTTGTAAATCTCGGTCAAATCGTCATGCACGCTTGCGTTGTTCGGACCTTCCTGCCTGCGTCTGACAACGATTTGTCCCGCGCCGGTGTCGACGACCGACGTCACTTGTCCGGCGACGATGCCAAGCGCAGACGTGGATCGATCCAGCTCGGAATTGATTTGAGATTTGGCCTTCACGGTGCCGGGTGCGTGCCCTCTCTCCTGGCCTTTGCCACTGTCCTGCGCAAAGACCAAGGCACACGGCGCGAGCCCAACCAGCAATGCTAGGATGATCTTCCGCATATCGATTTCCCTTTGGCGTTTGCGTCGTATGGATGACTACGGGTTCGGCCTGACGAACTGAGCCTTGCCCAGTTCCAGCAAGGGCGCCACGCCCTTCGGATCGGCGCGCACGACGACATAGTAGGTAAATTCGTCGGACGACTCCCATTTGTGCGGCGTGCCGGCCGGAATGATCAGCATGTCGCCTTTCGAGAGGGGCACGTCCTTGGCACCGACCGCCGTCGTGCCGCGGCTTCCTTGGCCGTTTTCGATGCTGACGGGCCGCCTCTCCCAATCGGTGATCGTGCCGCCCACCTTCATGCGCCCCTTGCCCTCGATCACGTAGTAGACCTCGGCCACGTCGTCATGGACGGCATAGTATGGATTGTTCTGGCCCTTGGGCCGAAGCACCACGCTGACTCCGATCTGCCCGTCGTCGGAGCCTCCGCCCATTTTCACCATGGTCATCGCGACATCGGTCTCGTTGACCGCGACCATGCTCTGCTTGTGGGTCTGGATTTGGGCAGCGGTGATCAGGGTCGCCGGGAGATCGTAGCGATGACCGGGCAATCTCAAGGGCGAGCGATCGGCGGCGGGCTCTCCCGCCTGTGACGCCATATGAAAACCCAAACCAACCGCAATCGCCACCAGTCCACCAAGCGCTGTTTTGCTGTTTAGGAGTGCTCCACTCATGATGGTCCTCTTTCTCCGTGAACGTTGACGATATCCCCTGGTCCCATCGGGTCAAGGAGCACGGGCCAAGTGCACCAAGACGACCCAGCATAACGGCTCTGCGGCGGCCGCGGGGTGACGATTTGTACAAAATTTGAAACGTCCCTCCCTCTCTCGATCAATCCAACCGAATTGTCTAACGCGTTGGTAACGGCCTGCACCCCAGGATTGGGATCTTGAGAGCTAGCAGGGAATGACTCCGATGAGATTCATCCAAAGGCTTGCCGTTGCCGCTCTCACGGCGGGGATCGCCGCGACGACGGCGGTCAACGGCGCCGAGCAGCCGTTGCCCGATGAACAGGCCGCAACTGCGGCGGCCAGCGGCGCGGTGCCCGCGTCGCCTGCTGAAGAAGCCGCGACTGCAATCCTGAACAAGAAGATCGCCGACGATAACGCCGCCCTCGAGGCCAGTGAGAAAGCCAAACAGGAGGCGTATGAGCGGCAGGTCCAGCAGCAGCAGGAGGCCTACGAGCAGCAGGTCAAACAGCAGCAGGCCCAATACGAGCAACAGAAAGCGGACTACGCGCGACAACTGGAAGAGCAAAAAGCGGCATACCAGCGGCAGGTGGACGATCAGAAAGCGGAGCACCAGCGGCAACTGGAACAGTACGAGCAGCAGGTGAGTGCCGCGAGTAAGCCGACGACTAAGTCCGCACGCTGACGTCGGGTGCACCCGTTCTTAGGCGAGTGAGTTGCATCTCGCAGTATTCTAGCGCACGTCGCGCGCGCTCACGGCACTGTCAAAAGTCCGGCGTCTTCGCTTGCGGAACGCCGGCCTCCTTGTCGCTATAGAAGCCACTCGGGTTTTCCGCGCAGGCGACTTCCGCCCACTCATTCGGATCGCGCATATAGACGAGGCTCGCCGTCCATGGCGTCGTGAACGCGCCTTCGTCCTCGATCGTGAATTGGACGCGCAAGAATTTGTCCTTGTAGTTGGGATCGATGGGCGCGCCGGGGCGCCAGTTCTCTTTCGTGCCGCGTTCGAGATCGCCTTTGACCGCGTCGCGATCCAGAAGCTGCCAGCGCTCCACCACGTGTAATTTATCCGTATACGGCGTACCGAACAGATCGATCATCGCGAACTTGCGATCCGCTCTTATCCCCACCGTGTCGATGACGAGCGTATCGCCTTCGTAGTACCCGACCGCATCACCGTGCCATGACGGCACCACGCGCGCCGGATGCTGCGCGTTCAAACGCACAGTGCGGACTTCGTGATCCTCGTTGAACAGCATCACGACCTTGTCCCTTTGCTGCAGCATCTGGATCGCCATGTGCTTGAACAGGAAGGGCGGCGGCTCGGGCCAGCATTGGTTGGCGGGGCTCGGAAAGACTTCGCCCTTGAGCGACAGCTCGCCTTTCGCCTTCACCACTTGCGCTGCCCAGGGAAGCAGGATCGGATTGGAGTCATCGCCGACGAGCTCGCTATAATTGCTCTGGCCGTTGTCCGCGCGCCTGGAGCGGTTCGTCACCGGTCCTGGACCCGACTCCGGCGGGACCAACCAGGGCAACGTTCCGTGCCGCCAAGTGCCCGACAAATCGGGAATGCCTGCGGCGCTCTGATTTTCGGCGCCAACGCTTGGCAGAACAACGCTCGCCGCCGCAACCCACCCAAGAGCTACACGCCGAAACCGCTTCGACATCGCACCCATCCCCCGCCCTCGTCCGCGTCGGCCCCGACTAGGGGCAGCACAGCTTACTCTCCCCTCGTCCCTTGCGGGAGAGTGCACGAAAAAAGCAGAGTGCTATTGTCCGCGTGTGGTCGTTAGCGAAATTGCTGGCCGTAGCGCGGCTCGGCGCTTAGGGGGGCAGTGCGATGACATATCCGCATAAGGCGGCGTTGTTGAGTACGTGTCTGGCATCGGCGCTGATGGTTGGCCTGACGGCGTCGGCGCCCGCGCAAACACCGGCGCCCCCGCAAACCGAAGGGGCCCAGCCAACCGCTCCGATGCCGCCGAAAAAGACGGTGCAGAATTTCACGCCCGTCACGGACGACATGCTGCGCAACCCGAAGCCCGAAGATTGGCTCTTGTTTCGCGGCAATTATCAGGGGTGGGGCTATAGCCCGCTCGAGCAAATCGACAAGACGAACGTCAAAGGCCTGCAGCTCGTCTGGGCGCGCGCCATGGCGCCTGGAACGAACGAGATCACGCCCATCGTCCACGACGGGGTCATGTACCTCGGCAATCCGAGCGATGTGATCCAGGCGATCGATGCTGCAACCGGCGAAATCATCTGGGAGTACAGCCACCCGCTGCCGCCAAGGACCGAGTTTCCTTCCATATGGGGGCAGCGCAAGCGCAGCATCTCCCTCTATGGGGACCATGTCATCTTCGCGACCTGGAACAATTTCATCGTCGCGCTGGATGCGCGCACGGGCATGCGCGTGTGGCAGAGCGACCGGGGCGGCGACCTGTACGTGCAAAACTCCAGCGGTCCGATCGTCACCAACGGCATGGTGATCGCGGGCAGCACCTGCCAAGTCGCAGGACATGGCTGCTATGTCACGGGCCACGAGGCCAGAAACGGCGAGGAGCTGTGGCGCAATGAGATGATCCCGCGTCCCGGACAACCGGGCGACGAAACGTGGGCGGGTGCGCCGTTCGAGAAGCGCTGGATGACCGGCGTCTGGGGACAGCTCACCTACGATCCCGAGCTCGATCTCATCTTCTATGGATCGAGCGGCGCGGGCCCGGCTTCCGAAGTGCAGCGCGGAACGATCGGCGGGACACTCGCGGGGACCAATACGCGCTGGGCCGTCAAACCCAGGACCGGCGAGGTCGTCTGGCGGCATCAGACCTTGCCGCGCGACAATTGGGACCAGGAATGCACGTTCGAGATGATGGTCATCAACACGCCGGTAAACCCCGATGCGAATGCGACGGGCATGCTATCGACCAATCCGGACGCGCAACGCGGTCCACGCAAGACCCTGACGGGGGTGCCCTGCAAGACGGGCATCGCCTGGAGCTTCGATGCCGCCACCGGCGAGTTTCTATGGGCGAAGCAGACCGTCGAGCAGAACATCATCTCCCGAATCGACGGCAAGGGACTCGTCAGCGTGAACGAGGCGAACGTCCTGTCGGACGTCAACAAGACCTATCGGATCTGCCCGACCTATAGCGGCGGCCGCGATTGGCCGATGGGCGCCTATAATCCGAAGACCAACGTCATGTTCATGCCGCTGAGCAATGCCTGCATCGATTCCAAGCCGCGCACGGATCGCGAGGCCGCGCCGCAATTTCTCTACAACACGATGAACACGGCCCGCTTTCCGGAAGGAAAGGACAAGGTCGGGCGCATCGATGCGATCTCGGTGGAGACGGGCCGCACGGTGTGGAGCTGGGAGACGCGCGTGTCGAACTACTCGCCGCTGCTCGCGACCGGCAGCGGGCTGCTCTTCAACGGCTCGATGGATCGCTATCTGAGGGCGTTCGACGCCGATAACGGGCAAGTCGTCTGGCAGACGCGGCTTCATGCGCGCGCCTCGGGTGGCACGATCACCTATTCCGTCAACGGCCGCCAATACATTGCGATCGCGGCAGGCGGCAGCCCGGCGGCGATCGGGGCTCCGATGAACCTCACGCCCGAGGCGGACTCGGCCAATGAAGGCAACGTGATGTACGTGTTTGCACTGCCGCAATAGTTCAGGCGAGGAGACCTTCTCGGCCATTCTGCTACGTGCAGATGCTCGGCGCCGAGGGATTTGCTCTGCTGCGAGCGTGAGTAGGACCAAAGCCCAATAGCATTCTTGAACGGCTGAGCAAACAAGCTCCAGCAGCCGGGCGAGAACTCATGAACATTGCCTCTCCGATCCGCTTCAACCAGATTCCGACTGCAGCCGGGCTAATGACGCGCCTTGCCTTTGCCCAAGCGAAAACAGCAGGGGCTGCGCTGGAACCGCTGCTGAAGGCATCGGGTTGGACCCCGCACCAGGTCGAAGACCCGCATCTCCGCGTGGGTGTTCGCCATCAGATCGAGTTCTTGAATCTTGCCGCTGACACCCTGAGCGACGAGTTCCTTGGATTTCACCTGGCCCAGCTGCTCGATCTGCGACAGTTGGGCTTGCTCTATTATTCAATGGCTTCATCGGAAACCATGGCCGATGCCCTGCGACGGGGAGCGCGCTACAGCTCGATCGTCAATGAAGGCCTCTCAATAAAATGCATCCACGGCAGCGATGTTCGTATATCGCTCGATTATGCCGGTGTCAGCCGCCACCTGGATCGCCATCAGGCCGAGTTTGTGATGACCCTCGTCGTGCGCGTATGCCGGCAGCTGACCCATCTCCGGAAAGGTGGTTGTCGGGGCTTTGCCGAATTTTTCGGTGACGACATCGCATTCGGCGCCCCCGTCGATGAAATCGCTTTTGCCAAATCGATCAGCGATCTGCCGGTCGTCAGTGCGGATCCCTACCTAAACGAACTCCAGATCAAGTATTGCGAAGAAGCGCTTTCCCACATGGCAGGCAGACGCGGTTCCTTCCGCGCGAGCGTCGAGAATGCCATTGCTCCGTTATTGCCGCATGGCAAAGTCAGCGCCGGGGAAATCGCACGCCGGCTCGGGGTAAGCCAACGGACATTTGTACGGCGCCTGTCGCTGGAAGGGCTGACGTTCTCCCGCCTCCTGGACAACCTCCGTTTCGAGCTCGCAAGGCGCTATTGGGCCGAAGCAACCTTGCCGATTTCCGAACTCGCCTGGTTGCTCGGCTATCGGGAAGTCGGCTCGTTTTCGCACGCATTCAAGCGATGGGCCGGCAAGTCGCCACGGGAAGCGCGCGCTCGTCTCGTTGAGGACTCCGCAGAGCGCCGACCGTCAGTCTAGCGGGTTCGGGGACAATTCCGGGCTTCTGGGATTGGCAGCACCAATGTCGAACCCGCACAGGCCCGGTGATCGCCTATAATCTTGCGGCAAGTCCGTCTCTTTAAGGGAGGAAGCCGACATGGAATCGATCATTTCCGATCTTGTGACCCGGTTCGAGAAGGGCTCGCTCAGCCGCCGGGACCTCGTTCAAGGTCTTGCGCTATTGGCGGCGAGCGGAGCGGGCAGCGCTAAAGCCGCTGCGCAAGCGGAGCTCGATTTCAAGGCCGCGACCATCGACCACGTCAGCGTTCAAGTCGTCGATCTGCAACGCTCCATCGCGTTCTATCAAAGAATGTTCGGCTTCGCGGTGGTCAGCCAGGAGCAGACGCAAGGAATCGTTCGCCTCGGCAACGGTGACAGGGTGCTGGTCTCTCTCAACAACGGAAGCCCTGCGCCGCGGATCGATCATTTCGCCATCGGGATACCGCGCTTCAGCCCGGAGACGGGAATGCGCTATTTCGCGCAGCGCGGCGCCACGCCGCTACAGGGCGACTATGCCGGCTTCCACATCAAGGATCCCGACGGGATCAACGTGCAGGTTTCTCAGACGTGACGACGACGGTCGTCGGCTGCGTAGGTGCCTGGTATCCCTAGCCCCGCCCGTCTAGCTCAAGCTGGGGTTTGGGGGCCGAGAGACCACCTTGACGCGCGTACCTTTGCGGGGGGCATAATCGCGATACTCGGCGCAGTGCCAAAACGGGGGGCACGGACGAGGAGGCAGGCGATGCCTGGGCTGTCATGAATCGCCAGATGGTTTCCATCCCGCACTACCGCAAACGTGTGCGGCAGCTGCGTAAACTGGCCGCGGGCCAAACCGAAGACGTTCGGAACGAGCTGCTCGCGCTGGCTGACGACTATGAGCACATCGCGTCGTTGGCAGCCCGACAAACGAGCCAGGGCACAAGGAAAAGTCTAAGCCACTAGGGTTGCGTGCTCTGACGCTGGGGCCGGGGCATCATGGCGCCGCAGGCTTTGCAGGTGCGCGCCGCTTCGCTGTCGAAGAAGGCCTGATAGGCCTTCGAGACGGGATCGCTGCGGTAGTCGTCGACCACGAACGCGAGCTCGTGCAGGAGCGCGTCGCAGCTCGGGCAATACCACTGGAAGCGGTCGACTTCGCCCGCGCGGCGCTTGCGCTCCATCACCAGGAGATAGGAATCGGGCGCAAAGCGCGGCGAATGCGGCGTGCCGGCCGGCGTGTAGATCACCGAACCCTCGGGTACGGTGGCGATCTCCTCCTTGCCGTCCTCGGTGCGGTAGTGCAGCCGAAGATCGCCCTTGACCGCATACATCACCTCGTCGCTCGGGTTGATGTGGAATTCGCTGCGGTACTCGCGGCCGCGCGCCATGAACACCAATGAGTCGGGTTCCTGCCACAGCACGTTCACGCGCTTGTCCGACTCGTGAAGCGCGCGTGCGGTGTCAAGGAGACTGACGATCGGCATTTTGGACATGGGTCGGGACTCCTGTGGGCGCGCATCCTAGCGCAGCGGTTGGCCGAAGGCAGGTGCGCACGAAGACGTGTGACAACTGTCACAATCGGCTGAGTCGGGGTGCGCTAGCTTGGGCGGCTTTGGGGCGGGCGCGATGGGCTGGGACGCCGAGGAATCCGAACGCTATCGGACGCTTTCCGATTCCCTCGGCAAGGTTGCCGAGACGATTGCCCGCGGCGACTCCGACGGAGCGCTGAGGAACCTTCTCCTCGACATGAGCGCGAGCTACAAAAAATTGGCCGGGCATTTTCGCGCGCGCGAGGAGACCGCCCATCTTCGATGCGAACCGGGCGCCATCAAGGAGACCGAGGAGGACCGCCACGCGAGCCTCGCCGTGCGGGTCATCTACGTGAAGCTGCAAGAGCAGTGGGCGGCGCTCGCCGCGGCGCTGGACAAGGACGCGAGTCCCGGGGAGAGCGAATAACCTCTCCAGACGAAACACCTTGCGGCTACGCGGGGCTGCACCCGAAACGCGAACCCGATTGGCGGGTTGGCCGCTAAGTTGGATGGGCGACGCTTTTCGGTTACCCTTCGTTGGGGGTAAGGCGTTAGAATAGCGTCGATTTTTCAGGCGTCGCGGGTCTCCATGAACGATTCCCTCTCCTGGCGCCAGCGCCACCTCTCGAAGCCGATCCTGAATTGGTATCGCAAGGTGCTACCGCCGATCTCCGCGACCGAGCGCGACGCGATCGCAGCCGGCACGGTGTGGTGGGACGCCGATCTGTTCTCCGGCAAGCCGGACTGGTCGAAGCTCAGAGGGTTCGAGAAGCCCGAGCTGACGCCTGAGGAGCAGGCGTTCCTCGACGGCCCGGTCGAGACGCTGTGCGGCATGCTCGACGATTGGGAAATCCGGCGCGCGGGCGATCTCTCCGAGAAGGTCTGGGACTACATCCGCGATGAGGGCTTCATGGGGATGATCATCCCCAAGGAGTACCACGGGCTCGGCTTCTCGGCGCTGATGCACAGCCATGTGGTGATGAAGGTCGCGAGCCGCAGCCCGGCGGCAGCGGTGACCGTGATGGTGCCGAATTCGCTCGGCCACGCGGAGCTGCTGATGCGCTACGGGACGGACGAGCAGCGGAACTATTATCTGCCGCGGCTCGCGAAG
>Ga0137452_1000682_pt1 | contig 10276 bp, 11 predicted proteins | sample EasRivERMGT513_2_FD_102312 | JGI IMG/M metagenome (GOLD analysis project Ga0137452, IMG submission 102312) | Soil microbial communities from meander-bound floodplain in the East River, Colorado, USA - East River MetaG ERMGT513_2 | ecosystem: Environmental > Terrestrial > Soil > Floodplain ...
ATCACCAATTCCTTCTTTACGGTGGTTCGGGTCGTGCTGCGGAAAGCCGCGCCGATGCCCGGAATATCCTGGAGCCCGGGAATACCCGATTTCTGGCTCGTGATCTGAATCTGCATCAAGCCGCCCAAGGCCACGATATCCCCGTCCTGCGCGCGCACCATGGTGTCGGTCTCGTTGACGGAGCTTTTCGCAAGCGGGATGTCCGTCGCTCCCTGACCGAAGTCGAATGAAATGGGGCTGTTCTGCACATCGGCGACCAGCGGGTGAATGTGCAGCAGGATGTTGCCGTCCTCGTCTATCTGGGGCGTGATGTCGAGCGACACGCCGGAGAAGAAGGGATTGAAGGTCGGCGTGATGATCGCCCCGGTAACCGCTCCTCCCGTGTTCTGGAGGGGAGTGCTGGTAACGTTGGTCACGAAGAATTGATCGGTTCCCACTTTGAGCACCGCCTTCTGGTTGTTGAGCGCCGCAACGCGCGGGCTCGACAGCACCTGTACCGCCCCCTGAGTCTCGAGAAAAGTGAGCAGGGCCGCGAAGTTCCTGGTCTGAAACGCGAGCCCGAACAAGGATGCTCCCGGGTTGGTGAAGTTGATGAGATTGTTGCCGGGAAGCGAGCCCACCGCGCCGCCTGCAATGGATGTGATTGCGCCTGGATCACCCGTTATGCCTGTCACACCGGTCACCAGAGCCGCAGATCCTCCCGCCGGGGGGGACCTCTGCAGCAAGGTACCTCGCGAAACCTGCCCCGCCGAGAGCCCGCTCGTCGGGAAAGCCGCCCAGTTGATGCCGGCCTGGTAGTCCTGGCTGAGCGTCACCTCGATGATCTTGGCCTCGATCATGACCTGGCGCTCGACCGACAGGCGCATCGCCTTCAGGTATCTCTCGACGGTTCGCAATTCACCGGGCATGGCGCGCACGACGATCACGCCCGCCTGCGGGCTGACCACGACACTTCTGCCTTCGCCGGGTCCAATCAGCGTCCGGAGCGCCAAGACGATCTCGGTCCAGAAATCGCTCTGCGAGACGGTCGAAACGCGGCTCGCGTCCAGGCTGGTGCTGGCGATGGAACTCAGGCCGACAGCGCCCAGTGCCGGCGAAGCGGCCGTTACCCCGCCTAGGCCCGCGGCCATGGTCGGCACCGCACCGGCTGCACCCGGTTGTTGGGTGGTGACCGCCCCGGAACTGACCCGCACTTCGCTGCGACCTGAGCGCAACCCGATCAGGTAATTCACCTGGAACACGCGCGTCTGCAGGCCGGCTGCTTCGACGTAAATCCGGGTGCCGTCGATCCGGAACTCGTAACCGTAGCCCTCCCGGATCGCCTCGAGCGCCTCCGGCACGGTCACGTCCTTGAGATTGAGCGAGAGCGTCCCGCTCACCGCGGGGTTCACGACCATGCTGTAGCGCGTCCCGGAGACGATCGAAATGAAGACCTGCTGCGCGGGCGCGGTGTTGACCACGAGATCGAATCGCGACTCAAGCGGCGCGCCCGGCATCTTCGGCATTTCCGCGCGCAGCGGCGGCAGCAGGGCCTCCCGAATCGCGTCCGGCTGGCGCGAGCCTGCATGGCGGGCGGCCGCGTCGAGCTCCGCCAGCATGCTCGGGTCCGCCTGATTGGTTACGACCGGCGGCTGGGCGCATGAGCCCAGCAAAACGGCCACTATCGCGATGCTACTTCGCTTCATGGATTCTCTCCTCCCGCCCTCCGGCGGGTTCCGTTTCGTTCCGGGCGGCAGGCCGGTGTTTCGTTCGGCGGACGGAAGAATAGAGCCTGATGACTTCGGTCGAGTCGGCCCTTTTCAGCACGATTTCCTCGTCGCTGATCCGCACCAGGGTCGCGTTGCCGTAGCGCCCGCCCAGAACAACCGTCTGCCCGTTGATCGTCGCCTGGCGGCGATCCGTCGAGATGATCACGACTTGCGCCGGCGAAAGACTGGCCGCGGGCTCGACCGCGTAAGGACCGCCGAGAATTTCCCGGGGCGGGCGGGTGGGATCGTTCAGTTCCTGCGCAAGGCTGCGCGGCGCGCCGAGCGAGAGGATGAGCGCGAAACTCAGCATCAGATAAGCAGCCATGACTTTTCCGGACTGAACGTGTAGAGCGTGATCTTCAGCGTGACAACGGGATAGGCACCGGCCTGAAGCTCCATGTTGCCCCACACGATCTTTGCGGGGAGGTGCTCGAGCTGGCCGACGTAGTTCAGCATTTTCAGATAACTTCCGGACACCGCGATCTCGATTCCGTGCCGATACAAGGCGAGGCCGCCCGGCGTGGAGCCCAATATCGTCGTGAGCGACTGGCTCAATCCTGTCGCAGCCAGCGTGCGCAGGCTGACGAGCTCGATGTCGGGGTTTCGCTTTACGATTTCAGAGAGCATCTTCGCCATGCGTTCGGGCGGAACCAGATCGCCTTGTTTTGCGGCGAGTTGGCGGTCGAGCGCGGCAAGCTCGAGCTTGCTCTTTTCCAGCCGCTGCTGCTTCGCGCTTGCGTCTGCGTTGTCGCCCGTTCGCGCCTGGGCGTACGCCTGCACCTGCGTCTGCATGGTGCGAATTTCGTCCTGTTGCTGCTGAATTCTCTGCGAGCTGATCTTCTGTCGCCGCAAAACGGGCTCGAAGAGCGCGCTGTCGACGATCAGGACGATCGTGACGGCCACCGCGAGGAATATGAGCACGCGCTCGCGCAGACTCATCGCGTCGACGCGATCGGCGTAGCGCTGCAGTGGCTGCGGCCAGCGCATGACTAGGGCTTCGCCCTCTCGGTTGCGGCGGCGACACTTCCCGGTTCGGAAAATCCCTGCGAACTCACGGTGAATTCCACGATCGTGCGAGCCGGGTCCTTTCCCGCGGTGCTGCGGGTAATCACCAGGGCCTCGAGCGGGCGCCCTCGAAGCACGGATTCCTGCTTGAGTCGCCCGATGAGGACGGGGACGAGGTCCGCCTGCAGGGCCCGGCCGCTCATGCTCAGCTGTCCGCCCCCTTCTGCAATCTGTATGCTCGTGAGCCACAGGCCCTGCACGGTCTGCCGCGCAAAGGCGCGGAGGTATTCCGAGTATCCGGCAGGTCCGCCCAGACCGCCTGTTCCAAGCTCGCGCAGAAACGACTGGCGCAAAGCGACGGCCGCTTCCATGCTCTTGAGGTCCTGATCGAGCTGCGCTTCGCGTTTCTCCGGGCTGAGCTCCGCGGCGACTTTGGTGAACCGCTGCTTTTGCTGTTCGTAGGCGCGCGTTGATTCTCCGGTCTGGCGCGCGAGGTTCCTTTCCTGCCAGAAGGCGAAGCCGTAAAAGGCCGCCATGCCCAGCACGATCAGCCCGATCGCCTGGGTCATCGCCTCGACGGAAAAATATTTCTTCTTCTCGAGGAACTGCGGGTTGAAAAGATTGATCTGCTGGCTCACAGCGCCTTCTCCTCGACCCGCAGCGCCGCTCCGAACAGGTGAAAATATTCCCACTGCTCTTCGGGCGTCGGCTCGCCGCCGTCGGCAAAATCCATGACCTTGGGCAATGCCGCGCCCACGACCGGCACGTAAAGCTTGCCCTGGAGAAATGCCTCGAGTCCGGGGTCCTGCGGCAGCGGGGCGAGCAACAGCTCGCCCACCCCGACGCTGAGCCGCTGGCGGTCGAAAATGTCCAGCGACCGGGTGATCTCGGTCGCAACCCGTTCGCGATAATGGTCGCCGTGTTCCCTTTGCCCCAGCTGCACCGACGTGACTTCGAGGCGGCGCGTGAGGAACAGCTCGCCGTGGAACGAGATCGTCAACAGCCCTCCCCAAAGGGAGAACGCCAGCATCGCCGTCGCCTTGTCCGCGGACTCGAACAATGCCGCGAGATTGCGCTGCGCCATTTCCGGGATGTCTATGATCCTGAGCGGAATGCCCGCATCCTGAAACAGGGCGATCCGTTTTTGCACGACTTCGTTGGGGGTGGCGACCGCATACATGGCTTTCGCCGATCCCTTGGGGTCTCCCTCCGCACGCACTTCGAACACATCGACCGTCGCGTCGTCGATGTGATATTCGAGCTGATCCTTGATCCGCCAGCGAATCGCCGCCTTCAGTTCGTCGGCCGGTACGTTGGGCGGCTCCACCAGCAGAATCTGGTAGTCCGCGGGCTCAAGGAGCGTCGTGCAGGCAAACCGGGCAAGCCCGTGCTCCTTCATCTCCTTCTGCAGCGAATCCACCTGCTCGGACGGGGGGCATGAAACACCCCACCAACGCGTCGCAACAGGGCGTTCGACGTTGACCGCTCGCACATGGGCAAATTTGATGGCGTCCGGCTCGATTGCGATAGCCAGAAGCCCGGAACCCTGCGTCGATTTGGAGAACCAGCCCAGAAATCCCCTCCTCAAATGAGGCTTGACTTGAACTTATAGCAATAAGGTATTGTTGTCAATGATTTATCTAAAGTCGCTTGGCTCGCTTTACGCCCGGCAGCCCGGAGGATCGGCTACCCAAGCCGCGGTGTCTCGAAATCCTGGCTCCAGCACGGACCCTTGAACGTTGCACAGGTAAACGATCCTTGCGCCTTTTCCGCTACGGAAAAACCTCCCTCCCGTCGCCGTCGATGAGATTGGGCGCATTGGCAAACTGCACCACCTCCCACGCCACCGTGGCGTTCGAAGCATTAGAAGCAGTGGCGGACTTGGTCATTTGGAGGTTGGTGGTCGATGTCAATGCCGCCACCCATGACGTATCGTCGAAATCGTTGTTGCTCGTTCTCCCGGCAGCCCCCCTCATCGAAATGAAGGGAACGCTTCGGTTCGTCACTACCGCGCTGATCGCGGCATTCATGGTCGTCGTGGCCGCGCTGGCCGTCGTGTTACTGCTTCTTTGTACGGTGGTGCCGTCGGTCATCCTCACCGCAAACCAGGAGATATCGACGTCGTTCCCGCCTCCTCCGTTCACCGCACGGGTGAAGGTCAGGGTCGTGGAGTTCGTAATGACACCCGTCGTCCGGTATCGGGACTCGACGCCATTTACGTTATTGCCGCCATTGGCGGTGAAGATCAGAAATGTCCTCGCCACGTCGACCGGCGGGCTGAGCGGCGCGGTGATTGTGAGGCTGCCCTGCAGCATATTGAGAGTCCCTTTCTGGACCGAAGCCGATTCGATTTGAACCACCTGCCAGGCGACAGCAATCGGGTTGCCGGATTGGTTCCGTGTCAGCCTAAGGTTCGTGCCCGTGGTCAGCTCGGCCGTCGGTGTGACTTCTTCGTCTACGGTGCGGCTCGTCGTGGCGGTGGTTGCAGTCATCAAAGGGAACGCTTTTGTCAAATTGACGGCGGTTGGAAGGGTGACATTGACCGTCACAACACCCGCCGCGAAAGTGGCGGTGGTTACCAGGCCCCGTTGCACGGAGACACCGCTGAGAAACTCGACCACGTGCCACCGCACTATGACGTTGGCATCGGCGACCCCTATCGTGACCGTCAGCGTGGTCGCACTGTTGAGTTGGCAGTTGACGCGATCGGAGGCTTGCGAACCGTTTGAAGCCGACTCTCGACAGATCACGAACGCCTTCAGGGGATTGACCGAAGTGATCGTCACACTCTGGGTCAACGAACCCATGGCAATCGTGCCCGTCTGGACGCCACCAGTGAGCGTATTGATCACGGCGGCACTCGCGGAAAAGCTCGGCGCCGCGGCTATGGTGGAGATCAGCAAGCCCAATAAACAGCGCAAAGTTTTCATTTGACTGTCGCCTCCAATACCCGGCGGGCTACCCGAAACGAAACCACGAAAACACACGCTCAAGCATTCCTCTCGCTGGCTAGGGGAAAACCTCTCGCCCGTCGCCCTCAACGATATTGGGGGCATTGTTGAATCGCACGACCTCCCAGGCCACGTTCGAGTTTTCGCTCAGGGAAGCGCCCGCGGAACGGGTCAGGGTGATGGCATTGGTGGCCAGCGCCGATTTCCAGGAGGAGTCATCCAGATCCGCAGTCAGGGAGGCGCTGCCCGTGTCATCGCCCCGCGCCGAGATGAACGCGACGCTCCGATTGACGACGATCACCGGGTTGTTGAGCGTCAGGCATCCCACCGGGGCGGCCGGCATGGTCGCGCTTCCCGCACCCGTCCCCGACGGCCCGCACACGTTGCGCTGAACTCTGGTTCCGTCGGTCATTCTGACCGCGAACCAGGTGACGTTTATCTGGGTATTTCCCCCGCCCGGGTTTCTCGAGCGTTGAAAGCTGAGGGTCGTCGCATTGGTGATTCTCCCGGTAACCCGATACAGGGTCTCGTCGCCGCCAATCCCCGTGTTACCGTTCAGGGAAAATACGAGGAAGGTTCTGTCCACGTCGATCGGCGGGGCCAGAGCCGCCGTCGCGGTGGCCGTATTGTTCGCAATGGTGGTCGTTCCGCTTTGCACCACCGCGGACTCGATCTGGATCACTTGCCAAGCCACGGTAAGGGCCGCGCCCGTCTCGAGGCGAGTGAGCTGGAGGTTTGTCGTCGTCGTCAACTGGGCGCGCGTCGTCCACTGCTCGTCGATGGTTTGAGTAGCCGTGTTGGCTCTCTGAGTAATCAGCACGAAGGTCTTCGCCAGATTCACTGCGGCAATAGCCACATTGAACGTCGCAGTGCCCGCGGGGACAGCCAGTCCACGCTGCACGGTAACCCCGCTCAGGAATTCAACCACGTACCAGCGCACCGTGATCGCCGCATCGGCGACATGGGTCGTGATCGTCAGGGTCGTCGCGTTCGTAAGCTCGCAGGTGGGAAGGAGCGTGGGATTCGATCCTGCGCCCCCGGAATCTCCCTGGCACACCACGAATGTCTTGGCCGTGTCGACTAAGGTAATCGCCACGGTCCGGGTGGCGGGGTTCATGGTGATCGTGCCGGTTTGTACGGTCTTGATGACTGCGGCTCCGGCAGGAAAGGTCCACGACAAGCAAAGAACAAGAAGCGATGCGCCGAACCGATGCGGGACCTTCACTTGACTGTCGCCTCCAATCTTCGACGGGCCACGCCTACCACCGGGACAACCGGGCATGTCGCAGAAGCAGCGCACCCGGTGGACTGAATCAGGCATTGATCGTCCTGGAACACGAGCCCGGTTACGGCGCCGACGGCGTGCGCGGCGGCGGTGGTGCCGTTGGCTCCTCTGCGCCAGGATATGAAGCACGGCGCTGCGCCGGCGCCGCAAACCGCGACGGATGCTGAGGCTAATGAATAGTCGATTTCCTCGTTTTCGATCCTGATTCTGCCGTGGGGCGCGTAGCTGGTAAAGACACCCGCAGTTACCGTCACGGGAATAACTCCGAGTACTGTGGTGGTGGCGATCGCCCCCGACAGAGTGGAAGAGACGGCGGCAGTCGGATATTGAATTGCCGAGGTGATCGTGAAACTGCCTGTATCGACCGCGACGTCGGTGTTGGCCGCAGGCAGAGCGGCGCAGGCCGTGCCCTGCTGACTGAACTGGAAGATCGCGGCCTCCAGCCCCGAACGCGCCACGAAATAGGCGGAGTCCGACTGCCCGTGCAGGCTGCTGGAGCGTTCGCTGGAAACGTAAAGGTACCCGAGCGTGGCGATCATCAGCGCGATCACGACGATCAGCACTATTGCCGCTACGAGAAGCTGGCCGCGTTGGCGCAGTGCGGGACGCATCAGCAAGTTCCTGGGCCCAAAACGCAGAAGGCCGCCGGCTTGATGGTGCTGCGATAGCTCATGTTCACATTCGAAGTCGTCACGGTGAGCAGAACCGTAATGTAGTAGACCGTCGCAGCCGTCCCTGCCGCGTTTATTCCGTCATTTCGCAGATAGCTGAAGGTGAGGGCGCTCACGTTGTCAGCAAGCGGCTGGAAACCCGTTCCGCCGTCTCGTTCGAGTTGCGATGTGGCGGCGTTGCGTCTGTAGACGACGACGTTGCGATCGAAGTCGGTGATCGTGATTTGGCCGGCGACCGTGATGATAAGATCGCCTGCGCCTGTGCCCCCCCTCGCCGTGCGCAGTTCCCGCACCATCCGCTCGAAAGCCAGTCGCCCTTGTGCGTCATCCCGAGCGATTTCGCGTCCGACGAAATAGTTGAGAAGGCCGCGGCTCATGACGGTCGCACTGATCGCCGCCAGCACGCCGACTATGATCAGCGAGGTCACGACCTCGATCAGGGTGAAACCCGTCGGGCGAAATGCAATCGGGCGCCGGATCATGGCAGGTAATTCGAGAGCACCGCGCTTTGCGTCGCGAGCGGAATGCCGCCCAGGCTCACGGTGACGGTGACGAGCTTGTAGTTGGCGGTAGCAGGATTGGCGGGCCACGGAACCGGTGTCCCGACCGCCGTGCCCGCTGAAGCCACCGTGTAGCCGAGAGCGTTGGTGCAGGCGGGACCTGCCCCGCACGGGTCGAGGTTCGCGGCGTTGTAACCGAGCGCGTCCCTCTGACCGAGTATCAGCTCCATCCTCTCCTGCGCGAGCAGCGTCGCCTGGGTAAGCTGGGCCGGGGTCGGGCTGCGCGGGAGCACGCTGGCGAACGACCTCAAGAGGGCGTACGCCGCGATACCGAAGATCACGATGAAGACCAGCAACTCGACCAGCGAAAATCCCCGAAGGCGGGTCATCGGATCGGCTCCTCTACGGCGTCACCCTGCCAGTTTGGGGCGTGATCGTGATCGACTGGCTCGTGCCCCCCCTGCTCAGCGTGATGGTTGCGACGGCTCCAAGCGCGCCCGCGGCCGTGGCCGTCGCGTCCGTGTAAGGAATGCCGAGGCCGTCGAAGGCAACAAGGTTGCTGGGAAGATTCGTCGGAGGCAACGAGATCGTCACTCCCGAATTCCAGTTGGTCTGCGCCGTCGATCCTGTAACCGGGTGGGGCACAAGAGTGCCCCCGGCGTTGGCCAACGTCAAGGTATAGCCCGTCGCGGTGAGATTGATCCGGTAACGCTGCCCCTGCGTCATCGCCAGCGCCTGCACGTAGCGGATGTCGCCCGCCAACTGATCGACCTGCGTCGACAGCATCACCGGGTCGTTTCCCATTCTGGCCAGCGCGATCGCTGAAATGATTCCGACGATCACCAGCACCATGATGATCTCCTGAAGCGTGAATCCGCCGCCCCGGATCGCGCTTCGGATCGCACTTCGAGAGCGTCGCGCCGACATGGCTTCTTCAGTGCTTCGGCGATCCAAGAAAAAGGGCGGGCGCCTTGCGGCTGCCCGCCCCCTGCTCCCTCTCAGGAATCTGTCAGCCGCGGCGGATCAGCAGGCGGTCGTGGTCGAGGCACTGACCACCCCGGGGTTCGCAGCAGTGTTGGTATAGGTGAACTGGCAACTCGCCGGGGTGGCCGCCGCTGTCATTTGAAAGGTCACCACGTTCGCGGCAGCCGAGGAAGTGTATATGCCCGCATCAACTCGGAGGGTGCCGAGAATCCCTAACGCTGAAACGTCAGCCGTGGGATACCGGTTCACCATCGTGACTTGAACGCCATCGACGGTAACCGAAGCGTTGGAGGCCAAGTTTGCTGCGAGCTGGAGCGCATTTGTCAAGGTCGCAGCAGAGCTGACGGCAGCCCGCAGTCCGTTCAAGGACGCCGCACGAGCCTGGGCTGTTATGTCGATGAATCTGGGCGCCGCAATGGCCGCCAGAATACCGAGAATCAGGATCACCACGATCAGCTCGATCAGGGTAAAGCCACGCGTTTGCTTCTTCATTTTCGTTTCCTTCGAAAATTTACTTCGAAAATTTAGTAACTTACAGGCCCAATTTAACGCTCGGTCTGATTATACACAACCTTTGCAGGGGTTTTCCACCCGTACGTGAATCCCAGGCAAAGGTACTTGGAATTCTAATACCGATTTCCCCTAAGTTGTCCCTGGAGTTTGGTTCGGGTATTCCCTACGAACCCGGCCAGGAAGCGCGATATTTTACCCAGTCATCCGTGCGCCCCGTTCACACAGCCTGCTAACAGGCAACTACCATGCCTATTCCCTCCAGAACCAGACATAGGGAGTTACGGGTTCCACCCGCATCCCGGCAAACACCTTGCGCTCGGAATCCGGCTCGGCCGGCTCGAAGCTGACCCGCACCCGAAATCGAAGCCGCTTGGTTCCGTCGGCCAGGCGCTCGAGGTGCCCGTCGAGATTGGGAACGTACACCAGCTCCTTCTGGGTCGCATCGAAATACCAGCTCCCTCGCGGCACATCGGGTTGCGGCGCGCGGAACTCTCCACGGTAGCCCGGCGGCGGCTCCATCAGCCACTCGACCGGATTGGCACGCGCAAGCGATCCGATATTTTTTTCTTCGCCCCGTACGAGCAGGGCCGCGGCCCGCAGCTGCAGCGCGCTTTTCAAC
>Ga0137452_1000685_pt1 | contig 10271 bp, 18 predicted proteins | sample EasRivERMGT513_2_FD_102312 | JGI IMG/M metagenome (GOLD analysis project Ga0137452, IMG submission 102312) | Soil microbial communities from meander-bound floodplain in the East River, Colorado, USA - East River MetaG ERMGT513_2 | ecosystem: Environmental > Terrestrial > Soil > Floodplain ...
ACATTTTCATAGACTTTTAAATAATCAGCGGCTCGTTGCAACATTTGCCACGAATCGAAAAATCTTCCAATGTTCCGGTTACATCGTGTGCAGAGCAAACCACGGACGATTCCTGTCCTATGGCTATGGTCAATCGACAGTCTTTGCTTACGTTGATACCGCTGGCAAATGGCACAAACTCCTTGTTGTTTAAGAAGTAGCGACTGGTATTGATCTTCATTGATACCATATTTTTTCTTTATTATTTTTTCTTCAGCAGCAGTGCGCCTAACTGCGGAAGGATCGGCATTGCGTTTAGGTTTTTTCCAGACCATTACGTAGTATCTTTATGTCTATTTGAAGCTTTTTAATCTGCTTCGCTGGGTAGTTTAGAAAATAATGCAAACCATTAGCCTTACCGCTAAGGAAATCACGATCACGGACTTCATGACGTAACGCATCTCCAGTGGCACTATTAACCAATGGAGTCCATTGGGAAACTAGCAACTGCCAGAATGGTGATTTAACACCATCTTCTAGTAATCTAAGTTGGAATTCCAGTTCCGCTAGTTTTTCGCTTTTTTGATTTTCTACCTGCGCCATATCTTTTGTTTTCTTCCCTATACGGGTTGCTATTATGTGTCGGCTTAAAGCCGTGGTCAATGGCATTGAGTAAGCGAACCTGACTTTCTGCTTTTTCTTTAGTCGTAGATTTGGCGTGTACCATATTAGGCGTAGATACTTGATACATACCGCTGCTTAACCTAGTCATTCTACCTGGCATAAGGATTTTGCCTTTTCATATTATCACTTCGATAAGGTGTATTAAGTATAGGATGTCTAGACATATCGCTAGGTTCAGTTTCATCACCAGGAACATCTTCACTAGGACCCTCAGTATCACCCATCACTTGATTCCGATGATCGCTAAGTAGCTTAATAACATTTCCTAGAGTTTTTTCAGTGACCATATCCGGGTTTGCTTGATATTCTTGAAGTTTAGCAATAGCTTCGTCCAGGCCCTTACACATATCATGTGATTTACTATCCATCATATCCATCATTATTGCTCTCCTGCCTGACCTGTCGAACCACCGATTTGACTAAATAATCCCTGTCCTGCTGCACCTTCGGTATTACCGACTGGCTGCTCTTGTGGTCTAACTGGCGGACCATACATAGTAGGTCCAGACTCAGGACCATGATTTCCACCAGGCGCTTCTACTCCAGCTTGTGCTTCCATTGCTTGCTGCTGTGCTTTAGCTGCTTCTTGGTAATGTGACATTATCAAGTCTTGCAAGCGGAGCTTGCCAAACTCAGTAGAAGGCATTGGGAAAGCCATCAAAGCCTGGATTTTAGCCATATGCACTTCTGGTGGCTCAAAAGGTGAAGCTTTCACTTCACGGCCAGCTAAAACAAGCTCATATTCCATTTCAGCAGGAACACCCGGCATAGATTGCGTGATGTCTTTGACTATTTTTTCAGCTTCATCGGCACCAATTGCCATTGCAGCTTTTTTAATTATATGCTTTAGGTCGATCTCAAAGCCTTGTGCGCGAGTAACTGCCGGATCGACGCCAAGAGCCATATTGAGTAGATTTAGATATTGCTGACCGCGCGCGAGCTTTTCGCGCAACCGACGTGAAGCAAGCCAGCGAATATCCGTTGATAGTACTAAGTCTTGAGGTTCGATAATCCTATCGGTCATTACTACAGCATCAGGACCTTCGATACGAATGACCATCTCGCTGTCCATAAATTGATGAGCAGAAATTTCGACCATCTTAGCCATTGGATTGAAAACTTGAGATTCAAGTTCTTCAACTTGGTCAACAACAGCAGCATTTGCGCTAGCTGCTAGCTGACTTACACCTGTAGCCGTCGAAGCCGCTGGTCCCATGCCTTCGCGTGGAGCACCTTGGACAAGCGCAGTAGCCTTACTGGATTCTTGGATGACGTTCATAAGAAAACGTACCATTCCAAGACCTTCTTGGGCCATCTGTGCTGGTGGCCGTTCAAAGCTAACAGCTTTTGGTTCTATTAGCCATTTTGCACCAGGTTCTATCTGGTACATATCTGGATCGTCGATCTCCATTGGATTCATCATGACGATAGGGTTGAGACTAAAAGTCCCACAGTCCATTGTCTGATTGACCAAATCATTGAGCATGTACTGCCACATTTCCGAAGCTTCGATTACTCCATGACCGTAAAAGTAATCGTGCTCACGGAAAATAGCACCAAATAGATAAGGTGGAGTTTGAAACCACCAGGGGTTTTCTTGTATTCTTAGAACTTCATCGCCACAAACAGTAACCCATACCCAGTCAAGATCATCTTCCGGTGATTCTGACGTAGGCAAGCGAAACTTGACCCACAATTCTGTAAGGTCTAGCTGCTCACGTTCAAGTTCGGTATCGGTAATACCTTCTTTTTGCGACTGGTTACGGGATTTACGATCTTCGGCTAGTGATTTCTCACTCGCGTCGATGGCTTTCTGAGCCGCAACCGGATCGTACCAACCTTCTTTAACCTTTTGGCGAATCTCTTTAATAGTAGTAATCGTATCTTCAAAAACCATACTGAGACCGATATAATCGGTAGCGGTCTCAGGCCAGGCGAAAACTCGTTGCATATCTATAACTTCAAGTGTAGGACCATAGTGATCATACATTTGACGAGTTTTAATTTCAACGCCTACTCCGGCTTCTGGCGAACGTTCTCGGTACTTGACGTTACGAATACTTGTTTTCCAGCCAAATTTGAAACAACTCGTACCTATCTGATAAAGTTGCCGAAGGAACATTGATAGCTTTGGTCTGATTTTGCACTGTTCCTCAAGCAAATACTTAATAAAATGCACACCGACTTCCGACCAACGAGGTACATCAGTTTCAACCATTAGGTACGGATCAGCAAGGATTGAATCTTTAGCTACCCTGGTCAAAGTATCAACAGCATCACGAATAGCACCTAAGAATAGCTTTGATCTACCATCGTAAAAGGTAATTGTCCGACGAAGATTATAGACATCTCGGTAGCGTTCCCAGTCGTCGGCAATTTTACCATTACGATTATCTCTAGCCTTTTTTAGCTGAGGTAAAATATCGTCCTTTAGCTGTTTAACAATGTCAGGATCGCTGGCAAAGTTATCTAAAGCTTCGGGTTCTACCCCTTCAATTGGCTCTGAGATTTCTAGTTGGTCTAAAGGCATTAGGTTCCTTAAAGTTTTCGATAAAGTGTTTTCTAGCGGATGCTTAACCCCGCGTTAGCACGTAGCCCGGATCAAACGGAGGCATTAGGCATCACCCCCAAAATATCGACCAGTACAAAACTTTTCCCAAAAGTGCTCTGGAGATCGCGGTGGTGTTGACGACATTACCAATCGGCCACCATTTTCTAGCGTTGGTCTCAACGCAGCATACATATTGTGACATTCTAGATCACCACACTCACCTACTTCGTCCCAATATGCTAGAGTAACCGTTCGACCACGACCAGGATTTCCATTCTGAGCGTAGGCGTCAATTGTCGAAGTAGCATCGTCGAAATGCTCAATGACCATTCGTAGTGTTATGCCCTTTTTGCCACGATAAAACCTAGGAACTGGTAAAGCCAAACGCCAATGCGCTGGCAAGTTTTCGTAAATGATCTTGATACGGTTGAGTAACTCACCGGAATCCTCCTGGTTCAAACTGATAAGGGCAACTACCGAACCAGGATGAAACATAACTTCCCAAAGGCAAACAATGCACATTATCCATGTCACCAACATCTGGCGACTTTTATAGATAGCAAATCGACTTTGGCTAGCACCCAGCTTCAAGACTTGCTGAATGTAGTTTTTATAAATAGGAAATGGTAGAATTCGCTCACCAACAGCATGACTATCGTGAGTCTTGCAATTGCTAGCAAAATAAACTATATCCTCACCGGCATGTAGAAGTTCTTCAGCTATTAGTTGAAGTGCTTCTTGTCGGCTTATTCCTAGAGATTCTGACACTAGCGAAGCAACCTATAAGCGGTTCTTTTTATCTACAGTTTCGACAGCTTTGTCAACTGCCAGTTTGTATTGTGCTTTACCTTCGTCGAGTATTAGCTTGGTATCTTTGGACTTTTCTATCATACACGACCAAGCTTTTGCAACGTAGTAATCAGCAGTAAGTAAGTGCTTACGAATAATCATAAAGTCAGGCTTTTCTAGCAAATTCATTTGCACTAGAAAAATAACTTGTTGGCGAAGTTGTCGAACTTGACTATCAAGAGCGTCAATTTCTTCAACTAACTTCATGTCTATTGTAGCAATGCTTTCAACTACCTCGGCTGGAGTTAGATAAATAGCGTTAGCAGTACAGCCAGATAGGCTGACAACAATAAACAGAAGTAAATAAGTTAGCATTTTCATTACGGTAGTTTTGCCGCGTTTGACCTAAGCATTACGTCTAGGTAGTCAACTATCGCATGTTGAAGCTCATGTGCCAAACAAGTCCTTTGTTGAGTAATAGGTAGTGTTTTTAAAATCCAAATCTCCGCGCCATCGTCATTGTAGTTAAAAGCTGCATCTGCTTTTGATCCTTCACCTACGGCTTTGTCAAGTTCTGCTTGGTCAACCATCTTAACGCGAACTGGCCAACCAGGTAGGCGAACGATTTTCGGAATCTTGAAACTTTTTCGCATAATTGTCCATTATCGCCTTACCGTTTTTCCTCGTGAGGGAAATTTTTTATATTGATCTTTCATCTTCTGTCTAACATCTGCCCAATCTTTTGATCGGTCATGCGCAACGCCTGTATGTAAATATCTAGCAGCATCAACAGGATGATCGTTAGTGCCATCCTTTATAATCTCACCTTTAGGATTGCGCTTGTAAGCGCCTCTAAAAGCCGCCGCAAGGTGAGGGCACTTTGTTGGATTGCACATTAGGTACGGGCGACCGTCATCTAGCATGACCATATCACGCTTCATTACCTGAATGCCTTCTTCTATCGTTTGGTCACGACCTTTTGGATGCAAACCGTACTTCTTCATAGTGGACATTGAAGAATTGCCCCACTGATCTTCATTACGTCCGCTAACATCTACCCAATCGACGAAAGTGCAATTGGGAAAATTAATATTCGAATGACCAAGAACTTTTTGGACTAGATTATCTATAAGGATATTATCTTCATAGATTTCATCGATGTAGTTCTTACGAACACCATAGCACTGAGCAAAGATAACGCAAGGGTGAACCTTGCCAAAGTCCCAGCCACGATAGATAAGTTTGCCACGGCTAGGTTGCCATAGCAGTCTTTCATCTTCGTGAATCGCTCGCTTGTAATCTACAAATACTGGATATGAGTCTTTAGTCCCAATGGGTTCTAGTTCAAACTCACGCAGCCAGTCGTCCGTTGCGTATTCCTTTTTAGCTTGATCTGCCCACTTTTTAGTCTTTTCTTCATCAGCAGAATAATGTAGTTTTAAAAGGACAAACCCCCCATTGTCTGCTGTTGAGGTATCATGTACACTATTCGCCACGCGGTTTACCAGTTCTCATTATATCAAAGTAGGGAGTTAAAGCATTTTGGATATACTCACTAGTCAAACCACCACCGCGACGGCCTGGATTGTAAGTATTAAGCCAATCTCCAAAGACTTTTTCGAAAGCATTGCTATCGGCCTGTTGTAATCCTTCTAGATATCGTTCTTGATGATGAGGCTGTAGCAAACTAAATTCGTCTGGATTAATTCTACCAATCTTACCAAACATATGAAAAGGTTCTGTCGTACCAATCTGCTCACCTAAATTAGCTGCATTATTAGATTCTGATGATGGATTACGCATCATTTTATTTAATAAGGTTCTTAAAAGATCATTATCCACTAGACTCTTCCATTTGTGGTTTCTTTTTTGCTTTAATAGATTTCATTAACGATGCTATTACGCTTGCTTCATCAAGACTAGATTGCTTATCAGGTGGTCTTAGCTTAACCAAAGCTTCCAGACAGCGAATCTTTTCACTTGTATTGTGCGCTTTGTCGTATTGCTTCCAAAGTTCGGATTGAATCGTTTCTTCGGAAGTTGTTAATCGACGATCACGCTCACTTACTTTATGCTTAATACATTCATTGCAAAGATGAGAACGACCACCGCTTGGAACGGGCTTGAATTGGCTAGACGGCTTTAGCTCACCGCAATTGGAGCAAACCTTTTCAGTTGGTTCGTTTCGGTTGCGTTCTTCTCGATTCGCATTGTAGACTCTCATTAATTAAACCAAACTAATTCTAGCTTTTTGAAGATAACAGTCAAGTCAGCGGTTGGCGAAAGGTCAAGTTCGTCGATATCTAGAATACAGCCACACTTACTACAGAGAACAAGACTATCAACTTCTTCATCACAAGCTGGACAAGTTTTCATTACGCACCTTTGCGCCGTCGAAATGTATGTGCTCCGATAATTACTTCATTCGTAGCTTCGGTATCACTTGCCCACCACTTGGGTAGGGTTCCACCATGCTGCTTACGAACTAGATCAACGTTCATATAGAATTCGGCACCATTTGTAGGGTCTGGCTTTTTAAACGATAGAGCATCACCTGCGACTTCCTCACATTCAAGCCAAAGTTTACTGGCAGGGTCTATTGAGCTAATCGTCCAGCGGCTAGGATCGTCAGTGTTCCAAAAGCTAAATTGATACGGCTTTAGGACTACTTGGCTAATTCTGGTTTGTAGCCGACGCATTCGGTTACAAATAACATAAGCGACAGCTAGCTTACCTACTGTAGATTCGCCTCTAGCCTCACCCCAAATGGTTAGAGCAAGCAAAATGAGATCAAATTCAATTGGCACTTAGTGCCTCCTTAAGCATTAGGATATTGGAATCCTTGCAAATCATTGTGCCATCAATCCACTTTTGGAGTGCAACGGCTTGATCGTAAGGTAAGATGACTTCATCATCAACTACCGCACCAACTATAAGAGGACGAGCAGGACACTCTAGAAGCAAAGGCTGACGAATAGTCGAGCAGCCGGCTAGAGTTAGAGCAATCGCCAGAGCAAGTATTTGTCCCATATTTCCATCGAATGAGTCTGCTGATGATTACAATCTACTTTAATATTCGAATCGGCTAAAGGCATTTGCCTACGCCAACCGTGAAACCCACCGTCCATTACGCTACCAATCAACTGCCAATAGTCAGTATAGTTCCCATAGACATGAGTCCACTGGGAACTGGCAGTTTGAATATTGCGGTAGGGCACGTCATCTCTAACAGGAGTTGCTAGGGTAATAACTTTACCAACTAAAATTCCTTCACACGCATACGCTATCACCTGTCCGCCGTGTGAGTGCCCGATTACCGTATCTTTAGGCAGGATTTGCTTACGTAGTCTTTCTCCTGCTTTTTCCCATGTAGTATTATCACCAAGTACACCATCGAGTTCAGTAGACCATGCAAAGCTTAATGGCTGATAGTTTAGTTCAACCAACCGTTCCCAAAATGGCTTACCTGGCTTCCACCAATCATCGTGGTCAGGGGTGTTGCCCCAAGTGCCAGGAACAATGATAACACGCGGGTTTGACATAAAATTGGAGCAGGGCGGATAGGTCCGCCCCACTCGGTTTAACTAACTAGCTAACATCTATCGTCGCAACGGCCTGGACTTCTTTAGTCACAGGAGCGTTGGCAACATTGAAGGTTACTGTAATAGCACGACCTAACAGACTGCCACTATCAGAATACAAACCGGCAGTAACAGTATAATCTCCGTCAACTGCAAACTCCGCAGACAATGGACCAATAGGCGATCCAAATGGAGCATGCAAGCTTTCAATAGCTGCTGGTCCACTGAAGTCCAAACGATACTCCATAGGATTGACAGCAATATCAACGACAACAGTTTCAGTACCAATCGAAAAGTTTTTGAGCATCTAGTTCCCCCTAACTGACTTTAATTGCTCCAACACCTTTCACTAATTTTAAGTGAAACAGCCTGAGCAAACGTTCTATGACTTTCCAAGGTATCCGACCTAGCTTTATTAGCCAGGTTAATTGATCGACGCGACTATTCACACCGGAGCACCCCTTTCTGTTTTTAGTAGTTATTACGTACCTCCTTTTCGTAATTCGTAAGTCTATCGCTTACCGATCTTCGCCGCGTCCTGCATTACATTGAAAACAATATCACCTGCAACTTCGGAGCAAGCCGCTTTGAACTCCGCTTTAACCTGGGGGCCATTGGCCTGTTCCAAACTACGAAGTGCATCAGCAACAAGAGCTGCCTTTAGGCTCATAGACAATAGACCATTGGTAGGTTCATTACGCAAAGCTTCGAGTTGAGTATTAGCAGCACCAAGCTTGTCAATCTGAACAAGCATAAAGTCCGCACACTTAGCGACTTGAGGCTTGTTGTACTTTAAAGCCATATCACGTGTAGTCGTAATGTCGTTACCAACAAATTCAACTATTTGGCCTTTAGCCGCAGCACAGCCTGTTACGAAGGCTAGGCAAACAGCCATACTGAGATTTACTAGATTCATAAGTTACCTCTTTCTTTCTTCTTGGCTATAGGCATAGCCTTGTAGTCCTTCTTTAGCAACCGCTTCTAGAACTTTAATCTTAGCTTCGGTTGTCTTGCCTAGCCATTGAGCTATCTGCTGGTATTCCTTCGAATGCTCTATTTCACAATGTAGCTGTAGTCCTGCAAAGTCTGGTTGAGGCTGTTTACAGAATTTACAAATAGGCTTTGATTTGGCTTTTGCCATAAACTCCTATGTCTCACCTTCAATATAACACACGTTAGGTGGTTTGTCAAGGATTTTTCTAAAATAAACGTTATCTTGGGTAGCTTTCTAACTTCTTATCCTAGGCGGGCTAGACTCCTCCGGCCTATAGCCGGTGGTGTCTTGACCACCGGATAAGGCTGGGGCTAATGGGTATGGGCAATTGTTATTCTTATATACGCTAGTTGCCCACGTGCCCAGATGAGTTAACTTAGTGATATTACTCATGTTTCGATGGGCAATCGTGTTTTCAAATCGACAGACCATTGCCCAAACCGAAGGGGTCCAAAAAGCTAACCTATTGATTTTGTTCATTTCGACTTTTAGGTCAGACTCAATAAGTAGTAAACCGCAACTACCTGACCAAACTATTCTGGATGTATTCCTTCATTAGCCCTTCGTCTGGCCGGGATAGTGCGACTAGGGTATGGTTGCAGTGCTGGCAGATCAGGCTAAGCTCCCATTGGAGTCTTAGTGTGTTTGGAACTAAGTCGTACTTGTCGTGCTTTTCCAAGCACATAGCACAGTGTCCAGTCTGGTGTGTGAATACCCGTAGGTACTCATCCGGGTTGTCGTAGCCTAGCTGCCGTTTGATGTTCTGACGTAGCGTTTTCATTTCCATTGGTAGTTCCTCCTAACTACAATATAACCATTGTTGAGGTAGTTGTCAATAACTACTTCGAAAAAAACCGTTGTAAATTCCGCAGCTCGCATGCAGTATAGTATAGGGGGGTGGGGGGGTCGAACGGGGCATCGGCTGGTAAGTGAGTACTTACTTACCAATACCGGGCGTTATTGCCTTGGCATAGCGTTTGCATACCCCCCGGTGAGTGAGTATTCACTAACCACGTAACCTAGCAATTACAGTGCCAAGTGCAATGGCATGGTAGTTGCATACTTTCAATTGGCATAGCGATTGCTTGCCCACTGCGCGAGCTTGCAAGAAATGTGCCAAAGTAAATGGCACTATTTTTGGCATAGCAATTTCCATGCCGTTGGCTGCTAGCAATTTCTGTGCCTTAGCAATTATTGTGCCCAATTCTCCGATTTTCACTGCCTAAAAAACAGGCACCACTGCCTAAAAACTAGGCACTCGAAAAACCGTAGCAATTTCGCTGCGTTGCCCTAGAAAAATCGTGCAAATTCGAACGATCTTCCGAAAACATGCTACATTTTTGTGCATCGACACGCCGGACAAATATCATGCCAGCGAGCAATTTCAAATACTTGCGCAAGTTCGCCGCGTTGGCACACAATTCGCATTAGTCGCCGAGCATTATGTCGCACCGTCTTGAACAATTCCGCAAATCGACCGACCGAAAAGCCAGTGAAAAGCGCAATACCGCGAAAAACGCCAGACTTGCGATTCTAGCGCCTTTTGAAAGTGAATCGGCCACTAGTGCCAGCCCAGCGCCAAAAATCGCCGTATGGCCGGTTTTTGTTCGAAAAAACGGCATTCTGGAAACGACCACGCGCTGCAATTTCTGCGATTTGCCAGCCAGCGAAGCAAGCAAGCTAGTAAGAGTTA
>Ga0137452_1000686_pt1 | contig 10263 bp, 7 predicted proteins | sample EasRivERMGT513_2_FD_102312 | JGI IMG/M metagenome (GOLD analysis project Ga0137452, IMG submission 102312) | Soil microbial communities from meander-bound floodplain in the East River, Colorado, USA - East River MetaG ERMGT513_2 | ecosystem: Environmental > Terrestrial > Soil > Floodplain ...
CGCCAATCAAAAGCCAGCTTACAGTGTCCGATCTCGGCGAATTTACGGTCATAGTCGGGCCGTCTCCAGGGACTTCGGCTGATCCAGCTACTATCGCCGGAGATGTTGTCGCTCTATTTGGCCGACTAACCAATAATGTGCAGCTTTCAGACGACGAAGCCGTGGGGATCGTGTCGAAGGTCTTCTCGGTAGATGAGCGAGTCGTTAAGAAGGCAGTTAAGAAGGCCAGAATATTGGTCAACAACCAGAAACAGTCGTCGGCTTGACCTCCTTCCAGCGCATTTGCTATTTTCTCGGAACTTTCCCAGCGCTCGAGCCCCGGAAGCTCTGCAGTTCAGCCCATGGCGAAATATCAGAAGCCGACGCCTGTTCGCGGAAAGACCCGCGTACCCGAGCGGGCATCCAAGTCGCCTATGGCCGTGGCGTCCGCGCCGGCCCGCTCAGTTGCGCCCCCACCGCCACCTCCTGGACCTTCTCCCGAGGCGGTCGCGCTGTTCCAGCAGGGCATGGAGGCCCTCCAGCAGCATCACTACGGCCCGGCCGCAGAAAGCTTCAAGACCCTGATCGATCGCCATCCGCTCGAGCGAGCACTGCTCGACCGGGCCCGCGTGTATCTGGAGCTCTGCAATCGCGAGGTCAGCAAGCGGCCTACCGAGCCGCGGACGATTGAGGAGCGACTGACGGCGGCAACCGCGGCCTTGAACAATGGGGCACACGACCGGGCTGAGAGCCTGGCGCGCGGTGTCCTTGCCGAAGATCCTCATCAGGACCTGGCGCTCTACCTCCTCGCGGTCATCGAGGTCCGTCGAGGCGCACTCGACAAGGGACTCTCCTACCTCGGACAGGCCATCGCGATCAGCCCCGAGGCCCGGGCGCAGGCTCGTCATGAGCCGGACTTTGAGCCGCTATTCGACCTGCCGGCGTTTCAGGAACTTACAGAACTGCCCGCGCAAGCCTCTGCGGCAGGCGCCGCACGAAAACCGAAACGCTTGATCCGATAAGCGACCTGAGTCAATCGTCGATAATGGATCGCTTGCCTCCTCCCGAGAACTGGAGGGATTGGCAGCCTGATCACTTATGTGCGGCATTGTCGGATACGTCGGTCCTAAACCTCTTGTGCCCGTCATCATGGAGGGCCTTAAACGGCTCGAATATCGCGGGTACGACTCCGCAGGTATTGCCGTGGTGCGAAACGGTCAGCTCGACATCCGTCGGAGCGCCGGAAAACTCGCCAACCTTCAGGACGCGTTGGCCAAACAGCCGCTCGAGGGGCAGTACGGCATCGGCCATACGCGCTGGGCGACGCACGGCCGTCCGACCGAGGAAAACGCGCACCCGCACCGCGACTGCAAGAGCAAGGTCGTCGTGGTGCACAACGGCATCATCGAGAATTACATCGAGCTCAAGCGTCAGCTCATCGCTGAGGGCCACAAGTTCATCACCGAGACGGACACGGAAGTCGCCGCGCACCTGGTCGAGAAGGAGTCGAAGGGCGACGGCCTCGTCGCGGCGGTTCGCCGCGCGCTCACCCATATCCGCGGGCTGTTCGCGCTCGTGCTCATCTCGACAGAAGATCCCGACACGATCGTCGCCGTGCGCAACGGCCCGCCGGTCGTCATCGGCCTCGGCCAGGGCGAGTACTTCGTGGCCTCCGACATTCCCGCGATTCTGAGCCACACGCGCGACATCGTCTTTCTCGACGATCGCGAAATGGCCATCGTCACGCGCTCGGGCGTGACCTTCACGGATTTCCAGGGCCGCGTGGTGCAGAAGGCGCCGCATCACATTTCCTGGGATCCCGTCATGGCCGAGAAGGCGGGCTACGCCCACTTCATGCTCAAGGAGATCCACGAGCAGCCCTGGGCGGCGCGGGAAACGGTGCTCGGCCGGACGTCGGCCGAAAACGCCAAAGTCTTCCTGAACGAGATGCAGCTCGACGATGCGGCCTTGAGAGAGATACAGCGCATCGTGATTCTGGGCTGCGGCACGTCCTGGCATTCGGGCCTGGTCGGCAAGTTCCTCATCGAGGAGCTCGCACGAATCCCGGTTGAAGTCGACTACAGCTCGGAGTTCCGCTACCGGCGGCCGATCGTCGACAAGCACACGCTGGCCATTGCGATCACGCAGTCAGGCGAGACGGCCGACACGCTGGCGGCCATGCGTGAAGCGAAGCAGCAGGGTGCACGCACTGTCGCGATCTGCAACGTCGTCGGCAGCATGGCGACGCGCGAAGCGGACGGGACGGTGTACACGCACGCGGGACCTGAAATTGGCGTCGCCTCGACGAAGGCGTTCACGTCACAGCTGGTGGCGCTGGAGTTGCTCGCGATCTACCTCGGGCAGGTGCGGGGCACGCTCGCGCCGGCGTTGGCCAGAACGCTGATCGATCAGCTCGATCAGTTGCCGCGCGGCATCGAGCAGACGCTGAAGATGGACGGGGCCATCGCGAATCTGGCCGCGCAGGTGTATCGCCATCGCGACTTCCTCTATCTGGGCCGGGGCATCAACTATCCGATTGCCCTCGAAGGCGCGCTGAAGCTGAAGGAAATCTCGTACATCCACGCCGAAGGGTATCCGGCCGGCGAGATGAAGCACGGGCCTATCGCGCTCATCGACGAGGACCTGCCGGTCGTCACGCTCGCGCCCGATGATGCGGTGTTCGAGAAGGTCGTTGGCAACATTCAGGAAGCGAAGGCGCGCGGTGGCCGCGTGATCGTGGTCACGAACGAATCAAAGGCGCCGGCTTTCCATGGCTTGCTCGATGCGGGGCGTGATGTCGTGCTGGCCGTCCCGGACGCGCACCCGCTCGTGTTGCCGATCCTGCTGGTGGTTCCGCTGCAGCTCCTGGCCTACTACGTCTCCGTCCGTCGCGGCTGCGACGTGGATCAGCCCAGGAACCTCGCGAAGAGCGTAACGGTGGAATAGACACGTGTCGACCTCGGGGGTCGAAAGTCGTTTGATACCTGTCGACCCCCGAGGTCGAAAGCGTTTTTCCCTACACCCCGAAGCCGTAGCCCGCTTCGTGTGCGACGGCTTCGCGGGTGCTCTGCTTGGGCGCGACGCCGGCGACCTCAGAGGCAATTTCCAACAAGTCCTCGTCGGAAATGTGGCGCTGCACGTCTGCCAGCGCCACCATGCGCCGGTAGATCTGGTCGAGCTGATGGCGCGACAGCGACAGGCCGAACTGTTCGCAGCGCTTGGCGACAGCGTGCCGGCCTGAATGCTTGCCGAGGACGAGCGTCGTGGCGGGAACACAGACGTCCTCCGGCCGCATGATTTCGTAGGTCCGCCGATCCTTCAGCATCCCGTCCTGGTGGATGCCGGCTTCGTGCGCAAACGCGTTGCGTCCCACGATGGCCTTGTTCGACTGCACGTGCTCGCCGGTGAGCTCGCTGAGCAGTTGGCTGGTCGCGAGCAAATGTGGCGTGTGGATGCCGGTCTCGACGGGAATGCGGTCGGCGCGCACGCGCGTCGCCATCACGATCTCTTCGAGTGACGCGTTGCCGGCGCGCTCGCCGATGCCGTTGATCGTGCATTCCACCTGACGCACACCCGCGCCAATGGCCGCGAGCGTGTTCGCGACGGCGAGGCCGAGGTCGTCGTGGCAGTGCGCGCTGAAAATCGCGCGGTCCGCGTTCGGCACGCGACCCAGCACGGACTGAAAGAACTCGGCGATCTCGTCAGGCGTCGAGTAGCCGACGGTGTCCGGCAGATTGATCGTGCTGGCGCCGGCGTTGATCGCCGCCTCGACGACCCGGCACAGAAAATCTCGATCGCTGCGCGTGGCGTCCTCCGCCGAGAACTCCACGTCGTCCGTGTACGACCGCGCGCGCGTGATGGCCGACACGGTCGCCTCGAGGCAGTCCTCCCTCGAAATGCGGAGCTTCCGCTGCAAGTGCAGGTCGGAGGTGGCCAGGAACGTGTGGATGCGGCCTCGTCTGGCTGGCGCAATGGACCAGGCGGCGCGATCGACGTCGCCGGGCGCGCACCGGGCCAGCGCCGCGACGATCGGCCGTTCGAGCGCCAGCGCGACACGCCGCACCGCTTCAGCGTCAGCGTCCGAGGCGATCGGGAAGCCGGCCTCCACGATGTCCACGCCGAGCCGTTCGAGCTGCCGGGCCAGCCGCAGCTTGGCCTCGATGCCCATCGAAAACCCGGGCGCCTGTTCGCCGTCCCGCAACGTGGTGTCGAAGATGACCAGCCGTGGAGCCATGCTCGCAGTCTGCGGGCCCTGCCGGATAGAAGTCAAAGTTATGATTATTAGATTAATAGTCACAATAGTTATTGACGTGCGGCGGGCGCGCGGCGAGAATTCCCCCCATGATTCCGCGTGCATGCGTGAACCCGGCCGTGATCGATAGCAGAACTTATCGGCAATGACGCTGGAGGATTTGCGCGTTTTTGCAACGGTCGCGGCCGAACGCAGCTTTTCGCGCGCGGCCCGAAAACTCCGCCGGACGCAGCCGGCCGTGAGCCAGGCCATCCGCCGGCTCGAAGACGACGCCGGCGAGCGGCTGATCGACAGGTCGCTTCGTGACGGGACGCTGACGGCGGCGGGCGAGGTCCTGCTCGACTACGCCACACGCCTTCTGAGACTCGCCGACGAGGCGGCCAACGCCGTGGCCGACCTGCGCAGCGTCAAGCGCGGTCGCGTGCTCATCGGCGCCAACGAGGGCGGCGTGCACGCGGTGCTGCCGCTCATGGCGGCCTTTCATCAAAAACACCCTGAAGTCCTCGTCGAAATCCGACGCCTCCCCGCGCGGCAGATGGCGCAGGAAATCCTGCTTCGCAGCGTGGATTTCGGCGTGCTCACCTTCAACCCCACCGAGCGCGAACTGCAGTCCGTGCAACTCGGCAACGACGAGCTCGTGTTGCTCGTCCGGCCCGATCATGCCCTCGCGTCCCGCAAGCAGATCACGATGGAAGAGATGGGACGGCAGATGGTGATCGCGCACAACGATCCGTCGCCGGCGCGTGAGCGCGTGTTACGGCTGTACGAGAAACGCCAGGCGCCGCTCAACATCCGCTTGTCACTGCCGAGTCTCGACGGAATCAAGCGCGCGATCGACATGGGGCTCGGCGTGGCGCTGTTGCCGCGCCGCTGCGCGCAGGGCGAGATCGCGCAGGGAAAGCTGATTGAGATTCGCGTGCCCGAGTTGCGCTCGCCGCGCCAGATGAGGCTTGTCTATCGACGCGACGGCGATCGGTCGCACGCGTCGCAGGCGCTGCTCGACGTCGCGCGGCAGACCACTCGGGTCGCCGAGTCCTAAAACCCGCGGATATACGGCAGTTGTGCGGAGGTTCGCTCGATGGCGGCAACGTCGTCGAGCAACATGCCCGTCGTGTCCCAGGCGCCGGAGAGCAGGGCGGCACGGGCCGTGTCTGCCATGCGAACTGACACGCTGAGGTCGCCAGAGGTCACGCGTGCTGTCGTCATGTCCAGGACGAACTCGCGCGCCGAATCCGACGTCGCGGCCTCGCGCAATCGCGTCAGATCAGCGCTGGATGCCGACATGCACACCAGGCCAATCATCAGCGAGTTGCCTGCAAAGATTTCCGCGAACGACTCGGCAATGATTGCGCCCAGTCCCCAGCGCGACAACGCCTGAGGCGCGTGCTCGCGCGATGAACCGCAGCCGAAGTTCGAGCCCGCCAGCAGGATGCGCGCGCCCGTGCGATCGGGATCGTCGAACGGATGGCGTGTGCCCTGTTTCTTCAGCGCCCGCCGATCGTCTTCGAAGAGATGCGCCTCCAGACCGTCGAAGGAGATCGCCTTGAGAAACCGCGCCGGCATGATCCGATCGGTGTCGAGATCGTTGCCGTCGAGCACGATCGCGCGGCCGGCCACCTGCTCAATTCGCGACGACACTGGACTCCCTCACCCACGTGCGCACGTCGACCACTTCGCCGGCGATCGCCGCCGCCGCGACCATGGCTGGACTCATCAGCAAGGTACGGCCGGTCGGACTTCCCTGCCGGCCTTTGAAATTGCGGTTCGATGTCGAGGCGCAAATCTCGCGGCCCTGAAGGCGATCCGCGTTCATCGCCAGGCACATTGAGCATCCGGCGGTGCGCCAGTCGAATCCGGCCTGGCGAAACACGTCATCGAGTCCCTCGCGTTCGGCCGCCAGGGCAACGGCCTGCGATCCAGGCACCACCAGCGCCCGGACGCGCGGTGCCACCTTCTGACCTGCGACGATACGAGCCGCCTCCCGCAAATCGGAGAGCCGGCCATTCGTGCACGAACCAATGAACGCCACGTCGATTGGCGTGCCCGCGATCGGCTGTCCGCCATCGAGGCCCATGAACTCGAGCGCTTCCGCGATGCCTGACTGAAGGGGCGAGCCTGCTGCCGGCTGTGGGACGCAGTCGTCGACACCCACCGACTGCCCCGGATTGATGCCCCAGGTCACCATCGGCGCGATCTCAGAGGCGTTGAGGTGGACGCGGTCGGCCCACGACGCATCAGGATCGGACGCGAGGCTGCGCCACCAGGCACATGCGCGCTCGAACGCGGACGAATCGCCATCCGCGCCGGGCGCGTAGCGGCGTCCGCGCAGGTACTCGAACGTCGTGCGATCCGGATTCACGTATCCGATGCGGGCGCCGCCTTCGATCGACATGTTGCAGAGCGTCATGCGCTCGTCCATCGACAGGCGCTCGATCGTCTCGCCTGCGTACTCGTAGGCGAACCCCGTGCCGGCATGAATCCCGAGCCGGCGGATGATCGCCAGGATCAGATCCTTCGCGTAGACGCCGGAGGCGAGTCTGCCGCTGACTTCGATGCGGCGGACCTGCAGCGGCGACATCGCCAGCGTCTGCGACGCCAGCACGTCACGCACCTGGGACGTGCCGATGCCGAACGCGAGCGCGCCAAACGCCCCGTGCGTGGACGTGTGACTGTCTCCGCAGGCGATCGTCATGCCCGGTTGCGTGAGGCCGAGCTCCGGCCCAATCACGTGCACGATGCCCTGATCGCCCGTGGACGGATCGAACAGCGGGATCCCATGCTCGCGACAATTCTTCTCGAGCGCCGACGCCATCGTTTCCGCCATCGGATCGGAGAACGGCCTCGGCTCGCGGCGGGTCGGCATGATGTGGTCGAGCGTCGCGAACGTGCGCTCCGGCGCGCGCACACGCCATCCCCGCACTCGCAAGGCCTCGAACGCCTGTGGGCTCGTCACTTCGTGGACGAGGTGGAGTCCGACGTAGAGCTGCGTCTGTCCGTTCGGCAGCTGCCGGACCGCGTGCCGCTCCCAGACTTTTTCGAACAGCGTCTGCGCCATTGAGACGCCGATCGTATCAGGACTGCGGCCGCATGAAAGTGGGCATGCAGGTTGCTTATCAGGAGGCCTCGGCACGAGTCCGGAGGCAGAAGATCTCGGATTCTGCGATCCCTCGGAGGTCTCAGTAACGAAGTTCTTGCGATACTCTTGGTCTCTCGTTCGCATCGAACACCTGATCTCGACAACCGGCCGTCCATGAATTCGCTCGAGTCATTGAATCCCGCTCAACGTGACGCCGTCGCGCATATCGACGGACCGTTGTTGATCCTTGCCGGCGCAGGATCCGGCAAGACGCGCGTCATCACGCATCGCATCGCGCACCTGATCAGCAACGGCTACGCGGAGCCGGACCAGGTGCTGGCGGTGACCTTCACGAACAAGGCCGCCGAAGAAATGCGGACGCGGGTCGAGCAGCAGCTCAGCGGCGACTGCCGCCAGCTGTGGATGTCCACGTTTCATTCGCTGTGTGCGCGCTTGCTGCGGCGCGAGGCGCCGGCGATCGGGCTCTCGCGCGACTTCGTCATCTACGATTCTTCCGACCAGCTGTCCGTCGTGAAACAGGCCATGAAGTCGATGGGCGTCGACGACAAGGTCGTCCAGCCGAGGGCGGCGCTGTCGCGGATCAGCCAGGCGAAGAACAAGATGGAATCGCCTGAGGCGATGAAAGCGGCGGGCTGGAGCCTGCGGGACCAGCAGATTGGCCGGATCTACGAGTTCTACCGGAAGGCGCTCACGGACGCCGGAGCGCTGGACTTTGACGATTTGCTCCTGAAAACGGTGGAGCTGGTCGAGACAAGCGAGCGCGTCCGCAATTTCTACGCGCACAAGTTCCGCTTCATCCTGATCGACGAGTACCAGGACACCAACAGGCCGCAGTACATGCTCATCAAGCGCCTGGCCGAGGTACACCGCAATCTCTGCGTCGTCGGCGATCCCGATCAGTCGATCTATCGCTGGCGTGGCGCCGACCTGCGCAACATCCTGGACTTCGAGCACGACTTCGCAGACGCGAAGATCGTCCGTCTCGAACAGAACTACCGATCGACGCAGGTGATTCTCGACGCTGCGTCCGCGGTCATCAGCCGGAACAAGAACCGCAAGGACAAGCGCCTCTGGACCGATCGGGCCGGCGGCGATCGCGTGCTCTACGTCCGCTCCGGCGACGAGCTCGAAGAGGCGGACTTCATCGTCCGGACCACGCGTGACATGCATCGGCGCCGCGCCGAGGCGATGGTCGCCGTGCTCTACCGGACGAACGCGCAGTCGCGCGCGATTGAAGACGCCTTCATGCGCGAGGGCATCCCGTACCGCATCATCGGCGGCGTCCGGTTCTACGAGCGCAAGGAAGTCAAGGACTCGCTCGCGTATCTGCGGTTGATCATCAATCCGCACGATGACGTCAGCTTCCGCCGCGTGGTGAACGTGCCGGCCCGCGGGATCGGCAAGAGCGTCATCGAGGCGCTCGAAGCCATCACGGACCTCGACAGCGGCGCGGCGATCCCGGCGACATCCTCGACGCCGCTGATTGACGATGACGACGCGGTCGCGCCGGATCCGGTGGCGGGACGGACCGCGGGCAATGCGCCGCGCTCGCTCTGGACGCGATTGCTCGTCGCCATCGATCGACGCCTCGTCCCGCCACGGGCATTGGCGGCCCTGACGGCGTTCCGGGATCTGATTCGATCGCTCGCCGGCGATCCGGCCAATACGCCCGTCTCCACGACGCTGAGCGTGATGCTGGATCGCTCGGGCTATCTGAAGGACCTGCGCGACGAACGCAGCGAAGAGGCTGAGGCGCGCATCGAGAACCTGATGGAACTGGTCTCGGCCGCGCGCGAATACGAAGGCCGCGAGGCCGAGCCGTCGCTTGGCGGCTTTGTCGATCGCCTGTCGCTCCTCTCCGAAGCGGACGAAGCCCAGGGCGCCAACGAAGCTCGCGTGTGGCTGATGAGCATGCACGCGGCCAAAGGCCTCGAATTCCCGACCGTCATCGTCGCGGGCATGGAGGAAGGACTGTTTCCCCACGCGCGCGCGACAGAGGACGACGAAGACGTCGAGGAAGAGCGCCGCCTCTGCTACGTGTGTCTCACGAGGGCGCGCGAACGGCTCGTGCTCACGGGCGCGGCCAGGCGCCGGGTGTTCGGCGATTACCAGCCGACGACCCCATCACGCTTCCTGGATGAGATTCCGGCGGAGCTGATGGATCGGATCGAACCCGTGGTCGCGAAGCCGCGCTGGGAAGGACAGTACGAGCTCAGGAACCCGTACGCGAATCGATCGGGCCGGCCGTTTCGAGCGAAAGAGAGCAGCGGCTCCGCCAGCTACGCGTACGAGAACGAAGACCAGAGTGCGTCAGGCGTTCGCACCGGCATGCGGGTGAAGCACAAACAGTTCGGTGTGGGCACCGTGACCGCCGTGGAAGATCACGGAGACGACTATAAAGTCACAGTGAGATTCGCTGCCGTCGGCACGAAGAAGTTGCTGGCGAAGTTCGCCGGGCTCGAAAAAGCCTGAGCTATTCGACGGGCTCGACGGGCTCCACGGCCTCGTCCGGCTCGGTCATCGCCGCGATCGACACGAGCCGATCGCCTTCGGCCAAATCCATCAAACGCACACCCTGCGTGTCACGTCCCATCGGCCGCAGGTCTGCCGCCTTCATGCGGATGATCTGGCCCTGTTCGGTGACCAGCAGCAGCTCGCTGCGGTCGTTGACGCACGCGATGCCGACGACCAGGCCGTTGCGTTCGCTGGTCTGCACGTTCTTCAGGCCGATCCCGCCGCGCGATTGCACGCGATACTCGCCGACATCGGTCCGTTTACCGAAGCCGTTTTCGCAGGCGGTGAGCAGCGTCGCGTCCTGGTTGACGACTTCCATCGCCACGACTTCGTCGCCTTCGCGCAGCTGCATGCCGCGAACGCCGAAGGCGCTGCGGCCCATGGGCCGCGCGTCGGCTTCAGAGAAGCGGATGGCCATGCC
>Ga0137452_1000687_pt1 | contig 10251 bp, 2 predicted proteins | sample EasRivERMGT513_2_FD_102312 | JGI IMG/M metagenome (GOLD analysis project Ga0137452, IMG submission 102312) | Soil microbial communities from meander-bound floodplain in the East River, Colorado, USA - East River MetaG ERMGT513_2 | ecosystem: Environmental > Terrestrial > Soil > Floodplain ...
CCGGACGGCAGGCCGCTGATGCTGAACGAAACAGAACTGTTGAATCCTCCAATTCGGCTGAGGGCGACGTAGAAAGTGCTCGACCCTCCCTGAACGATCGTCCTCGATGCCGGTGAAGGCGTTAACGAGAAATCCGGAGCTCCATTGACGATCAGGGTGACAGGCGCCGTTCTCGTGAAACCGCCGCCCATTCCAGTAATTGTGAGGTTGTGGGTCCCAGGCGCGACGTTCGCCAGAGTGGTGATCGTGAGCGTCGACGTGTTTCCGGTGGTCGCGGGTGGATTGAACGAACCTGTAGCATTCGCCGGCAATCCGGCCAGGCTGAAAGCCACCGAATCAACGAACCCGGCGGCGCGCGCCAGAGTCACGGTATAAGTCGTGCTTCCTCCGGGGTTGATGGTTTGCGACGGAGGGGACGCGACCATCGTGAAGCCCGAAATGCCATTGACGATCAACGTGATGTTCGCGGTTCGCGTCAAGCCGCCCCCGATACCGGTAACTGTGAGAGTGTGGGTTCCCGGCGGAACGCTTGTATCCGTGACGATCGAAAGCTGCGAGAAATTCGACGTCGTTGCAGCCGGGTTGAATGTGGCTGTGGCTCCCGACGGCAGTCCGCTGATGCTGAACGCGATCGATGCGGTGAATCCGGCGACGCGAGTCAGGTTGATGTTGTAAGAGGTAGAGCCTCCGGGATTGATGGTTCGCGACGTCGGGTACGGCGATATGGAGAAGTCCGGCACATTAACAGTCAGATTCACGATCGCCGTTCTCGTTTGACCTCCTCCTGTGCCCGTGATCGTCAGCTGATACGTTCCTGGAGCAGCATCGTTCGCCGCGTTTATCGCCAGGCTCGAGTTCGCTCCGCTTGCCGGGTTCGGCGTGAACGTTGCGGTAATGCCCGCTCCTGCGCCACTGACGGTGAATGCGACAGGACCCGAGAAACCAGGGCTTCGAGTAATACCGACATAGTAGGAAGTGCTACCGCCCTGAACAATGGTTCGAGAGGTCGGTGAGGGTGCCAGCGAGAATCCTGGCGTAATCACCAGCCCGGGATTGGTGGAATGATTCAATCCGCCGTTGATGCCTGTGACCGTCAGGGTATGTGTCCCCACCGCAGCCAGGGCAGTGGTTTGAATATTCAGAGTTGTCGATCCCGAACCGCCAAAGATCTGGTTCGAAAGGAAACTGCCGGTAACCCCATTGGGCGGATTTGACAGACTCAGATTCACGGTCCCATTGAAGCCGTCGATCGGCGCAATACTGATCGTGTATGCCGTGCTCCCGCCGGCCGCGACTGTCTGCGAGGCGGGCGTAGCTGAAATCGTGAAATTCGGTCCTCCGCCTCCGTTGCAGGCCTGTATCGAATTGTTAACGTCGAGGCGCCTACCCGTAATCGTTACTCCGGCCATCGACGGAATCGAATCACCGTTATTCAAAATGTTCGATTTCAGGTCCGCTGTATTGAGATTACAAACGGACAGAATCAGCGCCGCCGCTCCGGCCACATGCGGAGAAGCCATTGATGTTCCGCTGGCGTATTGGTACCCGTTGCCCAGCGTGGTGGAGTAGATATTCTCGCCGGGGGCTCCAAGATGGACTGTTTGATCGCCGTAGTTTGAAAAACCGGCTTTGCCGTCGCTAATCGTCGTTGCGGCAACTGAGATGACATTCGCCACGTTGTAACTTGACGGGTAGAACGGAAACAGATCGTTATCCGAACCGTTATTGCCCGCTGCGGCCACGAACAGCATGTCCGCCTGGTTCGCCGCTACGACCTCGTTAAAGAAAGCCTGTGAGAAACCACCGCCTCCCCAGCTGTTGTTCAGGATGCGAATGTTCGCATCTGTCGGGAAGAGCGTTTTTACCTGTCGAGCAAAGGAGATCAGATCCACTGCATCGGCAATGTTTCCGCTACCGCCCGAATTCAGAAACTTGAGACCCATTATTCGGGTAGTCCAGTTGACGCCAACCACGCCCAGACTGTTGTTGCCCACTGCGCCGATCGTGCCTGACACATGGGTTCCGTGGAAGTGGTCGTCCAACGGTGTACAGGAGCGAACGCCGTTGATGACCCGGAAACCATGCGTGCCGGCAGCGCATGTGATGTTCTGACCGCCGACGGTGACCGTAAATTGCGCAGGCGCGTTCCAGATATTCGCTGAGAGGTCCGGATGGGTGTACAAGACGCCGGTATCGATCACACCGACGACGTTTGCGGTCGAGCCTGTAGTGACGTCCCAGGCCGCAGTCGCGTTGATGTCTGCGCCGGGCGTGCTGTTGTTCTTGAGGCCCCAGAGCAGACCGAAACTGGGATCGTTTGGAGTGAGAACCAACTGCACAATGTAATTCGGTTCAACGAACACCACATCCGGATCGGCAGCAAGATTCGTCAGCAACTCTGCCGCCGACCTGGTGCTCGAATGCAGCAACATAGCGCCGCCGCTGCCGATCGAGCGCGTCGAGTCGATGTTCTGCTGTTGCTGGATAATCGGCAACCTCGTGAGGGACCGCAATTGAACTATGACTTCCTGAGCGGCAACGTTAAAACCCTGAAGGCTTTCAATTTGAGCCTGAGCCAGAACAGGGCCAGCAAGGATAAGGACAAGGGCACATGTGGTGATTATTCGCGACATCTTCATCTGCTTCTCTCTTATTTGGAAATGTGGGTTTTGGCAACCAACGAAATTCGGAAACCGGCGGGGATTTTGCCAGACCGATGACGTTTAATCAGTAAAAAAATAGGCTATACGGAAAGAACCAGAGTTTTTCTGATAAGCAAGCTCAGTTGATTAGCGGCGACAGGCTGCTTGACGGTTTGGGCTTTCCATCCTGACTCAAAAGGAAGAGTTTGCCGGATCCCGGCTGGCCAAAAACCACGATGTTCGTGCTGTAACCCTGACCACTCACAACGTGCGGGAAGATCAGTTCCGGCAGGGCCGGAAGCGATTCGTTCAACGGCGGTGTCGTGGTGATCAGGAAGTCCTGTCGTTCGTTGTATCTGGTGCGTAAGGCGGCAACACTCAGACTTGACGGCGCCGTCAGCCTCGCGATGCCCTTGAAACCGGAAGGCAGAGTGGGGAAGATTTCGTTGATCAGCCGAGTGGCCTGCCCGCCTGCGGGTACGGTCAAAGTACGCGGCGCAAGGCCTGAAGGCGAGCCATCCAATCTGGTCATTTGGATTGTGATCGTCACGGCCGTCGCCGATGGGTTCGCGATCGCGAGACCACTTTGAATCGACCCCGGCTCACCGGTGACGCCGGAAGATTCCACGTAAATCCCAAATGCCGTTCCGGATGGTGTACCCGCGATACTCGCCTCGCTCACAAGCACGCCTGCAGGATTGCGGTACGAAAGAATCGCCACGACTCCGGGAACATTCGAGTTTGGGGAAAGATTTTGAATGTTATTGCCGGACGGCGTGATTCGAACCGAACCAGCCTGAACGGCTGCAGCGATTCCGGACGTGACAAGTCGAGCCATCGAATGTCCAGGTATCGAATAATTGAACATCGACGCCGTCAGGCCGTTCACAGTCATATTCAGCGGTTCTGCCGGCTGGTTTCCGTCCCCTTGTCCGAAAAACTGGATCGTTCCGGTTTCCATGGAATCGGAAGTGTTCGTCAGAATCACCTGGGTCGTCCATCCGCCGCCATCCGCAAAATGCGGAAGGTCGGCCTGCGGCTGCGAGCCGAGGGGCGGAACAGGCAGCGTGGTCAGGAGAAACTCACCGCGTTCGTTCGTCACGCCGCGCAAGGCGATGGCCCCGATTGGAATTGACGATCGGAATGTGAAAGTTCCCAGTAGATCCGGCGGCGAGTTGAATGGCGGCTGATTCAGGAACGCAGCCATCTGACTATTCCCCTTCAGCGTGATGCTCGAGGACGGCAAGTCTGTTCCGGACGAGTCCGTAATGTTAAACGTGATCACCGCGTCCTGGAAATTGGGATTGGAGAGAGCAATTCCTGTATTGACGACGCCGCGAACTTCCGCGTAAATGCGTCCGGACGGGATCGCTGGAGTGCCGGGAACGCCTGTCTCAGTGACGAGGACGCCATCCTTGCGCAGGCCGATCATTGCCACGCCCATCATGCTGCCGTTCGGCGCCGCCGGCGGCAACCCATCATCCGTTTCCGGCGTTATCAGTTCCGGAGGCGCTCCAAAATTCTGCTGAAGGCGCGCATGCGCAATGGTAATTTCATTCGCGTTGTTGCCGGTGGTTATAAGCGCGACGCCTCCGTTCGAAGGAATCGTGTAGTTCACCGTGGCTTCCACATTGTTCACCTGGACGGTGACGATTGCGGAAGTCGTCGTATTGCCGTTGTCGTCGCGCGCGACGGCCGTCAGGTTGTGACCGCCGTTGTTCTCCACGAGCGTATTCCACAGCACCGAATAAGGCACTGACGTGACTTCCGCTCCTATATCGATGCCGTCGACTTTAAAGAGGACACCGGCGACACCGATGTTATCGCTTGCGGCCACCGTGATGGTAACGGCGCCGGACACGTTGGCGCCATTGGCCGGAGAGGTGACGAAGACGATGGGTGCGGCCGAATCGCCGACAATCACGGTAACGGGCAAAGATGTAGTGGAATTGTTGGCTGCGTCCCGGGCTACTGCCGTCAAGACATGCAGCCCGTTGCTGACTTGCGTAGTATCCCAGGCGGTCTCGAATGGCTCAACCTGAATTTCCGCCCCCAGGTTCACGCCGTCCACTTTGAACTGCACACCAACGACGCCGATGTTGTCGGTAACGGTGGTTGTTATGACGATGTTGCCCGAGACGTTCGAAGCGGTCGTCGGCTTCGTTATCAAAACCGTCGGAGCGATCGGGTCGCCGGTTGTTACGGTCACAGTAACGGACGCCGAGATCGTTAAATTGCCGCCGGCGTCTCGCGCCACGGCAGTCAGCAGGTGATTACCGAGGCTCGCCTGGCTCGCATTCCAGAGAATCGAGTACGGAGCAGTTGTATCCTCAGCTCCAACATTCGCGCCATCGACTCTGAACTGCACTCCGGCAATGGCGATGTCGTCGGTCGCCGTGGCCGACAGGGGAATGTTCCCGCTAACGAGCGCTCCATTAAGGGGTGCGGTCACGCTGACCGTTGGTGGAATGTTGTCCGGGGCAACCGTCATTACTCCCGTGGTTCCGGTAAATGCTGCCACCGCCCGGATACGCGCCGTACCGTTAGCGCGGCCATTGAGAGTGGCGCTCCTGTTATCGGAGGCGGCGGCAAGATCTGTGGCCAGGATGGCGCCGGTGATATCGATCAGTGACCAGGCCGCGCTGACGTTAGCTGCGAAATTTCCGCGCGCGTCACGCAATATGGCGAATACCGTAAGACTCGAGCTCAATGGAACGGTTCGTGTGTTAATAATTTCGCCGCTGCCGTTCGCTGCCGTCTCGATACTCAGGGATACGGCCGCCCCCGCGACAACCGTCAGTGTGCCGGAATTACCCGTCAGACCACCGGCGGAAGCGCTGAGCCTCGCCGATCCAACCAGATTTCCCGTGAAAATGGCGCTCCTGCTATCCGCAGCGGGGACAAGGTCGGCATTGGCGATGTTACCCGTCGCACTGCTCAACGACCAGGCGGCAGCCACGTTCGCAATGAAGTTCCCCGAGTTGTCGCGCACAATAGCGAACGCTGTGACAGCGCCGCCCGCGGTGACATTCTGAGAAGGAACGACACCACCACCTCCGTCTGCACTCGTCTCTATACTGATCGTCGAGGGTGCTGCCGCGAGCACCGACAGGGTGCTGGAATTCGCGATCAACTGACCCGACACGGCAGTCATCCTGGCGGTCCCGACCACCCGACCTGTGAAAACGGCGCTCTTGCCGTCCGCCGCCGGAACGAGGTCGGCATTTACAACTCCGCCGGTGATGCCGGTCAATGACCAGGTGGCGGCGGCGTTCGAGACGAAATTACCCTGCACGTCGCGCTGAATGGCGAAAGCGATTACCGTCGAACCGGATACGACACTCTGCGCCGGCAGCACGTTGCCGCCGCCATTCGGGGCAGTCTCGATAGAGAGTGATACAGCCCCGCCCGCTACAACAGTAAGAATTCCGGAGTTTCCGGCGAAGTTTCCGAACTGCGCCGTTATTCGTGCCGTACCGCCCTGATGGCCTGTGAACACAGCGCTTCTGTTATCGCCGGCTGGAACAAGGTCGGCGTCGACGATTCCGCCCGTCACACTTGTCAGAGACCACGCTGCTGCGGTGTTGCTCAGGAAGTTCCCGAATGCATCCCGCTGAATTGCAAAAGCCGAGACACTGGCGCCGGACGGCACGTGTTGAGCGGCAAGCACGCCGCCATTGCCGGTGGCTGCCGTTTCGACGGTGACGGCTCCCGGAAGTCCGGGAACAACCGTGAGGACACCGGAATCACCGCTCAGCCCTCCGGCAATCGCCCGCACTCTTGCAGTGCCGATCACACGGCCCGTGAATACGGCGCTCTTACCGTCCGCAGCCGCCCCCAGGTCCGCGCCGACCACTCCGCCGGTCACACTCATTAATGACCATGTCGCGCTGACGTTCGAGATGAAGTTTCCGAGCAGATCACGCTGAATCGCAAATCCCGTCACCGCAAAACCCGCGGCGACGTCTTGAGCCGGCAACACCACGCCTCCGCCGTCAGCTCTTGTCTCAACGGTAATGACAGAACCCGCCGGCACCACTGTGATCACACCGGACAATCCGGCAGACCCGCTGGATACAGCGCTGATCTGTGCCGATCCGACGGCGTTACCTGTGAACACGGCACTCCTGCCGTCAGCGGCAGGAACAAGGTCGCCCGCAACCACTCCGCCAACAATGTTCGTCAACGACCACGTCGCTGCCACGTTAGCCATGAAATTGCCGGCGTCGTCGCGCTCGATGGCGAAAGCAGTAAAACTGCCGCTGGACGATACAGTCTGGTCCGGAATGACTGTGCCTGACCCGTCCCCCTTCGTCTCGACGCTTATTCCGACATCCTGAAAGGGAAAGGCGCCCAGATCGGGCGCCGTCGAGTACATTACCTTTCCGCCTGTACTGTTTCTAAAAAGCCAGACCGGCTGCCCGGCGCTTCGACTAATCGGAGCAACGAGCGTAATAGTGTTGGTGTTGTAGTTTATGGAAGAAATTTGAGCGACGTTGGTGTCGCTGCCGACCGCGATAGTGTCAGGCGTTACCCCAGCCCATCCGTCCTGGAAGAAATGCGCGTCGTTGACAATGAGAGTGAAGCCGTTCCCGCTGTCATTCGCACTCACATTCGTCAGGTGGCTTCCAGCCCGGCGGGCAGGCGATCCGGGCCTCAGATTAAAGTCGGTCGCACTTACAAACTGCGGGGCTCTGTTCAGGAGGGCCAGCGCAGTGGGTTCGAGGCTGATCGGAGGTTGGAAGTTGACGAGTCCTGAACTCAGATACGCAAAGTTGTTACGCGCGTTACTCGTTGCTGAATTATCCAGCAAATAAACCGACGCGGGCGGCGTCGGGGCGATCGCATCAACGAAGATGTTGTTGATAACGGAACCGAACGTGGTGGCATCCAGAATAACAGCGTAATGAGTGTTTTTCGGAGTGACGCCAATCCCGCCAACAACGGTCGTGTTGTTGTAATACTTGTGATGGCTGGCTATGTTTCGGATCCGGTCGCTGTAATACGAGCCCGAACCGACGTTGGATATGGAGTTGTACCTGACGATGATGCTTCTCGAACCACCGCAGGACTGCGTGTCATTGATCAGGCCGAAATGGGAGTTCAGGTCGGGATTGTCACGATGGATATTGCCTTCAACCAGCAGAAAGTTTGCTGCCTGTGGCGCGGGATTGGAGCCGGTGCAGTAACTCTGGAAACCATCAATATGACTCGCGCCGTTGAGTGTTTCCGCCTCCCTCGAGTCATGAAGAACGTTATTGCGGAAAACGTTTCTGTTTCCATAAACACGGAAGAAATCCTCTCCGCGCGACAGGTCATTTTCTTCAATGAGAGAGTTATCACCCCACAGCTCGATCAATGGCAGCCGGCCGGTGTTTGCCCCGTTCCAGGCGGGCCCGATGAACGACATAACGTTGTTGCGGACGATCAGACCATTGCACTTCGCGCCCCCTGCGTTAGGGTTGCATCGGATGCCGAAGGACATCGTGTCATGAATGTAGTTATTGATGATCCGTACGCCGGTGGAACCGGTCGCGAGGATGTTCGCGGTCGAGTCGGGGGTCATACCCGCGTCGGTGATCTCAAACCCGTCGAGCACGATGTGGCTTCTATTCGTTAAGGTAAAAGCCCTGATTCTTGCCCGATTTGGCCCCTGGACGGCACGAAAGGTTATGGGATTGTTCGAGGCGCCTGAACTTTGAATAAAGACTCGTTCATTGTAGGCACCTGCCAAAACCGTAACCGTGTCGCCCGGCTGCAGTGGGGCCTGTTCTCCCGCCCGGCGCATTGTCATCCATGGCAATGCGGGATTCGTTCCGGGGTTGTTATTGCTGGCACCAGGGTTGGTGTTATCAATGAAGTAGTCCGTCGCCGTCACTGTTACCGGCAGGACCAACATAACGGCAAGCAAACCTGCTAGAAATCTCATATGCGATTGAGCAATCTGCCTCAAGCAGTCGCGTAAAACGCCGCGACTCGGGAATCCTTCACGTTAAAGCGCGCGAATACCGGAATCCTTCACGTTAAAAGCGTCGGCACTATACCCTCGGGCTATGGTTTTTCCAAGCAGAGATGTCAGCGGACCCTGTAGTTCGCTGTAAGTAGCTCACAAGCTTGAGCTACAGGCAAAACTCGAGCCCCTGACGCGATGGCATACTTGACGATGTCTTCGAAAAAACCCGGCGTACAACCAAAGCGCGAGGGTGTGTCGCTGACATCGTGGGTTGCCAGAATCAACCAACCTCGTGATTTCTGGTTCCGATCGATCATCCTTTTTGCGGCCGCAGGCCCTCCCCAGCTTTTCTCCAGAAAGAAAGCCGAAAGGCGGTTGAGATCCGCTGTCCCCTCGTTCAGCTTCTGATCTCCACCCCGGCAACAGAGAAAATGGCGAGAGGCGTTCCTCTTGATTCGAAGGCGAGGCTCGGCCATGGGATATGAAAAACTGCGGAACGAGGCGCTGGGGAAGAGTTCGCGCAGAGCGCTCAGGTTGCGGACGATCGAATCTTCAAAAGCGAGCGGGTTGGCTTCAAAGGAATGGCAGTGATCGAACGTATGACAGCCGAGTTCGTGCCCTTCTTTGAAGAGCCGGTCCAGATCTTCAGCATAGAAAATCTGGCCGGCAGGCGCCTGCTGGCCCATCAAGCCGAAAGCGGCATAGTACGTTCCCGTCGCTGCGTGTGTTCTCAGAATGGCGCCGCCGGTGAGCAGCGCCGACCGAGGAAAGTCGTCAAACGTGAACGAAACGAGAGGAACATCCGTTTCGATCCGGCATGGCCTTCTGAAAAGCGCGCGCGACGGCAGTCTCTGGAGGTAGCCCCGAACTTTCTGCGACAGCGTGTACGACGGCGCCTGCCTGATGTCCGAATCCATCGGGAGCACGTCTTTCAAAGCTGAGCAGCGGGATTCTTGAATTCAAAATCCTTCTTTTCGCTGCGAATTCCGATCCTGGTGGGATCGACGTGAGTATCAAAATCGGCGCGGTTACCCGACAGGATCGCTTCGGCGGATTCGATTCCCGCAAGCGTGGCAATGTCCAGGTCCGTTCGATTGACGTAATAGAGGTTTTTTATCGGCTTCAATTCCTCGAGCAGACCCAGTCGAATCCTGCTCAGCCAGTTGTGCCGATTCTGGGACGCGTCCGCGCCGGGAAATCGAAGCACCATACTGTCAAAACATGTGGTGCGGTCCAGGAGGTTGAAGCCGGAGCACTCTGTAAGCGCCATTTCCGAGAATTGTTGATCGGTTTGATTCAGCAACGGATCGTCATCGAAGCAGTAGTATTCGACGCAAAACGAAGACTTGCCCGGCGGAACCATTTCCCCGTTCAGCGCGGCATAGTTCGTGATCCGGCCGACCCGAGTCTTCGGACAAGTCACATCCAGCCACGCCTGCGGGAATCTCGGTTTCTCATTGAGGAAGAGATAAACGAGAACAACCGTTTTCTTTCGGAAAGGCGACGCCTTCATGTCGGTCGCCATCGCATCGAGCTTTTTCTTCAGAAGCATCGGTACAAGGTGCTCGAGGGGAATACTGGACACAACGTTTTGAGGTTCAAATGTGACGACCTCGCCTCCGACCTCGGCAATAACCGTGGCTATGCGGCCGCCCG
>Ga0137452_1000688_pt1 | contig 10249 bp, 11 predicted proteins | sample EasRivERMGT513_2_FD_102312 | JGI IMG/M metagenome (GOLD analysis project Ga0137452, IMG submission 102312) | Soil microbial communities from meander-bound floodplain in the East River, Colorado, USA - East River MetaG ERMGT513_2 | ecosystem: Environmental > Terrestrial > Soil > Floodplain ...
CTGAAGCTTCTTTCCGAGCCAATCACAGCGGTTGGTGGACGCACGCTCGGAGCCGATCCGATCGTCGGCGCGATGATGATGCGAGCGCTTGAGCGAGGGCAACGCCTAGAAGGGTTTTATGTGCGCGAGAAACAGAAGTCGCACGGAACCAAAGAGCTCATCGCTAACGCGCCACCGGCGGATGCACGCGTGGTGATTGTGGACGATGTTGTCACGACTGGTAAGTCGGTGCTCGAAGCCGTCGATGCTGCACAGGAAGCTGGCTGCATAGTGGTCGCCGTCATCACACTTGTTGATCGACAGGAAGAAGGCGGTGACGAGAAGATCAGAGCGCGCGTGCCTCAATATTTCCCCATATTCACGCGCAGCGATTTTCCAGAGATCGCCGAGGCTGACAATTGGGATACGACGAAATCCGCGCAGCACTCGGACAGGGTTTCAGCGTAGATAGTCTTCACGAGATTACGCGTGTCGGTCACGCGCTACTTGATTCGGAGATACCCCTTCAGCACCCTTCCGCCGCATACGCCCTAGCCGCAACCGCCCAGAAGATTGCCTGGTACTGGGACGGCCAGCCCGTTCGCGATGACACGGCAGCGGTGATAGAGGCTCATATCAAACCCAAGATGGAAGCGGTTCTGGACTCCGCTGACGGCGATGCAGATACCCTGCTGCGGGCCCTTGATGATCTTGCGCGGGCTTATGCCGACACTGCGCCGTTCCTGAAGTCGATTGGTACCTGATTTTGGCGTAATCAAATACCCGACCCGAGAGCGACCAGCAGTCCCTCACCAGGGCGTGCAATGAGGGATGACGTGAGGGACGCCAGCCGAACGTCGCACAACTGCGGTCGAAAACTGCCAACCGTGGTGGACAGGACGTCCGCCTTGCGTGGCCGCGCAAGAACGTGGTGCCTCCAACAGACGGACCTGAGACACGCGGAGCACTGAAAGAACGTGCTGAGAAAGGGACTCACGACGATGACGCACGAGGGGTCTGCACACTTGACAGAACCTGGCCACATCAACGTTTCGTGTTGAGCCGCCCTTCGCGCCACGTGTTAGCTTGCGCCACCGACGAGTCGAAGCCCCGCGTGGACAGCGACCTCTGACCCAGCGGCCACGAGCACTGAGCGAGGTGGTGCCGCGAGGATGCCGCCAAGAGCCGGGCCGTATAGTGAGGCGGCTGGCCCAGAAAATGTGGCGGTGCCGGCCTCCCAAACTTGCCAGGTGGGATGCTCCACTTTGTACTCGAGCGTTCCGCCATCTCGCTGCCGTGTGTACCCCCAGTAGCGCTCGGTAATGAACGCGGCCTCGGAGCCAGGCATGAGAGATCGTGACGGACCAGTCACTTCCGCACTCAAGACAAATCGCTCACCGCGATATCGCCACGCATACGTCGCGGATCCGCCGTCGACCGACGTCATGGAAGTGCGATGGGTCATCGACGCCGCGATGCAAGGCTCGTTGTATATCAATCGCGCCACGGCCGCGATGGCGTGACGCGGTACAAGCTCTCGAATGAACACGGCCGCCCGACGGACCTCTCCATCGGAACTCGTCCGACGCACGTAAAAGCGCAGGTTCACTTCCTCGAACGTCCGGAAGAATGGAATCGGCAGGCCACTAACGCGAGTGTCGGTGAAGAGAAAACCGACGAGGCTCACAAGAGTCACGCCGTTCCAGTCATCCAGAACCGTGCCCTGCGGAACCAGAGGATCGAGAAGCTCGGCTGGGCAGCGGTAGTTGAGGAACACCAAACTCTCCCACCTAGCGGTCAGAAAAGGTTGGGGCATTCTAGGGACAGGCTTAAGGTTCCGCTTCAGACGAGGGCGCTTCACGATCGCACCAAGCGCCGTTAGCCGCAAGCGATCATTCGCAGCCCCTCGCGGGCCTCGCACCCCTGATGCAGCTTTTGTGCGCCCCAAGTCTTGCGGTCGGACGACGGTTCCGGCTCCGTGCGGGCGCCATTCTGCGCACGTTGCACGACGCGCAGATCCGAAATGACCCTTATCCTGGGAAGCCTTGGCAGAATAGTGCCGACGACGCGCTCAACGGCAAGTGACGGGCGAACCCTCAGTCTGTGGTGGTTTCGTAATCACATCGACGCACGGTCGACAGCGAGCTGTGCGGCGCTCACTGGAGCGAGGTGCGTCCGAATTAGAGTTTCTGGGACACAACGTCGCTTGAGTTAAAGCGACCGGTGTAGCCACGATCTCTGGCAGGACTCGCTGATTAGCGATCGATCAACGTCCACTCTTTGGTTTGAGCTCGAGGAATGATTGTTCGGGAACCATGACGATTACGGGGCCGAGCTTCGTTCCATCGCCGGTGTACGCGACAACAGAATAAGCACCTGGCTTGAGACCCTTGAATTCGAACGCTCCCGTCTTGTCAGCAAATCCTAGTTGGCCGCTTCGAAATTTGGTGTTCGTCGCGATTTCTACTCTGGCTTCGCTGCTTGCGGGAATACTGATCTTGCCCTTCAACGTGGCGCCTTCATTCGATATCCCAGGGACTTGAACGGTGCCGATCGGAACAGAAGGCTTGAATTCAAACTCGTGAAGGCGCTCGGTTATGTGCTCCGGTCCATATGAGAGGATCGAAACCACTAAAATTCTTCCATCCGCAACCGGAACCGGTATCGAAAATGAGCCTGAAGAATCTGCTTCAACTCGTGCAAGCTCCTTGCGATCCGAAGACAACACTCGAACGATAGCAGCGTCGATCCCTTTGTCCGTTCCGGCCCAAACGACACGTCCGCTGTGTGCTGCGAGTAGCGTCGTAGTCGGACCTATAAATAGTAGGACCGCAACGAGAAGCGGAACGCCGAAACCAACAGAGGTCGAGATTTTCGCTACCATCCGAAAAATCAAATCATTACACACATTGCGACGAATATATCTGGTCGATCTTTTGATCAAGCATGTACGCCTCAACGAATCTAACAGGCCAAGAAGCGCTGAAGCATCTCGCGATAGCACGCTCTACCTCGACCATGTCAGCCCGATTGCCACACCCGAGCGCCGTCAAGGCCCTACGAAGATCTGTGTCGTCATGCGCGATGAACATGTAACGTGAACAGTTAAGCTCGGGAGCGACGAAACCAAATCCGGAAGGACTCCGGCATTCATCGTTTGCTCTCTTCCACGTCTCCGAGGGCTTATCCGACATACCCATCTGAAACTCTCTTAAGAGAAAATCCGCTACCCTTGTGACGTGTTCTGGGTCCCTTAGTGCCCCAGCCCCAGACCGATTGACCAAACCGCAGATCCCGTCCGCTCCACAGATTACGGTTTGCCCAAAACCTTGTCGCAAATCATCCGAACCCCAACGCGCAACAACTGCGCGATATCCTGCCGCCCAACGGTCACATGATTCCGTAACCGTCTGGCCCAGCAGCGGTGCCCGTGCGAAGACGAGAGAGATTATGGCTAGCTCGAGGAGCGATCTCCGGATCAACAGGATCATTTGAAATGCGACGCATGGGTATTTTTTCCACCCGCGCCAATGCTGAAGTTGTGCTCTCCTGGGGAAACCGTCGAGACCGATTTGAAGCGCGCGAAGTGTAACCCAGCTTCACCGGGCGAACGCAAGCGAAATCAGCCACTTCACGCACTCTTGGCGGCGAGCAACAAACATACCCGCTAACGAGCATGTTACGCCGCTGGCTTTCTTGCATGGGTTGGATCCTACCTTACGCAAAGCACATCCGTCGCCGACTAAAGTCAACGCCTAGACGGATTTGCCCAAGCCTTCACAAGAATGCTTGGTGATTCGGCACGCTCAGCGCGGCTGGGACCTTCGCTAAATGCCGGCGCCTGGGGAGAGCCGGAATAGGCAGGGACCCTTAGGATAAAGCTACTCCGCCGGGTCGGTCAAGCGCGTTAGCGGCCCCACTCCGGCTTTACTAACAAATTGCTTAATGATTTCGGCACGGTTAGCGCGGCTGGGACTTTCGCTTCTGCCGTCGCCTGGAGAGCCGGAACGGAATTCTTGGAAGGACTTTTGGGGTTAGCACGGTCCGCCACCACATCCAAGTTGTGCTGAACTGGATTTCGCGAATTGATACAAAACGGTGAATCGCGGAAACGATGCAACGGGCGATCACCGTGACCTTACTGCAGGTCAGACAACCTCGGACAGACCGGTTTAACCAGAGCGTACCGCCCAGCTTAACCACATCGGCCGGGTTCGCCGTCACGAACTTTGCCTACGAGTCCATCAGGTCTCCCAGCCAAGCGGGTGCTCATTGCTCTCGCACGACATGATCCGGCCGGCCTACGTCAGGCGCGGATAGACACGACCTCGGCCGGCTTGGCCGTCGCGAACTTCGCCCAGGTATCCATCAGCTCACGCCGCCGGTCGAACAGGTCGGTGCGGTTGTATGCGGCTTCAGTCTTGTCACGGAGCGTGTGCGCGAGCGCGGCTTCGCAGACTGCTGTCGGGAAGTTCGTCTTGTCCGCCGCCCAGTCTCGGAATGAGCTTCGGAACCCGTGCGTTGTGATGGTGTTGTGCTTCAAGCGGCGGAGCAGCATCAAGAACGCCATGTTGGAGAGAGGCTTCGTTCGGGTGCGGCCAGGAAACACATAAGGCCCATCGTCCGCGCAAGCCTGTGCCCGCTTGAGGATCTCAACGGCCCGCGCGGACAACGGCACTCGATGCTCGCGTCCGGTCTTCATTCGCGCCCCGGGGATCGTCCACACCTTCGCGTTGAGATCGACTTCGGCCCACGTCGCGCGCAGCACTTCGTTCGTGCGCGTCGCCGTCAAAATCAGCAGCTCGAAGGCGAGCCGGATCGACTCACTCGTCTCAGCGGTTTTGAGGCCCGCGATGAACGTTGGAACGACCTGGTAGGGCAGCGCGGAATGATGCTTCGGATCTCCGCGATGTCGCGGCAACACGTTGGTGAGGCCATCGGTCGGATTGTCCCCGCTCCGAAAACCCGACGCTTTCGCCCAGTCGAGCACGACCTTGATGCGCTGTTTCAGTCGTCGGGCGGTCTCCGGCTTCGTCGTCCAGATCGGTGAGAGCGCCTTCAGGACGTCGGCTGACTCGATCGCGCTCACCGGCCGCTCACCGAACACTGGGAAGATATCCGCCTTGAGGGACGCGAGCCACTGCGCTTTGTGTTTGGCGTTGCGGAACGTCGCCGAATGCGCCGCATGCACTTGCGTCGCCGCGTTCTTGAACGTAGGCACGCTTCGATGCTCGCGGCGCTTTTCGGCCAGTGGATTTTCACCCTTGCGAACCTTGCGCCGGTGATCCTCCGCTTTGTCGCGCGCATCGGCGAGAGATACGAGCTGCGCGCTACCTAGCCCGAGATCGCATCGCTTGCGGTTGATCGTCCCGCGCCAGACCCACCGCTTCGCGCCGGAGGGATCAACGAATAGATAAAGCCCGTTCCCATCGGCGTAACGGCCTGGTGTTTTGAGGGTGCGGACGCGCACGGCGGTCAGTCGTTTATCAGGATGACGCCCCCGAGGTTTTTGCGTGGTCCGCGGCTGCGCATCGCCCGTGCTATCCATCATGTCGTCCCACATCCTAGAGTAGATGGTGGAAAACATCAATAGACGAGCAGAGACTATAAGTGTAGTATTGACATCCATTTACGTACTATTAGGTGGACTAACAGAGACCTCCAGAAACGCTGAAAAGGCGGACTCTCCCTCCGCCAATTTACACTCTATTCACCCCGCAATGGAACGATATTTGATGGTGTCTATCCGCGGTGCGTTGACCGCACCAAGGAGGACGCGGGGATGCCGCACGCGACACACATTCTGCTCGCCACCGCCATCCGGGATCATGCCGACGCCTACGAGAACGCTCTGGAAAGACATGGCGTTCACGTTCATGTCGCGCGAAGTGGTGAGGATGCCCTCACCGCCGCCCTCGGACACACCCCTGATTGCATCGTGATCGATCTGCGTCTTCCGGACATGTCCGGATGGGAGCTGTGCGCCCAGCTGAAACGGCGTCCGGAACTCCGAGCGACGCCGGTGATCGTCCTCACACCCGACATCAGTTTCGGCCATTGCGATGAAGGGGCGCGCGCTGGATGCCACGCATGGCTCGCACGTCCGACCGTTGCGGAAGACCTCGTTGAAACGATCGGGGAGGTGATGGACCAGGCGCGGTCGCAGCCGCGCTCGCGCGATGCCGCATTGATGGGATCCCATCGCGCATGTCCCGCCTGTGCGTCTTCGCATGTAAGGGCGGCGCTTCGGATCAGCCCGATCCAGTACTTCCGCTGCGTGGACTGCGGATTCTACTGGCGCGTCGAGGTCATCCCGGCCGAGCGCTCGGCCTGAGCACGCCGGCGACCTTGGTTCAGACGCGTCGCCCGTACAATCGACGCGTGTTCTTCTTCGAGCTCTTTCCGGCTAGCGCTTGAGGCGGGAGCGAGACGTGCGTCGCCGTGAGCCGTCGGCGGCAGGGGGCGGCGTGGCGGCAATGAGCGACCGGTTTATTTCGTCGCGAAGATCCTGCGCCTTGTCGATGAGGGTCTTCAGCTGTCGCGAGAAATCCGCAAGTCGATCCTTCGTGAGTCGCCGCGTCTCCGTCATACCAATCGGCAGCGTAGCAGACGGATTTCCTCTGAAATCCCGACCACCGGCGCTCCTGCCGAGCCGGTCCCGATCAGGTTGCGGGCGTTTCCTGGCGGTCGGCGTGGGGCGCATCTGTTGGCTGCTGAAGCACCGTGCGCACGAACGTCTCCTCGGGCACCGCACCGAGGATTTCGATCGTGCCGTTGACCACGGTTTTCGGCACTCCCGTTACGCGATACTGGCGTGAGAGATCCATGAACTCGGTTGCCTCGATGCACGTCGCATGAATCAGCGGATGCTCGAACGCCATCCGGTGCGCAAGCGTGACCGCACGGGGGCAATGCGGGCACGTCGGCGTGACGAAGACCTTGATGTCGAGCGGCTCCGCCACGTGCTCCGCGATCAGTCTCTTGCTCTCGTGGGAGAGGCCCGAGTCTTTGCCGCCCGCCAGGATGATTGCTTCGATCAACGACATGAACTCGTAGCCGGCCGGGGCGCCGAGAAATCGTATGCGCGTGTCGACATCGCGTTTCAGAACGGCGATCGCAGGGACGGCGGTGATTCCCAGCGCGGCCGCCCGATCCTTCTCGAGGATGAAATTGACCTCCTCGATGCTGACGCGATCGCTCAGCCCCGCGATCTCGTCGAGAATCTGCTTCGTAATCAGCGCCGTCTCGGGCCCGCCAATCGTTTGTGTGAAGAACAGCAGTGTGACCGGGTCTGCGATGGCCGCGAGATGCGTGCGGAGTGTCTGTCGATCCTGTTCCGAGAGAAGCGCCATCGATTAGAACTTGAAAAGGTCGTCGAACGCCTTTCGCGCGTCATCGGTGCGCGGTGCGGTCGTTTCGCGCTCGACCGTCGTGCGCGGCGCGAACAGCGTGCACGTGTTCCGCGTATTTTTGGGGGCGACGCGCACGGTGATGGTGGTTTCCATGCACTCGAAGCGGCTTCCCGGGTCAAACGATCCGCATTGCGAGCACGCGTGCATGTCGGTGCCGCAACGAGGGCAGCGACTGTCGGCGGCGATTTCTGATGAGACGTGGTTGCCGCACTGGGAGCAGCGAATGACCTGTCGGAACCCCGGCATGTTGAGGTTCTTCGGCCCATCCTGCGAGAGGCGCCGTGCGCCGGCCGGCGCCCCGGGCTCCACGGGCTTTTTGACCGCCGGCTTTGGCCCTCGCTCCTTCTTGTCGTCCTGATAGCCGCGTTGCCGGTATTTGCGGTCGTCGCTCATCAGAGGAATCTCGTGGAACGGCATTCTACCCCGCCCGCAGGCCTGTCCGGCGGCAGTTTGGGTAGAAAGCCCAAGTCTTTTGCTTCCTTGATCCTTTTTTCACAACTGTGGTACAAACCCCTGCTGGTCACGGGGGCACAAAACCGACCTCCTCTTATCTGGCGTTCGCCTCGCGGTCGCGCCGCCCAAAATCGATGTCGCAGATATTCCGTCAAAGCGCCAACACCCTCTCGAAGGTCAGCATTTTCGGCGTTCTTTCTTTGGTCGGTGGCCTTGTCTTGCTCGCCATCGTCCTCGCGCGATCGACGTACGTCACCCGCCAGCACGAGTTCATCGAGCAGCCGCTGCAGTTCAGTCACATGCATCACGTGGCTGACGCCTTGACTGCCGGTACTGCCACACCTCGGTCGAACCGTCAGCGTTCGCGGGAATTCCGCCGACCAAGACCTGTATGAACTGTCATTCGGTCCTGTTCGCCAACACGTCTTTTCTCGAGCCGGTACACGCGAGCTTCCGCGACAATCGTCCGCTGCGGTGGATCCGCGCGCACGATCTGCCGGACCTCGTCTACTTCAACCACAGCATTCACACGGCATCAATCCTTCGCTCAACTGCTCGACGTGTCATCGGTGAGTGACCCGCACATGAACGAACGCAACGACATCGAAGAGCTCCGCGAATTCACTGAATTCGCGATCGTCCACCTGCGAATGATCCCGCTCGGGAGGGGCGCGGCGCGCTTGACCCTCTTCCCAGTTTGTGGAAAGATCGCGCCTTCATTCGACGGGATCCATTGGCCCTGATCTTCCCCCCCTGGTGGAACAAGCTCCCGATTGTGGCCGCCATCGCGGGCAGCCTGGGTCCGATACTCGCGATCGCGGGTGTCTGGTACTACTTTTCCCCGTGGTACACAGACGTGGGCTACCGTCCCGTTCAACCTGTCCCGTACAGCCACCGGCTCCACGTCGGCGAGCTTGGTCTCGATTGCCGATACTGTCACGCCTCGGTCGAGATTTCTAACGTCGCCAACGTTCCGCCGACGCAGACGTGCATGAACTGCCATCAGACCGTGAAGAGGGACAGCGAGCTGCTCGCACCGATTCGGGATAGCGCCCAGAGCGGCCGGCCGATGCACTGGATTCGCGTCCACAAGCTTCCCGACTTCGCCTATTTCACGCATCGCGGGCACGTGGCAGCAGGAATCGGTTGTGTTACCTGCCACGGCCGCATCGACGAGATGGAAACAGTCACCCAGATGGCGCCCCTCAGCATGAGCTGGTGCCTCGACTGCCACCGCAACCCCGCTCCCAACAGACGCCCCGTCTCGGAGGTCACCAACATGAAGTGGACCCCGCCTCGGGACGTTCGGCTGCTCACGGCGCAGCTCGGCGGACGACCGGTCAATCCCCCGACTGACTGTTCGGGGTGCCACCGGTGAGTCGGACGTATTGGCGAAGTCTCGCGCAGCTCGAGGACAGCCCCGAGTCGCGCGCATTCCTTGAGCGGGAATTCCCGGAGGGTGCGTCGGAACTTCCCAACGGGATCACCCGGCGCGAGATGATGACGCTTGTCGGCGCGTCGCTGTCGCTCGCGGGGCTCGCGGGGTGCCGGCGGCCTGTCGAAGAAATCGTCCCGTATGTCGCTGCTCCCGAGGAGATCGTCCCCGGGATCCCCCGCTACTACACGACGACCATGCCGTTCCGCCGGAGCGCCTACGGCCTGATCGTCGAGAGCCACGAAGGGCGACCGACCAAGATCGAGGGAAACCCTGCGCACCCCTCGACGCTCGGGGCCTCGGGCTCCCTCGTCCAGGCGTCTGTGCTCGGCCTCTACGATCCCGACCGCTCGCAGTCGGTCACGCAGCAGGGTACGCGGAAGCCCTGGAGCGATTTCGTGACTGCCTGGGGGCAGCTGTCCCAGGCTCATGCCGCGGATGGTGGTGCCGGCCTTGCCGTCCTCTCCGAGTCCTTCTCCTCCCCCACCCTGGCGCGCCTGGCATCTGAGTTCCGCGCCCGCTATCCGCGGGCGATCTGGGCGACCTACGAGCCGGTCAGCGACGAGAACCGGCTCGCTGGTCTGCGATCCGCCACGGGACGCGACATCGACCTCCTGCTCCGGATCGATCAAGCGTCCGTCATCCTCGCCCTCGACGCCGACCCGCTCCTGACCGACCCAGAAATGATCCGTCACGCGCGAGGTTTCGCGGCCGGAAGACGTGCGGGAGCCTCGGGTGGCACGATGAACCGACTCTACGCTGTTGAAGGGGTTTACTCGCTTACGGGAGCCATGGCGGATCATCGGCTCCGTCTCGAGAGCCGGCAGATCGCCCCCTTCCTCGCGGTCCTCGCGGCACGCCTTATTCCCCCCGCGGCCGGAGCCGCAAGCCCGGCAGGAGCCGCCGTCCCGGGTGTCGACCCGCGTTGGATCGACGCCCTAGCCAAGGACCTTCTGGCGAACCGTGGCAA
>Ga0137452_1000690_pt1 | contig 10243 bp, 15 predicted proteins | sample EasRivERMGT513_2_FD_102312 | JGI IMG/M metagenome (GOLD analysis project Ga0137452, IMG submission 102312) | Soil microbial communities from meander-bound floodplain in the East River, Colorado, USA - East River MetaG ERMGT513_2 | ecosystem: Environmental > Terrestrial > Soil > Floodplain ...
CGCCTCTTGGACCACGCTGCGTTGCTCCAATCCGGGGGGCGCACAAACGTAGCGCCGCATCCGACGCAATCCTTCGCCTCACGAGGCTGCACTGGAGCCCTCCAGCGTGGCGAGCTTCTGCTGTAGCCGGGCCGCCTGCTCGACGCCGACCTCGATCCCCTTGGCGTCGAAGAACGCCCGGACCTTCTCCAGCGTGCTCTTGGCCTCCACGATTTCCGGAGCGCGGGCGCGCGCCTCGTGCTCCACCACCGCCTCGATCTGCACCTCGGCTGCGCCGGCTCCGTGGAGGAACCGCTCCACCAGGTTCTCGTCCAGGTGGGCCAAGTCCTGGGCGTTGATGTGTACGCGCCAGCGGACAAGGGCGCCCTTCATGGAGTCCAGCTCGGCGTGCGTGGCGATCGCGTCGTCGCCCTGGCCTACGGAGTCGGTCCAGTCCTTTTCCAGCAGCACCATGCGGCGCGCGGGCAGCTCGCGGAACTCGTTCGAGACGAAGGAGCCGTCGTCCTCCAGCGTGACCAGCCGCCAGCCCTTCGCCTCCGGCTCCCCGAAGTTGCAGCGGTGCGGCGAGCCCGAGTAGGCCACGCGCCCGTCGAACCACTCCTGGGTCTTGTGGACGTGGCCGAGCGCGACGTAGGCGGCGCCGATGTCCAGCAGGTCCGAGGGCGCCAGCTCGACGGTGGTGCCGATGATGGTCTGCCCGGTGGACACCTCGGAGCCGCCGACCATCGTGTGTGACACGAAGATGGGGACGACGCCGTCGTGCTTGAGCCGCTGCGCTTCCGCCCGGTAGGCCGTGAGCATCGCGCGCGCGGCCTCGATCGTCATGAGCCTGGAGGCTTCCGCGTCCACGCTGGCCTCGAGCTGCGAGACGAGGTGCGCCTTGTCGAACCACGGGAGCGCCTGGAGCCCCACGAACCGCTCGCCCTTCAAGGGCCAGAGGAAGGCGGAACCCGGCACGGCGCCGAGGGGCAGCTCCGCGAAGTACACCATCCGGCGCGCTTCCAGCCGGTTGAACAGGGAAAGGTCGCCGGCCTGGTCGTGGTTGCCCTTCACGCCGAACACGGGGGCGATGAGGGCCGCGGCCTGGAGGAAGTCCGCCAGCGCGGCGCGCTCGCGCGGGGTGGACCGGCGCTCGAAGCAGTCGCCGGCCACGAGGATCAGGTCCACCTCGGCCTCTTCGGCCTGGTGGAGGAACGCGCGCAGCACGGCGACGACGTCGTCCAGCCGGCCGCGCTCGTCTATGTGCAGGTCCGAGACGTGGGCGAGGCGGATCACCAGCGGTTCTCGAGCAGGCGTGCGATGCCGTGCAGCACGCCACGCAAGGCGAACCCGGCGATGAAGCAGAGCGAGCCGAACGCTAGCTCGAGCATCACTTCGCCTCCAGCGCCCTCATCTGCTCCAGGCCGCGCGCGATCGTGTCCACCGTGAGGGTGGGCGCCTTGGGTAAGCGCAGGTCCTTCACGTCCTTGTGCATGTCCACGTTGAACCGCTTGCCAGGGAAACACGCCGCGCAGCGCACGGCGTCGTAGAGTTCCTTCGTCACCTTCGCCGCCTCGATACGGACCTCGGTCTGGCAGCCGTGCGGGCAGTCGCAGACCTGCGGCGTCTCGGACGCCGGGATGTTGATGGCCTGGAAGTCGGACAGGTCATCCGGCTCGTCGTCGTCCGGCGTCTCCTCGGAGACTGGAGTGGCGCCCACGGGCGGCGGCGGATTGCTGGCCGCCGGGAGAGCGACCGGAACGGACGGGGCTTCCACCAGCAGGCGCGCCGCGGCGTTGGCCTCGGCGCTCTGCACGCCGAAGAGGGCGCGCTCGCCGCCCGCGGCGATGGCGATGAGGGCGCGCTTCTGGTCGGGGTCGGACTGGTCGAGCGCCGGCACCAACTTGGGGACCACGAACGGCCGCTCCAGCTCCTTGAGCGTGTACTTCTGCTTTATGCTCAGGAGTGTCCGGAGTGCGCGGAGCTGAGCCTTTGTCTCGCAATTGGAAAGGATGTGCTTTCGCGCTTCGCCCAGGAGCACGGCGCCGCTGTTGAAAGCCAGGATCGTCTTGGCCTCGGGCGAGCCGTCGCGCAGGTCCACAGCCTTGGTCTTGGAAACCTGTCGATAGGTGCCGTCGAAGTCGCGCGTGCAGAGCGTGACCTCGAACTCGCAATAGAGTGGCGCGGAGCGGTCGTCCATGCGCCGCGTGCCGAGGATCTGCACGCCGGCTGCGGCCATGATCTTCTCGAGAGCCACCTTCCCCAGGGCCCGCTCGTTGTCCGCGCAGAACTTCCCCTTGTAGACCTCAGAGCCGTTGCCCTTGCCGTCCACGGTGGCGTCGATCACCACGGCGCGCAGGCTGATCTTGTGGAGCGGCATGATGCTGTCCACGGTGGCGACCGGCGTCACGAGGTTGACGGCGCCGCCCAGGCGCTCGAAGGCGTCCTGGACGTCCTTGATCTTCTCCAGCGGCTCGGCGGGCAGGAGGCCCACCTCACGCTTTGCCAGGGCTGCACTCATCGTCTCTCTCCTCTTGGGGCCGTCAGTCGCACACTTCGTCGTTGGTCTTGACGTCGGGCATTTCGTTTGGAACCGGGAAGTTCTTGTCCTTCGCCAAGTAGAACGGGAAGATCCCGCGGACCACGCGCGCGGAGCGCAAAGAGCGGCGCAGGATGCGCTCCTTGTGCTCGCGCGGCATCCGGTCCCATGCGTCACGGTCCAGGACTAGGCGCTTCGCGGTCGGGTCGATGCGCGCGGGGTAGCTCAATCCCGCCACCCAGGCCACGCGAGGAGTTCTCGGATGGCGATGTCGAGCGGCGGGACCAGCCACGCCAGCACCGCGAGCGCCATCAGGTCGAGCGGCGTCATTCGCAGCTCTCCCACCACGCCTGAAGGTCCCTTTGTGTCCTCGTCTCCTTCGCCCTTTCGAGCATCGCGTCGCAGGTGAGCCCGCTCTCGTCGCGCTCCGGCTTCCCCGTGGCGACGAGATAGCCCACAAGGGCGAACACCACCAGGACGACCCCCAGCAGGAACTGCGTCTCGCGCTTCACCACGCCACCGACAGGTTGAGCCCGCCGCGGGTCACGTAGATCCCCACGGCGGCGCCACGAAGGAAGCGCGGCGCGCGCGGGTGGACGCGGTGCAGCAGGTAGTCCGCGAGCATGGAGCCGGCGAACACGCCCGCGTCCGTGCGCCAGTGGCCCGCCTGGGTCTGACGCCACGGGTTCGTCTCGACGGCACCGCGGTCCAGGGCCAGCTCGGTCGTGATCCGGTCGAACGCGATGCCGGCGCCGTATGTCGCGCCCGCGGCTTTCCAGTTCCAGCGCGGTTGCTCGACCGCCTCGAATTGCGGCGGTCCAGCGAGGAGCGCAGCCAGGAGCAGGGCGCTCATTCGTCGTACTTCCGCGCGAACGTGACGACGCGCGCCGCGTGGTCGATGTCTACGATCCGGACTTCAGTCGCGCGGCTGAGCAACGGCCGCGGAGCGAGCGGCCCCAGGAGCCGGCGCAGGCCGAGCGCCATTTCACTGTTCGGAAGGTGGCGCGTGATGCCCTGGCCGGGACGCATGACGAGCACGGATCCATCCGGGTCCCACTCGATACTCACGCCCGGCTTCAGGCGTTCGAGCGCCTTCGGGAGATTCGGGAGGCTCACGCCGCGCACCTCGCGCACACGCCAGACACCAGGTCCTCGCCGTGGCGCGGGCAGAACACGAGCGCCGCGAGGACCTCGCGCGCGATGGCGTCGCTCGCCATCACGTCCCGTTCGTGCGCCCAGGTGGGGCCCACGGCCACGCCGACTACGCCGCGGGTCCGCATCGCCTGGAGCGCGAGCCGGCGCACGGCCGGCAACGAAGGGACGGCAGAGCCAGGCCCCTGCCGCCCCGAGGCGTCGGCGCGCGCGGAGGTATGGGTGCCCTCCGCCTGCCCATTCGCGCCGTCCTGGGCCTCCTTCACGCCGCTCTCCGGCACGAGCACGACGGCGGCGCGCAGCACTCGCAGTCCGCGCCTACCGACGTGTCGCACGCCAGGCAGCGCCACCAGCGCCCGCCCATGGACACCATGAGCGGCTGCCAGCCGTCGCGCTCGGTGCGGAGCCAGTGGATGTAGCCGCTCACAGGAACCGCTCCGCGCGCCGCCAAAGCGTGACGAACGCGAGAGCCGCTTGCTGTGGCACTACCGCGTTACCAAGGGCTCGAAGCCGGTCCATCCTGGATGGAAGCCCATCAGCGCTTCCACGAAGGCCGGATTCAGCCGGGGCCGGGCCTCCTGCGGCGAGCCAGCGGCTCCAGCCATCTGCATCACCTGGGCCGGGAGGGAAGGCGAACCGTTGCGCCCAGGGAGGTCTTGGCCCTTGTGATCGCGCGCGTTCGGCGTGCTCCAGCCCTTCGCCTGATTCTGCAAGTCGTGCGGCCTGTGGTGACGATCCGCCGCCTCCGCATTCGCTGAGCGCGCCGTGCCCGCATCGTGCGCCTGCGGCGTCATCCAAAGCGCCGCGTGATCGTCTAGATTCGAGCCGCCGTGTCGTGCCGGGTCGCCCACTCTCGCCGGGTCCGCTCCTCGGTTGTCGCCGTCCCGCGCTGCTGGCGTCGGCCAGCCCTTCGCCAGCGTCGTTGCCCACTCCTCCGCTCGGTTGCCCAGGCCCTGCGTCGTCAGCCTCCTGCGCTTCCCGCCCCAGTTCTTGCCGCGGTTTGTCGAGCTGTTCGGCGCTTCCGGGTTCGTGTCCGGCGTCGGCCACATCTGCGCGAGCGTCCCGAGGCTCGGGCGCACCGGACCCACGCGCCCCATGCCGCCGCCCTGGTTCGATCCGTAGGTCGCCACGGCCGGCGTCGGCCACTCGCGCGCCGCATCCGTCAGCGTCGTTCCGCTGTGGCGCCCGCTCTCCGTCGAGTAGCCCGAGGCCCCCGAGGCCGCCGCGTCCTTCGCCGTCCCTGTGGGCCAGCACGAAGACCCGCTCCCTCCTGTGTGGCGCTCCAACGTCTGAAGCACGGACACTCGTCCATTCCGCATCGAACCCGAGCGCGGCAAGGTCGGAAAGCACGAGACGGAGTCCATGTCGATAGAGGCCTGGGACGTTCTCGAGGAAGACGAGGGAGGGCTCGCACTCTCGGACGATTCGGGCGATTTCAGGCCAGAGCCAGCGCTCGTCCTCGGTTCCGCGCCGCTTCCCGGCGACACTCCACGGCTGGCACGGGAACCCCGCAGAGACGAGATCCAGGACTCCACGCCACGGCTCGCCTGAGAAGGTGTGCAGGTCATCCCAGATAGGCGCGCAATCCAGGGCCTTGTCTTCCATCCGCGCCACGAGGACGGCTGCGGCGTAGGCGTCCCGCTCGACATGACAAACGGTGCGATACCGCTCTCCGAGGGCGAGCCTGAGCCCCAGATCAAGCCCGCCGATCCCCGAGCACAGAGCCAAGCCATTCACCAGCTACCCCCGTTGCGCTGCGCGCGCTTTTCGCCGCGCCCACGCTTCAACGTCCTTGCGAATCAGCCGGATGGTTCCGCCCGCTTTACCGAAAGGGCGGTAGGCGCAGCGCGCCAGGTCCGGATCAGCCTCGAGCAGCCGGTAGGTCTGCCGCGGCTGGTCTATGCCTAGGAACTCCTGCGCGAACTCGCGCGCGGAGAGTGTCGTCGGGCTCACGACGTGCCTACGCGGTCCGGGTGCGCGCTTCTTGTGTACCTTGCTCCCTCTTGACAGAGAGCCGCCCGCGACCGACGTTGATAGAGCCATCACCAGATCCAGCCCTGCCGCGGACGCAGCAGTTGAACGGAAGGGGTGTCCCCGTGGCTGTGGAGGGAAACCACGGGGACGGCGGCGGAAACCGGGAGGAGCATCATGCGGTGCGCTTGGCCTCGACGGGCCAGACCTCTTCGTAGGTCACGCGACGGCGGAGACGCTTGCGCAAGAAGGCGAGGGTGTTGTCGATCGTGCGCTTGGAGGGCGCCGCCTCGCCGCTGACCAGCCGGGAGACAACGGCATCGCTGCGCTTGATTCCCTGCGCGAACTCACGCTGGGAAACTCCAGCCTCTTCGAGCAGTCCCGCCAGGCCAGCCTTTGCGTTTCGCACAAATGGAAGATACAGATCGGTTCCGTACCTGTCAAGGAGAAAGTTGCAGGATTCGCAAATGGGCCGCAGGAGACGGGACGGGGCTTTCTACGAGGGTTTTGGCAGGCGCCTCGAAGAGTTGATGGCGAAACGCCGCCTGCTCCCGAGCCAACTGGCGAAGCGGATGAGAGTTAGCCCGGGCACCGTGACCCGCTGGAAAGCCTGGGGCACGCAGCGCCTGGGCCGAGGGTCTCGGCGCGCTACAACCGCGCCGAGAGGCTCCCGGAGCGGCGCGCGGCCCTTTCCTCGTGGGCGGACTGGATCGTGGCTCAGGCGGCCGAGGGCGCAGCGCAGGGCCACCCCAGGGCCACCCGCCGGCCTCGCAAGCGACGTTCCCGTAACGCTCGGAAACGGCGGGGTGTTTCACGTGGAACCCACTCAGCTACAGAGGGTTGAGGAGGAATATGGCGTACCCGGCCGTACCTCACCGACACACGCCGTAACGCGGCCTTCCTGCTTGTGGCCCTGGAGGTCGCGAGTTCAAATCTCGTCATCCACCCCAAACTTGATGAACGGTAGTGGGTTGCGTGGGCTGGTTCGTGTGGCTTGACTAGTTATCCCTTCTGGGGCCCCCGCAGGGCCACCTGAGATGGTTGCCGAAGTGTCGGCAGAATCCGGTAGTCACGGTGCAGGGCCTCGTAGTCGGCGTTTGCCTTCCGGCAGGCCACACAGCGGCAGCGGCCTTCTTTGTATCTGCCGAGGGTGCCGTGGGGCCGACTCGCCGCGGGTACACCATACGTCTTTACTTTGTGGCAGTTCTCGCATAGCACCTGGCACTTCACAGTCTCAGCCGCAAGGCGGGAGCGGCTCCACGTCCAGATTCGATGGCTCACCTTCTGGGTCGGGTCGATGTGGTCCAGCTCGAGGCGCTCGGTGCTACCGCAGTGAGCGCACCGCTTGTCCGCGAACCAAGCCGCACGACGGGTGCGCACCCACTCTCGTGCGTGGCGCCGCTTGGCCTCACGATCCTTGTAGGGCATGCCCCGACCGTATCTCACGGCTGCGCGGGGCAAGGTCCAGCTACGTGCCGCGGGTGTAGTCGTATCGGAAGTACCACCAGTCGATGTCCATGTTCCGCTGCGTGGTCCCCGCCGTCTTGTTGATCCCGCACTGGAGCCCGACAAGATCCGCAGCGTCGGGAGGGTTCTGCGATCCTGCCGCACCGTTGAGTACCCATGTCGTCCCGTTCTGGCTGTTGAAGAACTTGGTGTCCGACCAGTCACCGCTCGTGAAGATGCCGAGCCAGATGTAGTTGGTGTCCACGGCGAGGCCGGCGCCGGTGCAGTTCTGAGCAGTCGCGTCCTCGGTGCAGTAGCGCCAGTTGGTAGACGTCGTGCGCTCGTAGTGCCAGTAGAGGCCATCGGTCGCGCTGGTCCCCCCCGAAGCGTCGTGTAGGCCACAGAAAATCTGGAACTCCTCGCCAACCGTCGAGAGAGCCTCGACCGCGATACGGGCGAGGAAGAGAGCGGAGCCCTTGCCGGGGGTGATGACGGCAGGATCGGAGCCGGCGTAGGCACGACCTGTTGCCGTCGTCCCGGAGTCGCACTGGTTGGTGCCCAGCATCGGTGACTGCGCCGACGTCGTGGCGAGGTAGGTCCCGCCCTGGCACGACGCCCCGGTGCCGGCTCCGGTGCTCGATCGGTTGGTGTAGGAATCTCCCGTGCCGCCCTCTGACGTGCTGAGCGAGGCCACGAGGCCGCCAGCGGTTGGTGCAGCTACCAGCCGCCAGCGATCCGGCGTGTCGTCGTAGACGAAGGTGGCGGAGTCGCCTGGCATCAGGAAGATCGGCATTCTCCCAGGGAGAGTGAAGCGGTTGGCGGCCGTCGAGCCCGAGCCCTCGTGGATGATGATGCCCAGCTCCGACGAGGCCGCCGTGGAGTCGAGCGCGTTGGTGATGATGGCGATGCGCCCCTGTACCCCGCCGGTCAGGCCCGTGACCTGGGCGAGGTCGGTAGGCGACCAGAGAATCTGCACGGCCTTATTGGGCTGCGTGCCGTCCCAGTTCGTCGGCGCCCAGTCGTTGACCGTGCCCGCGGTCGTGTCGGTGACGGTCTTGTACGCGACGTTGGTGAAGGTGAGGAGCCACGGGGCGATCTGGGCGGAGATGTTGTTGGGCGTGCCGGCGTCCTTCTGCCAGGTGACGTTGGTCTGCCCTGAAGCCGCGGCCGGGGTGGCATCGTCGAAATCCGCGTCGGTCGCGGCGGCACTGTTCACGGAGATGGAATCACCTCCGCCGCTGATCGTCGCGCACTCCCAGGCCGTGTCACCAGCGTTGCGCCGGAGCACCTGCGATCCTGTGCAGGTCGTCATGTCGTCGGCCATGTCCTCGTCGATGCCGAACAGGGCAGGGCCGGAGCCTAGCTCGTCGCTTAGAACCGTGCGGAGCTGCGCGCTGGCGCTTGAGGCGAGGTGGCTGATACCGGCGTCGTAGAGCCAATTCCCGGCCGCGATGCGCGCGACCCCCGTCGTGGCGCTGGTGTCGTCGCCCGTGCCGCCGCGCGCGGCTTCAATGGCCCCCGCGCTGAAGAACCCAGTCGCGGAGTCGCCAGTGTCAGCCTCCACCACGTTGTCGGCCGCGACGATGGTCTTGTTGGTGAGGGTCTGGGTGGTGCTCTCCGTGACCAGGCGGAGCGTCGTGTCGGCCTCGGAGAGATCGGGGATCAGGAAGAGCATCTCGTTGGTGTCGGCCGTCCCGCCCTCGCACAGCAAGCCGCCGCCCGTGGCTGTGGCGACGTGGATGCACTCGTCCGCGTTCAAGGCCGGGTTGCCGGCGAGGGTCTGCGCGTGGTCGATCGTGACGACGGACGTAGCGTCCTCAGCCGGCGACCCTGCCTCCGTGAGGCCCAGGCCCGCCTGGACCTCCTTGACATAGTTCCCGGTCGTGTCCGTGGTGAGCGCGACGGAGTCGGGCCGCACGAAGGCCGTGAGCACGTCGGGGGGGCCAGCGGCGCGCGTGAAGTTGATGTCGCCGGAGTCGTCGAAATCGGCGTCAATCATCGCCGTGAACGTCCCCGCGTTATCTCCGTCCTCCGCCCGGATCGAGTCCCCACCACCTCCAGCCCCGTCGTCATCCACGTCCTTCCAGCCGCCCGTGCCCAGGCAGATGAACAGGCTCCCGTCCGTGTCGGCGTCGGAGTCGAAGTACAGGCGCCCGGCTTCCGCGGCGTCGTTGCAAGCCGCGGCCGGGGGCGTGGTGCTCTGGGCCAGGCGCGGGTAGCCCTCAGCTCCCCCTGCCTCGAAGTCCAACTCGACGCCGTCGATGGTGAGGTCCGCCGTCGTCTTGGTGGCGGCCGTGTCCCAGGCGCTCTGGCCGGTGATGGCGTCGATGTCGTGCGTGTGGGTCGCGTCGGTGAGGTCCGCCCAGGCGCCGTTGGTTCGGTACTGGAGGTCGTCCGTGTCCTTCGCGTAGCAGAGGTCCCCGTCGCCAACGTCGGTCGAGGGGCACTCGGCCTCGGTGTCGGCCACGATGAGCTGTGGGATGCGGGCGGATGGGTCCGCAGAGGAGTCGTGTGCGCGGTAGGCGTAGCGCAGGATCGCCGCGTCGGCAGGAGCGGCCAGGAGCAGCAGAAGCGGTAGGAATTTCAGTCTAGACAAGGTCCAGCCTCCAGCGTTGGGTGACGCCATCGTAGAACCCCGCGGCCCGGAAGTTCGGGTTGAGGGAGATGTCGATCCCGGCGCTCGACAGAATTCGGTTCGCGGCCGACGAGCCGGCGTTCTGGTGACGCAGGCGGATGACGAAAGCTCCGATGTTGACGATCTCTAGACGCTGCCCGTCCGCGCCGGCCAGGATGCCGGTGACGTCGCGGTTCGCGTCGGAGTCCAGGCGCCAGATGTGGCCGGAGCCTGGGTTGTAGTTGTTCTGGTTCGCCGTGATCTGAGCCGGGGAGAGGATGACGTCGAAGCCGAAGGCGACGACTGCCGAGCCGTTCAGCCGGAGCCACTGGAGCGCGGTTCCGGCGATATCGGCGGGGTCGCCACCCGAAGCCGCCGAGCGGCCGATGACGGAGGACGCCGCGGAGTCCCGGAGCTTTGCGTCGGTGACGGCGTTGTCCGCGATCTGGGCCGTGGCGACCGTGGTAAAGGCCACGTTGCCGGCACCCTGCTTGCCGAGCACGGTGTCGTTGCCGGCCACGATGTCGGCCGGGTCGCCCGAG
>Ga0137452_1000691_pt1 | contig 10242 bp, 7 predicted proteins | sample EasRivERMGT513_2_FD_102312 | JGI IMG/M metagenome (GOLD analysis project Ga0137452, IMG submission 102312) | Soil microbial communities from meander-bound floodplain in the East River, Colorado, USA - East River MetaG ERMGT513_2 | ecosystem: Environmental > Terrestrial > Soil > Floodplain ...
GATTTGAAGACTTCTTAAATGATCCGCCTCACTGTCTTCTGGCTGCTCGTCTCATTTGTCGGGATTTACACCTGGCGCGACTGGTTCAAGGGGCTGTGCGGCCTCGTCATGCTCGTCGCCGTCCTCGAAATGCCCGACGTTCCAAGGTCGATGTTCGGTATCGAAGGCCTCAACTTCTTCAATCTCCTGCTGCTCAACGTCACCCTCGCGTGGGTGGTTGCTCGATACAGGGAAAACCTGAAAACGGATGTACCGGCCCACCTGACGACGCTGTTGCTCATTTATCTGGCGATCGTCCTCATCAGTTTCTACAGGCTGTACGAGAACCGCGTCTACATGATTCAGACGTACGGCCTGACCTATACAACAGGCAGCCTGATCAGCGAATACCTGATCAACACGCTCAAGTGGGCGCTGCCCGGCGTGATGCTCTACGACGGGTGCCGTACGCGCGAACGGACCATCCTCGCGCTTCTCTCGATCATCGTCATCTATCTCTTCCTCGGCGCGATGGTCGTCAAGGTCATGCCGCTGGGGGCGGCGCTCTTGAGCGGCGACGAACTGCAGCGCCTGGCGCTCAGACTGCTCGTCTCGCGCACAGGCTATCACCGCGTGAACCTGTCGATGATGCTCGCGGGCGCATCATGGGCGGTCCTCGCGCTGAGAGGTCTGACGTCGGATCGACGACTCCATCTGCTGGCGATTCTCGCGAGCATCTGCGTCCTGTACGCGCAGTCGCTCACGGCCGGGCGCGCGGGATACGCCGCGTGGGCGGCGACCGGTCTCGTGCTCTGCGTCTACAGATGGCGTGCCTATCTTCTGGTCGCGCCCGTCATCGTGGTGGCCCTCGTGCTGTTCATGCCAAGCGTGTCGGACCGGATCCTCTTCGGTGTGACCCAGGACGAGTTCTCGTCGAGCGTCACGCTGAACGACTACGACCTCACGTCGGGCCGCATCGTCATCTGGCCGGCCGTCATCGACAAGATTCGTCAAGGCCCGCTCTTCGGGTTCGGCAGGATGGGGATGTGGAGTACGGGGGTCGTCGTCTACACGGCGCTCATTCTCACGGAGGACTTCGGCCACCCGCACAACGCGTATCTGGAATGGATGATCGACAACGGGATCATAGGCTTCATCCCCGTGATGGCGTTCTTCGCCGTCGTGCTGTTTCACGCGCTTCGACTGTTCCGCGATCGCCGGAGCGGCCTCTTCATGGCCGCAGGAGGGGTGGCCGCCGCGCTCGTCCTGGGACTGCTCTGCGCAGCGATGGGCAGCCAGACCTTCTACCCTGTTGAAGGGACCGTGGGCATGTGGTGCGCCATCGGCGTGATGCTCCGGCTGTCGGTGAACCGCTCCCAGGCGCTCGCGCGCATGAAGGCATCGAGCCAGGCCGTTGCGTGGGCGCGACCTGCGACCTGGGGATTTCGACCCGCAGCCGCTGCGGCCGTCTCGATTGACGAGCTCCTGTGGCCCGCGAGCAAAGACGTGGAACTGGATTGGAGAAAGCGCCTGAATCGCCCTTCCGCGCCAGCCGCCATCCCGCAACGGCCGGCCGAACCCGCCGCGCGTGCAATGAAACCGCACACCACCGTCCAGGCCGAGCGGCCCGCATCGGCGCCGCGATTCGTGTTTACGAACGAACCGGCTCGAAGGCGATAGTCAGTTCAGCGCGCTGACGACTGACCGTAACCGTACCCGTATCCGTACCCGTAGTAGCCGTATCCAGAATAGTAGTAGCTGCTGTTTCGCGCGTGCTCGGAGTGATTGAGCACGACGCCCACGATCTTGTCGTGGCCCACCGCTTCAACCACCTGCTGCACGAGCGGGTAGGGCGTGGCGAAGGCCCGAACGACGAGAACCGTCGCCTGGACGATCGTCGACAGGAGCTTGCAGTCTGGCAGGAAGGCCGCAGGCGGCGTATCGAGAATCACCCAGTCGAACGCCTCCGCGCTGTCCTTCACGAGCGCGCGGAACGCATCCGACGTGAGCAGACTCACGGGATCCGGCGGCACTCCGCCGGTCAGGAGGACGTGGAGTCTCGAAAACAGCTGCACGACCGGAACGGACCGGTCGCCTTTTGCAGGATCGCTGCGAAGCGCATCGAGGAGACCCGACGTATTCTTCAAATCGAACAGTTCGTGCAGGGCCGGCTTTCTGAGATCGGCATCGATGAGCAGCACGCGCCGTTCGTACGACTGACTGAGTGTGAGCGCGAGATTGGTGGCGGTGAGCGTCTTGCCCTCGCCAGGGCAAGCGCTCGTCACCATGAGCACTTTGGTGCCCTGCGCCATCTGCGCGTGGTGCAGCACTGCGGCCACGCGCCGGTATTCCTCGGTCATCATCGGCGGGGCGCCGCCGGGGGTGGCGATACGCTCGATGACCCTCGCGTTGACCGTCGACGACACCGTGGTCGTGCCGCGCGGTTCGGCCGCCCGGACGTCGCGCCGCCGGGTTCGCTGGCCGCCCGAGGGCTGGGTCACGCGCGCGATCGACTCCGGCGGCGGGTCTGGCGCACTTGCGGGCTCTTCGACGACGAACCCGTCGTCGGACCCGTTGGTCGAGCTCGCTGGAAGCGGAATCGCGCCGTTCGCGCGCTTCATAGCATCAGTCAGGCGATTCATGCGATCGACACCCTCATCGATTGAACCACGACCGTGTCGGACGGCCGAAGGTTCCGAATAGTTTCCTGTCGTCGTGCTGCCCCGGCTGTTCCTTCACCGCTTGAAGCGGTTCGGGCTTGAGCGGCCGGTCGGCAGCAAGCCGGGCGCCCGGCTCTTCGAAGCTGCTGGGGGTATCGAAGTCGTAATCGCGACAGACGTCACGAATCAGCTGTTGGCTCACGGGACGCTGGCCCGCCGCGAAACCCGACAGCAATGCGTTGTCGCAGATGACGTTGATGGTCCGCGGAATCCCGCTGGAGCACTGGTGAATGAGATGAATCGCCTCGCGCGTGAACGACTGCGCCGGGCTTCCGCCGGCGGTTCGAAGTCGCGTCGCGACGTAGTGCGCGGTTTCAGAGGCGGAGAGCGGCAGCAGTTGACACCGCAGGGCAATGCGCTGTTTGAGAGCCGCGCACGAGGGCTGCGCCAGCCGCTCGGCAAACTCGAGCTGACCGACCAGCACCACCGGCAGGAGCTTCTCGGTCTCGGTTTCGAGATTCACGAGCAGCCGAATCTCCTCGAGCAGCTCCTCGGACAAGGCCTGGGCTTCATCGATGATCAACGCGGTGATCGCCCCCGCCGCGAGACGCTCGGTGAGCTTGCGTTCCAGCTCGAGGAGCATGGTGGCTTTCGATTTCGCCGCCTCGGGATTCAGCTGGAAGGCGTGCGCAATCGTCTGCACGAACTCGTCGCGCCGAAGCGCGGGGTTGTTGATGTACACGCACTGCGCGCTTCCCGCCTTGAGCGTGGCCATCGCCGCGCGAATCAGCGTGGTCTTCCCCGTCCCGGCCGGCCCGAGCACGACCGTCACGCCTCGCCGGCGGGAGATGCCGTATTCGAGCGTGGTCAGCGCCTCCTGATGCTTCGGCGTCAGGAACAGGAAGCGCGGATCCGGCGTGAGGTCGAACGGCCGCTCGCGCAAACCGTAATAGACTTCGTACATCTGAGTCGATCCTTACCAGAACTTGTATTTCGCGAGATCGATCCAGCCGAGTTTGACGGCCAGGATTCCCGCGGCGCTGCCCGACGTCACGAGCATCGTGATGACGGCCAACGCGAGGCGCCTCGAGCGCCGGCGCTCGGCGGCCGAGAGAATCGAGGGCACCGACGCGAGAACGGGCAGCATCAGGACCGGAACGATCTCGGCGGCACTCCTGAAACTCTGATCGCGCAGCTCCAGCAGCACCGTGAACCCGAGTCCCAGCGCGAGCCCGGCGCCCGCGGCCACCATATTGATCAATGAACGGTTCGGCCCGTACGGCTTTTCCGGGAGCCGCGCCGGATCGAGCGTCTTGAACTGCTGGCTGACCTGCTCACGCTCCAGGTTGGCGGCAATGCCGGATTCCTCCTTCTTGGCGAGGAGGTTTTGGTACGTCGCCTTCAACCCGTCGTAGTCTCGCGTCAGCGCCACGAGCTCGGATTCGCGCGCGGGCTGCGCGTCCACGCGGCCCTGAAGCGCGGCCATCTGCTGCTTGAGCTTCTCCTGCTCGGACGTCCGGCGGAAGATCTCGCGATCGATGGTCGCAATCTGCGCGCGAATCTGATTGATGCGCGCGCTTCGAACGATCGTCGCCGAATCGATCGGCGGCCCGTCGTCGGACCCGGTGTCGGGCACGTTGCCAAGCGATCGCTCCAGATCCCTGATCAGACGCTTCATCCGGATGACGTCCGGATGATCCGGCTTCAACCGGAGCTCGAAGACCGCCAGCTGTTTCTGGTACGAACGCAGCTGCGCGAGCCTGGTTTTGATGTCGGCCGGTGTCGGAAGCTGGGTGGTCCCCGATGCCACTTCTTCCAGAGGAGGCGCGTCCGCGAACGGCTCTCCTTCCGGTTCGGGCTTCGCCGCCGGCGGCTTCTGCGCTTCCGACAACTCCGTCATCGTTCGCTCGAGCTCGATGCGCCGGTCGCGCTCGCGGCCGAGCGCCTCCTCGGCCGTCTGATACTGGAACGACACGTTTTGCAGCACCTGGAGCGTGGCGCCAACCTGTGACGGCAGCTCTCCCGCGTGCGCCTGCCGGTAGGTCTGGACCCTCTGCTCCTGCTCCTCGAGCTGCTTTCGCGTGTTATCGAGCTGTGATTCAAGAAACCGATTGGTCCCGACGGCCAGCTGCTCGCGATCCTTCAGGTTCTCTTCCACGAACAACGACGCGAGGCGCTGCGTGACCTGCATGACCTTGTACGGGTTGTCGCCGCTGTAGGTCACGCGAAACAGATCGCCGCGGATGATCTGGACGTCGATGTCGGCGCGCAGGGCGGCAACGAGGTCCTGTATTCCGGTGGTCTGGGAGCGCCTGTTCGGGTACAGATCGAGCTCGTCGATGATCCGCTCGAGTCTGGACTCGCTCAGGATCTGCGGGCTGATTGACGCGAGCCGCTGCTCGATGCTCTCGGCAACCGCCGGTCTGACGTAGTTCTCCGGCACGCGCTGGGGAACCACGAGGATCATCGTCTGCGCGCGGTAGCGATCCTTCAACGTGAAGGACACGGCGCTCGCAGCTGCTCCGAAAAGGACCATCGGTCCGATGAGAAGCCACAGGCGCTTCATGAAGATCCAGCGAATGGTGGCCGGCGTGTACCGGCGTCCTGGCATCATTGGCGATCAGAACCTCGGTCCGATGAGCGGAGTCGAATAGCCGAGCCCGAAGCGAATGCCGTTTCGCCTCATCGACATGGGAAATCCAGGCGCCAGCGCGCGGCTTTGCTCAAAGCCGTACTGGTAGTAGACGTACTCCACGAAGATGGGCACGTGACGACTGAGCTCGTAGTGAAACCGTCCGTTGCCGTACACGCCGCTGTACGAGTTCGTGACAACCAGCGCGGAGTTGCCGAGCGAAAGCCCGCCGGATGCCGAGAATCCGAACTTCCGCGTCCAGAGTCCGCTGAGATACCCGGACAGGGTGTCGGTGACGAACGGCGTCAAGAGCGCACCGACTTTTCCGACGTTTCGTGAATAGCTCACCCCGGTCGTCCAGGTGCGTTGCAGCTGATACATGAGCGAGGCATCCCCCGTAACGTTGAACGAGCGGAGTCCCGCCTCGTTGATCAACACCAGTCCGGTGCCGAAGCTGACCGTCGTCCGGCGAGACGAGGAGATCGGCCGTCCGTAGCCGATGCCGGTGTCGATGGTGTGTGTGTCGAAGTGCGGCGCCGACTCCAGACCCTGAATGGACCTGCGGACGCCGTAGCCAAGCCGCAGGTTGGTGTACCGCGTCATCTGCCGCTGATATCCGCCGTTGATGCCCTGCGTGAACACGCGATACGCGTCTTGCGTCGTGCTGACGCTATCGAGCGTGTACCCCGTGTACAGAGACGATCGACTCGTCAGCTTCCACGAGAGCGACGCAGACCCGCCGGCCGTGTTGTTGTCGAGCCGAGCGATGTTTTGATCGTCGTTGGGGATACGGACGTAGCTCGACGAAGACGGCATGAGAAACGACCCGAACGAGTAGAACGGCGAGTAGCCGAAGTTGGCCGAGCCGCGGAAATTGGCTCGCTGGCCGAGTTTCGTCGAGATGGACGCGCCTCCGTAGATGTTCGAAGGTATGACCTCCGGCTGGACCGAGTAGTACCGGAGGCTGGCGCCCGTCGCGAGCGTGTACGATTTCTGCTCGCCGAGCTGCGAGTAATTCAAGGACGCGTTGAACGCCGAGAACGACACGTTCTGCCGAATGCGGCTGTCGACGATCAGACCTGGCCGTCCGTCGGTCGCATCCACGAAATCAACGCCTTCAATCAGGAACAACCCAAAGGTGAGACGCTCGGGCGCTGGCCGGCGCAGGACAGGCGGCCTCACAGCGCCGGGCGCGAGCGGGTCCTGCGGTGCCGGATTCTGCGCCGCCGCCAGGGAAGGCACACACAGCAGCAGCAGCACACCTGCCGCGCATCGAATCTGCGGCTTTCCGGCGGGCGACGGGGCTCTTCGCCCAAGGATCTGCTTCACGGGACGATGATCGTGTCGCCGGGCTTGAGGAAGATGTTCTGGGTCAGATTCTTCCGGTTTTTCAGCTGGTCGTAGTTGAAGGTGAAGGTCTCCTGCTTGGTGCCTTCGGTTCGCACGAGCACGATGTCGCCCGCGTTCGCGAACTCCTTCAAGCCGCCGGCAACCGCGATCAACTGGAGGACGGTCGTCGGACGCAAGAGGGGGAACGTACCCGGCCTCTCGACATTGCCCGTGATGTAGACCTTGCGGCTGTTGATCTGCTTCACGACGACGGTGACGCTCGGATCCTCGATGTAGCGCTTCGCGAGGTCCATGACGCGCTGACGAACCTGATCCGGCGTGAGCCCATCCACGTTGACGTCATTCAACAGGGGCAGCGAAATTTTCCCGTCGGGGCGCACGGTCACGTCGGCCGACATGTCGCGCTCGCGCCAGAACACGATGGACAGCACGTCTTCTGTTCCGACGACGTAGTCGGCCGGCACCTGGGGCGCATCGGCCGGAATCACCACCTGAGGAGGCGCTGTCGACGGAGCAGCCGCAGGCGGCGGGGGAACAGGCAGCGTTGCCGACGGAGCGGCCACAACCGGTGGAGGGGCCGGCGACGGCCTGCTCGGCTCCTGACCCGCAGCGAGCGTGGCGGCGCACGCCAGAGCGGCAAGCGCCATCGCGGCTGCGACGAGTGGCCGTTGATGAACTGCGTTCACGATAATCGACCTTTCAGAGGTGCGGATCCAGACCGCGCACTACTCGCGAAATTCCTTGAACGGCACCTGACAGTCATGTTTGCGGAGGAAATTCAGAAACCGCTTGTACTCGCTGTCTTCCATGTGGAACATCCGCGCGACGATCTTGTAGTTGCCCCGGGCCTCCTTGAGACCCATGCGCACCAGGTCGCGCACGCTGCTCCGCGTGATCTCTCTCTGCATGTAGAGCGGATAGACGGTCGTCCAGAACGACTCACGCTGCTCGACGATGCGCTTGAACAGGGCGTCGGCGGCGCCTCGGCGGCGCTCGCGACGCGTCCAGCCGCCGCGATTTTCACGAACCTCCGCCGGCAGGTCGTTCGCCTCGATGACCCGCTTCGTGCCGGTCACGATGCAGCGCTCGATGACGTTCTCCAGCTCGCGCACGTTGCCCGGCCACGCGTAGTCCAGCATGGCGGCGAAGGCGTCCTGGCTGATTTCCTTCGGCACGTAGCGGCCGTCGGCCGACAGGCGGTTGAGAAAATGCTGCACGAGCACCGGGATGTCTTCCTTGTGCTCGCGAAGCGGGGGTACGACGAGGTGAATGACGTTCAGCCGGTAGAACAGGTCCTCGCGAAACTGGCCCTGGCCGATCATGTCCCGCAGCGATCGGTTCGTGGCGGCGATGACCCGCACGCTGACACGGCCGCCGGTCTGATCGGCGCCGACCTTCTGGAGTTCGCCGGTCTCGAGAAACCGAAGCAGGAGGCCCTGCATGCGCAGGGTCATCTCGCCGATTTCGTCGAGGAAGATCGTGCCGTGATGGGCCTGCTCCAGCTTGCCCGGGCGATCGCGGTACGCGCCCGTGAAGCTGCCCTTGACGTGGCCGAACAGCTCCGATTCAAGGAGCGTTTCAGGCACGCCCGCACAGTTGACGGCGACAAAGGGCTTCGTCGATCGCGGGCTTCGGGCGTGAACCGCGACGGCCACGAGTTCCTTGCCCGAGCCGCTCTCTCCAGTGATGAGAACCTTCGCGTCGGATCGCGCGACGTGATTGATCTCCTCCTGGAGTTCGCGGAGTACGATGCTGTCGCCAAGCAGTTCACCAGGTCGATCGTTTCTCACAGGCGTCTCTCTGGACAGGCCGGAAGATGGCCCGCACGAACCGTTACAATTTCAGTCACAATCGATGCCTCGCAGGATCGCGAAGCCGCTTTACTCCTTTGCAAGCGCCCGGCCATTCCGCTAAGCCTTTTATCTCCAATATGAAGGACTAGCTGGCCCGATTTCGCCGGTCGATCCGACCGAAATCCTCTTGTAAACGTGGCAATTACGGCAGTCTCGGCGTCAAAGGGTAGAAAAAAGTCAACCATTTGAAGGACTAATCAGGAAGGTCGTCTGACTTCGAAGATTGCTAGGTCTTCTGCCTGAAACGCCTTACGGAATCGATCGCTCGGTAACTCAGAAGGCCCGAACCGAAAGGCCAGATCAGAGTCCTGGCTGTCGAGCGCGTCCAGGCGGGAGCCCGGCGCCACGATGAAGCGGACCTTATAACGCGCCGCCAACTGGTCGAACAGCGCGAAGTCGTGCGTCCTCAGCGCGTCGAACATGGCCGCCCGATCGCGGTCGCGAGTCCTCCAGTCGACAAACGGATTGGAAAAATACGGATCGGTCGCCACGACACGGCGTCCGGCAGGCGCCACCAGGAACAGACTTGCCCCATCGGTGCACAGGAACACGTCGTCGCTCGTGGCGTTCGCCCGAACCCACTCGTATCCCGCGACGGAAAGACTCGCGGCGGTCTGCCGGGCCTGCTCTCGAATGACCGTGAAATCGTCGCGCTCAAGATAAGACGGTACGTGAACCGCGATCAGGCCCAGAATCGCTGCCACGATGACCGCCTCGCGATGCCAGCCCCGCGCGCGTGCGAACCAGGCGGCCGCGTCGCGAACGAAACATCCGAACGCGATCGAGACCCAGGCCATCGAATAGAACAGGAAGTGGAACGCCGGCACGATGCTCGGCAGCGTCAAACCGGCATGCTGACCCACGGCGGAGATGTATTTGTAGGCGATGAAGCTGCCGGCAACGCCAATCCACGACAGCAGCAGGACCGCTGTGTCGTCTCGCCGGGCGATGAGTCGAACGGTGTACAACGCAGCGGCAATCACCGGGAGACGCGCCAGCTTTGCCGCGAGTACCGGAAACTCGTTCAGATCGAGGACGCCGCTCGGGGAACTGCTCGGAAGCGTGTTGACCACGCGCAGGTGATACACCCCGATAATCTGCGCGAGGAATGGCGCACTCACGAGCAGCGCCACACCGAGCACTCGAGCAAGTCGCAGGGCCGCCGGCTTGATCGTGCGCCGATCACGGACCTCCACAGCCGTCAGCACCAGGAGCATGCCGCCGATCATCAGCGCCGGCGCCGTATGACACAGAAAGATCACGCCCAGCAGCGCGCCAATCCCCATGTCGCGCCAGACGGATGGGGGCGCGGTAAACGAACGACTGAGCGGCAACAGCGTGAGATAGAAGAGCGCCTGGCCGAAGTTTTCGGGAGCGAACCACGGCGAATAGGTGGCCGAGTAGTAGAACGGCAGGTTCGTGCCCGTCATGAAGAGAAACGCGGCCGCGGCGGCCACGCCGCTCCACGCGTCGACGAGTGCAGCGACCAGCCAGAAGAGCGCGAGTGGAGCGAGCAGGTTCAGCCACGGACCAGCCCGCACGATGAACGTGCGCAGCGGGACACCCGTCACCCGGCTGCCGATCGCAGCGATGCCCGCGGGCAAGGGGTTGTACCAGAGCCGCTCTCCCTGATAGTTCGAATCTGGCCCGAAGCCCTCGTCGAGCAGGGTTTGCGCCGCGGCCATCTCTCTGAACTCGATGTCGACGCCTGGCCAGTCGAACTCGCGAACAATGGTGTAGTTGCGCGCCAGCGCCACCGCGCACATCA
>Ga0137452_1000692_pt1 | contig 10228 bp, 7 predicted proteins | sample EasRivERMGT513_2_FD_102312 | JGI IMG/M metagenome (GOLD analysis project Ga0137452, IMG submission 102312) | Soil microbial communities from meander-bound floodplain in the East River, Colorado, USA - East River MetaG ERMGT513_2 | ecosystem: Environmental > Terrestrial > Soil > Floodplain ...
AACGTCATCGGCAATCCGCTCGACACCACGGTGGCGCTGGCGCACATCGTGTTCGGCGGCGTGCTGGAGCGGCATCCGGGACTGAAGTTCGTCGCCGCGCACGGCGGCGGCTACATGGGGCACTATCCGGCGCGGATGGACCACGCCTACAAGGTGCGGCCGGAATGCCACGATCACATCACCCGCCCGCCGTCGTACTACATGAAGAAGATTTACTACGACACCATGGTGTTCAGCCACGAGCAACTCGAGCACCTGGTCAACCTGTGGGGCGCGGGCCACGTCGTGATCGGCACCGATTACCCGTACGACATGGGCTACTACAAGCCGGTCGACTTCGTGAACAAGACCACGTCACTCACACGGGCGCAGAAGGCGGCCATCATCGGCGGCAATGCGGCGAAACTGCTTGGCTTGATGCCCGGGAGGCGGTGAGCGGGTGGCGCATCACTCGATGCGCAGGTTTGCTTTCCTGAAGAGTCATGAACAGAGAATTCCGCGCCGCGGCCGCGGCGATCGCCCTGCTGGCTTGCGGCGTAGTAGCCGCGCAGAATTATCCGCAACGCCCGGTCCGTATGGTGGTGGGGCTGCCGGCGGGCGGCAGCACCGATGTCATGGCGCGCATCGTTTCGGCCAAGCTCTCCGAACGCCTGGGGCAACAGGTGGTGGTGGATAACCGCGCGGGCGCGAGCGGCATCATCGCCATCCAGCTGGTCGTCAATTCGCAGCCGGACGGTTACACGCTGATCATGGCGGCGGGCTCCTGGGGCACGATTGGCACGCTCTTCAAGCTGCCGTTCGATCTGAAGAAAGACCTGGCGCCAATCGCGTTCGTCGGCACCTCGCCCTACGTGCTGGTAGCGCAGGCGATGCTGCCGGTAAAGTCCGTGGCCGACCTGATTGCCTACGCCAAGGCGAATCCGGGCAAGCTGACCATCGCGGGGTCCACGCCGGGCTCGTTGCAGCGCTTGGCGGGAGAACTGCTCAAGCGCACGGCGGGCATCGACATCCTCTACGTTCCGTACAAAGGCACCGGAGCGGTGATGCCGGACCTGCTGGGCGGCCGGCTCGACACGGCGATCGACAACGTGCTGGTCCTCGCGCCGTACATTAAGAAAGGGCAGTTGCGCGGACTCGGCGTGACCAGCTCGAAGCGCTCGGTCGCCTACCCGGAGCTGCCCACGCTATCCGAGACCGGCATGCCGGGCTTCCACGCGGTGGGCTGGTTCGGCGTTTTTGCCGCCGCGAAGACGCCGCAACCCATCGTCAACCGGCTCAACCAGGAGATCGTAGCGGCGATGAGCGAGCCGGTGACGCGTGATCGCCTGCTGGCGCAGGGCGCGGAACCGCAGCCCGGATCGCCCGACGATCTGCGCCAGTATCTCGCGCGCGAGATCGAAGTGTGGGGCAAGGTGATACGCGAAGCCGGCATCAAGGCGGAGTGACGTTCCGCTTTGATACAGTGATGCAGTAACGAAGTGAGGCAGTGACAGGGTCGTGATTTTCGTCACCTCGTCTCTTCATCACTTCGATTCAAGCAACGCCGAGCAGCTCTACTTCGAACACCAGCGTGGCGTTGGGCGGGATGGCGCCGCCGGCGCCACGGGCGCCGTAGCCGAGCGCGGGCGGGATGGTGAGCTTGCGCTTGCCGCCCACCTTCATGCCCTGCACGCCTTCGTCCCAGCCCTTGATGACGCGGCCCCCGCCCAGCGGAAAGACGAACGGGTCGTTGCGGTCCATGCTCGAATCGAACTTGGTGCCGTTGGTGAGCCAGCCGGTGTAATGCACGGTAACTTTCTGACCGGCGGCCGCGACGGCGCCTTCTCCGACGGTGACATCCTCGATGACCAGGCCGCTGGGAGTAGTGGACATTCCTATCCTTTCTGGTTAATACGTTACCGATACAGTGTGATTGACACTGCGAGTTTAGTCGATCCACGACCCACGATCCACGATCCACACTTTTCGGGTATGAGCTTACGCTGCACGCGAATGTGCGTGCTACACTCGCCGCAAACCGTGGATCGTAATGGAGTGACGAAGTGACGGAAAAGCGTTCGATCAACGAAGCGGAGGCGCGACAGGCTTTCGACGCTGCGCTCAAGACTTACGAGCAGGATTTCGGGAAATTCTTCCTCGCGCGCCTGTTCGGCTGTGAATTCGAGTACGTGAAGGACGCGTGCAGGGTGTCCTTCGACCTGAAGGATTTCATGCTCAATCCGCAGGGCGGGCTCCACGGTGGCGTCACTGCTTTCGTGCTCGATATTTCGATGGGCCATTTGCTGCGCCACAGCAGCGGCCCGGGCACGACGCTGGAAATGAAGGTCCAGTACATGAAAGCGGCTAGAGCGGGCCGCCTGACCGCGACCGGCCGCTTCCTGCGGCAGGGACGCAGCATTTCCTACCTGCGCTCGGAGTTGACGGACCAGGACGGCGATCTGATCGCCTTCGCGACCTCCACCTGGAAGTCGCTTGCAGCGAAATGATGCGCTAATGAATCGCTAACACACGCTACTGAAGGAGAGACAGCATGGCCAAGGCATACTGGATTGCGTTTTACCGCTCGATCAGAAACCCGGACGCGCTGGCCGCGTACGCCAAGCTGGCCGGGCCGGCCATCCAGGGCGCGGGCGGGCGCTTTATCGCGCGCGGCGGGACAGCCAAGACTTACGAGGCCGGGCTCAATCAGCGGGTGGTGGTGATCGAATTCGATAGCGTTGCCAAGGCGACCGCGGCGCACGACAGCGCCGGTTACCAGGAGGCGCTGAAACTGCTCGGCGACGGCGCGGAGCGGGACATCCGGATCGTCGAGGGGATCTAAGAAAACTTTGTACAAGGGGGCTATGCCCCCTCGTAACTCCCCCACATTGGCAAACGGACTGTTAGGGTATAACCCGCCATGAAGCTCGGATTCTTCACCATGCCGCTGCACCCTCCGGAGCGCGATTACACTCAGACGCTCAAGGAAGATCGCGAAGCGGTGCTGCTGGCGGACCGGCTGGGTTATTGCGAGGCCTTTATCGGCGAGCACGTGACCGACGTCTGCGAGTCCATCCCGTCGTGCCTCACCTTCATCGCCAGTGTCGCGCGCGACACGAAACAGATCAGGCTCGGCAGCGGGACGGTCAACCTGCCGAACGGGCATCCGGCGCAGATCGCCGCCGACGTCGCGATGGTGGACCACATGCTCGAAGGACGCTTCCTGTTCGGCATCGGGCCCGGTGGGCTGCGCTCCGACCAGGAGGTGTTCGGCAATCTCGAGCTCGACCGCAACGCGATGTTCCTCGAGTCCATCAATCACATTCTCGCCCTGTGGGCAGGGGAGGCGCCCTACAACCTGAAGGGGCAGTTCTGGAACATCAGCACCGAGAAAACCATGATCCGCGAAGCAGGGCAGGGCGTGATGGTGAAACCCTATCAGAAGCCGCACCCGCCGATTGTGGTGTCCGTCGTCGTCCCGCATTCGAAAGGTGTGCAGGCAGCGGCGGCGCGCGGCTGGACGCCGATCACGGCCAATTTTCTCCAGCCGGTGTGGGCAGCGACCCACTGGCCCATGTACGTGAAAGGCTGCGAGCAGGGGGGCCACAAGGTTGATACTGCCGACTGGCGGGTTTGCAAGAGCATCTTCGTCGCGGATGACGACGCCTCGGCGCGGCGCTATGCCCGGGACCGGGACGGTGCCTACGGCTTTTATTACTGGAACCTGCTGACGAAACGCCGAAGCCGCGGCCAGGCCGACATCTACAAGCACGATCTCCAGATGCCGGACGCCGCGGTAACAGTGGAATACCTCCTCGACCGGCTGGTGCTCTGTGGCGGCGTCAACAGCGTGGTGGACCAGATACTCGCCTTCCGCGAAACGATAGGCGATTTCGGCACGCTGCTCTACGCGGGGCACGACTGGGCCGACACCCGGCTCGCGCGCCGCTCAATGGAACTGATGGCGGAGAAGGTGATGCCGGCGGTCAATACCACCATTGGCCGCGCATCACGCGCCGCGTAAGGAAACGGCGTGAATCGTGAATAGTGAATAGTGAATGGAAGGATAGTAGGCCGCGTTGCGGGTAGCGGCAGTCCATTTACCATTCACCAATTACCATTCACGCCTTTCAAAAATGCAGGCTGGCCTGCACGCCGACCATGGTGTTGCGGGTGGGTGCCGGCTCGTAGAACCGGTTGTTGGCTTCGGAGACGATGACGGAGCCGATGTATTCCTTGTCGCCGACGTTGTCCACGCGCACGAATTCCGCGAACCGCCACTTGCGTCCGTGCTGCTCGAAGCCCGCGCGCAGGTTCCAGATGGTATAGGCCGCCGCCGCTTCGGTGTTGGGGTCGTTGACGTAGATCTTGCCGCTGTGGCGGATTTCAACTCCGGCGTGGAACCCCACCGGCGCGTAGCGCCAAACCAGCTCGCCGAACAGGCTTTGCTCCGGCACGCCGGGTAGGCGGTTGCCGTCGTTGACCGTCACCGGCACCGATGGCGTGCTGATGACGGTGGTAAATGGCTCGGTGAACCGGGCATTCAGCCAGGTATAGGCAAGGGCGGCCTCGAAGCCATGGCGGAAGCGGCCTTCCCATGCCAGCTCGGCCCCGTCGCGCTGGGTCTTGGAGGCATTCTTGAACGTGGAGCGGCCGCCGGAATTGGTATTCACCACGATCTCGTCGGTCACGTCGATGTGGAACAGGGCGAGGTTCAACCGCATGGCATCGCCCAGCTTCGACTTGACCCCGATTTCGAAGTGCTGGCTCTGCGCCGGACGCAGGTTGAAATTGAGACCGGTGCCGCCGCTCGGCTGGTAGGCCAGCTCGGCGAAGGTCGGCGTCTCGAAACCCGTGCCGACGTTGCCGTAGAGACTTACGTCGGGGTTGAGCCGGTAGGCGAGGCCGGCGGCGGACGTGGTGCGCGAGTAGCGGATCGAGCCGCTGTCGTCGGGATTGCCGGCGGCGATGTAGTAGTCCTGGGACTCGAACTCGACGCGGCTGTAACGCAGCCCGGCAATGAGATTCCAGCGCGGCGCGAACCGCCATTCAGCCTGGGCGTAGACGCCGGTGCTGTAAACGGTATCATCCTCATCGCGCTTAAGCGCGCCGGCGACGCCGAGGTTGTTGATGAAGCCCTGCCGCCGTTCCGCCTGGCGATCGTAGTCGAGGCCAACGCTCGCCGTCAACGGCGCGCCGGCAAGCGCGGTCACGTGGGTCCAGCGTAGCCCGACGCCACCGTAGCCGCGGTCGAGGTCCACCACGGCGCCCGAACTCGTCGGCGCGGCCTGGTTAACCAGCGGGATCGCGAGGTATTGCGTGATCTGGCGGTCGCCACCATAGACGCGCGCTTCGAGCCGGTCGGACCGCGTTACGTCGAGCGCGTAGGTGAGCCCCAATTGCGCCTGGGAAATACTCTTGCGGGTATTGAAGGCGATGGCGTTGGCGCCGGCCTGCCGTGGGTCCTGCGCCACCTGGGTGGCCGTCAGCCCGAGCGGGTCCTGGGTTTCCGGCTGGTCGAGGGAGTTGACCACCAGCGTGACCACGCCGTGGTCGCCGGCGTTGATCTTCGCCTTGGCATTGAGCTGGTCGCGCCGCGCCCAACTGTGATCGCGGTAGCCGTCGGTCTGGAAACGGGAGATATCGCCGATATAGTTAAGGCGGCCACTGGTGCCGCCGAACTGCGTGCTGAGCTTCCAGGTATCGTAGCTGCCGGCGTAGAAGCCGCCCGACAGCGTCGGCTCGGGCGGGCCGTCCGCGGTGAAAACCTGGATCACGCCGCCGGCGGCATTGCCGTAGAGACTGGAAAACGGTCCGCGCATCACCTCGATGCTGTCGGCGGAATTTAGATTGAACGTGGCGGCCTGCCCCTGGCCGTCGGGCATGGTGGCCGGGATGCCGTCGGCGATCAGGCGCAACCCGCGCACGCCGAAGGTCGCGCGCGAGCCGAACCCGCGCGATGAAATCTGCAGGTCCTGCGCGTAGTTCTGCCGGTTCAGGACGCTGATCCCGGGCACGCGGTTGAGCGCTTCCGACAGGTTGACCTGAGGCTTGTCCTCGCGGATGACGCCGCGGTCGACGCGGTCAATCGAGACCGGCAGATCAAAGCTGTCTTCCTCCACGCGGGTGGCGGTGACCACGATTTCCTGGAGAACCGGAGGCTTGCCGACCGGGGCCGCCTGCTGTGCCTCAGTGGGAAAAGGAGCCAACGCTACCGGCAGCAACGCGAGGGCGGCCTTCCTGAATTCGACCATGACTTCTCCTCCCTGTTCTTAACGTATTACGCGGCCGCCAGGAGGCCGCGTAATACGTACTGCATGATACCGCCGTGCTTAAGGTATTCGACCTCGATTTCGGTATCGACCCGCAGGATCACCGGCACTTTCCGGTCACCGCCCTTGCCGTGGATCAGCAGGGTCAGTTCCTGGCCCGGGTGCAGCGGGCGGTTGAGCCCGGTTATGTCGTAGGTTTCGGTGCCGTCGAGGCCCAGCGACGCCACGGAATCGGGGCCCTTGAACTGGCACGGCAGGATGCCCATGCCCACCAGATTAGAGCGGTGGATGCGCTCGAAGCCGCGCGCGATGACTGCCTTCACGCCCATCAACTGCGGTCCGCGCGCCGCCCAGTCGCGGGAGGAGCCGGTGCCGTATTCCTCGCCCGCCAGAATCACCTGCGGCACGCCTTCCTTCCGGTAGCGCTCCGCGGCTTCATAGATACTCATCACGTCGCCGCCCGGCTGGTGCGCCGTGTAGCCGCCTTCCTTGCCGGGGAGCATCAGGTTCCTGATGCGCGGGTTGGCAAAGGTGCCGCGCGCCATGACCTCGTGATTGCAGCGGCGCGCGCCAAAGCTGCTCAAGTCCACGATCTTGGCTCCCCTGCTTTGCAGCCAGCGGCCGGCCGCGGAGCCGGGCGTAATCGCCGCTACCGGGCTGATGTGCTCGGTGGTGAGCGAATCGCCGAAGATGGCGAGCGCGCGGGCGCCGGTGATGTTGGCGACCGTACCGGGTTGCATGTCGAAGCCGGCGAAGTACGGCGGCTCGACGATGTAGGTGGAGGCGGGATCCCATTCGAAGAGCGCGCCCTTGCGCTCGGGGACCGCGTCCCACAGGTCTTTCGCCACCATCAGGTCGCCGTACTCGCGCCGGAAGTTTTCCGCATTCGCAGAAAACTTTAACGTGGAGGCGATCTCCGCATCCGTTGGCCAGACATCCTTCAGATAAACCGGTTTTCCGTCCTTGTCGGTGCCGAGCGGTTCGCGCGTGATGTCGATGTTCACCGTACCGGCGATGGCGAAGGCGACCACCAGCGGCGGACTCATCAGGAAATTGGCCCTGATATTGTTGTGAATACGCGCCTCGAAGTTGCGGTTGCCGGACAGCACCGCGCAGCCGATGAGGTCGTTCTTCACCACGGCTTCCTCGATGGCAGGGTCGAGCGGGCCGGAGTTGCCCATACAGGTGGTGCAGCCGTAGGCGACAACACCGTAACCGAGTTGTTCCAGGTACGGCAGCAGCCCGGCGTCGTGCAGGTAGGCGGTCACCACCTTGGAACCCGGGGCGAGCGAGGTCTTCACTCGCGGATGGACCTTGAGGCCTTTTTCGACGGCTTTCTTCGCCAGCAGCCCGGCGCCGAGCAGCAGGTTGGGGTTGGAGGTGTTGGTGCAGGACGTAATGGCGGCGATCAGCACGTCGCCGTGGCCCACCGCCATGCCCGCCCGCGCCGTCGGATAGCGCTTGCCGATATCGGCCGCCGCCCTGCCGTAGCCGGATTCCGCGGTGGGCTGCGAAAACAACTCGGAGAAGCGCGACTTGATGGCGCCGAGGTCGAGGCGCTGCTGCGGTAGCCGCGGGCCGGAGACGCTCGGCACCACCACAGACAGATCCAACTCGACCACCTGCGAGTAATCGACCGCCCCCTGGCGCGGGATGCCGAACAGGCCCTGGGCCTTGTAGTAGCTCTCGATCGCGTCCACCAACGCCGCATCGCGCCCGGTGACACGGAAGTATTCGATGGTTTTCTCATCCACCGGGAAAAAGCCGATGGTCGCGCCGTAGTCGGGCGCCATGTTGGCGACCGTCGCGCGGTCGGTGGGGAAGAGCGACGCGGCGCCCTCGCCGAAGAACTCGACGAACTTGCCGACCACCTTGGAGCGGCGCAACAGTTCGGTGACCGTGAGCACGAGGTCGGTGGCGGTGACGCCCTCGCGCAGCCTGCCGGTCATGTGCACGCCGACCACGTCCGGCGTGAGGAAGCAGATCGGCTCGCCCAGCATGCCGGCTTCGGCCTCGATGCCGCCGACGCCCCAGCCGAGCACGCCGATGCCGTTGACCATGGGGGTGTGCGAGTCGGAGCCGACGAGGGTATCGGGAAAGAAAACGCCGTCCTTCTCCCACACGCCGCGGGCCAGGTATTCGAGGTTGACCTGGTGCACGATGCCGTTGCCCGGCGGCACGACGCGGATTCCGGCAAACGCCTGCTGCGCCCACTTGAGGAGCGTGATGCGTTCGCCGTTGCGTTGGTATTCGAGCTCTAGGTTGCGGCGGAGCGCGTCCGGCGAGTTCGTCACGTCGATTTCGACCTGGTGATCCACCACGATGTCCACGTGCACTTTCGGCTCGATGCGATTCGGGTTTCCCTTGAGCCGGTGCGCGGTGGCGCGCATGCTCGCGAAGTCGTTGAGGGTCAGGAAGCCGGTGAGGTCCTGCAGCAGGATGCGCGCGAGCACGAACGGTATTTCCGCGGTGCGCGGGGCCGCCGGCTGCCAGGCGGCCAGGGCCTTGACGTGCGACTCGGTGATGCGCTTGCCGTCGCAGTTACGCAGCAGCGATTCGAGCACGATGCGCAGGCTGACGGGCAGGCGCGAGACCTTGCCCAGTCCCGCCTGTTCGAGCGCGGCGAGCGCATAGTATTTCCCGGTCTTGCCGGAGGCGAGCTTGAATACCCTGAGCGCCTTGAAGGGGTCGTGAGACAGCAAGCCAGTCACGAGTCACCAGTCACGAGTCACGGCAGTTAGCCCACGAACCGATCCACGAACTCATTGACCGGCGTCGCCTCCAGGCGCTCCTGGCTGCGGGTGAGATCGAGGATGGCCTGTTGCTGCTTGGGCGCAAACCGGCGGGCGAGGTTGGTCCTGAACTTGGCTTCCAGCAGTGGCACGCCTTCCTTGCGGCGACGGCGATGGCCGATGGGGTATTCGACGATTGCCCTATCGGTTTTCGAGCCGTCGTCGAAGAAGACCTGGACGGCGTTGGCGATGGAACGCTTCGCGGGATCGAGATAGTCGCGGCTCCACGGCCGGTGCTCGACGCAGTTCATCTTCGCGCGCAGGCGATCCACGCGCGGATCGTGCGCGACGGCATCCTCGTAGTCAGCGGCAGTGAGATTACCCTTGATGAGACCGATCGCGGTCATGTACTGAATGCAGTGGTCGCGATCGGCCGGATTGTACAACGGGCCCTTTTTGTCGATAATGCGGAGCGCCGACTCGTGCGTGGTGATCACCACTTTTTTTACGCGGTCGAGCCGGTCCCGCACCTGCGGGTGGAGCTGGACCGCGGCTTCCACCGCGGTCTGGGCATGAAACTCGGCGGGGAAGGAGATCTTGAACAGCACGTTCTCCATTACGTACGAGCCGTAGGTTCGTTTGAAGCGAAACGGTTTGCCCTTGAACAGCACGTCGTAGAAGCCCCAGGTCTTCGCGGTGAGGGCGGAGGGATAGCCCATCTCGCCCGTCAGTGCCATCAGCGCGAGCCGCACCGCGCGGCTGGTGGCGTCGCCCGCTGCCCACGACTTGCGCGAGCCGGTATTGGGGGTATGGCGGTAGGTGCGCAGGCTGTGCCCGTCGATCCAGGCATTGGACAGCGCGTTGATGATTTCCTCGCGGGTGCCGCCCAGCATTTGCGTGACCACGGCGGTGGAAGCGACCTTGACCAGCACCACGTGGTCGAGCCCGACGCGATTGAAGCTGTTTTCGAGGGCGATCACGCCCTGGATCTCGTGCGCCTTGATCATGCCCGTCAGCACGTCGCGCATCACGACCGGTTTCATTCCCTGCGAGAGGCGCGTGCGCGACAGCCAGTCGGCGGTGGCGAGGATGCCGCCGAGGTTATCGGAAGGATGCCCCCACTCGGCAGCGAGCCAGGCGTCGTTGAAATCGAGCCAGCGGATCATGACGCCGATGTTGAACGCGGCCATCACCGGGTCGAGCTGATGCGGCGTGCCGGGCACTTTCGCGCCATTGGGCACCGAA
>Ga0137452_1000695_pt1 | contig 10198 bp, 9 predicted proteins | sample EasRivERMGT513_2_FD_102312 | JGI IMG/M metagenome (GOLD analysis project Ga0137452, IMG submission 102312) | Soil microbial communities from meander-bound floodplain in the East River, Colorado, USA - East River MetaG ERMGT513_2 | ecosystem: Environmental > Terrestrial > Soil > Floodplain ...
AAGCCTGAGCCCTTATAATTGACATCGATCGACGCGGCCTGATTGGTCGCCGGCGGACCATTGATCGCGACGTTCCGCTCGCCCGCCTCCTTGGCCTCTTCGTAGGAGATCAGGCGATAGCGCTCGATCACGTGCAGCGCCTCGCTGTAGGGCGTGCCGGCCTGGTCGACCAGCGCGATCGGGCCGGATCCCTTTACGCCGATCGTGTCGATGACGAGCGTGTCGCCCTCGTAGTGGCCGATGGAATCGCCGTGCCAGGACGGCGTCACCTTCGCCGGATGCTGCGCGCTCAACCGCACGCGCCGGACTTCGTGGTCCTGCATATAGACGAACGTCACCTGGTCCTTCTGCTGCAACAGCTGCATGCCCTGCACGCGAAAGATCAGGGGCGCCACCATCGGCCAGCACGTGCTGGACGGAGTCGGGAACGGCTTGCCGGCACGCGTGGACTCGTAGCGTTCGCGCACGATCTTCGCCGCTTCGGGCTTCAGATTCGGACTGGCATAGGCCGGCGGGCCTTTATAGAGGTTGCCGGGATTGCGCAGGGGACCGGGGCCCGACTTCGGCTGCTCGAGCGCGAATGTCGCCCGCGCCCAGGCGCCGGTGAGATTGGGGACGCGTTCGGCGCCCTCGGCTTGCACGGCCGACCAGACGATGACTGTTGCTGAAGCCAACACGGCGAGAGATGTGGGAATCGGGTTTGTCATGCGAGCAACCCCCGAGCTGCCTTATCGTCTGCGATCATATCAAGCCCGCCCCAACCCGCCAAATTGGGGAGACGCCGCGTGCCGCGCCATCCGCTCGGGCTTCAACGCGAGCGCAAGCACGGCACCGACAATGCAAATCAGAGAGAGCTGCACACTTCCCGCCAATGTCCAGCTGAATTCGCGGGCGAGCCACCCGATCGTGTAGCCGGCAACGGAGGCCGCCGCATAAAAGCTCGTCACGAAAATGCCGGACGCGCGCCCCGCGAGCTCGCCGCTCACCGCCTTCACGTGATAAGCGGCCATGTTGACGTAGATCGTGCCGGCCGCCACCACGCCCCAGGCAAACGCGAAAATCGCTTGCGCCATGAAGCTCGCAGGTCCGTTGAACAGCAGCCACCCCACAAGGGCCTGCGCGAGAAGACTGACGACCAGCACAGGGCGCATCGGGAACCGATCGCCGAGGAAGCCGCCGCCGATGGAAGCGAGCGCGCCGAGGCCGAAGATGCTCATCACGTTGCCGGTGTCGGCGGGCGTGAAATTGAGCTGCTCCCGCAAATAGGTCGGATACATGCCGAGAAAGCCGTAGGCCGCGAGCCCGGCGATGCAGCTCAAGATCACCAGGAGGACCGTGTTCCGATTGCGCAATGTGTGCGCGCCGCCGATGATGGCAGCATCAGGCGAGTCGTTCGCAAGTTTCACCTCGCTCACCGATCGGCGGACGAGAATCGCGACCAGCGCCATCAGCACGAATCCGAGAAGGCCGAAGACGACCATCGGTGCGCGCCAATTGCCGTAGGCCGATAAAACCGCGGCGCCGAGGAGCGGGCCGAAGATCGCGCCGACGCCGAACGTGAAGTTGACCGCGCCGACTCCTGCCGCGCGATAGCGTGAAAAATAGCTCGAGAGAATCGCGAGCAACGCCGTGAGCTGCATCGCTTCGCCCACGCCCGTGAGCGCGCGGTATGCAAGCATGTCGGCGAAACCCGAGGCCAGCACGGTCACCACGGTCGCCGCCGAGAAGATCAACGTGCCGATCTGCGTGACCGATTTGCGCGCAAAGCGCGACATCAGATAACCGGTGGGAAGGCCCGCGAGCGCCATGCCGATGGTGAAGACGGTCGACATCAGACCGGCTTCCGGCAAGTCGAAGCCGTATTCGCGTCTCACCTCCGGAAGGATCAGCGGAAACAGCTGCCGGTCCATCGCATTGACGACGTAAGAGCCGAGCAGGATCGCGATGCCGAGGAGCGCGAGGGATTTCACCCCCGCCGGCGCGTCGGCTTCGTCAACTGTCTGCGTGGTCGTTGCCACCCCATCACGCCCCTGTAAGTGATTGGCGATGCTAGATAATCTTTGATTACAATAGTCCGGTTGTTCGAATTTTTTGATACCCCACCAAGCGCTTGATTCCTTGGCGTTTTCGCCAAACGGGATTGCCACGTCTCATTTGTCGCCCGCACTTCTTGTTCGTGGTCTGTTCTAATACAGGTCTCGGGCGATAATGTCATCAGCACGCGAATTCAGTCGCGGCTGTTCTGGACAAACCAATCATGGATGCGTTCGCCGGTCCAGAACAGGACATCTTTGCGCGCCCGCATGTGCTGCAGCGCCTCGCGGAAGTAACGGAAGCGGTGGGGCGCACCCATGATGTAGGGGTGCACGACCAGCGCCATGACGCGCGCTGACGCGGCTGAATCCTTGTAGATCTGCTCGAACTGGTCGATCGCCCGCGTGCGGTATTCCTGCGCCACATGATGCTGGATGAGCATCATCGCCACGTCGTTGCATTCCTGCGTGTAGGGGACGCTGACGATCGGCTTCGTCCGCGTCTTCAATCGTACGGGCTGATCGTCGAGCACCCAGTCGGCGACATAGTCGAAGCCTTCCTCCACGAGCAGGTCCGGCGTTTCGAAGGTCTCCGTAAGCCCCGGTCCGAGCCAGCCGCGAGGCGGCTTGCCCGTGAATGCGCGGATGGCCTCGCGCGTCTTGATGATGTCTTCGCGCTCGTTCTCGACCTTCTGCATGTTCTTCTGCGTGAAGCCATGCCCCATGAACTCCCAGCCGCGCTGCAAGGCCGCGCGCGATATCGGCTCGTAGCTCTTGATGGCCGAGCCGTTGATCGCGAGCGATGGGACGACCTTGAGGTCATCGAGGACTTCGAGCAGGCGCCAGAACCCGACGCGATTGCCGTATTCGTGCCACGCCCAGTTCGGGATATCGGGTATTGACGGTCCGCCGGCGGGCGGTGTCAGCACCGTGCGCGGCATTGCTTCGAGCGGATTCCATTCCTCGATGTTGACGATCACCCACACCGCCATTCGCGCGCCCTCGGGCAGCACAAGCCGCTTGCGCTCGGTGATGGCGGAGTAGGGGATGCGTTCTGTCGGCAGAATACGCGTCATGGTCGCGTCCTGATTGATTGACGTTGGTGGCAGCCATCTTAGTCTGTGCGCCGAAAACGTCCCAGAGGCCGCGCAGATGACCGAGCCCGACAACAGCGATCAAATTCATTCCGCGAGCTACCGGCTCGCGGCCCTCGACCAGGACTTCCTGCTCGGCGACAGCATGCGCGGCGTGCGCTTCCTGCTCGAATACGCCAAGGCGGAGCAGTATTTGAGGGCATGGGGCGTGCGTTCGACGATTGTCGTTTTCGGCAGCGCTCGCATCCAGAGCGACGGCCCCAGGGCCCGCTGGTACGACCAGGCCCGGCGCTTCGGAAAGCTCGCCTCCGAGAAGGGGGGCGCGCTGCACCCGATGAACGGGCAGCGCGACAACGTCATCGCCACGGGCGGCGGCAGCGGCATCATGGAGGCGGTCAGCCGCGGGGCTAAGGAGGCGGGAGCGCCCGCAATCGGGTTCAACATCACGCTGCCGAAGGAGCAGGAACCGAACGCGTATCTGACGCCGGATCTCACGTTCAGTTTCCACTATTTCGCGATGCGCAAGATGCATCTGGCGATGCGCGCAAATGCGCTCGTCGTGTTTCCCGGTGGCTTCGGCACGCTGGACGAGATGTTCGAGATACTGACCCTTCATCAGACGGGCAAGGTGTCTTCCGTGCCCGTTGTGCTGTTCGATCGCAGCTATTGGTCGAAGCTGATCAATTTCGAGTTCCTGGTCGAAGAGGGCATGATACAGCCGGCAGATTTGACGCTCTTTGGTTTCGCCGACGACTACGAGGAGCTATGGATGACTTTGGTGAAGCGCGGTCTGTGCGAGCACACGCCCGAACACGCACAACCAAAGCCGCTGGACGGCACGACACCGACGCCGGCTACGCAGTGACCTCGAACGGAATTTGCGTCGAGCCGTAGCGCGCGACGACCGTTTTCGCTTCGAGATCGTAGCCGTTCTGAAGCACGGTGCCTTCGCCGAGCGGCCTGCTGCGCACGATGATCGCGACGGAGCGTGAAGGACCGCCTTGCTCGGCATGAATCGCGTGAGGTGCGACCAGATCAACTTTGCCCTGCATGCCCGTGGTGACCGATGCGAGTCGCACGTCTGCGTGGCCAGGCGTGCTTCCGTCATCAATCCTGTCATAGCGCTCAAGACTTTCCTGTCCGTCCAGCACGCCGTAGAGCACCCAGGCGTCCGCGTGGTCGTGCACGCTTCCCTTGCGTCCCGGCACGCGCACCACCGCGTTGATCACGAAGCCATAGTCGGGATCGACATGGAGCCTGAGGTTCTTACGTCCTTCGGTGGATGGCCAATTGGCGGAATGTGCCTTGATGCTTGCGTCCATCACCAAGCGTTCGAGCAGCGGCTTGGCGCGGTCCATGCGTACGCGGTCCTCGCGCTCCGCCGCCCACACGGTGCGGAGATCGCGGATGAAGTGCTCGAAGGCAGGGAGAAGCTGTTTGGTCATCACGGATGTTCCCCCCACCCGAAGCGCCTCACGCTACGCGCTGCGGCGCTTCGACCTCCCCACAAGGGGGAGGTGGGTTCAAGGTGTTCGTCGCTGAGCGTCATGTGATCGGTATGCTACTCCTGAAGCGGCTCGCCTTCGACCGCACAGCGGCGCAACAGACGCCGCTCGTGTTTGGGAAAATCGGTACGCGCATGAATCGTGCAGCGATTATCCCACATCAGAAAATCGCCCAGCCGCCAGATGTGCTCGTAGATGAACTCGCGCCGTTCGCCGATCTCGTAGAGCTGGCTTAAGGTCGCAGCACTTTCCTCTTCGCCGAAACCTTCGATGCTCGTCGTCATCAGCCGGTCGACGAACAGGCTCGTGCGCCCCGTTTCGGGGTGCCTCACGAACACAGGATGGTAGCAATGCGGCACGTTGCTGATGTCGCCCCCAAGGCTCGCCTGACGGTTGCGATTGTATTCGTGGATGTGGAGCGCGCGCCTGCCTTTAAGTTTCGCCTTCAGCGCTTCAGGTACAGCGTCATAGGCCTTGTACATGTTCGAGAACAGCGTATGGCCGCCTTCGCTCGGCAGTTCGAGCGCGAACAAGAAGGTGTATTTGTAGGGACGCGCGGTGTAGCCGGAATCGATGTGGAACCAGAACTCGCCGTCGCCGAAGGCGCCGATCGCTTCGCCATCGATTCTGATGTTGGACACGAGCAGGATCTTCTCATGATCCTGGAGGATACCTTCGGCGCGGTTCGCCAATTTGGGCGGTGCCTTCCTGCGGCTGCCGAGCTCGCCGAAATAGGCGGCGAAGCGGAGTTGGTCGTCCTGGCTGATGTCCTGGTCGCGGAATACGAGCACCAAATGCTCGTTCCAGGCGTTCTGGATCGCCGCGATCTCGCCCGGTGACAGCGGCTTCTTCAAATCGACGCCGGAGATCTCCGCGCCGAGCGCCGGCGACAACGGCGTCACCTTGACGGCCACTCGAGACTCGCTGGTGCGGATCGCTCCCATCGGCTACTCCGCCGGCTGGCTCACCGCCCCTTGCGCTTGCGGCATAAACCGCTTGGTCGCGCGCCGTTTCACGTAGATCACCAACCCCGTGATCGCGAGCGCAAGCGGCAAGACGCCGGAGATGAACACCAGCACTTTCCATACCCACCCCAGTCCGATGCCGAAATGGAGCGTGTGCTGAAGGTTCAGGAATTTGTCGCCGATCGAGTAATTCCTGGGATCGTCGATGAAATTGATCTCGCCCGACTCCGCGTTCAGCGTCACCAGGATCGGCGGCAGCTTGGGACGAAAATCCAGGGTCTCGAGATGCACCACGAACGGCAGATCGGGCGTGGGCGGCAATTGGATATTGATGGCGCGCGTGCGGGGCACGGCGGCAAGAGCGGCTGCAACCGCGCCATCGGCATGCATGGGCGCAGGCCCGGGCGCGTACTGCTTGTCTCCGCCGCTGAACGCGCGCTCGCTCGGCAACACAGCCTCGACCGACTCGCGGAAGGTTTCGGGGAAGACGAGATAGAGCCCGCTCACGCCCATGATCAGCAGGATCACCGATCCCCAGAAACCCACGACGTGGTGGAACTCGACATGGAAGCGCAAACCGCGCGCACCTTTCCGGACCCAGAACGCATGCCGCCAGAGGCCTTTGCGCGGCCACCACAGCACCAGACCGCTCGCCGCCATGAAGGTGAGCGCGGCCGCCGACCAACCGACCATCGGAAAGCCGATGGGCGCCGGCATCATCAGGAAGGCGTGTGCCCGGATCAGGAAGTCGAGGATCGGTCCGCGATTGGCTATCGGCTCGCTGCCGAGGACTTGCAGGGACACCGGATCGACATGGACGCGCGTACGCGGCGGACGTCCGCCATTGTCGAAACTGATGCTCGTCGGAGCGCCTGCATAAAGGGAGGGCAGAATGCTTCGCGCGGTGGCGTTCTCCGGCGCGGCTTTCTGGGCCGCTGCAATCATTTGTACGTACGTCGCCGGTTCGCCCTGTGCCGTTGCCGCGGGTACCGAATAGGCGAGGATCTCGCGCTGAAGCAGGAGTCCGCTCCCCGAAATGCCGATCACGATGATCGGAAGCGCGACGATGAGCCCCATCCACAGGTGGATGGTTTGGAGGATGCGCTTGAAGCGCCCGTTGCCTGAAGTTCGCCCAGCCTTCGCCATTGTCCGCTCTTTAAGCGCCCGCGCCCTGCCTGTGCGAGTAAACGGTACGATGGGGGGCTTTACGATTCGATGCAAGCGGGCCGCCCGATCGTTTGTACCTCGCTGTTTGCGCTAGGTTATTTGTGCCACGCCGCCTACACGAGCGCGTGAACCTCGCCACCGTTCACGGCGAAGAACTTTAGGCTGCGTTTGAATAGGCCGAATAGGCGGTATCGAAGCGTTCTTTGACCTGCCCGTAGCATTCGCATGCAGCGTTCACGAGACGTCCGCGGTCAAGAATTTCGATCTTGCCCCGGCGGGTCCGAATGGCGCCGGCAAGCTGCAGCGTATGGGCGACCATTGAAACCGAGGTGCGCTGTACGCCCAGCGTCTGGGCGCACGATTCCTGAGTCAGCTCCAGCACGTTGCTGTCGAGACGGTCGGCGGCCTGAAGCAACCAGCGACAGAATCGAGACTCGATAGAATGGTGCGCGTGGCAAAGCGCGTTTTGTTCGGCCTGAAAGAGCAGCAGGCCAATGTGGTCATTCACCAGTCGCGTGAAGGTGGGCAGCTGTGCATAGGCTTGGAGGAAGCGCGCGGTCGGCATCCGCAACGCGTGACCGCTGAGATGAACGATGCCCGCTCCATGCGCTTCGTGAGAGCCAAGGACAACCTTGCTGCCGACAACGCCTTCACGGCCGACGACCCCCGTTGCGATGGCTCGACCGTTGCGACCCGTCAACAAAGAGACCATGCCTGATTCCGGGAAATAGACGTCCTCGATCGAATGCCCGTATTGGTGGATCACATCGCTCTGAGAAAGGTTCACGGGCGTCGAGTGGCCCATGATTGCGGCATGCTCCTCTTTGGGAAGCGATCTCAAAATCAGATTGGTCATGACCCACCAACGCTAAGTCGGAGACCCGACAGATATAGTCCGCCCCATTACCCAGCCTTCCTTCCATAGCTTAGCACTGCGGTCGTGCGCTTGGAAAACATTTGCAAGTATTCGCAACCATTTGGCTGTTCGGCCGCGACAGATTGGAACTCAACTGCGCTGTGTTGCTCATTGCACGATCGGGGTACGGAATGAGGAGGCGAGCGAGCCAATGCTTGCTCGTGTCGCATCGCGCGTGCCGGCGGAAGCGCAAGGACTCGTTGTCAGGGTTACGATACCCGACGAACCGCGCCGCTGGAGCGTGCTATCGACTGAAAAATCCTAAAAGCGAAATGCCGCCAGAACCTAGCCCGCTTGGCGTGCGGTTTTGCGTTCGGGGTAGGACAGCGCGGCCTCCTGAGTCGGTAGGCTGTAAGTCCCCTCGCTGAAGTCCGACCGCTCGTCGGATTCGGGTGATGCCTTCGCGAGCTTCACGACGGTCCCCGAAGACGAGGGCGCTGCGCCGGACAGGCGATCGAAGCGAAAGACGATCTGCTGCTGAGGCCGTTCCGTCGTCAACCAGAGCGCGACGCCATAGAACAGCGAAAGCAGCGCAATGCATGCCACCGCCAGATCGGGAAGCGCCGCGGCGGTTATCGAGCTCAGGGCCACCGCTCCCAAATAGATCGCGAGCGCGGAATGCGTTCCGAATCTCGCTTGGAGGCGGTGATGGAAATGGTCGCGGTCCGCGCTCAAGGGCGAGCGGCCGCTCTGCCGGCGCGTGAACATGAGCCGCAGGCAGTCGACGACCGGGATGAAGAACCAGGCGACCACCGTCGCAACCGTGATCGTGCCGCTCGCATGCCCGCGGATCGTCAAGATCGCGATCACGAACGTGACGCCATAGCTGCCGCAATCGCCGAGGAAGAGCCGTCCGGGCAGGTTGAACAGAAACACGATGGCCGATGCGCCCAAAAGGATGACCGGGCAGTAGCCTTCTGCACCTGAAACCACCGTCAAGCAGAGCGCCCAGATCAAGAACAGACCGGTCAGAAGCCCATTCTGGCCGTCGGCCATGTTGGCCGCGTTGACGAGGCCCACGACGGATACGGACATCAGCGCGAGATAGGCCCAGCTTGGCATCGCGATACTGATTCCATCCACCCAGTTCAGCCCGGTTGCGACCAGACTGGGATCGATGGTGAAAGCAATGCCCACGAAGATCAGCAGAGACAGCAGGCGCACGAGAGGATAGGTGGGGGTCTGATCGTCGATGAAGCCCATCGCAGCGACGCCCGCGCCGCAAAACAACAACACCTTCTGGACTGCCACATTCCCGGTTGGGAAGAGGTACAGCTCACCGAACTGCCAAATCATCAGTGCAGTGAGGATTGCGATCCCACCTACGAGCGGCGTGGGTTCGGCATGCCGCTTCCGCTCGGCATCGGGCACGTCCATGACAAATAGATGACGGCCAATCCATTGCGCGTTCAAGCAAACGAGAAGCGCAACAGCCAGAGCGACGAGCGCAACACCTGCGTGCGCCCCAAAGATATGCGGAGCCATGCTTACTCCCCCCTAAGGCGGACAGGCGCGCCCCCCCTGTCCTTCGCGTGGAGCGAAAAAATGATAGATGATCGAACTCTGATTTACCAGCTTATGCTGAAGGCAGATGGCTGGTTTGTCGAGTGTCTTGTAGGCAACTCGCGGCACCGATCGTGCAACATTTTCCTGCGCCTTATCGCGCGCAAGTCCTGTGGCTCGTGGGCTGCAATCGTTGTCATGTTTCAGGACTGCGGCGGCCGCAGCACGCGGAAGGTGACGGGGGAAAGCTTCGGGTGAACATACTGACGACTCTGCCACACGAAACCAGTATCTGGATCGACCCAGAATTGGTTCTCGAAAGACCAGTCGATCACGGCGATCTTGCAGTCTTCCACGACATGACGCGTCGTCAGCGCAGTCCCGAGAATCTCGATTGATTCCTGGCCAGTGTCGCTCGACCGACACAAAGCACTCGCGCCGGTGAGGCTGAGGTCCTGGAAGTCGATAACCAGCGAATAATCCATGCCCAAGGGTGGCGCACCCCCGGCTGCGACGGTGCTGCCGTCCGGGCGCCGCACCTCCAACCGGGTGAGGTTGTAGGGGAGGCCCTGCGATTGAACGATCCGTCCATTGTTCATCGCTAGCATCTGGGTTCGCGCGTACCATTCCTGACGCTCCCCCTCGGCAAGCCCGAGCACCATCAGGCCCTCGTCACTCCGCCCGATCGCGACCCCAATCGAGGCGAAGGGAACCGCGGCCGCTTGCTCGCGGGCCACCTCGCCCCTACCTCCGGATACAAGGCGCCAAACCAGAGTGGCGTAGCGGGCCTGATCGGAATTCGTGCCACAGCCCAGAACAAGGGTTGCGAGCCCGACTGCGAGTGTTGTGCGGAATCCTCGCATCATGGGCGGAACACCGAGTCCCACTGCCGAATCGTCTCGCCATAACTCGACGATTAAATCATGTCATAGAATTACGTATTACCCAACAACATCTGTCCACCATCACACTGGATCGAACGAAGAACGAGATCGAACACGCTTCGCGAACTGAA
>Ga0137452_1000696_pt1 | contig 10165 bp, 11 predicted proteins | sample EasRivERMGT513_2_FD_102312 | JGI IMG/M metagenome (GOLD analysis project Ga0137452, IMG submission 102312) | Soil microbial communities from meander-bound floodplain in the East River, Colorado, USA - East River MetaG ERMGT513_2 | ecosystem: Environmental > Terrestrial > Soil > Floodplain ...
CGGCGCTGTGGTCATTCCTCCTGATGTTCGTCGTGGCCATCAATTTCTTCTCATGCATCATCATTCCGTACGTGTATCTGCTTCGCGACGATCGGCTGGATGTCATCTTGCCGTCCTTCTTTGCGCATGCCGGAGCGGTACTCGGCGGATCGATCTTTACCGCGCTGTTCTTCGCAGCCCTGCAGGGTGTGTTGATCAACCTGATGACTCCCGCGGCCTTCCGGCGTCTCTCGCCATGGATTCAGATGGTCTCGATGTCGCTTCTGGTGACCGTCTTCCTGATCACGCCGGGACTATCGACCAGCCTTCGCCTGCTCGTCGAAAGCGAGCCGCGCGCTCTCGACTACATTCCGTTGTTCTGGTTTCTCGGCATCTATGAGTCGCTGAATCCGGAAGGCACGCTCATCCCGGCCTCGCAGCGTTGGGCCGCGACGGCGGTTCAGTCGATTGGTGTACTGATGGCGGTGTTTGTGGTGACTTATCTGGTCAGCTACCGCCGATACTCGAAAAAGATCCTTGAAGGCATCGAGTCGGAGATCTTCGCGCAGTCGCGGCTCGTGAGCGCATGGACGCGGCTGATGAACGCCGCGCTTCTGCGTCATCCGTTTCAGCGCGCTTCCTTTCATTTCATCAGCCGCATTTTCGGACGCAGCGCCACGCATCGGCTTTTCATTGCGATGTACGGCGGAATAGGGATCGCGCTGGCGGTTTCGTCGTTGTTTGTGCTCCAACGGGACGCCGCCTTTGTGGTCACGATTTCAACGCGAGGCCTGATCGAGGCTCCGTTGATCCTGTCGTTCTTCGTGGTGTCCGGGTTGCGGGCAACCTTCAATATTCCTTACGAACTGCCGGCCAACTGGATGTTCCAGATCACCAGCGGGAGCGACGCCGCAGAATATCTGAAGGCGATTCGCAGGTGGGTTTTGCTGAAGGGCATTCTTCCTGTTTACGCGGCGCTCATCCCATTCGAGCTTTGGTTCTTCGACGCCGCTGAAGCAGTCTTCCATGTGGCGTTCGGGCTGGCTGTGGCTGCTCTGCTAACCGAGTTCTTCTTTTACAAGTTCAATAAGGTTCCGTTCACCTGTTCGTACCTGCCTGCCAAGTCGCACCTCGCGTTTCTGGCGGCAGCCTATTTGTACGGCTTCACCATCTATACGTTCACCATTGCAAGCATGGAACGCTGGGTGGGAGAGCACCCACTGCGCATCGCAATGTTCTTCGCCTCGGTCGCCGGCATTCTCTTCTCGCTTTGGTGGTATCGCCGGTACGACCAGAACCGAATCGAAATCATCTACGAAGACGACACCGACCCGCTGGTCCGGCAGTTGAACCTGACCTAGTCGGCCCGCAGAGCGTCCACTGGATTTACTGCGGTTACCCGGCGAGCAGGGATGTAGCTTGCAAGGACCGCAACGAATACCAGCGCCATTGCGACAGCCGCATACGTCACCAAATCCAGAGGACTCGTGTTGAAAAGGAACGACCGCATCAACCGCGACAACGCCGCTGCGGCTCCGAGGCCAACAACGATTCCAATCGCTGCCAGCATCAAGCCTTGTCCCACGAATGCTCGAATCAATCCCGACGTTTGCGCGCCCAGAGCCATCCTGATGCCGACTTCGCGCGTCCGCTGTGACACGGAATAAGAGATGACGCCGTAGAGCCCGACCAGCCCGAGCACGAGGGCCATCGCGCCGGCGATGCCGAGCATCACGAGAGTGAACGACGTCCGCGCCATCGACGTATCGTAAATCTCCTTGAGCGTGCGGACACGGAACACCGGCAGATTTGCGTTCACAGACCAGATCGCTTGTCTTGCTTCCGCGAGGAAGCTCTCCGTTCCGGCGCGTGTCGTGCGAATCTGGAACGAGCCGCCGCGGGTGACGCGCACGGGGTCCAGATAAAACATGTCGACCATGGCCGGCCAATAAACGAACGTCGGCGCTTTCTCGTGTACGCCGTTGTCGTAAACGTTGCCGACTACACCGACGATTTCCCGCCATGGGCCTGCTGTTACCTGGCGAATCCGTTTACCCAGTGCAGAGCTGACACTGCCCCACATCTCTTTTGCCGTGTTTTCGGAAACGATCGCGACACGGCGCGTCTCGTAAATATCGGTCCAGGTAAAGTAGCGCCCGGCGATGAGCGGCGTTCCAATGGTTTCGAAATATCGCGGCGTGATGTGCCGGAATCGGCGGATGGGAGGAATCTCTCCGGCTGCATACTGTTTGTCTTCCGCGAAGACGAGGTCGTTGGAATTGAACCCTTCCATCGGAGCGCTGCTCGCAAAGGCGACCGACGTCACACCGGGAATCGCCGCGAGCTTGTCGAGCATTTCATTTTCCATGCGCATGACGCGTTCCGGTTCCCGGACCTGGGCTTGCGGAATCGAGATACGGAGGATCTGTATTTCCTCGGGATTGGTAAATCCCGGTTCGATATTCCGTAGAGCCTGAAACGTGCGGATCATCAATCCGGCCCCGATCAGCAGCACGAGCGCCGACGCCACTTGCACAACCACCAGCGTGTTACGCGCGCGGTGCCGTTCGCGGCCGTGACTCAATGTCCGTCCACCGGAACGCAGGCTTTCGGCGAGTCGCGGTCCGGCGTATTTCAAAACAGGAATCACGCCGAACAGCAGACCCGAGATCAGGGAGACGCCAAGCGTGAATGCGAGAACGAGCGAGTCGATGCTGATTTCGTCGAGTCGGGGGAGTGTCTGCGGTCCGATCGATATCAGAAGCTTCAGGCCGGCGTATGCGAGAGCAACACCAAGCGCGCCGCCCAGCATTCCAATCGTCACACTTTCCGTGAGCATCTCGCGCGCGATCCTCATCCAGCTTGCGCCGAGCGCGGCTCGAGTTGCCAGTTCCTGTTGCCGGCCCTGTGCGCGGACAAGAAGGAGGTTTGCCACGTTGGCGCACGCGATCAACAACACCATGCCGATCGTTCCCATCAGAACCCGAAGCACGTTTCCGACATCGCCGACGACATCGTCCTTCAGAGGCTGGAGGCTGGGTTCGAAGCGGGCAGTGCGAAAGATCGAACGGTCCATTCCGGCCACCATCGGCCATGCTTCCAGCCAGATCGGCAGCATTCGCGAGACATCCGCATTGGCTTCCTGCAGCGAAACGCCGGGCTTGAGCCGCGCGATTCCGCGAAAACTGAAATCTCCCATCAGGACCCTGCTGCGATCGATGCGCTGCGGCAGGATCAGGTCGGATGGTATGTTCACAACACGGAATCCGCGCGGCATGACGCCGATGATCTGTCTCGGTCGCGAATCGACATTGATCGTGCGTCCGACGATCGATCTGTCGGCGCCGAATCGCCTTTGCCAATAGTCGTAGGTCAGAATGACTGTCTCTTCAGAGCCAGGCGCGTCGTCGGCCTGTGAGAACCAGCGGCCAAGAACAGGCTGCACCCCAAGGGCTTGTAAGACGCCGTAGGTAACGAGAGTCACGAGCACTTGTTCGGGCTCCGCGAGTCCGGTGACGCTTGCCCCGCCTCCTGAAAACAATCCGATTTCCTGGAACGTCCGGTTTTCGTCACGGTATGTGAAGTACATGCCGGCCGAAAAGTTGACCTTGCCTGTGATCGACTTCACACCCGGTGCCAGATGCCAGACTCCGACGAGCGCTTCCGGATCAGGGTAAGGCAGCGGCTTGATCAGAACCCCATTCATAACGCTGAAGATCGCGGTGTTGGCGCCGATGCTTAACGCCAGAGTCAGCAGAGCCACGATGGTGAAGGTCGGAGAAAGCGCAAATCGACGAAAGATCCGGTAGATGGGCTTCATGGCGGGTATCTACGATGCGAAAGCCGGAAGAGTTCCGGCGTTGGTGATTTTGGGTTAGCCAGCAGTGGATTCTTCCGCGAACCTCACAATCGCTTGCCAGCATTCCTGCGGCGATATCTGAAGCAACATGTGAGGGCTCTTTACTCGTGGCTGGCGGATTGATCTTTCACACCCTCGGCTCGCCAGCGTTGCACGAGACTAGGGATGGCCACTTCCCGCGGAACCCTCTGTCTTCCGATTGGTTGCATAAGCTTTCTTGTCCCCGCCGTATTAGTTGGGGTAAAGGCCGCTACGTCCGCTCTGGTTCAGAAAGCATCCATGGCACAGCTTCCGCTTGAAACTCAAGCTGAACAACGGACAAGCCCTCGAAGGATCCGAGTCTCGGTGCGCTTGCACTACATAAACAAGCGGTGAATCCATCACCAAAGTCGACCACCCCGAAATCACCGTCAACGTTTAGCTGACCGACAAAATGAAACCAGCCGCCATAGGCATGACAACCCGGAGCGAGCCGCGCGACGTGATAAGCCTCGGCATCCTTCAACGGGTCAACACCTACGGTTGCCAGGAACTCAAGGAACGCTTTCGGAAAAACGCGGCCCCGAGCAGCCACAAAGTTTCTACATCCGTTACAGGTGCAGCCCTCAGCACCGCCCTGCTCAACGTCTGAATACGCCAATATCGTTGCCTCGGGATCACACTCAAACTGCCATTCTCCGAACGTCGCCATGAATGTACCTAACGATTCTGCCGCTCGTCGGTCTGCAGCGGATTGTCATGCGCTCCGGCTAGAGGTCCTCTGGACGCAACCCTGTCTTCTTGGCGATTTTTACGAGCATCTTCGGACCGATCTCCTCGCGATCGTGAATCGCAAACACGTAGTCCGACCAGCCAGCCCGTTCCAAAAGCTGATGTGAGCCAACCTGAGGCTTGACCGTCCAGCCGATACGAAGCAACGCGGCCAAGACTTGCTTTGCCTTGCTGCTCGGCCATTTGCTCACGCCGCGTCGAAAGAAATATTTGAGAGATCGTCGGTTGTTTCGCCATGCTCAAGCTGATCAGCGAGCACACGCAGCGCTATGGCTTGAGCCTTTGCCTTGGCTTGTTCCGAGGTTGTGCCGTAGGCAAGCGCACCTGGAATGTTGATCACCTCAGCAATCCAGCGGCCGTCTTCTTCTTGGTCGAGTTCAATCGTAAGGATCATCTGAACCTCTGTGGGGCGATTCTACCTTTCTGACGCTTTGCCTCCAACAAGGTTGCGGTCAAAGCGCTTTGTGTGCGCATAACGCCCCGGTTCAGCGGCGGCGCGCTGACCTGCGTAGCTTGCCACTTTATGCATGATCGTCCATTGCAACCGGTTTTTGTGCGCTGACACGCGGTTGAACGAGGTGATGAACGAAGCCCAGGGTAATCAGTTGATGCTTCGCCAGAAGCACCTCTCCTGGTACTTCCGTGCTCTCCGTAAATCCGAGCGCCGGGTATCTTTCGATGCGATCAACCTGACCGACGAGCTCGTTGATCAATTTATGGAAATCGATGATGTCCGGATGCGGATACGTATTCGATCGGCGGGGAGGCCAATAGAAACTCGCAACCTGGCCATTGCCTCTTCAACGTTAATAGGACGCGACGCTCGAGATACGGCTTCTGTACGCAGATTGCACTGTGCAAAGTGATTCCATGCTCTCGCAGCAGCTCGCGCGTGCTCGTCACGTTCTCACCGGAATTTCGAGACCGATCTTCAATTAGGATTGCGTTAGCCGCCACGCCTTTCTCCAACGCAATGCGGCGGAATTTGTGCGCTTCTGGCTCGCTCCATATCTTGCCGGTGTAGTAACCGAACCCGCCGGAGAGAACGAGCCTTGGCGCCCAGCCATCTAGCCAGAGTTGCGCAGCCCAATCGGCGACTCGCAGATCATGGCCGCCGAAGACTACGATTGCTTCCCGCTGTTCAAGCGGCCGACCAATCCGCAAGTAGTCCCAGAGAACTCGACCAAGATGTTCAACTTGCACGATGCACCCTCAACGAAGGTGTCTGTGGGTTAGCGCACAACGACTCTGACACGCCGCTCGTGGCCTGCCGCGCCTTGTCGGCCGCCTCATCCTGACCCAACAGGTGAAGACCAAAGCGGCAGGATGACCTCCGCACATGCTTCGAGGAAACGCCGATCGTCTTCGGTGAAGGCACCCAGTTGCTCGCTTTCGACATCAATCGTGCCCACAACGCGACCGTCGACGCTCCGCACCGGCACGACCATCTCCGCTTTCGTGCTCCCGAGAGTCGTTAGATACCGTGCGTCTTGCGTCACGTCCTGAACAATAACCGGTGCGGAACTTGCCACTGCAGCACCGTTGAGTCCGCTCGTAACCGGAAACCGTGGATGAGTCGGGGCAGCGGGGCCGTCCTAGGCGATAACCCAGATTTCCGCAGGGCCTACGTCGTAGAGTCCGACCCAACGGTACCCATACCGGCGGATAATCTGAGCAGCGCACTGAGCTTTCTGCTCACGAGCGCAGGACGCCTCCAGACAGCTGCGGAGCTCATCAATGTCCCAAGATTGCTCCTGAAGCAATGGACCTCCTCTTTTTGAAGAACTGTTGTCGGCCGGACATATGATTAGCCGAACCGGTGCCATTAACCTAAGCGACCACAAGCCGCCGCATATCGTTCGTCACAAAACTGGGAAAGGCGACTTGCAAGGGTTTGGCGGGCACAGATTCTACGGCCATTCGGAAACTCAGGCAATGCTCGGTGTGTGCAGCGCAAGCTCAGACGCGAGAACTATTGTTTCGCGGAAGGGCGTATGCCGTGGAAGGCGTCATTGAGCAGTTGGCGGATGCCGGCGAACTCCACAGGTCGGGGGTTGGGATACGGATGCTCGATAACCAGTTGGGCGGCGCGAGCGATCTGGTTTTCCGGCATGCCGAGTTGTTTCAGTGAAGTGGGGGCGCCGATACGGACAGCGAGATCGAACAGACCTTGAGCTGCGTCGGCAGCGCCCAGGGCTTCGGCGATGATGCGCATGGCTTCGGGAGCGGCGTCGCGGTTGAAGGCCGCCGCATGAGGAAGGATCACCGTGTGGATGTCCGCGTGAGGAAGGCCAAACGATCCTCCAAGGACGTGGCTGATGTTGTGATGGACGGCCATCCCGACCGAACCGAGGACCATGCCGGCCAGCCACGCTCCATAGAACGCGTTGGAACGAGCATCCATGTTCGATGGCTCTTTCACCACAATCGGCAGCGATCGTGAGAGTGTTCGAATACCTTCGGCCGCGAGAAGAGACATGACGGGATTCGCGTTCCGCGCATACAGGCCTTCGACACAGTGCGCGATGGCGTTCATGCCGGATGGTCCGGAGACGTTCGCGGGCAGGGAAATGGTCAAAGCAGGATCGTAGATCACCGACTTCGGCAGCATCTTTCGATCGCGTTTGCCTTTCTTGATGCCGTCTTCCGTGTAGCCGTAGAACGGAGTGACTTCGGAACCGCCGTAAGTTGTCGGGACGGCGACGACGGGAATGCCCAACTCCAGGCCCACGGCTTTGCTCGTGTCGATCGCGGATCCGCCGCCGAACGAGACGATGCTGTCGGCTTGATGGCACGCTGCGGCTTCGCGGGCGGCGTTGAGGCTTATGATGGGGACGTGCATGACCGCTTCGGAGTAGACAGCGGCGGTCATGCTGGTCAGAGTTTGAGAAGTGCGCTCTGCGGCATTGCGCCGGCCTGGGGTGGCTATAAACAGAGGTCGTTGGACGCCGAGCCGTTCGAGTTCTTCACGTAGGCGATTGAGTGCGCCAACACCAAAGATGACGCGTAGGGCAGACTGGTCGTAAAGAAAGTCCATGACGGCCCTCACCCTGTCGCGCCTTTTCTTGAGGCTTCGCCCTGTCGGGCTCGCGCTTCGCGGCGCGACGTCCCTCTCCCGGTGGGAGAGGGAGCAGCATCCGAACCCGTCTACTCGACGCCGAAAGCGAGGAGTACGTTGCCTCCGGACGCGCCGCTGCTGATGGCGTAGCCGGAGCCGATGTACAACATTCCGCCGACGGCTACCGCACCGCCGGATGCTATCTGGCCGCCTTTGGCGCCCACGACACCGTTGACCGTTTCAAACGGTTGCGCAGTATTGAACTGCCATATGATTTTTCCATCCGCGGCAGAGAGCGCGAACAGCGTGCCGTTGCCTGCGCCCTGGAAGACAACGCCGGGAATCGCGGTTGGAGCCGCTCCCAGCGCGGGACCGCGTCCGCCGGCGGTCGGCGCAGGCGCAGTGAAGTTCCATGCGATTTCTCCATTTGTCGGACGAAGCGCAGAGATTCCTCCGCCTCCTCCGCCGTAGTAGACATGCTGATCATCGACGGCTCCGCCCCACACGATCGACGCGCGGCCGCCGCGATTCGTCCCCACCGCCACTCCTCCGACGTTCACGCGAAACACCACAGCGCCTTTGTTATCCGGATCCAGGCCGAATACGTCGCCGCCCTTGGTTCCGGCCATCAGCACACGCTTTCCATTCGGCAGCGCTTTGAGGATTGGAGAATTACCGATGTCCGCATCGGGACCCATCTGTTGCGGGCATGCGTCGCTCTTGACCGCTCCGTTACAGCCGCCCATGAAGACGTCGTTTTCGGTGGCTTGATACGACCACAGAAGCTTTCCGGTGTTGATATCCACGGCCATGACGCCGTCGGTGGTTATGGCGGGAGGAGCCGTTGTCGCATCACCCGTCGAAAAGTACACCGCATTGCGAACGGGATCGATCGTCGGCGAATTCCACACGGCGCCGCCGGCGGGTTTATATAAGGTCACGCCGTTCGGCATCGTCTTCCACGGCTTCGGTTCTTCGGGAACGACCCACGCCTTCCAGACCTGCTTTCCGGTGTTCGCATCGAGCGCGACGACGCTTCCGCGCGACGTGCAGCACGGGTAATCGGGATGACCGCTGCGAAACTCTTCGGAGGAAGACACGGGAACGAACAACCTTCCGTTGTAGAACCTGGATCCCGCTGTGATACGCGCGACGAAGTGATCGTCGACTTTCGTCTTCCAGAGCTGCCTGCCTGTCTGCGCGTCGACGGCAAACACGTTGGCCCTGCCGTCACCGAAGAAGACGGCATAACGCGCATTGCCCTGACCGCTCACCGGGCCGATCGCCAGCGAATTGCGAACGATCGCGCCGTTTTCAAAGGACCAGTACACGCAGCCTGTCGCCGCGTCGAGCGAATAGATAAATCCGTTATCGCTGCCGACGAACACGCGGCCCGATGCGATCGTGGGTTGCGCGTTGGCGGTGACACCTGCCGGAAAACCGAAAGCCCATTTCAGCTTCAGTCGTGGAATCTGCTCGGCGGTCAGGCCCGCGACCTGGGCGGACTGGAATCGCGTGTTCGAATTGTCGTTGCCCCAACCATTCCATGACGGCCCTCGCGATGGATCCGTCATCGCCGGATTCGTGCGGCACTGATTCTGCATCGTATTCGCGTGGCCCACCTTCGAGCTGCCGATCGGACGGCTCGCCATGAATTCGGCAACGCCACGCCGGTCTGCTTCCGAAAGCTTCGCGCCTTGTTCCTTCATGCTGCCGGTCGTCAGCGAATCGTAGATGCGCTCCGGCGTCATTTCGCGAATGGCCGACGGAGTCGGCGCATTCGGAACCTTGGGATGCCCATGGCACGACATGCATTGCGTCTGGAAAGTCGCAATTCCGTTTTCGGTGCCCGGCGCACCGCGCTGGCCTCCACCTCCACCTCCCCCGACGGGAGGACCGGCTGCAGGCGGTTGCTGGCCTGGCGCAGGCGCCTGTGATTCGGCGAGGCGCGTCCATGTGGTGACGCCGGCAAAAAACGCGAAAGCGAGCAGCAATATCGAATGTCTTTTCATTCGTCGACTCCCTCTACGGCAATGTGTATACGTATAACGATTCGTTTCTCGTGGGATCCGGATCGGTGATACCGCCGCCGCCGGACGCTGTGATCGCGACGTATTGTTTTCCTTTCGCGAGATACGTCATCGGAACGGCGATCGCGCTGTTATCCAGCTTCGTCACCCAGAGTTCCTTCCCGTCTTTCGCGCTGAACGCGCGAAACCGTTTGTCATTAGTTGCGCCGATGAAGATCACTCCGCCGGCGGTTGCAATCGGTCCGCCCATGTTGATGCGGCCGGTGTTTTTCTTTCCCTCCGGAAGTTCGTCGGTAACACCCAGCGTGACCTGCCAGGCAATGTCGCCGGTATTCGCATTGACCGCGACTAACTGACCCCACGGTGGTTTCTGGCAGGGCCAGCTTTGCTCACCCAACAGCACGCCTTGCGCGTTGAGTTTGCGGTCCCAGAACTTCGAAGCGACCGGGCCGCCGAACACGCTCGCCC
>Ga0137452_1000699_pt1 | contig 10155 bp, 18 predicted proteins | sample EasRivERMGT513_2_FD_102312 | JGI IMG/M metagenome (GOLD analysis project Ga0137452, IMG submission 102312) | Soil microbial communities from meander-bound floodplain in the East River, Colorado, USA - East River MetaG ERMGT513_2 | ecosystem: Environmental > Terrestrial > Soil > Floodplain ...
ATACCGTGAACCATATAGGAAATACAAACATACCCCTTATCACGAGATAGAGCATCGGGGTAAGTCTAGCATCGCCAGTTAATAAAAAGGACAGATCGGTGGTAAAAAGCCAGAAAAAGGCTATACCGAATAACATGAACAAAGTCCAGCGTTTATGGTCTATATCTGTCCTATGACATTTAACTCCCGCACCTATCATCCCTAGAAAATCTAATACTACAGTGGCTGTCAGGAGCGGATTATTTAGGATTTCGGACATTATCGCGTTCCATTTGGATTACTAAGTCTTTAAGGGTTTCATTAATTCCCGCTAAAGCTTTTTCTAGCCGAATAAGGACGTAGACTGCAACGAAGATCGGGAATCCGATACTTTGTATGAAGGTTATTATATCTTTAATTTCCATTAATAGGAGCAAATTTCCTTATAAATCCAATAGAGTGTAGAACAAAAATGCCAATAACCGGTAATTGATCGGCTAGAATGAACAATTTTTCCCTTATAACGCCATCGGCGTAAGTGCCGTGGAAGCTGGACAGCATAGCTCCTATGGCTATGAGCGATAGGAACATCTGCTGTGGGCTTAGAAGGATAATTTGCTTGCGGGAGTTAGCTTTGTAGAGCGTTAGTCCCGCTATAGAGCAGATAGACGCGGCGGATAGGCAAATAGGAAGCACCCCTATACCACCTAGGAACCCGCCTAGGTAGAATAGGGGTACTGAATTATATGCTTCTGGGGAGATTTTGAGGATTGCACACCATATAATCTCCATAACTACAACAAGCCAAAAAACTCCGTTCATTATAGTAATTATACAGTGTTTTACTAGCTATTACAACATGTTACTTTCCGACTAGGAGTAGGATGCCTGAAATAATTGCTGTTACCGCTACCCACGGTCCAGCGAGTGCAGGGATAAACGTTGATAAACCGAAAACAATTAAAAATATCGCTAATAGAATCATTCCAAAAGACATAAGTAATACCTCCAGGTATGCTTTATTATAGCATGTATAGAGAGTTAAAACTGGGGGTATTTACGCTCGTAGTCTTGCATTCGGAGTTGAACGGTAGAGGCTTGACTTATGCACAAACGGAAGGCTATTGCTATAGGGCATTCCTTACCGTAGAGTCTTTCTATCAAATCGGCATCGTTCGCCCATTTGTCGCGTAGATCATCTAGTAATTCTGAGGGGTTTTTATCTTGCATAGAATTTATCCTTGTATTGCTCAACAAATTCTTGTACGACTGCGGTTTCGCAATCAAGACCGTGGTAATTTGTTGTACCCCGATACCGCTGGGAACAACCGCAAGGGTAGGTTTCAGCAAATGCTTTTAGTTCTTTTATATGTTTTTCCATTACAAGGCTCATTTAGGGTGATATATTTGTTGAGAGTCGTCCCAAAAACACTCACTGGTGGGGCGATTAACATGGCGTGGTACCCATTCTTTTAATTTATCTTTTACACTCTCACAGGCTCGTTTATTATGGAACGGGCCAAACATATGCGGTTCGTAGCTACCGTAGAAAAACCACCAAGCCAAAAGACATAAAGCAAGATTTTGTTTCATAAGTTATATCCTACAGTTATGGGCGTTATACAGGTACTTATATAGGTCGAGTTGTTCTTTACGTGGGAGTTTATTAATGGCTTCTTTGAGGGCGTCTATGGTGTAGGTTTTGGTGGGTTGAGGCATACAAGCGGCGTGGTAGAAATTTTGTTCTTCCATAGGTATGCCGTATTGGGTATAGGGGTACTGATACCCACCGAATATGTCTATCTTATAGATGGCATGGGGACCGGAAGAGAGGATAAACATTTCCCCAGGGCTGAAAGTCTTCTCGCACTCATCGCATATAATAAAAAGAGCGGGGTTAAATTTCATACGGGTATTTTGAGGGAACGGATAGCTTTGGGTAAGTTGTCTGTACCGTATTTTGACATAAATTGGTTTACCGAAAGTGACAAGGGCACTTCACCCTCGTAGTCTTCATCCCCGTAGTCTACTGTGGTTTGTGCTGCTTCTTCTAACGCTTGATTGACTAGTTGGGCGCATATTTTAACTGTGTCCGTGTGATAGGTGTAAACATCGTACTCGTCTACTACTTTCTCAATGTCTTCTTTAGTCATTTTCTTTCCACTTCTCTTACTTCAGCAAATGCATCTTCTCTGGGGTAGTCTTTTTTTAAGTCGTCAAGACTTTTGTATACTTCCATATAGCCGATGGACTTGCCGACTTTAACGGGAACGTTAATTCGGCCAAGGTTTAGCTCAAAGTTATCCCATTTATTTAAGCGCATTCGTAGGAACATACAATTTAACCTCGTTATGATAAGATATTTTGCGTATATGTGTTATAAACTCATCTGAATTTAGGTTCCATTTCATAAAGTTACATTTTTTACAGCATGGTACTATGTTTGAAAGTATATACCCTAAATTATTATCTATTCTGTCTAGCCCATTGTAGATATATTTTTCGTGATCTTGAGATTGTTTCGGCCTATCGTAGTGAACAATATTAGTATTTGAGGGTTGCCCGCCACAATAATAGCAATTCTTTTTGCTTATTTCAGAAAATTCAAGTTTTGTAATGGAAAATTCTAAATTTCTTATTCTTGCATTTTTCTTGTAGTTCGAGTATACATCCGATAATCCTGATTGCCCTGGATTTCTTTGATTTGTTTCTATTTTTAAACATCCACAAGATTTAGTGTCTGCTCGCCTCAAAGAATTACCGAAGATAGTTGGGGTATTCCCGCAATCACAGAGACATAACCATCGTGAATGGTTGCCAGTTTTGTACCTTTTAGGCTCTGTTTGATTTAAAACCAGTAATCTTCCGAATCTTTTTCCGGTTAAATCCTCACGAACTATCAAATGTCACATACCCCCGACTTACAGTTTAATTGGGCGGCTTCTTCTAAGCTAAGAGGTTCGATAGGACTTTCTCCCCGGCTCCCATCCCTATAAAGAGTGATACCCTTCATTTTTCCCACATATTTTCTGACTACTTTATCTAAATCTTTTCCTACATAATTTTTAGGAACGTTGATTGTTTTAGAAATGGCATTGTCCACATGCGCTTGGCATATAACTTGCATTTTGATATGGTCTTCTACGGGAATATCTAGGGCAGACTCAAATATGCTGTTGTCTACTTTATCTTTTAATTCCGCAAACAGAGGATGTTGCATAGTTTCTTCTTGCAAGCTTTCTCCTGAGCGGAATCTGCGCTTATAGGCGAATGCGTAGATAGGCTCTATCCCCGAAGTAACCCCAGATAACAGGCTAGTCGTGCCAGTTGGAGCTATCGTTAGGACAGCGCAATTTCGTATGCCGTATTCAAGTATTCTTTCCAGCATTCCTTCACTTAAGCTGTCTTTGCAGAACCCTGATTCAACGAATTTATGGCGGTTTAAAGCTGGGAATTGGCCCTTCTCTACGGCGAGATAAATACTGGCCTCGTAGGCTTTCTTTTTTATGAAGCTAAACAGAGAGTTTATGTAATCCCGACCTTCATCGGAAGTGTATTTCTTCCCAAGAAGGATTAGCATGTCATGTAGACCCATTACACCTAAGCCAATACGGCGAACTTCTTTGCAATTATCTTCAATAGCTTTTAGTGGGTAGGTATTTACGTCGAGTACGTTGTCTAAGAATCGTACAGCTATTTGGATGGTTCTTGCGAGTAACTTTCTGTCAAGTTGCCCGTCTTTTATAAACCGGGGTAGAACTAAAGCACCTAAATCACAACAGCCATATTTTTCTAGCCATATCTCCCCGCATGGGTTTGTTGACTCTAACTGCCTGTAATACCAGATATTATTCTGCTCATTTGCTAGGCACCCATTTAATATACCGGGTTCTCCACTGGTTACAGAATTATCTAAAATCTTATTCCATAAGTCCCTAGCGGGTATGGTGCTAACTACATTTTCATTCCACATGAATTCGTGTAGTTCATCTTTCTCTACTTTTTTGAGAAATTTATCTATACTTTCATTCATGAAAACAACTGAGACATTAGCATTATTTAATTGTTGCAAGTCTAGTTTTTTGTCCATGAATTCAGGAATATCAGGATGATCATGGTTAAGACATAGCATTAAGGCTGTTCTACGCCCACCTCCGGCTCTGATTACTTCCCCAGCAGCATTAACGATCTCCATTAGAGAGGTAGCCCCAGTAGCTTTACCGGAATGCCCTCTAATTTCGCTTCCTCTAGGACGGACAGGGGAAAAGTTAAATCCTACTCCTCCCCCGGTACCAGAGACAATAATAGAGTCCCTGACGGTATCGCCCCAACCCTCTCTGGAGTCCATAGTTGGGACTACAAAACAGTTTAAAAGTTGTCCTTTGGGCCTACTTGACCCATACCAGATTCGTCCTGCTGGACAAAATCTGTTAGAACTTATTTCCTCAAAGAATTTCTGTTTAATTTCTTTTATTTTTTCTGGTTCTTCTATGCTTGCTATTGTGGAAGATATTCTCATGCAAGCATCTTCCCATGTTTCTTCTGCGTTTATAGCATATCGTTCTGTGAAAATTGTTTTAGATAAACCTTCGGGAATGAACATCTATTTGGGTATTACCTTTACTTATTTTATTTGACTGATATTTTCGATTATTCCACCGTTCGCTAAGCCTAATCGTACAGCTTCTTTAGCATCTACAAAACATGACTTGTATTTATGGGTTAGTCTATTAATATCCTTTTTGGTAGCTTTTGTCAACGTCTTTACTAGCAATTGTTTAAATAATTCGTCATCCATCTTGAAATCTAGTAATTCATCTAATATCCTAGGGGATGCTCTACTTTCCCCTTCCTTGACTTCGATGGTTGTGGGATGGAACAGTTGGATCGACTCAGGATATACGTACCTTACATCGCCCGCTAGATAGGCTACTACACCCGCTGAATATAGCCTCCCATTGGCTACTGTAGAGGTTTTACAGCCTAGATGGCGGATACCTGAGTAAAGTGCCCAACCGGCATCTAGATCGCCCCCAGGGGTCGCTAGGAGCACAATTAGATGGTCAAATTTCTCTTCTATGTATGCTTCGTAGATGTTATCTATGGCTTTGGAAGCTAGTTCCCAGGAGATTTCGCCACATATGGAATAGAGGTAATTACTCGCCATCTAAGTCTAGCTCGGCTTCAAAAATATCGACTACTTCAATAGTTTCGTCAATCGGTTCAGATTCGCCGTCTTTTATGACTTCTTTAGCCATCTTAATGGCCTTTTCTTCGGAAGTGGAATCAATTTCTATTTCGTGGACTGCTTGGACTTCTACACTAACGATATAATGCTTTATTTTAGACATAGTTGCGGTCGCCTTTTCAGAAGATATTCACTTATTTTACTCCTTTTCAAGTTATTAAGCAGCAATAACATCTAAATCTTTATCGACGGATAAAAGCCTGTGTTTACAGATAGTTACGTACTCTGCTTCTTTCTCTATACCAATAAAGTTAAAGCCCTCTTGAATAGCTGCAATACCAGTTGATCCAGAACCCGCAAACGGGTCTAAGATCGTACCGTTAGGGGGAGTTACTAATCCATAGAGCAGAATCTACATCCCCTACGGACTCTTTTTGGTTTGACGTTAAATGCTTTTCCGCAGCCCTCACATATGATGGTAATTGGCAAAGTATTTCTCCTATCTTATGAGCCATAATACCACAATATGTATATAAATCAATAGGTTTTTGTGCTAATATTATACTTTCCCATGCGGGCTTTAGTGCTGTACCCCAGCCATTCCATTGTTTAGCGCCGTCTGTAGAAGGGGCAGTAATCGTCGCACCATTATCCGAATCGTTGAATCCGCCATTAAAGGCGTGTTCATCGGCTATTGCCCGCCGTTGATTGCGCTTTGCATAGGCGGCTGAGTTGAAACTTACAACATCGCGCACCGCTCCCGCTTGTTTATCTATAGCTTTACTCACATCTTGACTTTTTGGGAATCCCGACCCGTAAAGCCAGCTCATACAATCTCTTATCTCAAACCCCGCATCTTCTATAGCACAAGTCATTCTATGGAATGTTCTAGTGCCCCCGAAAGCTAGTAAATGGCCTCCCGGCTTAAGGACTCGTAAAACTAATTTCCATAATTCTTTATTATTGGCGATGCCGCTGGCATCCCATCCTTTATTCATAAAATTCAATTCATAAGGAGGATCGCACACTACTGAATCTACTGAGTTTTCGTCTAGTACCTTTAACATCTCTAGGCTATCACCGTGGGCTAGTATATTCATTTATACCTTATAAATCTTTCCATTTATCATACATTTATTGTGAATTATCGGTACAGGAACGCTAAAAGTTAGGCCGGTTTCTTCTTCCATATACCCTATTCCAAAGCCTAGAACGTAGTTTTTAACCGCTACGATTCGATGCTGGTAGTCCACCTTAGAAACGTCGCCAAGCCAGCCAAATTGGGCTGATAGGACAGGTTCACCTATACCATCAGCTTCCACTACGTAAAGCATTCTATGACTATGGCCGGTTATGGCCGAATGCATATAGGTGTCGATAACCTTGTGCGCGGCATTTCTGCCTGAACTGTTCACATCATGGGTCAGGTACACCTTACCTAGCTTAAAATCTCTGCGGTAAGGGACGAAGGACCATTTACGCTCTTTTAGCCGGAAGGCTTGTTCTGTGTTTATGATCCCATATAGTTCGGGGGCTTTGTCTTGAATAAACCTATCTAGTCGGAATTCATGGTTGCCAGCAATAAATATCTTTTTACTCGCGCCTAGTGCGTCCAATTTGTCCAGGTAGGTATTAACTTCTTCTATTTCCCATTTTAAGTTGTTTTTTCTAGAGGGGTCTTTACTGAACTTGGAAACACTATAGAAGTCGCTGAAATCGCCTAGAATAGCGATTATGTCTGGTTTGAAGTCTTTCATCGCCTTTAGCATTAAAGCAAAGGCTTTTTTATTGTTGTAGGGAATATGGCTGTCGGGAATATAAAGAACTTTAGTTAAACTCAGAAATATACCTCCTACTGAACCAGTACTTATACCACAACTGGTAGTGGTTTTACAAGAGCAATTTATCTAGCTCTTTGGCATGAATCTGGTAATGGTGCTTCCGCACTAATACCCCGGAAGCATTATAGATTTTATACCAATAATCTGATCTAGCTTCTAAAGTGTTAACTGGCAACGGTCTTTTATCCACGTAATACCGTGCTCGGCACATAGCTACGTTTAGCTTTAGGTTCCAGAGTAATTCAGTAAAGGGTATATTGGGGTAAGTGGGTGAAATCTTTACAAATTCCGGCCATTTGGAAATCCAATCTTTTTGCAACCACCGGAAGGTATCACCCTCCATCTGGCAAAGTCCATACGCGGGACCGTTGTTAGGCTGTTGGATGATCTGGCTAAAGCCGTTACTTTCGTGGTACATAGTTTCCATGACTAGACGTAGCACAGTATCATTATAGGAAAACCTATTTTTCAACTGCATCAGCGTTGGAATTATGATGTAATCTCTTATGGATTTAGCGTTCATGTTAGCGCAACTTCTACTTCGGCTATCTCGGCGGCAGTCAGCACCCGATTGAACTTAGTTACGTGGCTGATATGTACTCCGCTTGTCCCAGTATAAACCGACATGGTTGAAAAGGGGTTAGCGGTTGAGGGGGTAGATTTAAAAACGTTATCTCTGAGCCAGCAGAGGGTATTTGAATCCCCCATAAGATTCTCTGCGTCAAGGGATAAGGTTTCCGTAGCCGTATTAAGGGCTAGCCCTAAAGGGGTATCGGTACTGTATTCAAACCGCCCCTTGTTAGCTGCAATTGCGTGACTCGCGCCATCGCGCCAAGTCGCCGTGCTGGTAGTAGCTCTGACAAAGGTAACTGCCCCGTAGCATAATCCCGCTAAGTCGTGCTCGAAAGGAATGTACACATAAGCATCTTTCCTTAGTCCGTATCGCAACTCATTTAACCTAGAGCTGATAAAGATGTAACCCGTAGGTTCTTCCAAATCCGGTAAAGCAGTAGTTTCTGAGAAACCAAGCTGTTCCAAGGATTGATACCCTATAGTAACGGTATTACTAGAGCTGGCCCCGTCCCAAGTAGCAAATACTTCAAAAGTTTGATCTCCATTAGATGCTTCCCCGATGCTACCAAAGCCTAAAGGTACGCTATTGTCTTGACTTGCTGGGACACCTAAAGTAGACCTTATAAATCCATTTTGTGAATCTACACTGCCATCAGCGCTTAATCTGGCGTCAACAAAGAGAGAAGCGTTGGTTAGTGCCCCGGCACTTTCAACAACGCATTCTGCTACTATGCTGCCCCCGTATTCCATTTCTAGGGTAAGGGCATTTGCCCCAGCAAAGCTAATAACTCCCTGTCCTTCGTAGACTATCGAATTGGCGGTATCTAAAGTACCCCCCTCTACAGTAAAGGAATAGATAGACGTTCGGACAACTGTATTAGCTACTGTATGATTTGCTGTGTCTGCGTCTAATGTAGTTCTGCCGTCATTCATAATATTATACCAACTCTACCACTATATTTTTCAACCCGGCGTAAGTACCTTCTATATAACTAATGTCTTCTATGGTATCCGCCGTAATGATTAAAGACACTGTTAAATCTGCGGTTATGTCTGGAGTCATAAGGCTGTAAATCCCCTGTTGATCTGTTCTAGAACGTTTTAGTAGATTTACATGGCTACTACTAGTTCCTACAACTCCTATGTAAGCCTCTATTTCTTCTACTTGGGCTTCTGAGCTGAAGGTAAGCCCGGTAAGTACTTCATTTCCTACAGCCAGTTTTAAGGTTATCATTTCTGTTTCACAACTTTTACAGTCTTACAATTCATACAGACCTGTATGAGTGTCTTTTTTCAGTTAGTTCTTGTAACTGTCTTTCCTTTACACTTAGAACATTGTCTCATAGCTAGTTACCTAGGGCAACTTCCGTGCCTGGACATACTAACGGACCTACTCTAACTACTTGAGTTAAGCCACTACCAAAGCCAAAATTGTGAGGAACGAAGTAAAAGTATCCTTGGCGGTAGTGCATAAGATCGCCGCTGAAACCAGTATCGAATATGAACTGTATCGTGTCTGGATCATCGAACGATATATAGTAAAGTTCACCGCCATTGCTTCTTATATAAGCAGCTCTGTCTTCTATGATAAAAAAGGATTCTCCACTACCAGTAATAGAAGATATATCGTAGCTAGTTATTACCTCTAGGCTATCCTTTCTTAACTGGACTATTTCTGAGGAAGTAAGCCCCCATAGATAAGTAGCTGTAGCAAATACCTCTATGTAGGTTTTACCGCCAGCGGAGTAGTCTACTCCTAAGAAGTTACTTGATATAGTCCATTTCGTGATTCCTGGGTTGTTATTTAATCCATATAGTTCATCTTCATATTTTGTCCAGGAATTAGGGGATGAAACGTAGCTAGGAGGGGTAATTAAAAACGTTACTTCATCAGAGTCGTAGCTGAAGTACGCCATATTTGACGGTAATCCTGGGGGGGCGGATATAGGAAAGCCTAGTAGATACCAAAATTCGTAGGAATGCCCCGAATGTCCAGAAGAAGCATCTAGGGTAGGGAAACTTGCTTCGTACCCGAATGGTATGCCAACCGGTTCTACTCGTTCCCCTCTTTCCCCTACAAAATGTAGAACTTGCCAATTAGAACCGACATTTAATCTAACGCCAATGGTGTTTACATGATCATAACTTGTGTAGAAACCTGATCTATTTGCGACTGTTACTATAAATTCTTCTTTATCCCCCAGACTGCCTATATAGTTCACTTGTCCAGATACATTACCCCCTAATGACCCTATGGGTATTCCATAGCGATAATTATAGGTATAAAGGTCTAGTTCTTGCTCCCCTGGGTTTGTCCAAGCTACGCAAGGATCGCAATTGGGAGGGGTAGTTGTAGCTATATGTACGGTAGCTTTTAATCTTATTTTGTTGCCTACGGCTAATGATCCTGCCGGTATATTAAGCGTGTAAATATACTGGTTAGAGGAATCTCTTTCTGCTACTATCAAGCCCTGATTATATTGGTCTTTAATACTGCCGTCAGTATTAACCCAGTCTCTTACAACCGGAAGGGTTGGGGTAGTAGGAGTAGTGGTGGGTTCGTTAGGGAGTCCA
>Ga0137452_1000703_pt1 | contig 10093 bp, 14 predicted proteins | sample EasRivERMGT513_2_FD_102312 | JGI IMG/M metagenome (GOLD analysis project Ga0137452, IMG submission 102312) | Soil microbial communities from meander-bound floodplain in the East River, Colorado, USA - East River MetaG ERMGT513_2 | ecosystem: Environmental > Terrestrial > Soil > Floodplain ...
AAACGGCACAATTTAACTCATTAATGTTTGATCCGAAAATCTCCCCCAATTACGATAATATGGCGGAAATGCTAAGACCCGTTGCACAATTAAAAGGTGCCTTTGAAATGTCGGACGTTCTAAGACATGAAATGGACGATTGGTATCTTAAATTTGCAAAAGATATAGGACCAACATTAGGAGATGAAACGGGATTCGTCTCACGTATTCTGGATTTCGTAATTAAAGTAGCTATGATAATTAGTTCAGGCAGGCGCGCTGATAAAGTATTAACAAGTGAAGACTTGAAAGAATCTATCGAAGTAATGCTTCCTTTAATAGTTCCAACTAAACGTGTCTCTCAATCTCTTCGTAAAGAAGATATTAGTGGGGTCCAGAAAAGAGGTATGGTATTAAATTACTTAACTAATAGGCCGGGTTATACTTGCACAAGAAGAGAAATTCTTAAGAATTTAGGACTTAAATTAGATCATGAGGATCTCGATCGCATAGTCAATTTAATGTTACAAATGCAAATTGTTAAATTAGAATCACATGGAGGAGATGTTCACTATACTTTAAACATGGCAAATCCGAAGATTAAGGAATGGTTGGAACAGTTTAGAAAATGATTAAAAAACATATTTATTATGTAGAGGCTATCGTTGAAGTTCCTGTTATTCTTGAAGTTACAGGATTAGATGAACAAGAAGCATTTGCACGAGCTAATGATGGCGCATGGCATGGTGTTATGCCTGTAAATTGGGATAAAGCTAAAATTAAAGCCGTAGGAACATTTACTAAAGGACCGGGAATCAATTAAAAAAATGAAAAAGAAAAAACTTAAATATAAATTAGAAACATATATTTGCCAATTTTGTGGAGAAGAAACGGATGCAAAATTATGGATAAAAGACAAGTGTCCAAATTGTAAGAGAAGTTATGATGTTCAAATGGCACAGGATAGTGAGGAATAAATGATCGGAACAATCAAATCAATGCCCCCTAAAAAGGGATTCTGTTTCATTCTTTCAAACGGAAAGGAATACTTCTTGCATAGATCCGAATTTAGAGGCTTCTGGGACGATCTAGAAATAGACTTCAATAGCACAGATGATCCAATTGAAATATCATTTGATGAAGTAGAAAGTGCTAAAGGTCCAAGGGCGGGTAACGCTAAACGGAATACTTGGCCGAATGAGGGAACTTAATTATGATTATGATGCGAATTTTCTCTCCTTTAAATCATAAATATGTAACTGTGAAAGATTTAGCGGATGAATTAAATAGATGGATAAGAGATGGTTATGGTGATAGAGAACTTCTATTCCCTAATGGAGTAGCCGAAAGAATAGAATTTAAAACAGAATCAGAAGGTCCAGAATACTTAATTATTAGTAGTGAAGTATTTTGATAGTCTTTGAAATCTGGAACATAGAACAAGGAAAATGGATCGAAGCTAACTTCGCTACGATTCCTTTGGGAATGTATACGTTAAGAATTAGAGATAGATTAACATTGGAGCTGAAAAATGTCACATCCAGAATTTCTGAGGACACTGGAAAGAATGAAGGAAATCCACCAGAAAAAGTCTGAAGATTATGCTGATGCAAATAATCCCCTTAGTAATTTTGATGTTTCTACATATATGCTTGCATTATTTAATAATCCACGCGACCAATCCTTCATATAGCCTATTGCAACCAAGTTGGCCCGTCTCAGCACCCTACTTAATAGTAATAAGCATCCTAATAATGAATCAATAGAGGATTCATTTGTGGACATTGCTAATTATGTTATTCTTTGGAAAGTTGATTTTATGGGAAGGAATCATATCAAATGAATAATGAAGAATTAAGAAATTTATCTAAGCAATTTAGGGATATGGCATTACAATGTATTCCAAATGGAGAAGGAATGCAAGCTTTTAATTATTGTGCTGAGACTATAGAAGTTCTAATACCTAAACATGAGTGGGAATTTTATATGCATGGTAGTTTTTGTAAAAGATGTGGAGTCTCAGTTGGTTCCAAAAGAGAATGTAATTAAAATATTAAAGTAATAAAATAGAATGCCAACCCAGCCCCAACCAGATTATATCTTCCAGAAGGAACTCCAATTGCTGCAAGAGTTGAACAAACAAATGCGAATACGTAACAAATCAAGTGGAATGTTGTCATTTTCAATTCTCCTTAGTAGATTGGCATTTCCGGTTGTTCTTCACCTAACAATTTACTTGATTCTCCCCTATCCCCATAAGTTTGCGATCCCATTCCGATTAGGGAAGGAATAATAGCTGGAACTAATGCAGGATCTTCTTGGACTAGTTCGGATAAATCCTGAAGGAACATAGGAGTGAACATTCTTAATGTTTGATCTATTACATCGAACTGCCTATTTTCTCTGGCATCAATGGACCTTGCACTGTATCCTGGAATTGGTGCAAGTTTATTTTCTATAAAATCAATTAATGCATCTAATCTAGTAGGACTTCCAAATCCCTCCCCATAATTACCTTCAGCGCCAGTAGTAGAACTAGTATATCCCCCACCAGCAAATTGAGGACGTATTCTTGCTAGTAAGACTAAATATTGTTGAAATCCAGCTGCTGGATCAAGTCTAGTATTACCTATTTTAATTTTTCCAAAATCTGCATTATTAGGGTCTAATGATACATCAGCTCCACCCATTTTTGCCAGGCTTGCAAGAGTCGTCCATGTTCCTGCCATTGCGAGCAAACTTTTAAGATAAGCCTTCCTAGTTTGAGCATTTCCATTCCATACATAATTTTTAGGATTCATAAACGCTAATCTAGAAGTAATTAATTTAGGAGAAAATAAAAATGAGTTTAGTCCAGCAGCATTCTTCTCCCATTTACCAAGACTACCACGCCCGGAAGCATTGTTAATATAAGAGGCAATATCTTGGGCTAATTTCAAATTATATTTAGGATTCAATAATTCAGCATTCTCGGCGCCCGTTAACTTAGCAGTCTCATAAATCTTCTCAGCATTACTAATCATTGAATCGAAGTTATCTGCTCTTAGTTTATTAGCGAATGCAGTATAAGCTCGATTTCCTGCTCTTACTCCTGGAATTTTCTCAGCAATCGTAGACATGATTGCTTCTTCACGTTTTGACATATCAGTTAAATCAGTTAAGGCTAATCCAGCGCGCCTAGCAAATGATTTTCCATTTATCTCTTGATAATTTGGCCTTTCAAGAATAGAGTCCATTACTCCGCGATAAGCCTTTTCTGAACCATAAGAACGTAACATCGAACCCCAAGAAGTCCACCAAGGTTTAGTATGTATTAGCCCTAGTCCTTGCCTAAATGGGAATGATAAATCATATGCCGTTTGAATCGAGCGTGGAAGATTAGCAGCTTCCATTAACATTGATCTCTTAACATCCATTAATGGTAAATGTGCTCTCATTTCATCAATATGTTCTTTACCAAAAACGTGTTCTAGGAGATCAATTTCACTTTTTTGCGGAACCTGTCCACTTAGTATTTTAGTTAATCCAGTAGTTGCATTCTCTTTACCATAGCGCATTAAATCTGAAGCATTAATAGTATCAACTAGAGAATCAATGTCTTCGGGATTTAATTTAATTGGCTGCATCTGAACTTTAGTATGTTCTCCGGCCAATCTTCCTAATCTTTCATAATGTCCTGCTAATCCAGGCGTAGTAACATCTTCTGCACTCGCAACTCTTTGACTTCGTTCTGCAGAATAAATGGCCTTTTGTTGTTCTGTCAGAGGGACTGCATCTTTTAATGCAGCATTCAATTTCTGAATTGGACTCGTAATCGGAGTTCCTACTTTATCTAGTTTAATTTCAGGATTATCAATTGGAGAGAATGTTCCGTCTAGATTAATTCTAACTTTAGGCTTAGCAATCGGAGCTTCTGGAGTCCTAAAATTAATATCACTAATCGCGGTTTTCTCTATTGTTGGTGCAACTGCACTTTTCGCAATCCCCGGCAATCTTCCTTTCAAAGCATTGAATGCTCCTCCTGCTAAAGCAAAGGGATCTGACAATAATTCAGCCCCAAATCTAGCACCTTCAGTTGACAATGAACTTAGACCCGCCCTCAATCCCTTAAGAGGATAAGGATCCATTCCAATTTTATCGGTAGAATAATTTCTTAGAGAATCAAATGCTTCAGGTATTCCAGTAATTATCGAAGGATCATGCGCTGCTAATCTATGTGCTGGTTCACTTGGAAGAAACTCAAAGAAAGGTCTTTCCTTTTTAATTTCAGGCGCAACTATAGGCTTTCCTTCCCCAACAGCAGGAAATTCTTCTATAACAGGAAATTCCTCAATCGGCATTATCTTCGTCTTCCAATAGTAGGATCATTCTCTATAACGTGACCCATATTGAATCGTTCTCTAATCTTCTGCATCATTATGTCTTCAGGATTAATAGACTCTTGTCTTGGAGCACTAGGATTCATATCCCAAGGCCCAGGAGGTCTAACTTGCATTCTTCTTTCAGGAACTAGCAATCTACCAGCTTCATCTCTTACTGCAGGAATCATTTCCTTTTCTGCAACAGCATTACCAATTCGTCCTAATGCTCCAGCCCCTTGCATAACATTAGGCGCTACTCCTATTCCTACCATTGCTTCTGGATCAGCCATGTTAGAAATATAATCTCCTATTCCTTGTATTCCTCCAGCTATTAAAGGACGGACAATCCCCCTATCCTCCGCGCGCATAGGATCATCTATGTAATTTGCAGCCTTATTGGCCCATTTTCTAGGATCTAAAGGTGGTAGAAATATTTTATTGGGCATTTTTATAACCTGATTTCAATGCTTCTTCTAATTGGCTCTTCTTAATACTAACGTGCGCGCCTTGGGGATTAATAACATTAACTCGTTCTTCAGGATTCACATTATCAGTAGCCCTATTAGATTTGTAAATAGCATTGTAAATCTTATCATAATCTTCCTTAGTTGGCCCCGTTGCTACCCCAAAAACAGATGATGGTCTTTTAATCTCAAAATCATTACCTCGAATAACAATATATTTAGCCCATTGGGGATTAGCGGCTTTTACTTGCTTAGCCTTATTCAATGCGCCGGTTCTTTTATTAGCTTCAGTTTCAGGTGTCCTGGTAACTGGAGTAACAGTAGTTTTATTCGGCTTAGCAATTTTAAATTCGGCAGGTTTAACTTCATTAGTATCCAAGTTAATTGTTACAAGAATCTTAGATCCTGGATGCTCTGGATCGTCTATTACTTCGGTTCTTAATCTATCTCTTGATGATGCACCTGTAGGAGTTGCTCTAGTCGATCTAGATTGTTCCCCAGTTTTCTCAATTCTTTCAAGAGAATTACCCTGTTGCAATTCCAGTAGTTCTTCTTGTCCTAATTGATTAACATCAACTGGAACAGAAGTTCCATCCTTATAGACCATTCTACCAGTTCCAGAAAGTTTATCCATCTGGAATACTCCGCCCTTAGCAACTGCTTGTGCGACTTTTAATCTTTCTTCAGCTTGTTTAACTCTCTGCTCTGACTGACTTAATCTTACATCACCTTGCTTAACTCTTTCCTCTCCCTGTGCAATCCTCTCATCTCCTTGTCTTCCTAATACTCTATCCCTTTCACTTTGCCTTTCAAGTGTCCTATCCCTTTGTTCCCCCGCAATAATAGAATTAGCTACTGAACGCATATTTGCATTATCAGCGCGCTCACCACTTGCGGCGTTTTGAGTCGGAATAATTTTATTTTTCCAGTCTTCCAATTCATTATAGAATGGTTGATTTAATGCCCTATGTCCTGCTTCATATCCACCAGGGCCTAATGCTGTAAGACTTGATCCTATTTTCCTTAATAGTCCTGGATTTCCGCGTTCAGGATAAGCACTTAATAATGCATTAAATGCATCTGAATCTTGGTGTTCTGGCTTATATAATTCTGACATTCGTCTATTAATATTATAATCAGGAGTATCATTTATAAATATTTCTTCATCCGGACGAGGAACTTGATTAATCATTCCTTGAGTCGGATAAGTAGGAGAATTACCCCCAAGAACACCTAGAACATCCCGAACTCTATTAACAATAGGCATTTTAAATTCCTAGCATCCCACCGCCGAACATTTGTGATGGAGATAATGGATTTGTTCCAGGTTTCTTAATTCCTCCCCCACCTCCCCCAAATCCTGCCATAATAGAACTACCAATATTACCAATAAGGCCAGCGGTCCCACCTATTGAACTAAGTTTTCTTTGATAATCAGAAGGCGCAGTTTGATCAGTCTGATAAAGATTAGACATTCCAGCTAATCCCTGCAATCTACCTTTTTGAACCATTTCAGCCAATCCAGCCTCAGCATTCGTAGATGCATCAGACATTCCTTGACTCTGTTCCCTTGCCATTCTAGCCTGCAATGCACCAAAGCCCGGAGAATATCCACCCTGTAACGCGCGTTGCCTATTTACATTCCTTTGAGCATTGGCATATACCGCGCGCGTAGGACTTAATGCTCGTGATCTAATATTACTTTTATCCTGTTCACTATATCCACCAGTATTAGCAAATTCCTGATACTGATTGCCAATATTAGTCGGATCAAGAGGATTACCTTGTTGATTTCCTGCAATTGGAGAGACTGGAGGCTTTTTTTTTCCTCCAAATAGACTTTTAATACCCCCACCAATAGCACCTATTCCCATTCCTATAGGGCCAAACATACTAAGTGCTCCAGCCCCACCAGCCGCACCACCTAAAGTTCCGCCAATACTAGGCATTCTAATATCCTTCTCTTAAAATACCGCAGAATGTTCCCCACCAGCACCACCAGTATCTTGATGTTGCAATGCTCCTATATCAAGATAACCAGTGCCTCCAATAATTAAAGCACCCGGATAACCGGCAGCACGCGCCAATGCTCCTGCACTTGCTGTGTTATTTAGCGTAAAGTCTTGACCTGCTGCGTTAGTAAAAAAAGACGTAACTCCAGCAACAGAATTAACATTTGATACGAATTTTCCAGTGCCTAAACTAAAAGCTGTGCTATTTCCATATGTAGCATTATTACGCAAGAATATGGAGTCAACATTATTTACCAAAAATCCACTACCAACATTACTTTCGGCAATATTATTATCTAATGCATTACTTGCGCCTGTAACCCGAAACCCATCCCGTGCATTATTATAGGCTACGCAATTATAGCAACCCGCTTTAGATGCAGAAAGAATAAAACCATCTGAACCGGCAGTGGAATTACTCTCGGATATGCACCTAATCGCAGTATGACCTGCCGCACTTAAACTAAATCCAGTAACAGTGTTATCGTGCGCAATGCAATTTATATAATCTCCCCCCTGGAATGGAATCTGTGTTGAGCATCCTGTCGCGATTGAATCAATTACTAGATTCCCGCTCGCGCCTTGATAAGCTGCATTGGTGCAATTACTTACCTTGCATCTATAAACTATAGCAACACTATTAGTTCCCCGCGATGATGCCAATCCAGCCCCATCCATTTCAATATTACTAATCGTAGCACTTGAACCAGCTAATGAGAAGAAAGTAAAAGTTGCTATTCCAGAAGCTAAGAATAGTGGTCTAGTCCCCAAATCCCCCCGCGTTGCATTATATCCCTCTATCATAATCTGGGTGCTATTGGAGAAGGTTCCTCCGGCAACATTAATAGTAGCACTCGTAATCGTATAGGTGCCCGCCTTAACCCAGATAATATTTCTAGTTACTGCAACTGCTCCTATCTTACTTACCGAAGCAAGTGCTCCACCCATTGCGCCTACTACAGTTTGTCCCGCAGTTCCAGCACTTCTATCAAGGGTCCATCTATTATTAGGAACATCAATAACAGTAATTTGATAGAATCCTGCTGTCGCAGTTCCTCCAGTAATCTGGAGAATATTTCCTACATCAGCGGCACTAACTGTAAAATCGCCCACCGATACATTAATTTGCGTAGTAGTAGAATGAATTACACTTGCAGCGGACAATACTGCGAAAGCCGCATCTTGCTGCGATCTATCAGTTCCCGTAGCACCAGAAAGAAAGCCTCCCCCATTAGTATCTGCTCCACTAGTCCTTATTTCCCAAACAGTATTATCGGTTAATGCCATTAGGTAACTACAATCGTCAATTCCAATGTTATTCTAGTAATCGTAGCAACTGAATCAATATTGAATCCAAATATATCGCCCGCCGTTATTCCAGTAGTCCATCCAACCAAAGTTAAATTCTCTGCCTTATTCGTAGCGGAAATAGTTGGTTTAGCAGCAGCAGTGATAGTATCAGCAACTGTAGGGGGATAATTAGCATAAGTATCCTTCCAAATGTCAATTACAATCGAACCTGATTGATCGGCTAAAAGACGAACCCCAGTAATTGTTCCTGCTACGGGGAATGATTTATAACCTTTTACTCCTGTTGTAAGGACCGAACCTCCTCCATCAATAGTAATACCTATTTGCCTAGTTTTAATAGCAGTCGATACAACTGGAGTAATAGGAGTTGTGCTGCTACCATTGCTAGTAATGCTCATGTTCTTTCAACGCCAAAAACAGTAAAGGTTAGAGTTGCTAATGTAGCATAAACACGAACAACATCCGTAGTTGCTAAAGTTGCACCAATCGTAAATACCTTAGCCTCATTAGCTGCAATTGCCACATCATATGCAATATACTGCACGTTATTATCCGCCGCGCCCGCTAATGCAACGGATATTCTAAATGCAGTAGCAACTGCACTTCTATTGCATACGGTAATGGAACTAACAACGGCAGATGTTGCCGCTGGAACAGTATATATTCCAGTTAATGTAACTGCTACTGGATTCGATTGCCCTAAAACTTTATATGTATCTGCCACTTAACCACCCATTAACAAGAAGGGATGAAAAAGAAGAATACTAGTAGATCCGCCACCACTAATAATTACCCAAACTGCCCCATCCCAAACATAAGTATCAGGAGAGGCATCAGTATCATACCAAATGTATAGAACTTGCGAACCCGCAGCAGGATTTGGAGTAAAGGCAACTCGTTCTGCGGTAGTTCCGTATTGAATTATCTTATTTAGTGCTGTATCACTCACGTGCTCACTACTTTTCTAAAAGCAGGACATTCTTCATTCATACAAGCCCAAAGACCTTCTGGATATACGGCCATCATATTAATATTACATTTAATACATTTCATGGGGTATATGGAACATAAATAAAGTTACCGAATCCATCGTCTATGGGTAATGGAGTTGGAAGTCCCCCATCCGATAAAACAACATAATCAGCAGAACTTCCGCCAGTAGAACTAATAGTTAAGGTGCTTCCCCCAATCACAAAGGTTATATTAGTTCCTGCTACTAATCTTAAACTATTAGGAAGAGTTGCCGTTTCATCATTTTCCGTTATGAATGTTGCGCTACTAGAACCTCCGGTGCCAGTCGTATTATTAACTATATTGTTTATAATTGTATTAATATCATTAAGACTATTATCTACTATTGTAGAATCACCAACGATAATATCCCGAGAAACGGAGATACGATCAATTAATTGATTTATTGTTTGATAAAGTGCCTTATCTTTAATTTGTGACTGCGAATTCGCAAGAATCTGCTTTAAATCCTGTAATGTCGGTAATCTTTTTGGAGGAATAAATACCATTATCCTGGAAACTCCACAAACACCGGCCTTGCATAAATTATAATTCTATTAATCCTCATTGTTTCATCAATTTCAGTAGTCTTCAGTTCTAATAATGCTCTTTGTTGTTGAAAATTTGCCAATCGTGTAGGTTCCCTTCCAGGAGTTGAACTCATAGGAAGAGAAACTAAAGTTTGAGTTTCAACTTCATCTAATCCATAAAATTTAGGAATTAAATTACCAGCTCCATTAGCTCTAAGACGAATAGAAGCATAATGATTTATATTTTCCCCGGAACTTTTATTTTCTCTAGCACTACCTGATTCATTAACGAATGCTGTTTGAATCGTAGGATTAGGAAACTTAAAATTTGCAAGAACATCAGAGAGATTATAAAGAGTATCATGGGTTTTACCATCAACAATTTTATAAAATCCCGAATAATTAGATATATTAGGTGTAGCACC
>Ga0137452_1000704_pt1 | contig 10089 bp, 8 predicted proteins | sample EasRivERMGT513_2_FD_102312 | JGI IMG/M metagenome (GOLD analysis project Ga0137452, IMG submission 102312) | Soil microbial communities from meander-bound floodplain in the East River, Colorado, USA - East River MetaG ERMGT513_2 | ecosystem: Environmental > Terrestrial > Soil > Floodplain ...
AAGGCTCGCACGAGCCGAGGATCGAATCGCACATATTTCCCGATCTTCACGTGCGGCAGACGCTCGGAGCGTGGTGTGCCGCGCGCGCGTGTGTGTTCGTACACCCAACTCTTGCTGACTTTCGGCAGTGCCGCGACCTCGTCGACGGTCAAGAGTTCGAAGAGTCCGACGTTTGAAGAGTCATCGTTGGCGGTGGTGACGCCGGTGAGTGATTCATCGTGCGGCATGTGGCGCTCCTTCGCGGCTATTTACTTTCGCTAGCCTCCGCCCAGCGATACCACAAGTCCGACGCGTGGATCTGTCGCGTGGATCACAGTGTGATCCAGGCGACAGACGCGGCGTCCCTCGATTCGTAGACTGCGCGCCAAGGAGGCAGTCGCGGATATGGGACGCTACGACTTTGACGATGCCCGATCGCAGGCCGCTCCATCACCAAGTGGATCAGATCGCGGCGGCGACCCGTTGCGACGCGATCACGAACCTCAGATTCGACCACTGCCAGACCGGGTCCAGCCTCGGACGCGCGACGTTGATCCCGGCGCGCGCGAACACCGGCTGATGCTGCCGTCGGGGCTGCATCGCGAATCGGTACGAAACGAGACGCGGGTATACCAGCTTCGTGGCTCGGAAGTGGACCTGTTGGAACGCGCGGCGCGGTTCAGGGCTGTGTTCACCGACGATCTCAAACACGACACGGGTAACGCCGGTCGGTTCCGCGACGATCTGCGCTCCCTCAAGCAGCAGAAGCTGATCGAAGAGCGCACGGTGACGCGTGTGCGCGATGGCAAGGTCGCCGACGTGGTCAGTGTGACGCGAGCGGGCAAGGCGCTGCTCGATCATCATCGCGATCCGCAGCACGATCTCGGACAGGTGTACTACGCCGGCTGGGTGAAGCCAGCGGAGGTCTGGCATGACGCCAGCCTGTTTCGGATGTACCGCGAGATCGAACCGAAGCTCGAACTCGAGGGTAGCCACGTCCGGCGCGTCGTCCTGGACGACGAACTGAAGGCTCGCGCGTATCGAGCGTTGCACGAGGCTCGGAAGGAACAAGGCACCAGCGACGATGCCCGTTCGACCGTCGCCGTGGTGCAGGGGCTCCACGTTGAGGAGGACCGTTTCGTGTTCCCGGATGTGCGGCTGGAAATCGAAGACGGCGACGGTACCGTGCGCGACATCGATCTCGAGCTCGTCACCGAGCACTATCACCGCGGTCATGTCGGCGGAAAAGCGGCAGCCGGGTTCCGAATGTTCGGCGGCTCATCATCGGGTAGGCGTCACCACTCTAGGAGCAAGGTCATGACCGACAGCATCATCTCGACCCACAACGTGCCCAACGACGAGTTCGCCAACGCATGGCGAAGCATCAAGATGGATGCCGCCATCAAGGAGCGGCTGGTCGCGCAAGGCGTCTTCGCGATGGTAGTGCGGAAGAAGTTTTCGTTCGAGACCGTGCCGTCGCACGGAATCGTGCTGCTCACCGGCCCGCCTGGCAACGGCAAGACGACTCTCGCGAGGGGGATGGCCAATGAAGTCGCTCGCATGATCCGGGGGAAGGTTCGGTTCATCCAGATCGACCCGCACGCGCTCGCGAGTTCATCGCTCGGGAAGAGCCAGCGCGAGGTCACGAAGCTGTTTCACCAGACCATCCCCGAGCACGCGAACGAGGGTCCCTGCATCGTCCTCCTCGACGAGGTCGAGACCATCGTGGCTGACCGCCAGCGGCTCAGCCTCGAAGCAAACCCCATTGACGTGCACCGCGCTACGGATGCGGCTCTTGCCGGCCTTGACGCGCTGACGCGATCACACCGAAACACCTTGATCATCGCGACGACCAACTTCGAGAGCGCCGTCGATCGCGCGTTCCTCTCTCGCGCTGATTGGATTGAGAGGATCGGGCCGCCGAACGCGGAGGCTCGCACGACCATCTTCAACGAAATGATTGACGCATTCGCAAACGAGTGGCCGAATCTCGTCGCGCTCAAGAAGCGCGTTCCCAAGTTCGTGGACCTCACTGATGGCCTCGACGGTCGACGGATCCGAAAGGCGCTCCTTTCGGCGTTCGCCGCGAAGATCGAGATCGCGCGCGACCCGGCTATTCTCACGGCCGAGCACGTCATCGCCACGCTCACGGCCGTCGCCGCCGACGCGAAGGAGGCGGCGTGAAAGTCAGCTTCGAGAGCCTGAAAACTGGAACGGACGACTTCGCCCTGACCTCATCGCTGCAGCGAAAGCGCTCAAGGCGACCGGTAACGACCGCGTCATGGTCCGCGGATACATGCGCCTCGCTGCCTGGTTCATGTGCGGGGTGGAGCTTCCCGACACCCGTCAGCATCAGGTCGCGTGCAAACAGAAGGGCCAACTCTGGTCGAGCGAGACTGCGCCGGCGGCGTTCAAGCTTGTTCAGACAGTCGTCGATCTCACGCAGGGCCCAGATCTCGCTGTCGGGCTCAGCGTCACCAACGCCATCACCGCCGACGTCGTCTCGTATTGCAGGCAGGTGAATTTGCCCGCGGCGCGATACGTCGACTTGACTCCCCAAGGCGGTGCCGGGCCACTCTCGCTTCCTGACGCGGCTACGGCTGTTGGCTGGGCGCACGCCGCGCGCGAAGAAATTCGTGCCGCCGTTCGTGATTCGGGTGCGCGACGGGTTCACCTCTTCATGTCTGCACCAGCCGGCGCTGCGCTTCTGCTCGGTCACATCTGGAACCGAGTCGGAACGACCGTCGTCTACGAGGACCTCAGCCCCGGCTACGCCTCCACATTCGAGTTCCCCGGATGACCGATGGAGGCCAAGGCCGCGTTGTTCAGCAGCCTGCTGGCTTGTCGAGCCGGTTGAAGCGGAGCCTGTAGCCTCCGTGTGATCGCCGTACGAAAGGGGAACGAACCGAAGGGAGCAGCTCGCACGAGGCATTTGCGGTACTGGCCGCGTGTCCGAACTCTCTTTATCGATGGCTGACCATGGACATGAGTCCGTCTAGCGCCTTGCCGCTCACCTGCGGCACGCGTGAGTCACGATACACCGAGCGCGAGGGACGCGCGAGAGCGCGGCCCGTGCCGACCAACGGCAGGTTGTCTCCACCGAATCAGGTGAGGTACGCAGACGCTGCGCCTACCGGCGGCTGGGGGATGCAGCACGAAGCGTCGGTTTGCAAAGCGAAGCCGGCACACCGCGGTGATCGACAATGCGTTCGCCGGCCTTTCAGGGAATTCGTTGTGTGAGCAGCGAAACCGGGTCATTCACTTCCACGAACGAGGGGGTGACCAGCGCTTCCGTCAGAATCATGAAGCAATCGCCGTTGCCCTTGCTCGACTTGAATCGGACTGCGTCGAAACGTCGGACCGCGGCGATCGCTCGACCCAGCCGGTGTGTCGGCGGCACTCCACCCTTCTTGCGATACCTCCATGGGCTCTTCAGCTCGTTGTCGTCAGTGCTGAGAGCCTTCTGCACAATATCAGTCGTGAGGTCGAGCACGGACTCCAAGCGCACCTTCGCAGTGAAGCAGACGATCGCTCCTTCCTTTTCGCTTCTCGGCGTCAGGCGGGCGCTTTTCCCAAGCTGAAGGTACTCCCGCAGAGACGTCTCGAAGTCCTGAGCCAGATACAACGCAGGCACTCCACTTTTCGGCGTGAAACGCGCACCGTTTGTTGGCGGACCTAGGTTATGCAGGGGCCGAGGCGTATAGAGTTTTCGATGCAAAAAACCGTAGAGCGTCCCAGACTGGACCGCGCGGCAGAGCAACCCCTCGAAACGAGTCACCGGCACTCGCGTCAGTGCGAGTTCCAACGCTTTGACTGGCAGCATCAGCCAGGATGACCCAGCAGCGCGTCTTCAAGAAGTTCCGCAACCACATCCGGCTTCTTCTTCTTGAGGAGCTCGATCGGGGGGGTTTCATCTAGATCGGGGTGAGGAGAGTTGAGCCATATTCGCGCCTCCTCCTTACCCTTGAACGCCGACAGCAGCGAGGTAGCGATGCGCGCGAAAACTGCAAGGTGCTCTTGTAGACTCTCGGCATCAGGTGTCTTGTGCAACGCCTGTGGAGATCTCCCGAGGATCTTCGCCAGCCTAGCCGGCGCCAATCCGAAGAACTCCGCGACCCTGCCAGCGTCGAGTCTTCCACTGCGCGGATTGTGAAGTTCGGGCGCGGTTGAAAGAGAGAGCTTTGGTGGGCTTTCTTGCTCGCTTTTCTGCTTGGGCCTGTACTGCTTCACCCCTAAGACGTCGAGCGTCGCAAAGTCAAAAGTGGCTGGGTCTTTGACCATGACAATCGCGACATCGATGTTCTTGGCCTTGATCTGCCGCAGCACATCGAATCCTGAAAGCCTTGGCATCTTCAGGTCGCATACAACGACCGACGGCGTCTCCTTCTTGAGGTAGAACGCCAGCTCCTTCGGCGTCTTGGCGAGCCGGTAGGCAACCTGCGCCTCTTCCAGCTTGGGGGTAAGTCCTCCAAGCCACTGCTTATCGCCGACCGCAAAGATCCTCTTCAAGCAAGCTCCCTCGTTACCAATCAACACAGTCATCCTTACAATCAACACATCATAAACCATATATTAACCGATATTCAACCAACTTGCAAATGAATATTACAAGGCTCCGGACACCAATACCTTGAGGACCTCGCGGATATCATCGTGATCGCTTCGATCGGGAGTACGGGGAATTGTGGTGGCGGAGACACGGATAAGCGTGAGCCAGGTCGCGTTCGGGAGCTTCAACTGTGCGCACGCAGGAAACACCCAGCGACGCAACACGTTGTTGGGCGAAATGGGCTTCCCAGACCACGTAGAAAAGACGAGCGCTTCGGGCTCCGTCTTCTTCACATGTCGCTTTCATTCCGCGAGCAGCTTCACCGTCGTATCCGACAGGGGAACGCGACGGAGCCCAGCTTCCGTCTTTGGCGTCCCAAACGCACCTTCGTAGACCGCCTCCTGAACGGTCAGGTGCCCGTCGGCTAGATCTAGGCTCTTCCAGCGCAGCGCGAACAGTTCCCCTCGACGAAGTCCCGTCAGGATGGCCACTCCGACCATCGTCCGCGGGAGCGGCGGCATCATTCTCGTCGAAGAGGATGAACCGAGCTATCAGGAGTGGCTGCACGCCGCGATGCAGGGCGGTGCGTTCGACTTCTTGAACGCACCGGACGAGGACCGCTACACGCTTCGCGACGGCAAGCCGTTCGATGACGCGCGGTAAAGTTGTTCTCGTTCCCTTTCCATTCGACGATCTCGCCACTCAGAAGGCCCGTCCCGCGATCTGCCTCACCGAGCCGGTGACTTCGCACCGCCACATCGTGCTGGCCTTCGTGACCAGTCGCCAGTCCTCGTAACCACGATCGAGTTTGGTGACGTCATCACTGTGGATTCGGTGTGGGGCCAGCGACTTTCGCGACTTTCGATCGAATCAGAGTCGCCTGCTCGGACGTGAATCCCAACCGACCGTACTGCGCGCGCTCCAGGTCATCGCGGCTCCGCTGGGCGCGCATCAGACCGGTTGGAGAGTGCGAGTACTGCGGGAGTAGCAGATGCCCGACTTCATGCGCCATGAAATGACCGAGAAATCTTCCGCGATACAGGGGTGTGAATTGCGCAGTGCGGTTGTAGAAGATGTAAGCCACTCTGCCTCGGTCATTGGCCGTGCCCGATGCGGCTCCCATTGCGTTCCCGGGATAATTCCTCTCTGAGGACTCCGAGGTTGCTCTGATGATGACGATTAAGAGGTCTTGCGGCGCGGTTTGTGACGAGGATTGCGGTGGATCCCACCACACGATTTCCACGCCGATCTCGTGGTAAATCCGCGCCATCTCGTTCGTGGCCTGACGCAGCCAATCGGACGGGACGCTCGCGTAGTCTTGTACAGTTACGGTGACCGTCAGCCGGCTCGACGGTGGTGTGACGCGCGTCTGGTCCGAACTCGCGATGCTCAGGGTGAGAGCCAGCATTACAAGGGCCGACATTTGGACCTCCTCCGACGCCACACCGGTGTGCGGCTGGCGTCTGGGTCCTAACGCGGCAGATGGGGGCGAACTGCGTCAGATGCATGTCGAAGGGACGCGGGGTGCGTCAGTTTCTGTTGACTGGAGGCTTTCGAGCTCCAACAATGCAGTGATTTCACATCACGAAACAGCGATGGAGCCGAGCCACCGTACGGTCGATCGAACCACCAGGGCGACTGGGCTGCTCCTGGCCTGGGGGCGGGGAGATCTTCAAGCTCGGAATGAACTGCTCCCGCTGGTTTATCGCGAACTGAGGCAGCGCGCGGCCGCGTATCTCCGGCGCGAGCGGCGCGATCATTCACTCCAACCGACCGCGCTCGTGAACGAGGCGTACCTTCGCCTTGTAGGGCAGCGGCGCGTGAGGTGGCAGAATCGCGCGCATTTCTTCGGCGTGGCGGCGCAGATGATGCGACGGATCCTGGTCGATTACGCCCGGGCGCACCACGCCGCTCGCCGTCCTGGCGCTGGGTTGAGAGTGAGCCTCACCGAGGGGATGAGTGCGGCACCCCCCATGGATTGCGAATTGCTGCTCCTCGATCAGGCCCTCAATGAGTTGGCGGCGCTCGATCCTCGGCAGGCGCAGATCGTCGAATTCCGCTACTTCTCCGGTTTCTCCGAGCAGGAGGTAGCCGAGGTCCTCTCCATCTCCCGATCGACGGTCACGCGGGAGTGGCAGACGGCGCGGGCATGGCTATATCGGCGCTTGACGACGGGTCCGGACCGAGGGGCCCCATGACGGACGGCCCCAGCTGGAAAGACGTCAAGCGAGTTTTTCAGGCAGCCCTCGATCACGAATCGCATCAGCGGGAGGCGTTTGTCCGCGAAGCGTGTGGTGAGGATGGGGCGTTACGCGGGCAAGTCGAATCGCTCCTGGTTGCACACGAGAGCGCGGGCAGCTTCGCGGAGCGACCGGCGATCGGAAGCGTCGCGGTAACAATCGAAGGCGAGTCGGGGTGCGCGCTCCGGCGCGGAGACGTGTTCGGTGCCTACCAGATTATCCAGTGGCTCGGCGCGGGCGGGATGGGCGAGGTGTACCGCGCGCTCGATCCGAAGCTGAATCGCGAAGTTGCGCTGAAAGTCCTGCCCGAACTGTTCGCGCTCGACTCTGATCGCCTCTTGCGCTTCAGACGCGAAGCCCAGGTCCTCGCGTCGTTGAACCATCCCAACATTGCGGCCATCTACGGGCTCGAGGAAACCGTTGGCAGACAGGCCCTCGTGCTCGAACTGGTCGACGGCCCGACATTAGCCGACCGCATTGCGAAGGGGCCGATTCCACTCAATGAAGCGCTGCCCTTCGCGAGGCAGATCGCCGAGGCGCTCGAAGCGGCGCACGAGCAGGGCATCATCCATCGCGATCTGAAGCCGGCGAACATCAAAGTCCGCCCCGACGGCACGGTCAAGGTGCTCGACTTCGGGCTGGCGAAGGCGATCGAACCGGTGCGCGCCATTTCGCCAGGCGTGACGCAGTCGCCCACCATCACCACACCGGCGACGACCCAAGGGGGACTCATCCTTGGCACGGCGGCCTACATGAGTCCCGAGCAGGCGAAGGGACAAGCTGCAGACAAGCGCAGCGACGTGTGGGCCTTCGGGTGCGTTCTGTACGAGATGCTGACCGCCAAGCGCGCCTTCGAGGGTGAAGACGTAAGCGACACGCTCGCGGCCGTGTTGCGCAGCGATCCGGCCTGGGGCGCACTGCCGGGCAATCTTCCTCCAGCACTCGTGGAATTGATCCAGCGATCGCTCGAGAAGGATCGGCGCCGACGGATTGCCGACGTCGCGGCCGCGTTGTTTGTGTTGGCTGGTCCTTCGCAGGCGTCCCGCGTCACGCGCACTGAGCGCGCGAACCCCGTGACACGTCACCCGATTGCGGCGATTGCTGCGGCGCTCGTCGCCACGGTGGGTATCGCTGCCGGCGGGTGGTGGATGGGTGCGCGGTCCGGGCCTGTCGAGCCGAAACCGGTGACGCGTTTTGGTGTTCCGCTTCGCGCCGATGAACAGTTTACGGCTAATGGTGGCAATCCCATTGCGCTCTCGCCTGACGGCAAATACCTCGCGTACATCGCCAACAGGCGGCTGAACGTGCGTCCTCTCGATCGTCTGGAATCGATTCCTATTCGAGGCACGGAAAGCCTTGCGAATAGTTCTGCCGAGATACGCGCGCCATTTTTTTCACCGAATGGTCAATGGATCGGATTCTGGCAGGAGGGGCAAATCAAGAAGGTCAGTATCAACGGCGGTGCGCCTGTCACGATCGCTCCAGCAGTGAGCGCATATGGACTTGCGTGGGAAGACGAGGGAACGATCCTGTTCGCTGAGGGGGACAACATCCTGCGCGTCCCGGAGGCCGGAGGGAAGCCTGAGGTGATCGTCGGCCATGTGAAGGGTCGTGTTCAAAGCCTGCAGCTGCTGCCTGGGAAGCGCACAATCCTCTTCACCGTTTTTCCGGAGGGGACCACGAATGCGGAGCCTGAGATCGTTGTGCGATCGCTCGACACGGGCCAGCAACAGACGCTGATTCGAGGTGGGATCGCCGCGCGTTACGTGCCGACGGGCCACCTCGTGTACTTTGCCGCAGGCACGCTGCTCGCGGTCCCCTTCGATCTTCGCGCGCTCGCCGTGAGCGGTGCGCCTGTCCCGGTTGCGGAGAATGTGGCCAGCAGTGCCCTGCCCAGCCGGGCGGTCGCTGCTGCACAGATCGCCATTTCGCCAAGCGGAACGTTGGCCTACGTTGCTGGCAGTTTCAACGCGTCAGTTCCGCGCACACTTGTCTGGGTCGACCGCCTCGGAAAGGAGGAGTCCCTGGGCGCCCCCGAACGTCCGTATGTGTACCCCCGGCTTTCTCCGGATGGCAGGCGCATTGCCGTCACGGTTAACGATCAGGAGCAGGATATCTGGATGTGGGACGTCGGCCGGAAAACATTGAGGCGGTTCACAATCGATCCGGCGGAGGAGCGGTACTCAGCCTGGACGCCAGACGGCAAACGGATCGCCTTTGGCTCGCACCGTCGTGGTGAAGCCGGGATGTGGTGGCAGGCGGCCGATGGCACCGGTACCCCGGAGCGTCTCGCGGGATTTCCGTTCAACCGATATGGGAACTTGCAGCCGACAACGATATCGCCTGATGGTTCGCGTCTCGTTGCCACCGCGACCGGAGGATCCCCCAATCTATGGATCCTGAGACTCACCGGCGACCCTCAGCCCACGCCCTTGCTACAAACTGGATTCAGGGAACGCAACGGGGAGATCTCACCTGACGGCCACTGGATCGCGTACGAGTCGCTCGAGGCCGGTCAATTCGACGTGTACGTGCGGCCATTTCCGGACGTGACCGGCGGCAAGTGGCCGGTGTCGACCAGCGGCGGATCGCAGCCGCTGTGGGCGCGCAGCGGAAAGGAGTTGTTCTTCATCGATCCGTCAGGCGCGCTGATGAGCGTTCGTGTCGAGCGGCAATCGCCGTTCACGATTGGAACGCCTGCGAAGATGCTGGATGGTTCTTATGTATGGTCCGTGCCGACGTACGCCGGACGCATGTACGATATCTCGCCAGACGGCCAACGGTTCCTGATGTTGAAGCAAGGTGGTCCGCCGGACCAGACCAGTGCGCCGACAAGCATCACGGTTGTGCAAAACTGGTTCGAAGAACTGAACCGCCTGGTGCCGACGCACTGAACATCGCAGGCAAGGGAACACCGGTACTCCGCGCTCGAAACGGATGTCTTCGTCCGCGACGCGTCGCAGTATTTCCGAGGCATTTGTTGGAACGACTTGGCGTGCCCAAGGTTGCGGTGGACGGTCACGGTCAAGTTGAGCTAGTACGGATTCTGTATGGACCTTGAAGAGGCGAAGTGACGGGCCGATTACGCGATTGCGGATCTCCGTCTACCTTCTGAGCGAGCGTGTCCGATGCGTGCTTTTTCGTGACCTCGCCCAGTGCTTCGTACCGCAGGACTTTCTTCCTCTTGCCGTCGGGAGCAATTTCAATCTCCCTCCAGCGAATAGCCCACCCCTTTCCTCGTCTAAGAAGACACCCACTTCCGTACTGTCGTTTCGATCGAGCCATTCGAGAGAACCCCTTTCCTCTCGTTGGCTCTTCGTG